>Ga0207866_1003203_pt1 | contig 10402 bp, 9 predicted proteins | sample HigsolmetaAR203D_FD_184835 | JGI IMG/M metagenome (GOLD analysis project Ga0207866, IMG submission 184835) | Ionic liquid and high solid enriched microbial communities from the Joint BioEnergy Institute, USA - AR20-3-D (SPAdes) (version 2) ...
CCCGTCGCGTCCTGCAGCAGGCTGCCGCCGCCGCTGATCAGCGCGTCGCAGCCGCGCAGCGTCCGCAGCACCTCGGCGGGCCGCATCCGGTGCGCGGCCTCGACACCGTGCGCCGACGACGTCCACGCCGGGTCGCCCGACAGCACGACCGGCTCCACCGTCACCCCGGCTTCGCGTCCTTCCTCCGCGAGCGCCGTCACGATCGACCGCAGCACCGCCTCGTCGCCGCTGTTGCGGAATCCGTAATAGCCCGAGATCGCTACGCGGAACGTTTTCCGCCCGCCGCGGGCATCCGCCATCTGCGCCACGCTCCTTCCCCGAGCTGCCAGATCGCGATCAGCGCGAGCCCGATGACGAGCCCGAGGCCGAGGCCGAGCAGGCTGCGAATCAGCGACAGCGCGATCGGCGAGTGGATGTGCGCGAACGTGTCGACCATCGACAGCTGTCCGAGCACGCCGACGATCATCAGCGCCCACGCCGCACGGTAGCGCAGCGACAGGAACAGGCCGAGCACAAACAGCGGATGCGCCAGCAGGAACTCCTTCGTGCGCGGCCGCACGCCGAACGTCGATTCGAGGAAATTCCGGAACGCGAGCTCGACGGACGTCACCTGCCCGGCGTTCCCCGTGCGCGTCATATAATAGTAGCCGACGCCCGCCAGCACGGCCGCGACCAGGACGCCGAGCACCGTGACCCGCAGCCGCAGCAGCTTGCGCAGCTGCCCGGACACGGTCCGCCCGGTGTACAGGAACACGTACAGCGCGACCAGCGCGATCGGCAACATGTGCAGCACGCTCACGCCGCGGAACTGCTGCAACACGAGGCTGTAGGTCACATTCGTCAGCAGGCCGGAGACATAGGCCGCGCCGCACAGCGACAGCAGCGACGTCGACGCGAACAGGCCGACGGCCGATGCGAGCCGTCTGCCCGCCGGATGGCCGTCGAACAGCCACCGGCCGCCGAACAGCCGGCCTTCGTCCCCGGGCGCCGGATCCGCGTCGCCGAAGCCGCCGACCGGCCGCCGGTCGCCCTCCGCATGCGCGCGAATCCGTCCGAGCGCCCGGATGACGGCCAGCGTCGGCGCCGCCACCGCCGCGCCGAGCGCGAGCGCCTGCTCCAGCAGCGAGGAGCTGACCGTGAACAATCCCGCGCTGCCGATCAGACCGATCCCGAACGCGATCGGCCCGAGCCCGCGCACGAACGCGTCCAGGAGCAGCGCGATCAGCGCGATCGCGCCCAGCGCGACGACGGCGCGCAGCGCCTTCTGCCAGCCTTCATACCGGTAATCGAACGGCTCGGCGACGCCCGTCCTGAAGCCGAACCGCTCCAGCTTCGCGACCGCCCCTTCCTCGCCGTCCCGGCCCTTCAGCGCGGCGATCAGATTGTCCAGCGGATCGGCGACCGCGGGCCGCATCGCGCTGCGCACCGGCGCGGCGTTCAGGTAGAACATCCGGATGTTCCGGTCCTTCGCCGCCAGCAGGAACCGGTCGGCGATGGCGGCCGGGCTCATCGCCATCGCGTCGTTCTCGGAGAGCGAGTACAGGCGCACGACATTGTAATCGATATGATAAGCCAGCGTCGCGAACCCGGCCTGCGGCGTGCGCATGTTCTCGATCGCCGCCAGCCCGATGCCGTGCCGGTTCAGCAGCGACGCGAAATGATCGAGGCTCTTCAGCTTCGCCCGATCCGCGTAGCCCGTCGCCTCGGTGCCGTCGAACAGCAGCCGCGTCACGCCGAGTCCGGCGAACCGGCCGATCATCGCTTCCATCTGCTCCGGATCATACGGCCGGACCCGGTCCGTGAGCCGCGGCACCAGCCGGAAACCGGCGGCCGCGAGTTCTTCCATCGTCAGCGGATCCGGCTCCATCGGCCTGAGCTGCGCATCCTCGACCGATGCCTCGATCCGGAGTCCCGGCTGTCCGCCGAACGACCACTCGCCGACCGCGTTGCCGGTCCGCCCGAACGCCCGCCGGATGATCGGTCCGAGCGCCTCGGCCGCCGACTCGTCCGCGAACAGCACGTACGTGAAGTTCTCGTCCGCGGGCGCCGGCGCGCCGCGCAGCATCGCCTCCTGGGCGGAGTTGTAGACGGCGATCCGCCCCGCCCGGACGAAGTCGTCCAGCGAGCCTTCGAACACGGCCAGCGACGTCACGCCGGCCTCCTTCAGCCGCTCCAGCTTCTCCGCGAGAAATTCCCGGGGATGCGCCTGATACGACGCGACCAGCAGCAGATCGCGGTAATCGAACACGAACTCGACCGTCTTCGACTTCTGTTCCATCTGATGACGAACGAAACCGAGCGGCAGCGCCGCTAGGACGCCCAGCGCCGTCAGCGCCAGGAGCAGCCGGCGCGCCGCCCGGTTCCATTTCCCGAATGCCGCCTGTGGCAATATGTCCACTCCTTAACTCCGATTGTCCACCCGCGCCATCACTTCGCCGACCAGCCGTCCGATCGCCGATTCCGCTTCCTCGCGCGAGCGCCCGCGCACCGCGAAATACACCTTGATCTTCGGTTCCGTGCCCGACGGCCGCAGGCAGAACCAGGAGCCGTCCGCGAGCATGAACTTCAGCACGTTCTCGGGCGGCAGGCCGTCCAGACCCGGCAGATAATCGAGCACCCGCTCCACCTTGACGCCGGCGACTTCCGCGGGCGGCGCCGTCCGCCAATCCTCCATGATCCCCTGGATCTTCCGGACACCGTCCAGCCCCTTCAGCGTGCGCGACTCCAGCGCCTCGAGATAATAGCCGTACTGCTCGTACAGCTCCAGCAGCACGTCGTACAGCGTCTTGCCCTGCCGCTTGTAGTATGCCGCGGCCTCGGCGATCAGCAGCGACGCCACGACCGCATCCTTGTCGCGCGCGTAATGCCCCGCGAGATAGCCGTAGCTCTCCTCGTAGCCGAACAGGAACGTCGCCTCGCCCGTCTGCTCGTAGCGGCTCATCCGCTCGCCGATATATTTGAACCCGGTAAGCGTGTTGTCGACCCGGACGCCGAAGCTGCGGGCGATGTCCGCCCCCATCTCGCTCGTGACGATCGTCTTCACGATGGCGCCGTTCGCCGGCAGCCGGCCCGCCTCGCGCAGCGCCGTGAGCAGATAGTGCACCAGAATCGCGCCCGATTGGTTGCCGGTCAGCACGACGTACTCGCCGTGGTCGTTCTTCACGACGGCGCCCATCCGGTCGCAGTCCGGGTCGGTGCCGATGATGAGGTCCGCGCCTTCCTTCCGCGCCTGCCCGATCGCGAGCGTGAACGCCTCCCGTTCCTCCGGATTCGGCGATTTCACCGTCGGGAAACCGCCGTCCGGCTTCTCCTGCGCGGCGACGACCCGCACGTTGCCGAAGCCGGCCAGCTTCAGCACTTCCCGCACCGGCACATTGCCCGCCCCGTGCAGCGGCGTATAGATAATGGAAAGTTCATTGCCCGCGCCGGATTTCAACAGCTCCGGCCGGAGGCTCTGCGCCGCGACCGTCTCGTGGTACGCCCGGTCCTCGCGCTCCCCGAGCCAGACGATCAGCCCGGCTTCCTCCGCCTCGGCGCGGGGCATCCGCTTCACGTCGGCGAAACCCGCGACCTCCCGGATCTTGCCGATGACCTCCTCCGCCAGATCCGGCACGAGCTGGCACCCGTCGGGGCCGTACACCTTGTAGCCGTTGTATTCCGGCGGATTGTGGCTCGCCGTGATCACGATGCCGGCGTCCGCGCCGAGATGGCGCACCGTGAACGAGAGCTGCGGCGTCGGGCGGAGGCCCGGCCACAGATACGTCTTCACGCCGTTGCCCGCCAGCACCTCCGCGGCCGTCAGGGCGAATGCGTCCGATGAGCGGCGCGAATCGTGCGCGATCACCACGGACGGCTGCCCCTTGCGGCCCACGCGGCCGAGCAGCCAGTTCGCCAGGCCCTGCGTCGCCTTGCCGACCGTGTAGGCGTTCATCCGGTTCGAACCGGCGCCCATCACGCCGCGCAGGCCGCCCGTGCCGAACTCGAGCTCGCGGTAGAACCGGTCCGCGATTTCCTGCTCCCGGCCCTCCAGTTCCCGGAGCTCGCGCTTCGTCTCCTCGTCGATCGAAGGATCCTCGAGCCACGCCCGATAGCGCTCCAGAACCATGTTCAGCTCTGTCATCGTCCCCACTCCCTCGCCGAAATCCAGTATTTCCAAAAACCTCCGCCTTCACCAACCGGCCGTCCGTCCGGCCGCGTCAGGAGCGTGTGTTGCCGTCCCCGTCCGTCAGCGCGAACAGGATCTCGCCTTCGACGACGGTCCGGCCGTCCACCGTCGCGACCGCCTTGCCCTTGCCGATCGGCCCCTTGAGGCGGATGATCTCGACCGACAGCGTCAGCGTGTCGCCCGGCGTCACCTGGCCGCGGAAGCGGAGGTTGTCGATACCGGCGAACATCGCGATCTTCCCGCGGTTCGCCTCGACCATCAGGATCGCGACGGCTCCGACCTGCGCCAGCGCCTCGACGATCAGCACGCCCGGCATGACCGGATAATCCGGAAAATGCCCCGCGAAATACGGTTCGTTCATCGTCACGCTTTTCAGCCCGACCGCGCGGACGCCCGGCTCCGCTTCGAGAATCCGGTCGATCAACAGAAACGGCGGGCGATGCGGAATGATCGCCTGAATCTGTCTGACATCCATCATGAGAAGATCGTCCTCCCCCGGGTTCGGCTGCATAAAACTTCGCGGAACCACCAAGAATAATAATACCCTTCGCGATGCTGCAGATCGCGGAGGTTCAGATAAGGGAGCTTGTCCGGCAAGGATCGCAGGATCCCGCGGGGCAAGCTCCTTTTCGGCCTCGCCGCCGCCGTCAGTCCGGCTGCCGGCGGTTGAGCGCCTTGAACTTCACGATATACATGACCGATGTGACGAACGAGAACGCGATGACGAACCAGAGCAGCGTCACGCCGTGCGGCAGTTCGAGGAAAATGAACATGAGCGCCACATAGAACAGCACCGTCGTCAGTTTCCCCATCCAGTTCGCCTTGACCGTTCTTTTGCCCCGGAAATGGAAGAACGCCGAGCCCGCGATCATCCCGATGTCCCGGATGAACAGCAGCACTGCCGCCTGCCACGGAATGATGCCCTCCAGCAGCAGCGACACGATGACGGCGATGAGCATCAGCTTGTCGGCCAGCGGATCGAGCAGCGCGCCCGTCGGCGTCTCCAGGCCTCTGGTCCGGGCGATGTAGCCGTCAAGGATATCGGTCAGCCCCGCGGCGGTGAAAACGATGAACGCCGATATCATATGCCCGTTTGCGAATACGATCAGATAGACGGGAATCAGCAGAAATCTTGCGATTGTGAGCATATTCGGCAGATTCAACGTCTCCCCTCCCCCTCTGTCTGCTTCCGCGCAAGGAGCCGCCTTCCAAGTTCCCCAATCATTATAACGCTTGACCGTCAAAAATAAAACCGCCGTAACCTGCAGCCCGCTTCGCATGCCGCGCCGCGCTTTTTTCCGCCGGCCAACCCGTTTCCCCCGTCCAAGACGAGGCGCCCCGCCCGTCACGAGGACGGCGCGGGGCGCCCGCTTTCGCTCCCGAAACTTGCGGATTACGATTCCGCAAAGATCAGATCAAACATGTGCAGCCATGTCTCCCAGTTCCAGACGTCTTCCGGCGAACCGCCGCCGATCTTCGTATAGCCGAGATACAGTCCCGCGATCAGCGCGGCGATGCAAAGCAGCGGCACGACCGTCACGCGCAGCGTCCAGAGCAGCGCCCGGAGCAGCGGATGGAGCCTCCGCCTGCGGGGCTTGCCCGGCCCGCCGCCCTTCGGCTTGCCTTCGGCCGGCCGTTTCGCGCCCGTATCCGGCGCGCCGGCCTGCGGGATCTGCGGCGCCGGCCGGCCGTCGGCGCGAACCGGTTCCGTCTGCCTTGCCGGCGTCATCGGCCGGTCTTGTCCGTTATTCATGTCTCATCCCGTTTCGCTCATACGCGCAATTGGTTGGCCAGGCTCATCATCGTGTCGGCGGACGCCAGCGCGCGGGCGCTGAGTTGATAGGCCCGCTGAACCATGATCAGCTCCGTCATTTCCGTCTCCAGGGCGGCGTTGGATTGCTCGAGCGCGCCTTGCGCGAGCCGGACATCACTGTCCGTTCCAGGCGCGATGTCCCGCAGCACTTCGGCGGCGTCGACATCTTCGCGCACGACGTACAGGTTGTCCGACACGAGCTGCAGCGCGTCCGGTCTTGTCGGCTCGACCAGCTTCAACCGGCCGAGCGGCACGATGTCGGATCCGTCGGGGGACATGGCGCTGACCCTGCCCGCTTCGTCGACAAGGAGGTTGTAACCCGCAGGCAGCAGAAGCGGCCCTTCCGCGCCGTCCGCATCCCGGACGACGACCGGGTAGCCCTCCACGGTCGTCACGACGATGTCGCCCGCCGCGTTGATCGTCGCCTGGAACGCCCCGTTGCGCGTATAGGCGCGGGCTCCGTCGGCATTCGTCACCACCTCGAACAGCGCGTTGCCCATGATCGCCAGGTCGAACGGATTGTCCGTGGACTGGATGTTCCCCTGTGTCATGTCATGCTGCACCTGCGTCATCCGGACGCCCCAGCCGATCGTGAAGCCGAGCGGCGTCTTCCGCCCGTCCTGCGCAAACCGCTCATCCTGCCGCTTCAGCGTCGTGAGCAGTTCCTCGAACGAAGCGGTCTTGCGCTTGTAGCCCGCGGTATTCAGGTTGGCGATATTGTCGGCGATCAAGTCGAGCTTGCGCTGCATCGCGTGCATCGACGTCGCCGCGTTGATGATCGAGCTGTTCATCGAACCGCTCCTTTCCCGCTTTCATCCTGCATCATAACCGAAATCCGGAACGAATGCCAGACCCGGACCGTCTATACCTTGCCGACCTCGTTGACCGCCTTGTTCAGGCTCTGGTCATAGAACTGGATGATCCGCTGGTTCGACTCGTACGCGCGGAGCGCGCTGATCAGGTCGACCATCGCCTGCGCCGCGTCCACATTGGAGCGTTCCAGATAGCCCTGCCGCACCTCGACGCGGTCATCCGCCGCCATCGGCCGGGCCAGCCCGGCGTCCTCTTCGTTCAGCCGGAACTGACCGTGCCCCGCGCTGACGAGCCGGTTCGGATTTTCAACCACCGACACCAGCAGTTGCGCGCCGGTATCCGCGCCCAGATCGTTGACGAACCGGAGGTCGCCGGTCAGCGTGAGCCGGTCGAGGCTTGTCCCGGGCGCAAATTGGATCGGATTGTTGTCCGTGCCGAGCACGAACGAGCCGTCGTTCGCGACCAGATAGCCTGCATTGTCGATCCTGAACGACCCGTTTCTCGTGTAGCGGATATTTCCGTCCCGGTCCTGCAGCGTGAAGAACGCCTGCGGCTGGAAGATGACGTTGCCGTTATCGTCAACGGCCTTGCCGGAACTGTCGAACCGGATGCCCGGAACCTGCAGGTCCGACCGGATCGCGAAATCCGCGTTGCTGCCGGTCGTGTACACATCACCCTGGATATGGACCGACAGGCTTTCCTCCGCGAACACGCCGGTGTTCACCGCGCCGATCTTCCGGGGCTTGTCCCCTTCGATGCCGGTCAGATGCAGCAGCATCTCCGGGAACGAGCGGCCCACCGCGTTCACCTGCTTGTAGCCCGGCGTATTCAGATTGGAAATGTTGTTCGTGACCGTATCATGCCGCCGCTGCTGGGCGATCATTCCCGCCGCGGCCGTGTACAACCCGCGCAGCATGATATGCCTCCTCTCCGTGTTCGGCCCTCGTCCGGCGCTGCCGCGCAATACTCGACAAACATAAGTATCGGCAGACCGGGGCCGGTTTGTGAGTCGGATGACTCAGGCCTTCTTCGAGGTGACCTTGTCCAAATTCTCGAGCATGATGCCCGTGCCCTTCACGACGCAGTGCATCGGATCGTCCGCGATCAGCACCGGCACCTTCAGCTCGTCCGCCAGCAGCGCGTCCAGACCGTCGAGCAGCGCCCCGCCGCCCGTCAGGATGACGCCGCGGTCGATGATGTCCGCCGACAGCTCCGGCGGCGTCCGCTCGAGCACCGACTTGGCGGCCTGGACGATCGACATGACCGAATCCCAGAGCGCCTCCCGCACTTCCTCCGAGCGGATCGTGATCGTCTGCGGCAGCCCGGTCACCATGTCCCGCCCGCGGATGTCCATCGACTCCTTGCGCCCGTCGGGGTGGACCGAGCCGATCTTGATCTTGATGTCCTCGCTCGTCCGCTCGCCGATCAGCAGCTTGTATTTGTTCTTGATATATTTCATGATCTCGGAATCGAACTTGTCGCCCGCCACCTTGATGGACGAAGCCGTGACGATGTCGCCCATCGACAGCACCGCGACGTCCGTCGTGCCGCCGCCGATGTCGACGACCATGTTGCCGCTCGGCTGGAAGATGTCCATGCCGGCACCGATCGCCGCCGCCTTCGGCTCCTCCTCGAGGAACACTTCCTTCGCCCCGCTCCGTTCCGCGGCTTCGCGGATCGCCTTCTGTTCCACCGACGTGATGTTCGTCGGCGCGCAGATCAGGATGCGCGGACGGCTGTACCATTTTCGTCCGCCGACCCGGTCGATGAAGGACTTCAGCATCAGCTCCGTAATTTCGAAGTCGGCGATCACGCCGTCCTTCAGCGGCCGGATCGCCACGATGTTGCCCGGCGTGCGTCCGACCATCCGCCTGGCGTCCTCGCCGACGGCCAGCACCCGCTTCGTGTCGCTCTCGATGGCGACGACGGACGGCTCGTCCAGCACGACGCCCCTTCCCTTGATATGAATGGACACATTCGCTGTTCCGAGATCGATTCCGATATCCTTGCCCAACATGATTCCGCATGTCCCCCAACACGAAAATAATCAGGGCGTGCCTGCCGTCATCGAAGGCTTGTCCGCTTGCAAGCCGGGTGAACACCGGCCTGTCCGGACCCGACGAATACCGCGCGCCGCGTCCCCCGCCGGGACAAAGGCACACGGTATGTCAAGAAATGTCGCCTTGATTCCTGTTCGGCCCACATTCGTTAACAATTCGCTGTTTTTGTCCGAATTCCTCTATTTCTGTTGAAGAATTAGCTGTTTTTTCCCGCCGTGATTCCCGCCGTCAGCGCCTCGCGCTTCTTCCCCGCCGATTTCTTGTATTTGATCTTCGTCGCTTCGCCGCCGCGCAGATGTCGAATCGACTTGTGGTACTCGAGAATGTGCTTCACCTGGTCCGCAAGATCGGGATTGATCTCCGGCAGCCGCTCGGTCAGATCCTTGTGAACCGTGCTCTTCGACACGCCGAACTCCTTCGCGATCGTTCGGACGGTATGCTTCGTCTCGACGATGCATCTGCCGATTTTGATCGTCCGCTCTTTGATGTAATCGTGCACGTTCCCGCCTCCCAACTCGGAATAGTTTGGTACATTATATGAGTCGGGGAGGGTTATATTCGCCCGTGGCCAAGCGTGACAAGCCCGGCTGTACAAATTATTTTCCGGGAAATAATCGCCCGGATGAACGAAGAAAGCAGGGGCGTGTCCCCTGCTTTCGCGTATGGCCTTGCGCGCATCGGACCGCGACCGCCGGCCCCCGGACCACCCGGACCTTCGCACCACCCGTGCGCCCGCGCGGCACCTGCAACCGTCAGGCCGCCGCACCGCGCATGCGCCGCCCCCGCTTGTCCGGCCGGCATGCCGGCCGGCCGATCACCGGTTTGTCTGCCACGGGCCGGACTTCCGCATCGACGGCGCGGGGCCGGACAGTCCCGCGTCGTCCGGCCCGCTTGGCATGCGCGCCTTATTCTTCTTCGTCGAGCAGCGCCAGCGGATTGACCGGCGTGCCGTTCTCGCGGACCTCGAAGTGCAGGTGGACGCCGAGATCCTTCTCCAGCTCGCTGCGTCCCGCCTTCGCGATCAGCGCGCCCTGCTTCACCTCGTCGCCGGCCTTAACGCTGATCTCGCCCAGGCTCTGGTACACGGTCACCAGGCCGTCCGGATGCTCGATTTCGACAATGTAGCCGTTCGTCGGATGCTGCTCCGCGACCGTCACCTTGCCGCTCATCGCGGCGACGACATCGAACGCGGCGTTGTCGGGCCGCGCGAGGTCGATGCCCATGTGCGGCATGTACGTCGTGCCGGACACCAGCAGCGCCTGCTGCCGCTCCTCGCTCGGCGCGTCCGCGTCATAGTGCGGGAGCACGATCTCCAGCCCATCGCGGTCGACAACCGGCCATTGCAGCACTTCGCCTCCGGCGATGACCTCCAGCGTTCGTTCGTTCGCGGCGGTATCTTCCGTGTTCGTCACGTCGCTCGTCTGGGCGGTTTCGTCATCGGCAGGCCGGACATCGGCCTTTTCCGTCCCCTGATAGAGCCACATGATCGTTACGATGATTGCCGCCGCGGCCATGAACAGCGCCGGAGAAACCCATTTCTTCGACAGCAAT
>Ga0207866_1003204_pt1 | contig 10394 bp, 8 predicted proteins | sample HigsolmetaAR203D_FD_184835 | JGI IMG/M metagenome (GOLD analysis project Ga0207866, IMG submission 184835) | Ionic liquid and high solid enriched microbial communities from the Joint BioEnergy Institute, USA - AR20-3-D (SPAdes) (version 2) ...
AATTGATTTCACAAAAAGAATTTAATGATATCAAAGAGAAACTGGTTCAAGGCATACCGTTCTTTAACGAAGAAATAGCGCAAAAATTTAAGGGAAATACAGAAGAAATATTAAAATGGATCACACATGTCCAACTTTCTCCAACACCATTGACACGTGCTGCATATTGCGAAAAAGTTTTACTGAATGAGGTTATGTTAGGATTAAAACAATATGTTCTACTTGGAGCGGGATTAGATACTTTTTGTTTTCGTCATCCGGAATTGAAAAACCGCCTAGAAATATTTGAAATTGATCACCCAGCTACACAAAAATTTAAAAAGAAAAGGTTAGAAAAAGCTAATTTAAAAATCCCGAGAAATCTTCATTTTGTTCCCATGGACTTTACCAAAAAGTTTTCCTATCAAAGCTTGGTAGATGAAGGGTTTGACTTTAACAAAAAAACGTTCTTTAGTCTTTTAGGTGTTTCTTATTATTTAACTAAAGAGGAATGTTCAAACTTGATTGATCATCTATTTGCCCAAGTCCCATCTGGAAGTTCCATCGTTTTGGATTATGCAGACGAAAAATTATTTGAAGAAAAAGGAATCTTTAATAGAGTTGAAAACATGGTAAAAATGGCGGCAGCAAGTGGAGAACCAATGAAATCATGTTTTTCCTATTATGAAATGGAGAATATGTTAGAAAAATCAGGTTTACTTATTTATGAACATTTATCACCTGATAAAATAAATGAACTTTATTTTCACAATAGAAAAGATTATCTATCTGCCTTTGAAACTATTCATTACCTTCATGCAGTAAAAAAATAAAACACATCAAAGATACAAATTGAAAAGGTAGACCTGCAAAGCGACCGAACAATTTCTTTTAGAATTGATCGGTTATTTTTTGAAAAAAGATTGCTACTTGTTTCACGGTTATGTTTGCTTTATTTATAGGAGGGGAACATGTGAAAAAAAATTAAGTTGAAATATCAGAAAAACAAAATTAAGGAAAAAGGACCTCATAAAGCGACATCTACGACCAAGGAATATTGACCCGCTTCTAGGGCGTGTCCGATCTTGTGACTCGGACACTAACCCTAGAAGTAAAGGTTTCACAACATAGGTTGAAGTTATGCATGCCTATTGTATAATATTGATTTTATTACTAATCGCTTTTTAATAAATGGTATACTTTTTCCATAACCGTTTTTTGGCCACTGGATGTTTCAGTGGCCATTTTTGTATATAAAAATTCCCTTCCCATTTCGGACTTTTCAGAAGATGAGTTTTCTATTCCGACCTTGCAGTTTCGGTCGGCCGGCTTCAACGCTATATTGATAAATAAATTTTCCTGCATGGCGGATAAAAAATGTCCAGTTTGTCCGGAAAGATGTGATCATCAATTCGATTTATTTATTATGGGAAGCGGGACGAGGAGAAAACAACGAAACAGAAGCAGGAAACGATCTTTAGATGGAAGAGACGACGTAAAAAAAATTAAAATAATATAAGTTCGAATACAAATCGATGAAGCTGCGTAATATGAAAATGGGGGTTCGAATCACACGAAGAAGAAACGACGTTCACGGCGAATAGCGATTAAAATGGCGATGGCTTTAATAAGAACAACTTTTGATTATCAAAAAAGAATGAAACGAATATGATAAAGGGAAAAAGTTGAAAAAGAAAAAAAGCAGGGAGTAACCCTGCTAAAACGAAACCGTTTATTTTTTATTGCCCATAATGGCAACGATAAGAAAGCCAATTTGGATTAAAAGGCTAAGAAACTGATAGGTTGTCATATAAACATACAACCCCCTCCTTTTTTAAACCCTCACTTTATATTTACGCTGGGGATTAAAGTTATATGCCCTTTTGTTATTCTTATTTGAAGTGTTTTTTGTTGTGCAAAATATATAGAATTGAAGTTCAGGAAAATAGTCTCTTTTGTCAAAGAGCGAGTGCGAAGAGTGTCTTTAAGTAAAAAAGATGTTTTTAAAGTATCATGATTCATTTTCTCTAAGAAAATCCTGAAACGGATAGCTTGAAACGTGTTTTGTTTAGGAAAAGTGGCGAAATAGGACCAAAAATAGAGAGAAATAAATATTGTGTCACTACATGGGAAGCCGAATTTTCAGATGTAGATGCCCTATTAATGAACGAGGTTATTTACGACCGATTGTTTGAATGAGTTATAACTCCTGATGTTAGTAGTTGAAATCTAGAACTATCATTTGTTCATGTGTCGAATAGGGGCTTGCTTGTAAGGGAAAAGAATTTAACGAAAAAAGAAATTGAGAAACAATAGATTTAGGAAATGATAACAGCGAAAGCTCATACTTACTTTCCTCTCGTATGTAAAAAAGGAAGGCACGAAAATAAGGGAAACTTGACAAATTATTGAAATGAAATTAAAGACTGAAACAAATACAAAGAATGGCATACATAATGTAATAAGCCAGAAGTAGCTTCTCTCCTTATATAACCGAAACAATCGTTTCATGTCGACTTCTAGAAATGACGAAAATAAAGCAATAAAACAACGCACATAGGACGATTGCGATACGAACACTACTGAAAAGTAGGTGTATTTTTTGCCCCCCCCCGGAAGGAAATTATGGATTACGTTTCGCACCTTTATTTGAGCTCGACACAATAACTTCGCATAATAAGGCACTTTTATATTTGCAAAGGAGTAAAAAAATAACGAAAAAGGATCACAGCTGTCTTGTTTATTACATAGGGTAAAATGACAACATATTCATTGAGGAGGATGTCATTTATCCATGTATGAAAATATTTACAACGCTAACCAATATCCTCTGTATAGACGACGAATTTCTTTGCAACAAGCAAAACAAATTGCTCTGAAAAGAATACCAGGAGAAATTCTTCAGGCAAAAATGGATATGGAAAACGGAATGTTAGTTTATGAAATCTTTATAAGGACACCACGAAACAGAATATTTGAGGTAGAGGTGATCGCGAGAACGGGAAGAATTAAAAAGATTGAAGAAGAAAAAGATTAAATATTATCCATTCTTGAACGATGGTACGCTATTTTAAATGAAGTCAAAAATACTTTGTTGCCTTTTATGCCAAGATGGGAAGATAACACACAGCAAACACAACACCATAATTGGATGCAATATTCCATACTACATGGACGATCAATGGATTTTTTTATAAGCTGCTTTAATTCAGCAGAGAGGAAAAGGAACGAAAGAAAGATAAGAGCAACAAAACCATTGAAGATCAGAATAAAGTGTTGATAGGATTCAGCGAGACGCATTGGACCGGTTGCTGCCAAGGTGACGGTCTTTTTTTGTTTCTTTTAAAGAGTGATTTTTGTGAAAATGAAAAAGAGACTGTAAAGAAAACCATTGTATAAACAATAGTTTTGTTGAATCAATTTTTGGTTAGTTTTTGGGTTATACAAGATTCCTGGAACGAAGGAAAAACAAACGGCTTTCCTTTCTAACGTTTTTACGTTTATTTCAGCTGCTGTTGAATGGTTCAAAAAAAGACAGAGCACAAAAAGAAGCAATAAAAGAGACAAGGGGTAGTGAAATAGGGTAGCGGTTTAAATGGTTGTCGCTCGTTTTTAAAAGGGAGGGATAATATCGCTGAATAAACCTTCAAAAAGTATACTGGTCAGCATTTTCTTAACATTTGATTTTACGTGTTCAATATGACCCTACTGTTTCGACTTAGAATACGTCAATCATGTTATTTCGGAGGTACATTCATTTCTGTAATAAAAATTTGAACATATAGACAATTCGATAAATTTGTGTTACGTTTAAATGGAACACTTTTACAATAAAATAAAAATTCACCAGGGGTGTTTTTGTGTTAAAAGCCGAGAAAAGACTGAAAGTCTTTAACTCTTTGAACCTGATCTGGCTTGTACCAGCGTAGGGAAGTGGAAAGCGTAAAGCATTCATTAACCAATAAAATTTATTAAATGCTTTTGTTCATAAACCACTTCTGAATGAAGTGGTTTTAATTTTTTTATTAGGAGTGATAAGAAATGAGTAAAAGGAAAAAGTGTTTCTAGCAGGTCCATTTAAAAGTTTAGTTGATCCAAAAACGGGAATGATGACAAATCACGAAAAACATAAGTTGTTAAATCTTATATCTTTTTTTGAAGCAAAAGGTTTTTCGGTCCATAATGCGCACAAGGGTGAAGGATGGGGAAAAAACTTTATGTCACCTGAAGAATGTACTGTAGTGACTTGATGGGTGGTTCGATCAAACCGAGGAGTGAATATTATGATAGCTGATAAATTTGACGTATTTTTATTTGATTTAGATGGAGTAATCTATATAGGATCTGAACCACTACCCGAAGCAGCAGAATCCCTTAAGCGTCTTCGGAAAGAAAAGAAAGGGATTCGATTTTTAACCAATGATCCATGTACAACACGTGAAAAAACAGCACGACGGTTAATGAGTTTGGGCGTGGAAGCAAGAAGCGAAGAAGTCATTACGTCATCTTGGTTGACTGCACAATATTTAAAGAATGAAAAAATAAAAACGGCACTTGTTTTAGGTGATGAACATTTAAAATGGGAATGTCAACAAGTTGGTATTCATATACAAGATCAAAACGACGTAGAAGCCGTTGTTGTCGGATGGGATATTGATGTGTCTTTTCGCGATATCCAGAAAGCGGCGAAATTAATTCAAAGAGGAACAAAATTTGTTGTGACCAATGCAGATAGAACGTTTCCAACCCCGGAAGGGCCTTTACCTGCCGTTGGTGCAATAGTTGAAGCCATTCGGGTTTCAACAAATAAAAAGCCTTTCATTGTAGGAAAACCAAACCCTTACATGTTTAAAAAAGCGCTTGAAGATTTTGCTTCGTCCTCCAGAGCAGTAATGGTAGGGGATAATCCATATACTGATGTTTTAGGCGCACATCAGGCAGGGATACAAGCCATTTTGGTATCAGATCATAAAATGAAAAAATTTCCGTCAGCAAGAGATTTTCGAAATCCGGATGCAACGATACCCAATTTAAAGAGTTTATTTGACCATAATATAGACATAAAAAAATGGATTTCTCCTTCCTTTTCTTGGCCAGAGAAAATTGAAGCGGGCGTAGCGGGCATTATATTTGATCATAAACGGCGAGTACTTCTAATGAAACGTGCAGATAACGGCTTATGGGGGATTCCATCGGGACATGTTGAACCGGGAGAAACCGTGGAGGAAGGTATCATAAGAGAAATTTATGAAGAAACCGGTTTAAAAGTGAAAGTAAATCGATTAATCGGTGTTTATTCTGATCCTGTTTCTCAAGTTTTTGAATATCCAAACGGGAAAGTGAGTCATTTTATTACAACTTGTTTTGAGTGTGAAGTTGTAGGAGGAACTTTAAATAGAGAAAGCGAAGAAACATTGGATGTAAATTACTTTGAACTAAATCATTTGCCGGAAGATCTCTTACACATGCATCCAAGATGGCTTAAAGATGCATTAGAAAAAGAAAGTTTTTCATATATCCGCTAATATCTTCTAAAAAATAGTGGGTTAGATAGTGTTGTATGGTGCAGAAAAGGATAAACCGGAATGTTATTAAGAAGTTTTTAATGTAGCAAAAATGATGAACAGCCTCTTTTGAGGAGCTTTTTTCAAAGTATCAGTGAGGAGAGTATATTCATGTTTGGTTTACTCGAAAAGAGATGCTTTGTATGTAAGCGAAAAACGAAACCATTGTATAAGTATTATGACAAAAAAGGAAAAAGTATTAAAGTTTGTTCTGATTGCGCAATATATGCAGAAAGAAGAGCGTTTAGAAAAAAAGTGTAGGCACCTGTATCGGCTCCCTTTATAGTAGACAGAAATGCAAGCTCATTCATCTGTCTACTATGATAAGGGGATTTTTTATTGGGAAAAACGAAAAACATAGGATGTAAAGTTTAAAAAAGGCTGTAGAATGGGGTTCAGATATGACTATTTGATTTTTTATAGGCAAAAGCTTATTAAAGATCTTTATAATCATGAAATTGTGGCTTATCCTATTCGTTCCAAAATACATCCTGTCCGTAAAACCTAAAAAATATAATGAATATGGCCAGTATGCCAGAATAGGAAACGGTTTGGATAATGCCGGTTTGAAAAAATTTTTCAGTCATTTCAAGGCAGAATGTTTCAAAATGTACTCGTTTTGTAAAACAAAAGAAGTTAAGGACATCAACCCTCTAGGTATGACACTGGGTCAAAACCTTGCCGAATGGACTCGTGATTTTAATCCAGGGACTCCAATGGATCTAAAACAAAACCAATCCGTTTATTCAATTTTTATTGATTTGATATGCGGCAACTTGTTCAAGCGGGTATACAGGAGCAATTCATCTCCTTCCTTTTTTAATTTTCCTGTTATTTTATAATGATAAGTGGTTGGTTCACTATCTTCATGTTCGGTAAATAAATAGGTTGTGATTTCCATATTCGATCTAACAGCATTCAGTACCTCTGCTAACGAGCTTTTTAATTCTGCCTCGATCTCCATTCGCAATGTTTTCTGTGGACTGATTTTAAATACTCTGCTTAATATTTCTAGACCGATTAGAACTAACACCGATGCAAAGAGGCCCACAGTATACATTCCCGCTCCAATCGTTAAACCAATGCCGGAAGTTGCCCATATTCCAGCTGCCGTAGTCAATCCACGGACATACTGCTTTTGAATAATAATCGTTCCCGCACCTAAGAAACCAATTCCGCTTACTACTTGAGCGGCAATCCTACTAGGATCCAGTGCTATATCTTTATCTAAGAGTACATCCTGAAAACCATACTTTGAAATAATCATAATGAGCGCGCTTCCGACGGCCACTAAAAAATGTTCGTAATCCAGCCTCTTTTGAACGCAATTCCCGCTCTAATCCAATAATCGCTCCCAAAACACCAGCCAGAGCTAACCTGATAATAAAGTCAAAAATCATAACGTCTCCTTTCTCCTCAACTTTCAAATTATAGAAAATACAAGATTTACTAATTATTTATATTTCACCATAAATTTTGGATGCGAAAATTTTTTAGACTACAGATGTATAAAGGAAGTGTTGGAAATATTCACTACCTTGATCCATTCCTAAATGAACTCAGAATAAGGGAGGGGAGGGATAGTGAATTTTCTTACAAATAAAATTAAGAAGTAATAAGAAAGTGATACCATATGGCTCGAGATAATCATTTAGTGTAACGGCGGCATAATATAAATGCTTTTAAATATTTCAGTATATCGCTCGGTCCAATTTGGCAGGACATTTTTTGCAAAACAGTTGAGAGCTTGAGAATCCACATAAAATTGGTTCAAAGGTATTTATCTTATGGTAAATACTTATGTTAAAAGGTTTGAACCATTATTTTAGAAAATAAATGTTTTTGCCTGTTGACTCTTACCTTAGGTAAGCCCTTAGAATCACATACGAGGTGGTTGAAAATGTTATACACGGTAAAAGAAATTTCAGAATTCGCGAAAGTAAGTGTAAAAACCCTACATCACTATCACAAAATAGGGCTGCTATTACCGTGTAAGGTAAGTGAAGCTGGCTATCGCCTTTATGGAAAAAAAGAGCTAGAACGTTTACAACAAATCTTATTTTATCGTGAATTAGATTTCCCTCTCAAAAAAATTAAAAAAATATTAGATGGTGAACCAGATCGATTATCGATCTTGTCGGATCAAAAAAAGCTCCTTCTTTCTCGTATACAAAGAATGGAGCAATTGGTTGAGACAATTGATGAATCGATTCGTTGCACTATGAAAGGAGAAAGTATGGATAAAAAAGAGATGTTCAAAGGATTTAATAGTGAAGAAGAGTGGGCTGAAGCAATGACCGAGCAAAATGAATACTTAAAAGAGAAATATAACTATGATTTGCTTGAAAATAATCCAATTGATGTTCAATCGATGAATGAATTCGCTTTGGAAGCAAAGCGTTTTATTGATGGTATGGCTGATGCACTGAAGAATGGATTAAAGTTTGATGACAAAAAAGTACAGCTTCTTATAAGCCAACATATTCATTTCTTAAATCATCATGGACATGTAACGAAAGCATCGGATTTTGCGGCACAAGCACGATTCTTTTTAAACGATGATTTCCACAGAAACATGCTTGAATCCCAACAGACTGGTCTTTCTTATTATCTTTGCATTGCAGCGGAAGAGTACGCATCTAATAAGTCGTTTAGTAAATAAACTTTAATTAAAGCAGATTGGAGAAGAATAAATGAAATTGCGAAAAGCCTAAAACTCAACAACAATTATGCCTGTTCAGGAAACCCGTAAGGAAAGGTAAAAAATCATGGATATAGGTATTCTCAACTTTTCATGTTTACAAAAGCCCTTCTCATTTGAGAGGGGTTTCTTTATGGTATCCTTTGTATGATTGCGGAAAAAATAAATTTTATGATTCCAACAAGAAAATCAGAATATTTTACTCTTTTCAGCAAATTTTAGTCATTTATTAAAGCTCTTTATTTTAAGGATTTTTTGGGCGAAAATAGATAAGAGTAAAAGATCGAATTTAACAATGAAACTATAGGATGATTGTTCGTTGTAATCTACAGATGAAGGACTATGGGATCTTACATGACTATGTTGTCAGATGAAATGTAAAAATAATTTGACAATTCATTCTCTTTTCGTATAATAAATGTAAAACATTTTTTACATTTTAAGAAGTTTAGGTGGGTGAATTGAAAAATAACATTAGAAATGTACGAAAAAGTATGAACCTTTCACAAGAAGAACTTGCAAATAAATGTGGTGTAACAAGACAAACCATAAATGCCATCGAAAATAATAAATATGACCCTTCATTATCATTAGCGTTTAAGTTATCCATACATCTAAATACACAACTTGAAAAATTATTTTTTTACGAGGAGGAGAATAAATGAAGTGGCGAAAAGCCGATGAAATGGAAAAATATCAGAGCGATCAGTCTGCGAAATATGGGTTTATTTTTTATACCGTTGCACTGTTGATTTGGTCATTATACAGTTTTTTTACCAATGGCGACTCTGGATGGCAAATGACTATTTTATTGATAGGTTGTGCTGTTTATTTTTGGTCAAGAGTAGTTTTTAATCGAAAAATGAATAAAGAATAAAAAAATAACTTTCTTCATGGAAAACGTTAGATAGCGTCTTCCAATGGTTCGGGATATCAAAAGAGCAGTTGTATGATCACGTGCAAGGCAATATAATGGACGGGCAGTTAAAGATGGAATTTTACAATGGGTAATTGCAATTGTTGGAGGATTAGACGATAATAAAAGCTGCAACAATAGACGATATACCTGCCATTACTTTACTGAAATTAAAAATGTTTAGAGAAGTTGGGATGGAACATATGCTCTTATGGTTTTTATTCAAGAAGTCGAAAAGACTTACAAAGAGTTTTATAAATCTGGTAAAGCCAAACATTTTATCATAAAAAACGATATAAGGTAATTGCTTGTGCTGGTGCCTTTATAAAAGAAGATATACCATATTGCTTTTTTAAAGAACGCAAGTATGGTTTTATTGGCGATGTATATGTAGAACCCGATTTTAGAAAGAAAGGGTATGCAAGGATATTGACCGATTCAGTGATAAAATGGTTAACGGAACAGGAGATAAAAACCATTCGATTACTAGCAAGTGATAACGCCAGAAAACTATATGAATCATAGGTTTTAAGGGAACTGATGAGATGGTTTTACACATATAAGTTATTTCCTTTTCGTCCTGTTTTTGGTAAGTCCGCTCAACTTAAACTATACTATAGAGAGGTTGGGAAGATTTCGTTACCCTCTGTTTCTCATCTTGGTTGATTTATAAATATATTTAACCTTTTGCATTGTATTCAGCCCTAGTATTGTAATGATTACAGTGTAAATCGTTGTTAAAATGATTGCAGTATATCCTAAATAGGTAAGACTTCCAGATTTATTTGCTAGTCGCAAAACCAATCACATCCTTCACTCATTTTGGAATCTTTACGTTTAGTCTGTTTTTATTTTTAAAATTTATTCCAATTACTTTTATTCGCATTCATTCTAAACTAGGTTGTTTAGAAAAGATCCGGAACCGCGTGAATAAACAATGGCCGATGAAAATAATGAAAATCTTTTAACATGAAATAACCAGTCTCGAGCATCCTTTTACACTCGATTCGCTTTTGAGGTTTAACATCGAACATGACATCGGTTTTGCTAAATTTTTTTAGAAATTACGAGTTTAAAACAACAAAGCTTGGCATTTTGCCAAGCTTTCAGACTGTCGACAAATCCGAAAAAACCGGATTTGCCGACAGTCTTTTTTTGTATAATTAAGATACCGTAATGAATTGAGGTGGATGAAGTGCTAACAAAAAATACACAGATGAATCGTGATCAAATA
>Ga0207866_1003217_pt1 | contig 10349 bp, 8 predicted proteins | sample HigsolmetaAR203D_FD_184835 | JGI IMG/M metagenome (GOLD analysis project Ga0207866, IMG submission 184835) | Ionic liquid and high solid enriched microbial communities from the Joint BioEnergy Institute, USA - AR20-3-D (SPAdes) (version 2) ...
AAATCCCCTTCACGCTGATCTTTTTCACCAGCTTTTTGTTGTATGCATCCAGGGCGTCGAGCCGGTACACTTTGTTGTAATCTTCACGATGCGTCGCCGAATAACGCAAGGTGAACAACGGATTGAAGGCCTTCAGGGATTCTTTCGTCTGCTTGCCTTCCACGGATTGCGGTTCGTCAATGATCAGGATCGGATTCGTGCTCGCCAGAACGTCAATCGGTTTGCGGCTGTTGAAGTCATCCAGTTCCATGTAAATCCGTCTTGCATCTTTCCCTCTCGCATTAAAGGCCTGCGAGTTGATGATCATCACATTGATCCCGGCTTCGCTGGCAAATTTCTCGATATGATGCAATTGCTTTGAGTTGTACACAAAGTATCGTGCCTTTGTGCCGTATTCGGACATGAAGTGATCTTCCGTGATCTGGAACGTCTTGAGCACACCTTCCCGAATGGCAATGGAGGGAACAACGACAATAAACTTGCTCCATCCGTACTTTTGGTACAGTTCGAACATGGTACGGATGTAAGTGTAGGTTTTGCCTGTCCCGGTTTCCATTTCGATCGTCAGATTGTATTTGCCTTCAAGCTTTTCGGATATTTTCAGACCATTCTTCCGTTGCACCGTTTGAATGTTTTTCAGAATTTCATGATCCATCAGTTGAATAGCGTTGTTCTTGAATCCGATGTTTGCCTGCTCGGCATTCGCCAAATCTTCCATGACCATTTGTTCCGGCTTTTGCCTTCTGCCCCGGTCAAGCGTAAATCGGGGCAACTCATTGGGTTGCCCCTCAAAGCAATCCACGATACTTTTTACGGCGTCCAACTGAAACTGCTGATGTTTGAATTTGATCTTCAATTGAGCTCACCACCTTACAGCACTTGAATTTCCGTGCCCGGAGAGAGCAGCTTGAACCATTCTTCCACATTGATGCGTGCGGAATCGTCCGCAAAGGAACTGTCACGGAAAACCACCCGACGCGGTTGTTCCGCTGCAATATGTTTAATGACAGATTCCGGCACGTTGTCATCAAAACAGGCGATGAGGGAGTCACCGGCAACGTAATAAACCATTTTTCCTTCAATCTGTTTCGTCTCCATAGGTAATGACAGCTCAAGGCCGAGTTCCAACATAACTTGAATGAGCAAATCTTCGCCGGTACGGTCTTCTTTGATATTGGATGCGAGATCGAACATATCGCCCTGTTTCAACTTATCCGGTGTGTAATAGACATCCTTCATGTTCGATGAGTCCACGCGGAATACCCGGAAGCCGTAATCGATGTCGGCTCCAGTTTCCTCTTTAATCTTCTTCGCGGCACGTCGGATGCGTTCTTTGCCGATTTCGCAGATGTTTTTGTAGCCTGCTTTATAAGCTTCTGAGTTAACATCCGTTTTTTCCGGAAGTTGAACCAATATAAATTTTCTTTTGCCTCTTTTGTCTCTTTCTTCAGCATTCAATTGCATCACAGCATGAGCGGTTGTTGCTGAACCGGAGAAGAAATCTAGTACGATGTCATTGTTCCTTGTAACAGTATTTAACAAACATTTAATAAGGTCTACTGACTTTGGTGATTGAAAGAGCTTGGCTTTTTCATTAAAAAGTTCAGAGAAGGTCAACTGACCTTTTTCAGTGTAAAACAATTTGTCATTAAATATTGTTTTAAGCATTTTAGTTGCACCCTCAGCGTAGCTTTTCCGGTAAATTTTCCACATGCCGCTTGGGTTTTGTTTTGCAACTAATAAATGCATTTCCCTTGTAGCCTTGGCTTTGTCCCAAGTCCAACATCCCTCATAACCATCTTCCCAAACTGGTTCAACTTTTATAAATCCTTCAACATAATCAAGTGATATTTTTTTATTCGCTGGATTTACGTAAAAAGGATAAAAAAGATTTTTCCGATTGTGTCGCCCAAATTCTCGATGCGTATTCCTTAACTCTAAGAGTCTATATCTACCATTTTCATCTTCTTCAGGATATTCAGTCTTAATTTGGACTTCTTCCTTTTCAATAGAAAAATATCCTTTGGGAAGTGTTGATTTCGAATATATCAAAACATACTCGTGATTGGTTGCAAAATATTTATCTTGAGATCTTCCTTTAGGATTACAAAGAGTTGTTATTTGTGCAACAAAATTACCTGAAAATAAGTTATCGCAAATTGATCTTAAATTAACCAATTCATTATCATCAATACTAATAAAAATTACCCCATCATCTCTCAACAAATTCCTCGCAATCTTTAACCTCGCATACATCATCGTCAGCCAATCGCTGTGAAAGCGGCCATTTGATTCCGTGTTCTGAAAAAGCCTGTTCCCTTCTGCATCCACTTGCCCGGATTCTTCCAGATATTTATCCGAAGGCTCTCTGAAATCATCCTTATAAACAAAATCCTTCCCTGTATTGTACGGCGGATCGATATAGATGCACTTCACTTTGTTCAAATACGACTCCTGAAGCAGTTTCAACACTTCAAGGTTATCGCCTTCAATATACAGGTTTTGCGTATTGTCCCAATCCACGCTATCTTCCTTGACCGGACGCAACGTCTTATCAATCGGCGTATTCGCATTCAGGATAGCCTGTTTTTTACCAGGCCATGTAAGCTGATACCGTTCTTTCTCCCCTTCTACTAGAACATCGGACAATTCTTGTTTGAGCAGGTCAAAGTCAATGGCTCGTGTCACTTTGCCATATTCATCTCTTGCCTCTGTTATCACGTTCGGGAATAATTCTGCAATTTTTTTAATGTTCTTTTGTGTTAAATCAACCGATTTCATCGATAGTTGTTTCATTTTTGAACCTCCCTTGTCAGTTCTCAAGAAGCTGATTTCGTTTGGATCACTGTCAAGAAAGTAGACACAACTTTTATCCTGTTTTGAGTTGCTCGTAGTACCTTTTTTCGTACAAATACGGAGTCAGATAACCGATCGACGAATGGATACGGATGCGGTTATACTCCAATTCAATGTACTCGTAAATCGCATCATACGCCTGTTTACGAGTGTTAAATTTCGTTTGGTAAATGAGCTCTTTCTTGAGAACGCTGTGGAACGATTCGATGCAGGGTTGAGTAGCCCGGGGGGATCGCACCCCCAGGCTCTCTCAGAACCGGACTTGAACCTCTCGGCTCATCCGGCTCCCATTATCCAGCCCAACTTAAATAATTCTTCTCCCATTGGACGAAAAGTTTGGGTTCCCGCTTCGCAATCTGTATGAGCCAATTCCAGGCCCGCTTGCGTCGCTGTCTGAACCTTTTGTACTTTCTCATCGTCCACTCTAGTAGCGCACGATTCATGCGTCGATATACCGAGTGCATTTCCGCTTTGTAGTAGCGTCCATAGTAGTTGACCCAACCTTTTAGAATAGGATTGAACATCCTGGACAGATCTTCCAATCTCTTTTCTGACTTTAGCTGAATTCGCCACGTTCGGATCGTTTGCCGCATCTCCCTCTTGGCCGAGTTGCTCGCGCCCGGAATGAAGCTGATGAAATATTTTCCTTCTCGATTCTTGGCTCGGCGCGGCCGAAACGTATATCCCAGAAAGTCGAACGCAATCTCTTTATGTTGTAGTCTGCGATTGCCATCTTTACAGTACACGATGCGTGTCTTTACCGGGTGTAGTTCCAAACCGCACTCACTTAATCTTGCCTCAAGTTCACTCTTCAGTTGCACTGCTGCCCTCTCGCTATGACAATGAGCAACCGCATCATCTGCATATCGTGCAAACGGTTTGTCTGGATGTACTTTCTCCATCCATTTGTCAAAGGTGTAATGAAGAAACAAATTCGCAAGCACAGGACTGATTACTCCGCCCTGAGGCGTGCCTTTTGTTCTCATCACCAGTTCCTTATTCGGCATTTGTATGGGAGCTTCAAGCCACCTTTGAATATAGAGAATGAGCCATGGGTTGTCCGTATGCTTGCGCACGGCTTTCATCAGGAGTTCGTGATTGATATTGTCAAACAGACCTTTAATGTCAAATTCGAGTACCCAGTCATACTTCCAGCAGCGTTGTCTCGTTACGGCTAACGCGTCCATCGCGGATTTTCCAGATCTGTACCCATAGGAGTCCTGGTGAAAATAGGGCTCGACACAAGGTTCAAAGTAGATTTTAGCGACCATTTGCGCCACGCGATCTGCCACCGTTGGTACCCCGAGCAGACGAATTCCTCCGCTTTTCTTCGGGATCTCTACCGCTTGAACCGGGCGAGGGAAGTAACTGCCGGATGACATTCTGTTCCATATCGTGTAGAGGTTGTTCTTCAAATTGGCTTCAAACTTTTCCAAACTGATCTGGTCTACTCCAGGTGCGCCTGCGTTTGCTTTCACGCGACGGAATGCTTCTACTACGACCTGCTTGGAGATGTTGTAGGGCTTTGTTTTGTTCATGGGCTCCTCCCTTGCGGTTGACCTCTGTTCCAAAACAGGATAACACAACCCCTTCGCTCCACTTCCATTACGAAGCTTCCTCACTACTACGGGTTGTTCCGTCCCTGTATTCCGCATTGATACTTTTGTCCTTGCGATTCTTTCGCTTGGAGGTTTCTCTTCACATCGAAATACAGGTTCCCCGTTCCTAACCAAAGCCTGTGCCACGTTCACGCCGCCTCTATGCCGGCCACCATCCGGTCAGTAAGTAGGTTTCTTCCGGACTTGTCCCAGATCAACAACGCAAACCTGGTTTTGATGACATCCCTGCTATTTCGACACGTAATCGACGGTTCACTGGTGTTCGTCTCCATTGGCACTTACCTGACAGAGTCTGGCTCCGCCTTTTCCGTAACGCTCACAACCATAGCTTTTGACTATAGCAGCTTACGGTGGTTTGAAGTCTTCACCTACATGACGACTTCGAGGGGCCGACCCTCATCTCTGGTTAAGCATGATTATGCCTTAGATTAGGCTAACCTTCGTGGCACACCGTTGTCGTAACAGTTGCCCTTGCGGCTCATACTGCCAATCATTTGGTTCGACTCCAGTCGCGCCCGGTATTCTGTAGAAGCGTACTGTGACCCTCGATCAGAGTGATGGATCAAGCCTTTTGGGGGCTTCTGACGCATGCATGCCTTGTCAAAAGCCTCCAGCACCAACTCTTTCGTCATTCGCTCGCCCAGCGCCCAACCCACGATCTTCCGGGAGTACAGATCCATAAGACTCGCTAAATAGACCCAGCCCTGCCGCGTGGCAATGTACGTGATATCGGCGACCCAAACCTTGTTAGGCGCATCCGGTTTAAACTGACGGTTCAGCACGTTTTCATAGACCGGCTGGTTGTGCTTGGAGTTCGTGGTGGCTTTATATTTCTTTACCGTAACGGAGCGAAGGCCCATTTCTTTCATGAGGCGACTGACCGTTTTGGTCGAAACGCTCTCGCCTTCTTGACGCAGTTTCTCCGCGATTTTATGGCTGCCATAGCGTTTCTTAAAGGCGTAAAAGTGGTGCTGGATCCGCTTCATGAGCTTCTTGCGGCGCTTCTCCTGCTCGCTTGGTTTACGATGGACCCACTTGTAGTATCCGCTTCTAGATACGTTCATTACGCTGCACATCTTCTCCACCCGAAACTGGAAGCGGTGTTTATGAATAAACGGATAGATCAGTCTCGGCTTTTTGTGAAGAAGTGCATCGCCTTTTTTAAGATCTCAACCTCCTCTTGTAGATCCCGATTCTGTTGTTCAAGCTTCTTCAGTTTTTCGTAGTCCACAAACAATTGGGATTTCTCACCGGTGGGAGCAAACTGCCTTCTCCAAGCCCGAATACTTCTTACCGGGATGTCCAGCTCCTTGGATACTTCAACCGGGGTTTTGCCGCTTTCTTGCATGTGCTTAACGGTTTGACGTTTAAACTCGTCGTCAAAATGTTGACGGATATCTCCCATGACACACCTCGACCTTTTGGTTGGTTATATTGTACGGGTCGCTACTACGGCGTGTCCACTTTTTAGTCTACATGCAATTTGAAATATAGTACCTCAATACGTCACAATTATTTCTTTGCTTCTCTTTTCCATTGGTGCTTTGCACAATGGACATTCTTTCGATGGCAATTCCGCTTCTTCAAAGGATTTAATTCGTTGCCATGCGCTACATTTGCCGCTGGTACAAATCCATGCATACACCGTTTCGATATGCGTACTTTTTGAAGAAGATTTGCTTGCCCCCGCAAGATGATGTTGCCGGTTTCCTGTATCATTTGCAGACCGTTTGGGGAATGCATTCATTATAAACCTTGATACCGCCGCTTTCTTCCCTCGATGATAGGCTGGTGAGCTTATAATCAGTTCTTCCTTGGCACGGGTGATAGCAACATAGGCTAACCGCCGTTCTTCTTCAACAGCGGCGGTAACTTTGTCACGGCCTTTATGTGCGGCGAACACGTCGTTCATACGCTCCTCATCAAAGATGGAACTGTGCGGCATGTTGCCTTCGGATGCACCGATCAAGCAGACAACAGGAAACTCCAGCCCTTTTGACTTGTGAATCGTCATCAGCGATACCTTGTCGTCATTTTCGCTATCGTGACGGCGTTCCATCGCTTTCCGTTTTTCCGCTACTTCACCGATAAAGGAAACAAACTCTTCAATGGAGGAAAATCGTTTCGCCGACGATTCCAACTCATCCAGCGTTTCACGCATAATTTCTTTGTGGTGAGTCAGTTTGTTCCGTTTGTTCGTCTCCAGATACTGATCGTAAAACTCTCGACGCATCAATTGAATCGCGTCAACTGGTTTCATTAACCTTAACGACTTGATCAGTTTGAGACGTTCCATGAGTTTCTCTTTCTGAAAGTCCTTGATATCGGGAAACGACATTAGATGAATCATCGGCCATTTTTTCTTCTGTACCGTTTCCTGATCGAGGATGAATTCCATGCCTTGCTCCCGGTTGATGTACAATGTCGGCAATATGCCTTCCATAGCTTCAAAGTCCTGCGGATGCAAAGCAAGACGAATATGGTCAACAAGGGGCTTAACCAGCCAATGTCCGTAAAACGATTCTTCACTTCCGTAATCGACAAAGGGAACGTCATCTATGACAAATTGTTCGATGATTGCACGGCTGTTACTCGCCGTCCGATACAGGATAGCAAAATCACCGAAACTTCGTTTTCCCTACTTAACTTGACGCAGAATATATTTTGTAATAATCTCCGCTTCATCATCGGTATTCTTAGGCCGAATGTATTGAGGCTGAGTTTGGCTCTGCCGTGTTGCTTTCAGCGTTTTCTTTTTCCGCCGCTTATTATGCCGGATCACTTCGTTGCCAAGTCCGACGATACTGCTTGCAGAACGGTAGTTGATATCCAGCGTAATGGTTTTGGCATCTGGAAACACCTTATCGAAATTCAGGATAAATTCGTTCCTTGCCCCGTTAAAGGAGTATATCGTTTGGTCGTCGTCACCCACGATCATGAGGTTGCAGTGCGGTTCAACGATCATCTTGATCAATTCATACTGCACCATATTGGTATCCTGAAATTCATCTACCATGACGTAAAGAAACCGCTTGTGCAACGCGGTCAACAGCGATGGTTTTTGGCGAAGCATATTATAGGCGATTAGCAATACATCATCGAAGTCGATTTTGTCGTTGGCAAATTTCCACTTCTCGTATTCAGTAAAAATCCGCTTCAGTTCTTTTTCCTCGTCGGTCGTTTCCGGCAGATTGTCCACATTAACCATCTGCATTTTGTATGAAGACAGCAGAGACAGTAACGTTTCCGGCTGATATGCGTCCTGCAAACCCATCTCACGCAAAATACGCTTCAGCACGATATGCTGGTAACGGGTTTCGCTCAGGATGTCCTGTGTTACACCATGTTTTCGGATGATTTGAAGAAAAAACGAATGGAACGTGCGGGCTTGGATGGTTGCCGCTATACTTTCATTCAGTCCAGGTAAATGTGCGATTCGGTCACGCATTTCTTCCGCCGCTTTTTTGGAGAACGTCACCAGCAAAATGTTTTTCGGATCGACGTTACGAACAGTAATAAGGTAGCCTGTCCGACATACCAAAACCGAAGTCTTGCCTGATCCTGCTCCTGCAAGTGCAAGCAATGGCCCTTTGAAATGGCGTACCGCCTGTATCTGCGACTCATTCAGATATATTCCCTGCTTTTCCAGCGATCGAAAGAATGAAACATCGTTGTCGGTATTGGAGATCAGGTCTTTACTCGTTTTCGTTGTTGCTATGTCCGCATATGGAATCGTACGGCTTCCCACTCCAAGCGGTGTTTTGAAAAACGTCGGGTTACTCAAACCATCACCTTCATTTTACTCGCGAAGCTCGTGCATTGCGTTCTTTTCTCCACCGATTGATCATATCATGGACAGTCAATCCGTTGATCAGACGGATTCGCAACGGTTCGGCGGCTTCTCTGGCCGCTTTCGTGAAGTTGCTTGTCGTAACAATCCATGCATCGTAGCATCCATAAATCTGTTTTCCGGCTTTAAGCCTCAGTACAATGTCGTTGCCAACATCCTGCTTCCATCGTTTGCATTGCACGGCGATTTTGTACCCTTCTTTGCCCTTCAATATCAGATCAACTTCATGATCGCCGGAGCCGCCGACCCTCTCCACGTCATATCCTTTATCTATGTAGTACAATTCCATGAGACGTTCAAAATCAGTTCCCGATAGCGTATCGATATCGGCGTTGATAATTTCTTCATCCGTTAATTTGTGTTTCGTTTTGGAAACGGTATGCTGTTTCGCAGTTGCCTGAACTCTCCGCTTGGTTGATTGTTGAGCGGAAGCTTTGGTATTTCCAGCGGACTTTCTTCTGCTTCGTGTCCATAACGCTCCGATGATTTCCGCCGCGAATACTCCTGCAAACAGGAAAATAAACAGGAAGCTCCAATGCAATCCGGGAATTATATAAAAGTACAAAGCTAACCCGAACAATCCGAAAAGTCCGCGAAGGAAATTCGCGATGAGTCTTCCTTCTGAATAGTATGTTCTTGCCATGAAGAACCTCCGAAATCAGTTGCAATTTCCTTGATTTTACCACAATTATTTGGGTCTTTGTTCCTGGTTTTCTTCAATACATTGAACCTCATTGAATTTAGTAACGTAAATTAGGAGTGAATTTGCCGAATCGTTCAATTTTCCGCTCTGTTCCTCAAAGACAGCAAGTAAAAACAAAAATGCCACTCTGATTTCGGTGTTCATTTGACGGCTGACGGTCAGGTGAAAGCCATCTTATTTCATATATCGTCTTTTCCTCTATTTTTTAACGTGACCTAATAAAAAAGGCCGAACCAATTAGTTCAGCACTTGATTGATAATCTCAATCATATCACGAAAATGGAAAACATTGTCGCATATGGTCACACAAAAAATACTCCAAATCCAACTTCAGGGGCTAGCAATCTCTCTTGATTTACTTTAATCCACCACTCCACTCTACTTGCTCGCAAACACCCCAATTTTCGCCGTTACTTGTGATACGGTTCTCCGTGCTGTCTGTAACGGCAAGTTTTAGAGCCGTCCATTGCTGGACGGCTCCCTTTAAGTCAAAGCAGTTTAATCTGAAGGATTAGCGAGAAACACAGCAATATACTGATCAGCAATTCGGAAATCATTTCCCCGATTAACTAACATACAGTATTGCTCATTTCGTTTCTCAATTAAGCCAACACCAGAGAACAAGTATTCTTTATTCTCTTTGACCAGAACTTCCAAGCCTTTAAAGTAACCTCCAAAGTTAACTGGTGCGTTATCAAAGAAATATTCTTCAAAATACACACCAAATGAATTCTCACCATCTTGTAGCTGAAGAATTGCTCTTTTTTCACTTACTTCAACATTTTGAATGTATCCTTCAATACTTCTTATCCAACCCACATCATCATCCGTCAGATTAATTAGAGACCTGTTTCTGACAGAAGGTTCTCTGACATTATTTTCGCCACTTGCAAGGTCAGCATCTGGACCAGTTGTAGGGACAATGGTTAGAGTAGCACTTTCACCAGATCCTGGATTGACTTTTGGTCGAGGCTTCTTATTGCCCCCAGACTTCGACGAGCCATTTCCTGATGCTTGCACTCTTCTCTTTCTCTTTAAATTATCGAGAATATTTTTTACATGCTTCTCACTTAGTTCCATAGTAGATGTAGCCAACGATTTTTGCTTGTTAGCTGTCGCTACCCTCTCAAAATAGTCCACACAATCCTGAATATGATTTTCTTTAGGCCAGGTTTTAAAGTGTGCCCTTACTTTGTGTCACCGCCGGACTATAATTGACCCATCGGCGCCGGAATGAAAATGACCCACCCCCGTCGAAATAGACCCTCTGAACAACCGACCAAAGTGATTCGGAGGGAATACATCCATGCTGGGGAGTGGG
>Ga0207866_1003221_pt1 | contig 10331 bp, 1 predicted proteins | sample HigsolmetaAR203D_FD_184835 | JGI IMG/M metagenome (GOLD analysis project Ga0207866, IMG submission 184835) | Ionic liquid and high solid enriched microbial communities from the Joint BioEnergy Institute, USA - AR20-3-D (SPAdes) (version 2) ...
GTTATCATCCGCACTCGCGGCGCCGATTTTGAAACCGATGCTTACGGAAGACCAAAAACAAAAATTGTCAATGGCCATTACGAAGTCCCGATGCATATGATTATGGATCTTCCGCAAGTGACGCAAAAGGGACAGGTGTTAACAGCGGGAGAATACACAAAAACCATTGTGGACTTTGGCCGTGCAGGAGATGAAGTATTCCGCGAGCAAGTAGCGAAAAAGGGAACCGTCCTTTTCGAGCTGCCAGATGACACCTTTTCTCGCCGCTATGTCCGATTCATGGATTTTGGCGATATCCAAGACCGTACGATTGCCGAAGCGGTCAACTTAAAAGAAGTAGAGAAACATCAGCGCCAAATCTGGAGATTATCGAAAGAGTATATGGATTTAGGCAAAAACGATGAGTTTACTCCAGAGGAAATCGAAGAGCGCCAGCGAGAGCTTCGGGATCGCATCGAGGCAGAAATTAGCGCCTATGACGAAAAGATTAATCATATGGTCACCTCCGCGCGAGACGGATCCATTACCAAAACCTATGGAAGCGCCATGATGGACATGTCAGGACGATTCCGCATCCAGGGGGTTAACCCATTTGCCAACTACGAACGTCAGGCGGATGGAACCTGGAAACAAGTTGGAAAATACAAAGAAGGACATGTTTACATCGGAAGAAAACGCTTCTTGGAAATGATTGAAGGGCAAGAGCGGAAAATTGCAGCAGACATTTTTGGCATGGATGCAAAGCAGTTGAAGAAAATGTCCATCGAACAAGTGCGGGAAGCGATTGTGCAACAAATGCTTGACCCTGACAACAAGAAGGGTTTATATGGATTTGTAAATCGTTATCCAACGATTAACCAGTCCACTATACAAGCAATGAGAATTATGATTGATGATACGCTTCCTAATGATTTCCGAGGAGCGATGCTAACCGTCGGAACAGCACAACGACTCAAAGCAGACTATGACGGAGACTTCTTGTCGATTGTCTTGGCTCATTACTCTTCTGATAATGCAAAGGCCATTCATGGCGAGTTGCAAAGAATGGCACAGGCGGAAGCTGTTGACTCCACTAGAGAAGCTCAAAAAACATTGACTGATCTATACAAAGAAGCGGAGCGGCAGCTTCAAGGAAAAGGACTTACGGTACAGGAACTTTCCCATCAAGAGGTCTTTGAGACCGCAACGAGTATATGGGAGAACATACGATCCCGAGAAGCTCGTTTAGGAAAACAACTCATTGGTATTGTCGACAACACGCGGGATAAAGTGTGGAACCTCGCGCAAATCACCTACGAAACGCTTGCCAATGAGGGACGATTAGAAAGACGCCAAGCGCAAGCTCGCTTCAACTATATTGAAAACTTTATGCGGGAGTTTTCACAGGATCTCATTTCCTCAAAGAAATTTGATCCTGATCAAATTCGACAAGAGCTAGCGCAAACCTATTCGGGCGAGGAATTGGATAAAAAGGTAAGAGAAGCGCTAGACCGTCGTTGGGAACTGGTTTATCAAATGAACGAAGCGATCTTGGATCCAGATCGCATCTTTAAGGATGAATCAGGGCGCCAGCGCACCAGTATGGAAGTCTTCTTAGAAAACAACCGCGTCATTCAATTATTCTCGGATGAAGAAGCAAAACGCGGCTTTAGAGAAGTCCAATTCATTCACCGACTGAACGAAGCTTATGGAGGATTCCGAAATGAATCCTTGCAAATCGGTGTGTCAGAAGGGCTTTCTCTTGAACAAGGGCGGAAATTGTTAGAAGGAAAAGGTATAGGCTTTTACGGCACCACCGCCATGAGAAACCTGGCTCGTGATGCAGAACCCGAAGTAAGAAAACGATTGGAAGCGTCGTTTGAACAGCATACAGCTTCTATTTTAGAAGCCTATGACCGAATGCATGAATCGAGTTATTTAGCGGAAGCAACCATTACTTCGGAAGCCACTGACAGTATCCTCACCAGAGGAAAAACCATGGCAGAAGAAGCAGGGGAAAAATTTGGCCAGCTTGTTGAGCGATTCACCTCTCAACTTCCATCGGGATTAAGAAGCTTTGGAGGAATACGAGCAGGGGCCGCCCTGTTTGGCGGGTTATGGGCGATGAGCGCCATGATGCGCAGTGGTCCAACTCCTGAAGCTTTGCAAGAACAAACCACTTCTCCAGCTCCTCCTCCACCAGCTATGAGTCAAGCTCCAACAGCGCGCATCACGAAGAACCCGCAAGGGGAATATATTAACATTCAAATCAAAGCCAAAGACGCCAACAACATGTCTCAGGATGAAATCGCGGCACTCGTGCAACAAGAGTTGGCTTCGATGACGGCTGTGAATATGAACATGAACCTTAATGTAAGCGACAATACGCAAAACATTGATCCTCAATGGATTCAAGGCGTGGTCGCCAACGCCATTTCGAAAGGATTCGCCTTCTAGAAAGGAGTGGTTGTATGCAGACTTTCATGACTCATATGGTTTCTTGGCTGAAACCTTCTGCGAAAGAAGCGTGGAAGCTATCCTTTTTCCATCCTTCTCAACAAAAAGTTGTCATGGTGTCTGTAGGAAATCGTGGAGTAGTAGTAGGGCCTCGGTTAGCTGAGGTCCTCTCTTCCATTGAAAAACGTATTCCTCATTATCCATATGAGTTGCATTGGCAAGATGTGAAAGCAGAGCCGCACAATGAGTATCAGGTGCAATGGGTAGGAGATACCGCTTCCTACATTGAAATGTCTTTCTCTACCTATCGCCATTATCATCGTTATCCTCATGAATTTGGCATTGTACAGTCCAGTGGTATTCGAGAAGTGATCAGTTTTGAAACTTCCCCTTCCGATACTTCTGGCGACACCCTTCGTTCCAAGGATTATCTCATAGTAGGAGAATTTGTCCAAGTAAAAGACGGAGATACTTTGGAAATCAGAGTTGTACAAGCAGGGATCAAAGCTAGCCAGGATATCCGCATTACATCTGGGAACATTATTCCGATTCGATTGGTAGGCATTCAAATACCAGAAGCAAAAGAGAGCGGCGAAGGAATAGGAAATCAAAAGAATTTCAACTATGCTGCGGAATTTTACATTCCTCTTGAGGAAACTTATCAAATAGGAAAAGAAGTCAAAGAGTTTATCCAAGATCGCCTTACTGCAGGGAATTCCTTGGTGATTGTGGATGTAGATGGTGACGAACAAGGACATCCTGTTGCCGATGCCTATGGACGATTCCTTGGTGTTGTATACAAAGCTCGCATCGCTCATGCAGGAGAAGTATTTGATAAGGAAGAAATAGGGTATGCAGTCAGCCTCAACAAAACCCTCTTGACCTCTAAGTCCAAACAACATGCTCATGTTCCTCTTGCTATTCCATATATTCCATCCACAAACGAGCAGGGATATCGACGATTTGATGTACTTAGTTGGCTTCGGGAATTGGGATTAGCGGCGCCTTCTACTCCTACGCCAACCGCTAATAATAATGTGCAGGCTAGTTCTCTTACCTTCTCCATATCTGCTAATGAAGTGGAAAGCGGAGGTTCTAGCCATACAGGAAATGTCGGAGATGTCTTCAAAGCGCCGAAAGGTGATGCTCCGAATCCTTCCAACAAAGAAATCAATGCAGATCCTGTAGAGATCATATATGGGGATCCTCCAAGCAACCGTATTGATTTTCTAGTCCCATATGATGACCGATTGGAACAGCGAGTCAAAGACCCTCTCAGCAAATATCGGGTTCGCATTGGAGATGTGGATCTCGTCATTCCTCCTCTGTCTATCCAAGTGAATCGCACTTCCAATATGCAAAAAATCAAGACATTGCGGAGCAAATCCTCGATTATTTTCAAAGTTGGCTCCAGCATGACCACGCTTACCTTGGAACTCTATTTCCATGATTTAGATTCCATTAACGGATATCCTGTCGAACGCCCAACCAAAGATGGATATTATTACATGGACGGATTGCGCCCGCTCATTGCGCAATTTAAAAAAGCGCCGTTTCTTCCGATTGATAACGAATTCATTAATGAAACATTAGGCATTCACAATGTGGCGCTTGTCGATTTAAGTGTTCGCACGGTTCCAGGGTTCCCTCATTGCTTGGCGGCCACCCTGACGCTGGCCAAATTCGAGATTCAAGCGTATATGCCTCAAGTCACTTACTTAGGCAGTGTCATAAACTACCCGCTTTTCCGTTGGTATTATCAAGAGCCAATGAACGATAAACATTTAAACAATAAGAAACGGTCTCCATATCGGACATGGCTGTATCCAATTAAAAGTCCAATTGACAACACGTTGACCTTCCAAATTGCAGATGAGGAATCATTGCAAGAACGAGTGCAAGCCATCAAACAGATTCGCACCAATGATCCTCCTACGGTCTTCCGAGAAAAACTAGAGGGAGCTGAAACGGAATTAGGACGTCTCATTAAAGATGGACAAAACGCGCAGATTGCGAAAAAGCAATGGCAGCGATGGAAAGATGGACAAGAAGACTATATCGTCGGTGAAGAAAATACTCGGTTCTATCCTCCAAAAGCAGTAGAGGGGATTCGGATACAATTTAATAATCAGGTGGGCGGACCTGGCGGCCCAAATATTTTTGAATATGCCCCTGTTGATATTCTCGATGAGAAATGGGATAAAGGGTATTTCTGTATTAATCTTTATACCAGTGTCAACCTCAACGAAATCCCTGCATCCTATCGTGGAGGAGAAGGAAAATTCCGAGGGGAAATTCCGTACATCACCGTGTTTATTCCAGTTAGCGAAGCCTATCGCTTGGATCCGATTATCGAAAGAGGGTATAAAGCTCAAGAAGCCGCAGAGGATTATATTAAAGAGTATCAAAGGTTATCCGCCATTGTGGAAGCGGCAGAAGGTCATGTTCGTTTGGTGAATTACGACATTAAAGGTCAATATGTCGTGACCAGCATCAATGTGATGTACCAAAATGAATTCAGTATGGCGCAGGTGCAATTAACCGATTCTCCTGCTTTGCAATACCTCGGCATTCAAGATCCGTACATCCAAATCGTGATAGAGGCAGACCAAGACGCGGTGGAAAGCATTCGAGAAATGCTGGAAATCACCGAACGATACTCTCGAGAATATCGCATCGGTATTACTTCAGGATTCCTCGGTGTCAGAAACCCGTTGATTCAATTGTTTGGCGTAGAAACCGTCATTCCTGAAGTTGTCAATATTCACACGGTACCAGGATACCCAGGAAGATTCCAAATCGAAATGACCTTATGCGGCTTCAATAAAACACAGAAACGTACCGAGAAGCTAGAAGGCATTTCTCCCATCTACGGCGTTCCTGACATGAAGGATATTCACGCAAGCGAGTTTAACCCTGCCTCTCAAGAAGCTGTCATTGAACGAAAAATGATGAATTTAGAAGCTTATCCAGATTTAGAATTGCCGACGTATGATGAGCTTAACGCCGTCATTGGAAAACTGGGGATTGGAATGCAGGAATACCGAAACTACGGAAATGGGAAATACCTTGACCCTGACTTCTATATTGCCACCGATTGGACCTTCCGTGAAGATGTCATCAAACAGCGGCATAACCAGGCCCATCACTTGGATTTAAAAGATACGACGGGAATTCAAATGTATACGAATAATCAGATGGGAAAACTGATCGAAGCGGATGAGGATAACTGGGCAGCGATTCAGGCGTTGGATGAAAAAGTCGAACAAGTGGGAATCGATAAGCTCTTCTCAGGAGAGAAAATCGAAGGGTCGCTCGATATTGCTCCGCTAGATTTAACAACATGGGATCCATTAGCTAATCAGCCAAAAGAACCCGTGATGGATCCAATGGGGGCGGTGAATCGAGGCGAGGTGGAAAAATGGCTGAAAGATTCTTCTCACCTCTATACGGCTCCTTCTTTTAACGAGCTGGTTCAATGGGGAGTCATCGCGAGCGGCCAAATCGGGGACTACCAAACATGGTTGAAACAATTAAAACAGCCAAGAGAAGAGCAGGTATACTCCTTTATCTACCATATGGTGGATCGACTCTGGGTAGACGGTGGATTTGTTTTTAATGATAAAAAACTCTCCAAAAAGAGCGAAGCCTGGGAAAAAGTCACGTATGCAAAAAATGAAGACTTCTGGGCAGCTTATTACAACCGATTAAAAGAAACCGACGCGAAACACTTAATTAATGAGAAAGAGGTGGCATTGGGGTCACTAAGCGTAGAAGACCTAAACAAAGTGGCGCCTGGAATGACGAGAGAGCGGATCGCCAATCTCTTAAAAGCCATCTTTGATGTGCAAAGCGACTGGAGACAAATGACCGCCAATAATATGCCCATTTACAATGCGAAAACCACAGAAGTGGGGATTGGTGGCATCTCGTTAAGAACTCATGCGGTCAATCCTATCATGGCGAAACGACTCGCGTGGGATTGGAGATACAACCTCGAATATGCCATTCGCTACTTATATAAGCTGTACACGCAAGCAGCCACGCATCGAGACATCAACATTGCTTCTCGTCCGTGGGATTGGATGATCTACGCCTATGCCATGGCCAACAAAGTAACAGATAAGAAGAATGCAGGGGCCGCCTCCTCTTTCTATTCCCAAGTATTAGGGACTTTCCAGTCCAAATACAATTCTTCCATGCAGCGATTCGCCAGCCCAACCACCGCCAACTCCATTGCCATCCTAGGGGAGGTCAAGAACTTAACCCCTCATCAAGAGGCGATTATCCGCGGCGAAAAAGAAGCATTATTGGAAGAACTAAAAGCCACGGATTACGGCAAAAAGGAATTAGAGAAGTTGAAAAAGAAAACGGCATTGGAGGTCGCGGACGCATATGAAAAACATATGAAGAAGCTTTTCCCTCTAGATGGAAAACAGCCTGGCATTGTCTATGGAGGAATATATGATACCTACATGACCACCATCGTAGCAAAACATATGGGAAATCAAGACAAGTATAAAGAGCAGTTTGAAAACTACCTGCTCTACAAACAGTTCCGAGAAGACGCACAGAAGCTGGAAAATTATCTCCTCTTCAATGACGATCCGTATACCATTTACGAAGAAATGTTTACGGACTTGGAGGAATATGACCAGCGCGGCCGACTGGTGCGTGCCTATCCGACTTTCCAAATGTTTATTATCGATGAGGGAAGATGGATGGCGAACTATCGCTTGTGGGATAATTTATATGGATTTAACGCGATTCGATCCATCGATATCCACAAGAGCCGAAAAAGCGCCGCAGACACCGCTGTTATTGAAATGACCAACGTTTACAGCAACCTCACTTCCTACCCAGTAACCTCTCAATTCGAAGAGCACCACTACGATTGGTGGGACAACCTTGTAATGGGAAGACCAAACGAAAAGCTCCTAGAGGCAAGAAAACAACTCCTCACTTCCATGATGCTTCAACCAGGGGCTCGGATCCATCTTCGTTTGGGATACGGTTCTTGCGTTCCAAATCTTCCAATTGTCTTTAATGGAACGATTACCGATATGGAAGTCGATGAAGTGGTTCGCATTGTTGCTCTGGGAGATGGGTACGAACTCACCAATATCGTTTCCCCAGACCCTGATGATGAAAACACCAAATGGGGTCAAATTATAGAACCAAGGGATCTTATCTGTGAGCTTCTCACCTCAAAAGGAAACTGGTTAAGAAATGTCATCAACTGGACGACGGACAACCGATTCTTTAAAGATAATCCTCTTGGCATCCAGCACTTCGGATGGCCAGGGAAAACTCCTCCTGGAAACGTCTTCCCATTTAACAGTGAATATGGAGAAGCGGCACAAAACATTTACTCCACCAACGGATTCCAAACCTTTAGCCAATGGGCATACAGTAATGGAGAGCCGATTGGATGGGGCTTTGACGGCATCTTCTTTAAGCCAAAAGGAGATGAGGCGAACGTCAAAATCAGCCTGTACAATAAAACCGTCTACGATATTGTGCAGATCATGGCGGCGGTGACCCCTGATTACATTGCGGCCGTCCATCCATTCGAACTTCGAAGTACCTTGTTCTTTGGAAAACCATATTACCGAATGGTTTATCGATACAGCAGCCGCTACACCTACAACAAAGAAACCAAGCAGTGGGAGCGCTATATCACGCAATACCATCGCAAACCATTTATGCAATTCCGCTTTTACGATTCCAAAACCGACATTATCCAAAATCGCATCAAAGCGACAGCGGATAATATGTACAATGCTGTCGTCGTCAGATATGACGATGAAGTGACTCCAACGATTTACGCAGATTATGACATCAACTTCTCTCAGCAAAAGCTCACCATCGTAGAAGCACCGATTATCGCTCGATTTGGGGATTTCTGGACCTCCAAACGCCAGGCCATTAACTACGGATGCTCGGTGCTCCGAGACTACATGAAAGACATGTATGATGGATATCTTCTTGTTCTTGGAGACCCGACCGTGAAACCATACGATATGATGTATATCAATGACGATATCGTCGAAATGAGAGGCAACTGCCTGGTGAAGGAAGTGATTCACCATTTCTCTCATGAGACAGGGTTTGTTACCCGAATCAAGCCTGACGCGCTAGTCGTCATCGATGACCGATTGATGCTTTCCTTGGCTAACTGGGCGGCGAGCTGTTTCGTTGGTTTTGCGATGCATTTAGCCACCCGAACCATGGTCAGTTTTGCTTATCGGAAGTTCACTAGAAGCGCAATCGGTCAAAAGGTGTTGGAATTCACCAAAGAAACGCTCGGTGACGCAAAAACCTTGGCAACGGAGAAAAGCTTAGAGCGCCTTCTCAACTCCGTTTCGGATGATCTCAAAAACTCTGCAGAATATCAGGAATTTAAGCAGTATTTTGAGGCATACCGAAATGCCAAGGATCCTGCTCAAAAGTCGAAATACCTGAATCAAATGATCGACGCGCAGAATCGATTTGCCGAAAAAGTGAAAAACACCAGCTTTGTCGATGCCAATGGAAATGTCTTAAAAGGAGAGAAATTCCGCCACAAACGGCTGGTATGGCTCACCAAAGGAATCATCACTTCGTTAAAGCAAGGCGGAAGAGCCGCTCGATTCCTTCGCTCCGCAGGAGCGGTAGCAGGACTGGGAAGTCTAGCAGGGGGTCCATTAACCATTGGTGCATTCATCGTCACGGAAGCGGCTAGCTTTATTGTCAGCGAATCGTTAGCGGAAATGTATCGACGGAAGAAAACCCTGAACCAAGCGGTGATCATTTATCCGCTGAAATACAAGGATCGTTTCTTGGAGGCAGGAATCCTTGGCCACTCAGGATTAGTGGTAGGAGACAAGCCACGAAAAGATACGATCGACAACTTCTACGCAGGACTTGGATTCAATGGAAAAGAAGACAATGACTTCTTCGAACTCATCGGGGAATTCTTCAACTGGTGGGCAGGAGAAGAAAGCGGTGAAAAAGCATTGAAACAGTTCTATATCTCTGAAGAAGATTTAATGAATGGAGATATTTACAACAGAAAGTAGGTGAGTTGGATGGCAAAGAAACGAACGGATCGACAGCTTGAATTGGAAAATCTGTATGTCGATAATCTAGAGCGTTTAAAGGAAATGTTTGAGTATCGATTGGAATTCCTTTCTCGATTCAAATGGCCTGGATCGGAATCCGCGTCAGGAGACCCATCGGCAACTCAAGGCGGCGGTGGCGGTGGAGCCGTTTCTGGCTCCATGCCTACCGCTGATGATTACAAGGGGCCTGATGTGGGAGCGCATGGCCAGCGTAATCTCAAACAGCGGATTGCAGGAACAGACAAGTGGAACGACCTCTTGCTGAAAGTTTCTGTGCAAGAAGGAGTGAACCCCGTATTCATGAAGGTGATCATGGCGATTGAGTCTGCTGGCAATGCAGGCACCGCCACCAGTAGTGCAGGGGCCGTTGGAATCATGCAGATCGTTCCGAAATACCATCCTGAATTTGATTACAATCGAATGAGAAACGACCCTGAGTATGCGATTGCCTGCTCCTGTAAAGTCGTGAAGGGAAAGGCAGAAGCAGCGAAACGCTCAGGAAATCCTACGGATGTCCACGAAGTGGCATGGCGTTATTATGGAAAAACCGCCGCAGGGAAATCCTATGGGGATCAAGCGGTGCAGATGTACGAGGGATTAGGATTTAATCCGAAAGATTCCATTTACGACAACCCGATTCAGACATCCGCAGGAGGAGATGCTTCCATCACGAGCGGAGATGCTTCAGGGGTGATTCCGAAAGGGCTTCCTGCGGTAAAAGTCAGCGGAGGAAAAGTGATTATTCCTACGGGAGTGGCTCGAGGAAGTTATCACAAAGCGCGAATTGACTAT
>Ga0207866_1003224_pt1 | contig 10324 bp, 10 predicted proteins | sample HigsolmetaAR203D_FD_184835 | JGI IMG/M metagenome (GOLD analysis project Ga0207866, IMG submission 184835) | Ionic liquid and high solid enriched microbial communities from the Joint BioEnergy Institute, USA - AR20-3-D (SPAdes) (version 2) ...
ATTCATCCATTCCTGATTCGCCAAGTACCAACGGATCGTCTCCCGGATGCCGGTTTCATAATCATATTTGGGCTGCCATCCAAGCTCGCGTCGAATTTTCGTCGCGTCAATGGCATAACGCCGGTCGTGTCCCGGGCGGTCCTTCACGAACTGGATGAGCGATTCCGGCTTGCCGAGTTCCGCAAGGATCGTCTTGACAACCTCGATGTTCTTCCGCTCGTTGTTGCCTCCGACGTTGTACACTTCGCCGGCCGCCCCGTTGTGCAGCACCAAATCCACCGCGCTGCAATGATCCTCGACATACAGCCAGTCACGGACATTTAACCCGTCCCCGTATACCGGAAGCGGCTTGTCTTCGAGCGCGTTGCGGATCATGAGCGGGATCAGTTTTTCGGGGAACTGGTACGGCCCGTAGTTGTTGGAGCAGCGCGTGATATTGACGTTCAGGCCGAATGTCTCGTGATACGCCCGGACGAGCAGATCGGCGCCCGCCTTGCTCGCAGAATACGGGCTGTTCGGCGCGAGCGGCGTCTCCTCGGTGAAATAACCCGTGTCGCCGAGCGTGCCGTACACCTCGTCAGTCGAGATTTGCACGAACTTGCCGACGTTGTACTGCTTCGCCAGATCGAGAAGCGTCTGCGTGCCGAGCACATTGGTGCGCACGAACAGATCCGGCTGCAAGATGCTCCGGTCCACATGCGACTCCGCCGCAAAATTCAGCACCGCATCGAGGCCTTCCGCGAACAGCGGCTCCATGGCGGCGCGGTCGGCGATATCGGCTTTCACGAACCGATAGTTCGGATGGCTTTCAACGCACTTCAGATTTTCCAGATTGCCCGCGTAGGTCAGCGCATCGGCATTAATAATCTGGTAATGCGGGTATTTGCGCGTCATGTACAGGATGAAGTTGCTGCCGATGAACCCGGCGCCGCCTGTAACCAGCAATTTCACTTTGCGATTTCACCCTTCATAGACGAAATTGATTTCGGCTTCTTCCAGCCGGGGATGTTTGCCATCCTTCTCGGACAAGATTGGCGAGGACATCGGCCAATCGATACCGAGCGCGGGATCGTTCCATGCGATGCCTCGGTCGTGTTCAGGTGAATAGAACTCGTCGACCTTGTACTGCACTTCTGTGTTCGGCACCAACGTACAGAAGCCGTGGGCAAAGCCTTTCGGCACCAGCAATTGCCGTTTGTTGGCGGCGCTCAGAATAAACCCCTGCCACTTTCCGTAAGTTGGCGAACCGCGGCGAATGTCCACCACCACATCGTAAATGGCACCCGCCGTAACCCGAATCAGCTTCGTCTGGGCCTTGGGATTCAATTGATAGTGTAGCCCGCGCATCACTCCGGATTCGACCGACAGGGAATGATTGTCTTGTACAAACTTATGCGTGATGCCGTGCCGACGGAACACATCTTCATTGTAACTCTCCATGAAAAAACCCCGATGATCGCCGAATACTGCAGTTTCGATCAATTTGACCCCAGGCAGCTTTGTTTCATATATCTTCATTTCGACACCCGGCTCCTGAAAAGAATTCTATGATTTGAGTTTCCCGAATTCCTCGCCGTACACAATATCCTTGGCCAATTCGTTTGCTTTAACCAGGGACGCATGCGTTCCCGCATCCGTCCACCAGCCCCGGAGAATATCGTAGGTGAGCTCATTCGAGCGGATGTATGCGTTGTTGACATCCGTAATCTCCATCTCTCCGCGAGCTGATGGTCTCAGCGTCCTGATAATATCGAAAACCCGGCTGTCATACATATAAATGCCGGTTACTGCATAGTTGCTCTTGGGATGTTTCGGCTTTTCTTCAATTGAAACAATTTTGTCTCCCGACAACTCGGGCACCCCGTATCGATGCGGATCCGGCACTTGCTGAATGAGAATCTTCGCACCGGTGCGTTGCTCTCTGAAATTTCGGACAAACGGAACGATGCTGTCTTCAAAGACATTGTCGCCGAGAATCACGACCATCTGATCCCCGTTCACGAAATGTTCCGCCAATCCGAGCGCTTGCGCGATGCCGCCGGCTTCATCCTGGACCTTGTAGGTGAACGACAGGCCGAATTCGGCACCGCTGCCCAACAGACTGACTACGTCGCCCATATGTTCCTTGCCGGTCACAATCAGAATGTCGTGGATATCCGCTTCTTTCAACTTCGCGATGGCGTGGAAGATCATCGGATACTTCCCGACCGGGAGCAGATGTTTGTTGGTGACTTTTGTCAGCGGATACAGACGGGATCCCGTTCCGCCGGCGAGAATAATGCCTTTCATTTGGGATGAACACCATCTTTCGATAGAGTTACTAAAATGAATAGAATACTGATATTGATAGATTTACCTTTATTTTGAGATTGAATCGTTTATCAAGCCCTATGGCCCGCTTTCTGGCCCGGCCGGAACGTCAGGTATTTATGACCTATGAAACTGGTGATGGCCGGAACAGATATTCCGATAAAGTGAGCCACCTCATGCGGGTACCACGTAAAATTCCAGTACGGGAACAGCCATTCCGCCAAAGCCACACTGATGATGTACGTCTGCAAAACCGCGAGCACATTCACGAACACGAACATTGCAGCCTGTCTGCCCGTCCGGTTGTCCGCCTCTTCGAAAACAAACAGTTTGCTCAAGATGAATGACGTAAGCATGCCGATGAAATAGGCCAAGACCACCGCCACGGAAAAACTCATGAACAGGTTCAGCAAGATGCGCGATCCAAAGTTCACACCGGCAGCAAACCCATTGGTCACCAAAAACTTGACAAACTGTTTCGAACGGAAGATTTTCACGAACTCCACACACGCTATCCCTTTCTGACCAGTTTTGCCAACTCGAAGCCGATCCGCATGCTTTCGGAGATGGACCTATCTTCCGGATAATAATAAGAAGTATCGGCGATATACAGCCCGTCGATTTCGGATTTCATGGGTGGCAACATGCTCATGAAACCGGGCGGACATACCGGCTGCGCATATTGATAGCGATGCACATGGGTCGCCTTCACCCATTCTTCCGAAAATTCCGGATTGAGCATCTTCATGTACCCCATGACTTCCCGGATGAAATTCTCATTCGGTTCTCTGTATTTGGGATGATTGACATGCAGGTAGAATGGAACGTAAACAATCTTGTCCTGCATCGGATTGAGGTTGGTGTATTCGATAACTCCCGGGATCATCATTCTCGAATCGTTGATGTTCATCCAGAAGTTTTCACTGAGCCGTCGCTTCAGTTTCAGGACGACGCACACAACGCCGACATTATCCACTTTCTCGATTTGGTTTCTTGTTTTCTCGGGCAGCGCGGGTACCAATTTGGGCACGTATGGAAGCGGGACGGTGGACACGACTTGATCATACTCCACGAAATCGTCTCCCGTGCGAATACCCTTCACCGCGCCATCCCGGACGATCACCTCATCGACACCGCGCCGCAAGTAAACCTTCGATCCCTTCTCTTCAATTCTGCGCTGAAGCTCCTTGAGCAGCGTCTCCGATCCACCCTCGATGTAGCCGAGTCGCTCCTGGAAGATGTTCTTTCTCGAGACACCCACACGCTTCAGACGCGTTCCAATCCATGCAGCAGATATCGAATTGCTGAACTCGTAGAACTTGAGATCAAACAACGATTTCCAGAAAATATCATACGCTTTCGGACCGATCCACGATTTGATCCATTCTATTGCGTTGAGCTTGTCCAACTTATCCCAGTTGCTTCGTTTGCTTGTGAGAAAGATATGCAGACCGTAGCGCAGTTTCGCGATCAGCGAAGCCTTGGGGAAAGTGAGCAAATAGATTGGGTTACCCCATTTGTACAGCTTCCCTTCATAGAAGAAGCCCATCTTGGTGTCCGTCCACTTCAGCTTGTCATAGATCCCCAGTTCCTTCAGGACATCAAACAGTGTATAGTCCGGCGCGCATACAAAGTGATAGAAGCGCTCGATCCATAATCCGTCGAAATCGAACGAGGCCGACATGCCCCCAATCCGGTCGTCACTTTCATAAATATCCACCGTATAGCCCTGCTTCACAAGATCGTACGCGCAGGCCAATCCCATGGCCCCCGCTCCAATAACAGCAACTCGACTCACTATTCCGGCACCTCATCGTTTCAGAATGTATTTACTGTATATCGGGTGGAGGAACGTCTCCCTTATCGCCTTCTCGAACGGCGTAGGCTTAACATCGAATTCCTCCCACCACGGATCCTCCGGAAACTCGTCTCCGGCAGCAAGGGCCTTCAGCTGATCCACCGTAAATGGCGGCTTCTTGCTGAACAGCGCATAGAAGCGGAGCAAGAACGCAAAAAATCCGAACGGAATATGAAGAATCCACGTGTGATATTTCTTGATGCGCTTGATGGTGCGGATAATGTCAATATAGTCAATGCGTTCTTTCCCGGTGATGTTGTACACGGTACCGTCCGGCTGCTTTTCCATGCAGGCGATGATGACACGGCAGAAATCGAGCACATAGAGCGGTTGGCGCATGAATTTCCCGTCGCCCGGAATCGGGAAGATCGGCGTACGCTTCATGAACCGCGACAGCCATCCGAAATGCTTGCGATCGAACCAGCCGAACATGATTGTCGGCCTGAGGACACAATGCCGAATTCCGCTTTCCCTGACCAATTTCTCCTGCGCCGTCTTCGTGCGCGTATAGTCATCGTCCGCTACCGAGATCACTACAGATGAACTTACGTGCACAATGTAAGGAATACCATACTTTCTGACAGCATCCAATATGATTTCGGTTGATGTGATATTGTTCCGTATGAACGGCTCCGACGTCTTGCTGGTGATCTGCGCCTGAAGCATGATCAACACGTCGCCGCCGACGAACGATTTCGTCCAATCTCCCGGTTGCGAGCAATCAGCCAGAATCACTTCAATATCCGGATGCAGTTCACGCAGAATCCGGACATTGTATTCATGCTGGTCAATTGCCACAATGTTGCGATAACCGCGCTGTTTGAGCAAAATAATCAAATTTTGCCCGACCAATCCTGCCGCTCCAGGAATAATGATTTTGCTGTCACGATTCAAAGATAAACACTCCCGCAGTTAGACTCTTACATGAACTGCTTGATATAGACAACCACGATGCCGAAAAGGATACACGTCAAGAGAATATGCTTGTCCGTCAACAAGACTTCTTCCGGCTTTCCACCCGCATTCTTCATATGAATCAGGTAATAATACCGGAAAATGCCGTAGATGACGAAAGGAACACTCCACATCATCGTCGGGTCCTGCGACGCAGCATACATCGCATAGAACATGATCGTTAGCCCAGTGACGATTGTCATCAGTTGGTCCAGCAAAGTGGTTGAGTAATTCTCAAGCACCTTCCGCCTTTTTTCCGGCTGATCCCTGAACAGTTCAAGCTCGTGTCTTCTCTTCCCGAGCGCGAGGAACAAGGAGAGCAACAAAGTGCACAAAACGAACCAAGAGGTCAGTTCCCCATCCACGGCCACCGCACCCGCCGTGGCGCGCAAGACAAAACCAGCCGCGATGATCATAACGTCAATCAGTACGACATGCTTCAGATGCAGGCTGTACGCCAGATTGAGAATGAAATAAACGAGTAAAATCCCCGTCAATTCCAGGTTTACGTACAAGCTCGCCCCCACGGATGAGCCCGCAAGCACGATTGCTGTGACGATGGCCAGGGGGATGGAGACAGCGCCGGAAGCGATGGGCCTCCTGCACTTGTCCGGATGTTGACGGTCCTTCTCCACATCCACAATATCATTAATAATGTAGATAGTGCTGGACATGAAGGAAAACGCGATGAACGCGATCATGGCCCGCAGAAAATTAACGGGATCGAGCAAAGTGCCCGAGAACATGGCGGAGGCGAATACAAGCATATTCTTCGTCCATTGCTTTGGACGCAACTCGCGGATCAATTCGCGCGGCGTATTGACCCGCGTCTGTTCGGATGATGAAAGTGCCGTCGGCTGAGAATTCATGGATTTCACTCCTACATCCATAAATGCAACAGATATGCCAGCAAGGCGCCTAGCACCAATCCGCCAAGCACCTCAATTTTCGTGTGTCCCATGCTTTCCCTGTGTTTCGACGGGGAATTCAGCAGTATGTTGAGCGAAGCCGCGTGGTATCCGACATGTCTGCGCAAACCGGTGGCGTCGATCACGACAATCATAATGACGGCTACACCCAAGCCAAATATCGGGCTGTCAAAACCTTCATGGAACCCGATCAGCATGGTTACCGTTGTCACAATGGTCGTGTGGTTGCTGGGAAAACCTCCGTTCCCGATCCGCTTTTTCGCCTCTCCAAACCGAATATAGTTGATCAGAAACTTCAACCCGCCCGCCACGAACCACGCGATGATCGGAGAAAAATAATAATACATGGGGCACCTCATTACAGCGACATTTTCTTGAATATGGATTCGGGGATCAGCTTAATGATCAACATGATCCAGCGCCAGAAGAACGGCGTGTATAGGACATTCTTCTTCTTCTCGATCGCGCGGATTATATCGGCTGCGACCTTCTCCGTCTTGGCTACTAGGAACAACCCAGATTGGCCGTACGTCATGCGCGTGTCGACGAAACCGGGTTTGACCGTCAACACAGATACGCCCGATTTCGCCAACCGGTTGCGCAATCCTTGCAAGAACAACGACAGCGCGCCTTTCGAAGAGCCGTAGACATAGTTGCTCTGCCGCCCGCGGTCTCCCGCCACAGACGAAATCGCGCAAATAAAGCCGCTGCCCCTCTGCTCGAAATCGTTCGCAATTATATGTAGGATGGAGACGCAGGATGTAAAGTTGACTTCGATCACTTCTTTCGCGTGCAGCCCGTCATCCTGTGCTTTGCGCTGATCTCCCATATACCCGTAACACAGAATGACGCCATCCAACCGGCCGACGTTTGCTTTGCACGATTCATAGAAAGCTTGATGCGCATCGATGGGCACGGCGTCAAACTTCTTCGTCGTTACGGAACAGTTAAACCTTACCCTGAGATCTCCCGCCAGACGGTCCAATTCTTCCACCGATCTACCCGCCAGTATGAGATTGACGCCGCGCGCGGCCAGCTGCCTCGCGATCGCCTGAGCGATTCCCGATGTCGCCCCGAGTATCAAGACGTTCTCCATGTCATTCCTCCACAATCTTCAATCGTCTCGCCATCGAGGATGAGAATATCCCGTTCGGATCCACCCGGTTCTTGATAGCTTGAAACTCTTTATAACGCGGGTACATTTCACGGAAATGCTCGGGCGACAGCGTCGAATCTTTCGCGAGATATACGCGCCCACCGTATTTCAGCACCAGTTCATCCATCGACCTCAGGAACGGGAACAGCGAATCATCGGTAATCGGAATATCCAGCGCCAGCGTGTAGCCTTTTTTCGGGAATGAGAGCAGCCCTTCGTTTTGTTCTCCCGAGCTCTTCAGGACGGCAAGAAACGATGAACGGTTCGAACCGCTGAGCCGTTCCAGCATTTCTTTCAATCCTTCGTGGCACTTCTCCGGTGGGAACACGGCCTGATACTGCACGAACCCCCGCTTGCCGTACATACGGTTCCACTGATGGATGGCGTCAAGAGGATAATAGAAACTTTCGTATCCCACCAGTTTGTGGGCATCCTTCGGATGAATGCTATAGTACAGGGAGTTGAACGCTTTGATGGTCAGTTTATTAAGCACAAAGGATGGGAAATCGAACGGAATCGCCAGTTTGGTCTTGTGCAGGATCGGAAGCGGATTTTTCGCCTTGACTTGCTCCGCCGGCGCGTTGTTACCCCTCATCAGTACGCAGCGTCCCAAGGACCCGCCTTTGGACATGCAATCAATCCAGGCCACGGAGTAACGGTATTGATCGTCCGACTCCCTGAACAGCCTCAACGCTTCTTCAAAGTTCCGGGCTCGCTGATAGTGGACATTGTAATAAGAAGAAGTAATGGGGACCATCTTGAATCTTGCCGTCAAAATCATGCCGGTCAGACCGATTCCACCCACCGTCGCCCAGAAAAGATCGGCATTCTCTGTGCGCGAACAACGGACGACCTCCCCAGACGCCAACAACAACGTGAAATCCAGAACATGTTGGGAGAAAGTCCCCTCTACGTGGTGGTTTTTGCCGTGCACGTCATTAGCAATCGCTCCGCCGACGGTAACGAACTTCGTTCCCGGCGTTACCGGCAGGAAATATCCCTTAGGGATGAAGACGTCGAGAATTTCTTTGAAGGAGACGCCCGCTTCGCATTCTAGAATTCCCGTCTTCTCGTCGAAAGAGAGAAAACGGTTGAGTCTGGTCGTAATGATCGTGCCGCCGTTTTCGTTCAGCGGCGTATCCCCGTAGCTTCTGCCGAGCCCATAAGCGATCCAGTTCGCAACCAATTCGCTGGTCAACAGTTTTCTCAAATCGGAGTTGGTTTCCGGTCTTGCCGCATAGGTCTCATGAACCGGATATCTTCCCCATCCGCTCAAACGCTGCTTTATTATTGACATGGTTGTCGACCTTTCACATAATAAGTCTCATAATGTGAATTTTATCAAATGTTTCGTCATAATACTATACTACATTACACAGTGTAAATTTAGGCGACAGGATATATAACACGATACGAATCATGACGACGCAGGTTGCGTTGTTGGCATTTCAACCAATCATGCATAGACACAAGGAAGGATTGATTGACACTGTGATGGTTTGGAAACGATATTTTAACCTAAATTTCGAAAGCCCAACATGACAGCAAGCTTATGAAGCTTTCAGAGCCATTTCAGTTGAATTTTGGGGCTGTTTTTACAGTCAAACAGGGGTAGTTCATGCTATCTGGGTACACGTTCCCCCTCCCCACAAATACAGGCTTCGGGATTTCCATGTAAAATTGTGGTGCGTTTCATTCTAACAACGCGATTCTGGCTTCGATCCGTTTCCAGGTATGCCGATTGGTGAAATCTCGCATTAACTTGAGAACCACCTGTCGGCTGTGTTGAACGATCGTCGCTGCACAATGAAAAAACTCCAAGCGAAACCGTGCAATCGTATACCCTTGGTGAACCGGTTCGCAGCAATCTTGTTTAAACCGCTCATAAAGATTGTAAGCCAACAGTTTCACGAGCAAGTCGATTTCATTTGCTTCAAAATCACCGGTTGCAATTCGATCGATGGAAAAACCACATTTGGCTTCCTTGATGTAGTTTTCCATACAACAACGCTGGTTGTAGAAACGCCACAAATCGATCGGTTCCCATTCCAGATTAGTGACGATCGCTTCGTACTGCCAATCGGTATCGAAGATCAAACGTGTCTGACCGTCTTCAACCACTTGCGCCTTGCGGATGATCGCGACTCGACGCGGCTTTTTCCAAGAAGTTGCTTTGTAGATGAGCATAATGCCTTCGATGACCCATTGTTCATCCTCGACATAGCGCTTCCAGTAACGACAGGCTGCCACTTCCGTTGCGAGACGTTGCGTCCATTTCAACTTGCCGACGTAGCCGATTCGCCGGCTCTCCCAGAGTTGGTAGAAGTCTTCGCCTCCAAATCCTTTGTCAAATCGGGCGTACTTCACCGGATGATCCATGAGTTCGAATGTTTGCTCCAGAAAGGAAGCGGCGTCCGTCGAAGAATGTGTATTGCCTGCTCGGAGGACGGCATTCAAGCATAGGCGCGACTGCCCTTCAAAAGCCAGTAAGGGATGGTAGCTCTTCCGGCCAGGCTTATGCGGATTCGTTCCCTTGGCTGTTCCCGATTGGTGGCCATACACGGTCTCAACGGTGGAGTCCAGATCAAGGATCATTTCGGAAGGCAGACAGGGCCGAATCACCTGTTGATTCATTCGCCGTAGGTCCAGCCGCAGGTTCGGATAAAACCGGCGTAATCGCACCAGTTCTTTGTACAGCAAGGAATGATGTGGACAACGACCGCCGAGAAATCGTCGGATGAGGGAGTCATGTTGCAGCTTACGGAAATGGAAAAGCCGCTCGCAGCCGAGCATCCAACCAACGATGAGGTAAAGCAGGATCTTGTGGACAGGAAAAAGGGAGTTGCCAGCTTTACCACAGGAAAGTGCCTGTAAAGCATTGGCCAGTTTGATCTTTTCAAGGTAGGCTAAGAAAATTTTGAATCCGCCAAAGCTGGTTGCCTGTTCCAACGAAAATTCTGTTTTGATTTTATGAATGGGTGTGGTAAACTTCACCTTAAGGGTGCTCCTCTCTTTGGGTGATGTTGTTCGGACAAACACCATTCTACCAAAGATTTGGAGCACTTTTCATATTTTCAGAGATTGTTACTTTCGAAATTCAGGATGAATATAATCCAT
>Ga0207866_1003229_pt1 | contig 10317 bp, 10 predicted proteins | sample HigsolmetaAR203D_FD_184835 | JGI IMG/M metagenome (GOLD analysis project Ga0207866, IMG submission 184835) | Ionic liquid and high solid enriched microbial communities from the Joint BioEnergy Institute, USA - AR20-3-D (SPAdes) (version 2) ...
ATCGTGGGGCTCCTCGAGGATTCTGTGGAAGGTTGACTCGACGGATCACGCGGTGGCCGCTTTACGTCCATCACCGACACGATGACGAACCCAGCAACCGCGCTACACCACTATGCGGGACTCAACTGCTTGTGCTCGTTGGCGCCGGTCTTCACGTCGCCGACAGTTGCGGTTCCTCCGGGAACCGCTCTTCATTGAGGCGCGCTCAGTGCTGCTGATCGCGCCAGCCGCGCCTACCGGTTGCGGTTCCTCCGGGAACCGCTCTTCAATGAGGCTTGAGCGCTTGTCAACGACGGTTGAAATCTAGGCCGGAAGCCAGGGGCGAAACGTCGACCGCCCGGTCTGATCGGACGGGTAATCCCCTTGGAGGCCTGGGCGTTGATCCGGCATCTGCATCGCAGCGAGGGTTTGTCGCAGCGGGCCATTGCCAAGCGGTTGGGTATCGCGCGTGACACGGTGGCTTCGGCGTTGGCCAGTGATGGGCCGCCGAAGTATCAGCGGGCGCCGGTGGCCTCGGCGATCAGTGCGGTTGAGCCGCATATTCGAGCGTTGTTGGCGGCGTATCTGCAGATGCCGGCGACGGTGATCGCCGAGCGGGTGGGCTGGTCGGGCTCGATCTCGTGGTTTCGGGAGCGGGTGCGTGCCATCCGTCCGGAGTATCTTCCGGCCGATCCGGTTGACCGGCTTGCCCATCCGCCGGGGCGGGCGGTGCAGTGTGACCTGTGGTTCCCACCGGCCAAGGTCCCGGTCGGGTTCGGCCAGCACGCGGCGTTGCCGGTGTTGGTGATGGTGGCCGCGTGCTCGCGGTTCATCGCCGCGATGATGTTGCCGTCGCGGCACACGACGAACCCGGTGACCAGGACGTGACAACCGCCCGCAGGCAGCGTCACGGCGATGTCGCGCGAGCTACGGTGGAGAACGACAGCGGGATCGACCGCAGGAACGACTGGCCGAGCCGTTCACGACAGCTAGCGAGTTGGGATCGTGGGTGGTGCAGCTGAAACCTTGCCGCCCGGAGGCAATGGGCGTCGTTGGGCGGGCTCACCGGTATCTGGAGAACTTGCCGCTATCGCCGAACCCCAGTAGGGCTTCGATAACAAGTTGACACCGTAGCCTCCACCCGCCAACGACGGCCGAGTCCGCGCCCTCGCTCCCACCCGGTCGATGCCCTCGACGCTGATCGGACCCGCAATGCTCGCCCGACTTCAGGTAAACCAAAAGAACACCCCCGGCCCATCCGGACCGGGGGTGTCTCCTGTCACTAAGCCGCGTCAGTGCGCGTGGCCGTGATGATGGCCGTGGCCGTGTTCCTCCTCCTCGGCCGGCTTCTCGACGACCGCGGTCTCGGTGGTCAGCACCATCCGGGCGACCGAGGCGGCGTTCTGCACCGCCGAGCGGGTCACCTTGACCGGGTCGACGACACCGGCGGCGATGAGGTCGCCGTACTCGAGCGTGGCGGCGTTGAAGCCCTGCCCGTTGGGCAGCTCGGCCACCTTGCTCACCACGACGTGCCCGTCCAGGCCGGCGTTGGTCGCGATCCAGAACAGCGGCGCGGTGATCGCCTGGGCGAACACATTGACACCGATCGCCTCGTCACCGGAGAGCTCGGCACGCAACTTGTCGAGCACCGGGCGGGCCTGCGCCAGGGCCGAACCACCACCGGCGATGATGCCCTCCTCCACCGCGGCCTTGGCCGCGGCGACCGCGTCCTCGACGCTCTCCTTCTTCTCCTTGAGCGCGGTCTCGGTGGCCGCACCGACCTTGATCACCGCCACACCGCCGGCCAGCTTGGCCAGCCGCTCCTGCAGCTTCTCGCGGTCCCAGTCGGAGTCGGTCGCCTCGATCTCCTTGCGCAGCTGCGCCGCCCGGGCCTCGATGGCCTCCTTGGTGCCGCCGCCGTCGACGATGACCGTCTGGTCCTTGCTGACGACCACACGCCGGGCGGTGCCGAGCACCTCCAGGCCGCACTCGCGCAGCACCAGGCCCACGTCGGGGTTGACCACCTGGCCGCCGGTGACGATGGCCAGGTCCTCCAGGAACGCCTTGCGGCGGTCGCCGAAGTACGGGGCCTTGACCGCGACGGCCTTGAGCGTCTTGCGGATGGCGTTGACCACCAGGGTGGACAGCGCCTCACCCTCGACGTCCTCGGCGACGACCAGCAACGGCTTGCCGGACTGGGCCACCTTCTCCAGCAGCGGCAGCAGATCCGGCAGCGAGCTGATCTTGTCGCGGTGCAGCAGCACGTAGGCGTCCTCGAGCACCGCCTCCTGGGCGTCGAAGTCGGTGATGAAGTAGGCCGAGATGAAGCCCTTCTCGAACGCCACACCCTCGGTGATGTCGAGCTCGGTGTGCAGCGTCGAGCCCTCCTCGACGGTGACGACGCCGTCGTGGCCGACCTTGCTCATCGCCTCGGCGACCATCTCGCCGATCTCCGGGTCGCGCGACGACACGGTGGCGACCTGTGCGATGGCGCTCTTGTCCTTGACCGGGGTGGCCGCGGCGAGCAGCGCCTCGCTGACCGCCTCGGCGGCCTTGTTCAGGCCCACACCGAGCTGCATCGGGTTGGCACCCGCGGCGACGTTCTTCAGGCCGGCCTTGATCAGGGCCTGCGCGAGCACAGTCGCGGTGGTGGTGCCGTCACCGGCGACGTCGTTGGTCTTGGTGGCGACCGACTTCACCAGCTGCGCGCCGAGGTTCTCGAACGGATCCTCCAGGTCGATCTCGCGCGCGATGGTGACACCGTCGTTGGAGACCTGCGGGCCGCCGAACGCCTTCGCCAGGACCACGTGCCGGCCGCGCGGGCCGAGCGTGACCTTGACCGCGTCGGCAAGCTTGTCGACGCCGGCCTCCATTGCGCGGCGCGCAGTCTCGTTGAACTCAATCTGCTTGCTCATATGTCAGTCCTGACTCCGCTACGCGTGCCGCCCCGGAAACCGCCCGTGCACCGCACAGGTGGCCTCCGGGGCGGGTGCACGTCTGCTACTTGGTGACGACCGCCAGCACGTCGCGGGCCGACAGGATCAGGTACTCCTGGCCGTTGTACTTGATCTCGGTGCCGCCGTACTTGCTGTAGATGACGGTGTCGCCCTCCTTGATGTCCAGCGGAATCCGCTTCTCGCCGTCCTCGTCCCAGCGGCCCGGGCCGACCGCGATGACGGTGCCTTCCTGCGGCTTCTCCTTGGCGGTGTCGGGAATGACCAGGCCCGAGGCGGTGGTCGTCTCGGCCTCGTTGGCCTGCACGAGGATCTTGTCCTCGAGTGGCTTGATGTTCACGCTCGCCACGATGGAGCCCTCCACTCGTTCGGGTGTGATCCGGGGTCGCTCCCCGGATGTCGTTGGCATTACAGGTGTCCGGCATGCAACCACGCCCGGTGCGCCGTCGTCGCGGGTGCCGGCGCGGGTTGGTCGCCTGCCACCTAGCACTCTATACACGAGAGTGCTAGCACTCAAGGTCGGCCCGGTGCCTGTCGCACCCCCTGCCAGCTGCGCCTCAGGCGACCTGACTGGCCACCACCGGCAGGCCCGGATCGCTGGCGGCGTCCAGCGGCGACGGGGCCGCCCCGGCGGCGATGAGATGCGCCGCGAACGAGGCGATCATCGCCCCGTTGTCGGTGCACAGCCGCGGCCGCGGGATGCGCAGCGTGATGCCGGCCGCCGCACAGCGCTGTTCGGCCAGCTCGCGCAGCCGCGAGTTGGCCGCCACCCCGCCGGCGATGAGCAGCGTCGACACCCCCAGGTCGGTGCAGGCCCGCACCGCCTTGGCGGTGAGCACGTCGGCCACCGACTCCTGGAAGCCGGCGGCCACGTCGGCCCGGGACGCCTCGGGGTGCTGTTCGACGTAGCGGGCCACCGCGGTCTTGAGCCCGGAGAAGCTGAACGCGTACGGGTCGTCGCGGGGGCCGGTCATGCCGCGCGGGAACACGATCGCCTCCCGGTCGCCGGTGCGGGCCAGCTCGTCGAGCACCCGCCCGCCCGGGTAGCCCAGCCCGAGCAGCCGGGCCACCTTGTCGTAGGCCTCCCCGGCGGCGTCGTCGACGGTGCTGCCCAGCTCCTCGATCGGCTGCCCCAGCGAGCGCACGTGCAGCAGGTGGGTGTGCCCGCCGGAGACGAGCAGGCCCACGCACTCCGGCAGCGGTCCGTGCTCGTAGACGTCGGCGGCCAGGTGCCCGCCGAGGTGGTTGACGCCGTAGAACGGCACCTCCCAGGCCGCGGCGTAGGCCTTGGCGGCGGCCACCCCGACCAGCAGCGCCCCGGCCAGCCCGGGCCCGATGGTGGCGGCCACCACGTCGGGCCGGGTGATCCCGGCGGTGGTCATGGCCCGGCGCACCGCCGGGCCGAGCGCCTCGAGGTGGGCGCGGGAGGCGATCTCGGGCACCACCCCGCCGTAGCGGACGTGTTCCTCGACGCTGGAGGCGACCTCGTCGGCCAGCAGGGTGACGGTGCCGTCGTCGGCGAGCTCGGCGATGCCGACGCCGGTCTCGTCGCAGGAGCTCTCGATGGCCAGGATGATCACGCGGTGGCCTCCCGTCGCATGGTGTAGGCGTCGGCGCCGCTGCGCCGGTAGTAGCGCTTGCGCAGCCCGACGATGGTGAAGCCGAAACGCTCGTAGAGCGCGATGGCCGGGGCGTTGTCGGTGCGCACCTCCAGGAACACCACCCCGCCGGCGGCGAAGTCGAGCATCGCCTGCATCAGCCGCCGGCCGATCCCCCGCCCCTGGTAGGCCGGGTCGACGCCGATGGTGTGCACCTCGTAGTCGTACGGCGGGGTGCGGCCGAGCCGGCTGATCCCGGCGTAGCCGACCAGCCGGCCGCCGTCCCGGGCGGCGATGTAACGGTTGTTCATCGCGGCCAGCTCCTGCAGGAACGCCGCCTTCGGCCACGGGTCGTCGTCGCCGAACAGCTGCCGTTCCAGCTCGGCGCAGCGGGCGGCGTCGGCGCGGGTCAGCGGACCGATCTCGATGGTGTCGGCACCGGGCGTCGCATCGCTCATCGCAGCATCACCGGACGCGGCGGCTGGGGCTTGGCGTCCGGCCGGCGCAGGTACAGCGGCACCAGCGGCGCCGGCTCGGCGGACAGGTCCGGCACGGCGCGCACCAGCCCGGTCGGGGTCGGATACGGCAGGTCCAGCCGGGGCAGGTCGAACAGCGCGGCGTGCGCCGGGGAGCCGGCCACCGCCGCGGCGTCGACGGGCACGTCGGCCGGGGCGTTGACGGCCGGGCCGTCGATGCGCGCCCCGTCGCGATAGCGGGCCCAGTACACCTCGCGGCGGCGGGCGTCGGTGACCACCAGCACGGTGCCGGTGGTGTGCACGCCGATGGCGTCCAGGCTGCACACCCCGTGCACCGGGATGTCCAGGGCGTGCGCGAACGCCGCCGCGGTGGCCATGCCGACCCGCAGCCCGGTGAACGGGCCGGGGCCGCAACCCACCACCACCGCGTCCAGGTCGGTCTTGGCGACACCGGAATCGGCAAGGGCGGCAACGATGTTCGGGGTGAGCCGCTCGGCGTGGGCGCGGGCGTCGACGGTGACCCGTTCGGCCAGCGTGTGCACGCCCGCCGCGTCGGCGCGCACCACCCCGGCGGTGACGGCGGGCGTGGCGGTGTCGATGGCCAGGATCAGCACGGGGCACTCCATTTCCACACGGCGGTGCGCACCTCGGTGTCCGGGGCGCGTTCCAGCCGGATCTCCAGGCACCGCTCGGAGAGCCGCTCGGCCACCCCCTCGCCCCATTCGACGACGACCACCGCGTCGTCGAGGTCGGTGTCGAGGTCCAGGGCGTCCAGCTCGCCCAGCAGGTCGGTGGTGCCGGCGTCGAGCAGCCGGTACATGTCGACGTGCACCATCGCCGGGCCGCCGGGCCGGCGCGGCCGGTGCACCCGGGCCAGCACGAACGTCGGGCTGGTGACCGGGCCCGCCACGTCGAGCGCCTCGGCGATGCCCTTGGCCAGCACGGTCTTTCCGGCGCCGAGCGGGCCGGACAGCACCACCACGTCGCCGGCGCGCAGCTGCGCGCCCAGCCGGGCGCCGAGGGCGCGGGTGTCCTCGGCGGTGGGCAGCTCGGCGCTGCCGGACCGCGGCAGCTGGCCGGTCACCGCCGCTCCTCGCGGTAGCTGCGCACCACCCGGCCGCGCGGGCTGGTGACCACCTCGTAGTGGATGGTGCCGAGCATCTCGGCCCACTCGGCGGCGGTGGGCTCACCGTCGAACCCGGGGCCGAACAGCACCGCCTCGTCGCCCTCGGTGACGTCGACCGGGCCGGGGCCGAGATCGACGAGCAGCTGGTCCATGCAGATCCGGCCGACGTTGCGGCGCAGCCGGCCGTTGATGAGCACCTCCATCCGGCCCGACAGCGCCCGGTACACCCCGTCGGCGTAGCCGATGGGCAGCAGCGCGACGGTGGTGTCCTGCTCGGCGACCCAGGTGTGGCCGTAGGACACGCCGTCGCCGGCCCGCACCGGCTTGATCATCGCCACCCGGCAGCGCAGCGTCATGGCCGGCAGCAGGTTGGGTTCGTCGAGGTCCGGCACCGGGTTGAGGCCGTAGATCGCGATCCCCGGGCGCACCAGGTCGAAGCGCAGATCGGGGCGGGTCATCACGGCCGGCGAGTTGCTCAGGTGGGCGACCTCGACCGGCACCCCCGCCGCCGCGGCCCGCTCGCGCATGGCGGCCAGCCGCCGCCCCTGCAGGGCGTTGACCGGGTTGTGCGGCTCGTCGCCGGCGACCAGGTGACTCATGATGCCGCGCACCCGCACGGCGTCCTCGGCGCGGGCGCGGGCCACCGCGTCGAGGACCGCGGGCAGCTCGTCGTCGGTGATGCCGTTGCGGTTCAGGCCGGTGTCGACCTTGAGGGTGAGCACCGCCTGCCGGCCGGTGCGGCGCACCGCGTCGAGCACCTCGCCGAGCTGGCGCAGCGACGACACCGCCACCTGCACGTCGGCCCGCAGCGCGGCGTCGAAGTCCGCGCCGGGGGCGTGCAGCCAGGCCAGCACCGGGGCGGTGATGCCGTCGCGGCGCAGCGCCAGCGCCTCCTCGATGGTGGCCACCCCGAGCTCGGCGGCCCCGGCGGCCAGCGCGGTGCGGGCCACCCGGGTGGCGCCGTGCCCGTAGCCGTCGGCCTTGACCACGGCCATCACCGCGGCGTCGCCGGCGAGCTCGCGCAGTCGGCGGACGTTGTGTGCGATCGCCCCCAGGTCCACCAGCATCTCCGCCGCGGGAGCGGCGGAGCCCCCGGCGGCCGGGGATCGGGTCGGCGCGGATTCGGTTTCGGCCATGATCAGATTCACCTGCGCCGATTCTCCCAGATCGGCGCCGACCGCTCCGCGCGCCTCAGTGCGCGAAATGCTGCAGGTCGTCGAACTGCCCGTTCGGCCGGAGCCGCTCCAGCCGGCCCATCTCGGTGCGGATGTCGTCGAACAGCGCCCGGGCCAGGTCCGCGGAGAACCCCTCGCGCACCACCACCCGCAGCACCGAGACGTCGGTGGCGTTGTCCGGCATCGTGTAGGCCGGCACCTGCCAGCCGTGCGTGCGCAGCGCGTGGGACAGGTCGAACTCGGTGAAGCCCGGGTCGCCGGCCAGCCGGAACGCGACCACCGGGATGCCGCTGCCGTCGGCGATCACCTCGAACCGCCCGGTCTCGGCGAGCTTGTCGGCCAGCCAGCGGGCGGTGCCGGACAGGTCGCGCATCACCCGCGCGTAACCGGCCCGGCCCAGCCGCAGGAAGTTGTAGTACTGCCCGACCACCTGGTTGCCGGGGCGGGAGAAGTTCAGCGTGAAGGTGGGCATGTCGCCGCCCAGGTAATTGACCCGGAACACCAGTTCCTCGGGCAGGTGTTCGGCGCTGCGCCACACCACGAACCCGATGCCCGGATAGGTCAGCCCGTACTTGTGGCCGGAGACGTTGATCGACACCACCCGCGGCTGGCGGAAGTCCCACTCCAACTCGGGGTGCAGGAACGGCACCACGAACCCGCCGCTGGCGGCGTCGACGTGCACCGGCACGTCCACCCCGCCGCCGCGGGCGAGCCCGTCGAGGGCCGCGCAGATCTCGGCGACCGGTTCGAGCTCCCCGGTGAAGGTGGTGCCCAGGATCGCCACCACGCCGATGGTGTCCTCGTCGACGGCGTCGAGCACCTGCTGCGGGGTGATGACGTAGCGGCCCGGCTCCACCGGCAGATAGCGCGGCTCGACGTCGAAGTAGCGGCAGAACTTCTCCCACACCACCTGCACGTTGGAGCCCAGGACGAGGTTGGGGGTGCGGGTCTTCCAGTCCACGCCCCGGGCCTGCAGCCGCTGGCGCCACCGCCACTTCAGCGCCAGCCCGGCCAGCATGACCGCCTCGCTGGAGCCGATCGTCGACACCCCGGTGGCCGAGGCCGGGTCGTCGTCGCGCAGGTCCTCGGCGTGGAACAGGTCGGCGACCATGCACACACAGCGCTGCTCGATGGCGGCGGTGGCCGGGTACTCGTCCTTGTCGATCATGTTCTTGTCGAACGTCTCGGCCATCAGCTTCTCGGCCTCGGGGTCCATCCAGGTGGTGACGAACGTCGCGAGGTTGAGCCGGGAGCTGCCGTCGAGCATGAGCTCGTCGTGGATGAAGCGGTAGGCCGCGGCGGGGTCCATCGGGTCGTCGGGCAGCCGCAGCGACGGCACCGGCGTGGTGGCCAGCCGGCCGGTGTAGGCGGGGGCGACGAACGAGCCGTGACGGTGGCGACGGTGGGGCATAGCGGTCCTTTCGGGATGCGGTGCGCGGGTTGCGGCCGGACTAGAGCTGGGCCAGCGCGGGCCGGATGTGGGCCAGGATGTGCGAGGCCGAGGTGGGGGTGGCGCGGGGGCCGGGTTCGGCGGCCGACAGGTTGGCCGCCCGAGCGTGCACGAACGCCGCCATCGCGGCGGCCTCGGCGGGCGGGAGCCCGGCCGCCAGCAGCGCGCCGATGATGCCGGAGAGTACGTCGCCGGAGCCGGCGGTGGCGGCCCAGGAGCCGCCGGCCGGGTTGAGGTAGACCGGGCCGGCCGGGTCGGCGATCACGGTGACGTTGCCCTTGAGCAGCACCACGGCCTGGTAGCGGTCGGCCAGTTCGCGGGCGGCGGCCACCCGGTCGTCGGGGACCTCCAGGCCCACACCGGCGGCCAGCCGGGCGAACTCGCCGGCGTGCGGGGTGAGCACGGTCGGGGCGTCGCGGTCGACGACCAGGTTCGGGTCGGCGGCCAGCAGGGTCAGCCCGTCGGCGTCGACGATCACCGGCAGGTCGGTGTCCAGCGCGAAGCGCAGCTCGTCGGCGGCCGCGGCGTTGGTGCCCATCCCGGGCCCGACCGCCCAGGCCTGCACCCGCCCGGAGGCCTCCGCGCTGGTGGCGGCGATCACCTCGGGCCAGGCGGCGAGCACCTGGGCGGTGGCGGTGCCGGCGTAGCGGACCATGCCGGAGGTGGCGGCCACCGCCGCCCCGGTGCACAGCACGGCCGCACCCGGGTAGGTGGCCGAGCCGGCGATCACGCCGGTGACGCCCTGGGTGTACTTGTCGTCGCGCGGCCCGGGCACCGGCCAGCGGGCGACGACATCGGCGGCCTCGAAGCCGTGCAGGTCGGTGGGCGGCAGGTCCAGCCCGATGTCGACGAGGTCGACCCGGCCGCAGTCGGCCAGCGCGTGTACCGGTTTGAGCCCGCCGAAGGTGACGGTGCGCACCGCGTGCACGTGCGGGCCGGGGGCGGCGCCGGTGTGCACGTCGATGCCGCTGGGGATGTCGACCGCCACCACCGGGATGCCGGCCTCGTCGACGGCGGCGAACAGCTCGGCCGCGCCGGGCCGCAGCGGGCCGGCGCCGGAGATGCCGACCACCCCGTCGATGACGAGATCGGTTGCCTCGGGCACGGTTTCGACGACGCGTCCGCCGGCGCGGCGGAACGCCGCGAGGCCCTTCCGGTGGGCCTTCTCCGGGTTGAGCAGGACGGCCGTGCCCTTGGCGCCGCGGCGCAGCAGGAAGGTGGCCGCCCACAGCGCGTCGCCGCCGTTGTCGCCGCTGCCGACCACCGCGCAGATGCGCCGGCCGGCCACCCCGCCGGTGCGGGTGGTCAACTCGTCGGCGACGGCGACGGCGAGGCCGTAGGCGGCGCGGCGCATCAGGGCGCCGTCGGGCAGGCTCGCCAACAGGGGTGCCTCGGCCGCTCGGATGGCCTCGGCGGTGTAGTAGTGCCGCATCAGGTGTCAGGATGGCACGGCTCGGGGCGTCGCTGTGGCGCCGACACGGGCGCCGCCGTCCGCGAGCGGACGCGCACTCCCCCGCACCGGGCGGCGACAGGGGTGTCGGCGTCTGCCCGCGGGAGCA
>Ga0207866_1003235_pt1 | contig 10287 bp, 10 predicted proteins | sample HigsolmetaAR203D_FD_184835 | JGI IMG/M metagenome (GOLD analysis project Ga0207866, IMG submission 184835) | Ionic liquid and high solid enriched microbial communities from the Joint BioEnergy Institute, USA - AR20-3-D (SPAdes) (version 2) ...
TGTACCGGCTGCGATACCAAACGATAGAGCGAAGCTTTGCGGATGCCAAAGAGCTCCACGGGCTTCGCTACTGTCGTTTCCGGGGACGTGAGAAGGTGCAGCAGCAGGCGTTGCTCACCGCAATCTGTCAAAACATCAAAAAGATCGCCAATATCCTGGATAAGCGAACAGGATAACGGCGATCTTCTTGATTTACAGGGTCCTATCTTGTGGCGGCCTTTCTTAATCCGGCCCAAATGTACATAACGAAGACAAAGCCCAGGAAAAATGGGGCTATGCCAACAGTCTGAGCTTGTTGAAGTTGTTCAACAAGCTGAAAGGAGGCAACGGGGTTCTATGACACTCGTGAGCGGCCTTGCGGGTGTTCCGATTGCGTTACGGATCTCCCTTCGCCACCGGATTCTCCGGATAGCTGATCCAGTCGCTCCAGCTTCCCGCGTACAGCTTCACGTCGCGGAAGCCCGCGTCCAGAAGCGCCAGCACGTTCGGGCAGGCCGTCACGCCCGAGCCGCAGTAGACGATGACCGGCTTGTTCTTCGGCAGCCCCTCGAACCGCGCCGCCAGCTCTTCCGTGCCGCGCCAGCGGCCCGCTTCGTCAAGATTTTCCTTCCAGAACCGGTTCACGGCGCCGGGGATGTGGCCGGCGGAGCGGTCGATCGGCTCCTGCTCGCCGCGGTAGCGGACAGGCTCGCGCGAGTCGACGATCGCGCTGTCGCCGGTCCGGACGGCGCGGCGCACCGCCTCGACATCCGCAAGCAGTTCCGGCCGCACATCCGGCACATACGTCTTCGGCACGCGGATCGGCGGGGCCGCGTCCGTCACCGGAAAACCCGCCTTCTTCCAGGCGGAGAAGCCTTCGTCCATCACATAGACCCGCTCATGCCCCATGTAGCGCAGCAGCCACCAGAACCGCGCGGCCATCGCGCCGCCCTGGTCGTCGTAGGCGACGACCCGCGTGTCGCGGTCGATGCCCGCCTTGCCGAGCTTCGCCGCCAGTTCGGCGATATCCGGCAGCGGGTGCCGTCCGCCGTGCTCCCCGACCGGCCCGGACAGGTCGCGCTCCAAATCCATGTGGATCGCGCCGGGGATATACGATTCCTCGTAGCTTCGCCGGCCGGCCTCCGGATCGCCGAGCTTGAACCGGCAGTCGACGATGGCCAGATCCGGCTCGTACAGCCGCGCAAGCACCCACCGCATGCTGACGATCGGTCTCATCCGGACATACCTCCCTGTCCCGTCATTTCACCCTTGCGGATCGTCCGCGCCGTGACTGCCATGAAGGCGAGCAACGCGATGAGCAGCGACGCCGCCGCGGCGACAAGCCACAGCGTGCCGTCCGCCCCGAAATGGTCCATGAACCAGCCGGCCGCCCGCGGCAGAACGGCGCTGCCGACACCTCCCGAGGCAATGAGCAGACTCGTCGTGCGCTCGGTCTTGCCGGGAATATGCTGGTTCACGTACAACAGCGCAACCGCGAACACGCCCGACCAGAGCAGTCCCGCCAGTCCGACCCAGATCAGCGACACCGCGGCGCTTCCCGTAAGCGCGAGCAGCACAAGCATGCCCGTTCCGGCCGCGGTTGAAACCATCAGATAGCGAAAATAACCCGCCCGGTCCGCAATGCGCCCCGCGAACATCCGGCCGACCACCATCAGCCCCCAGAACGCGCTGAGCGAAGCCGATGCGGCCGCCTCGCCGATGTCGGTCCGTTCCAGCAGAATGGCCGGCAGGTAGTTGCTGTAGCTCATTTCCATGCCGACGTAAAGCGCGAAGTAAAGCATGCCCGCCGCGAGCAGCGGCCGGACGGCCCGCGCGTAGCGGGCCGGCGGCGCGGCCTGCCGGTCCGGCGCAGCCGGGGACCGATAGGCGATGAGCTCATCGGCCTTCCCGAACGACACCGACAGCCAGAGCAGCATCGTGATGCCCGCCAGCGCCGTGACGACCGGAAAGGCCATCTGCCAGACGCCGAACCGGATCAGCATCCCCGCCAGGATCGGCATGACGAGCGCCCCGACGCCGAAGAACGTCTCGAGCTTCGCCATGGCGGACGCTTTTCCGTCGGTCACGAATTCGATGATGATCGCGCCGAGCACCGCTTCCGTCATGCCGAATCCGATTCCCGCCAGCGGCGCGAACGCCAGCATGCAGCCCCACGGCAGCAGCAGGCTGTAAGCCGCTTCCGCGGCGGTCAGGCAGCCGAGCGCCAGCACCAGCGAGCCTCTGCGGCCCAGCCGCTTCGTCATGTACGGCGCAGCCAGCACGCCGATCAGAAACCCGACAAACTGATTCATGATGAATTGGCCGCCATCCCCGTAATCGACGCCGTACGCGCCGATCAGCGGCACAAGCACGGCGCCCGCGACGACGTGCGCCATGCCGATGACCATATAGGACAGGCAGCCGAGCCATACCAGACGATTCATAGCCCGCTCCCGTTCATCTCCGTGCGATTCGACGGCATTTCTGCCAATTACCCCTTATGATAACACGGCCGGCCGGGAATGTTATAATTCATTCGTGAAGATTTCGTTGCATTCGGGCGCTAGCCGCAAGGAGGGATTCCGCGGATGACGCACAGGACCGAATACCGCGGGGCGGACGGAGAGCTTCCCGCGGAGCTGCGCGGCATGCGCTTCGCCCCGATGTCGGAAGCCCATGCCGAGGCGATCTGCGGCTGGCGCTATCCCCCGCCGTACGACCGGTTTGACTGGCCGCCGTGGGAAGAAGCGGCCGCGCAGGGCCTGGAAATCGCCGACCCGCGGATTCGGGAGGCGCAGTACGTCTCCGTGCTGAACGGCCGGGACGAGCTGATCGGCTACGTCCAGTTCTTCCCGCTGCTGAACGCGACCCGCCTCAGCCTCGGCCTGCGTCCGGATCTGTGCGGCAGGGGCGGCGGCGCGGTCCTGGCGCGCCTCGCCGCGGAAGAAGCGCTCCGGCGCGCCCCCGGGATCGAGGTCGATCTCGAAGTGCTCGCGTGGAATATCCGCGCCATCCGCGCATACGAAAAGGCCGGCTTCGTGCTGGACGACACTTACTGCCGCCAGCCCCCGTCCGGCCCCGACATCTTCCATTGCATGGTCTACCGGCCCGCTAATCCGCAGGACCGTCCATCCTGATCGCCGCGTCGTCGTCGACGATATCGAAGAGCACGATGAGTCCCAGCCCGAGCGACGCGGAGATCGTGCGGATCCATTTGCGCGACCAGAGATCCGCGTAGCTGCGGGAAATGTTCGCGTTCACGCCGACGGCGGGATGCAGGATGTCCGCCACGAAGTACGGACGCCAGCTCCAGTTCGAGCCGCGGAACTCGGGCTGCCTCACCCAACAGCCGTTCTCGCGCTGGTAGTTCGACGAGAGCTGCTCGCCGTCCTCCCGGCACATATAGACGCGGATGCAGCCGGCCGGGAGCCTGTCCAGCAGCCCCTCGACGAGCCGGTCGTACCGTTCGGCTCCGCCGGTCCGAACGTCTCCGCCGCCGATGTCCGCGCGCGCGTGCCGGAGACAATCGGCAAGCTGCTCGCCGGTTTCCCGCCAGCGCGCCTCGGACCGCCTGACCTCCAGGCGATGCCGGGACAGCCCCCGGTCCACGATGGCGGCGAAACGGTTCTTCGGCTGGAAATCCGGCTCGGCCGCCGCGAACAGGTATCCCTGCACATACCGGGCGCCAAGCTGGATGGCCCGCTGCAGGTCGTCCTCGGTCTCGACGCCTTCGATCAGGAGCGAAGCCCCGATCTGCTCGGCGAGGACCGAATAGCTGCGCAGCACGGCCAGATAGCCGCTGTGGCTGGCGCTGCGTTTCATGAGGTGGATGTCCACCTTGAGGATGTCCGGATTCAGCTCGGCGATCCGGTCGGCCGAGTTGAAGCCGGTGCCGGTGTCGTCAATTGCGATCCGGCATCCGGCGCTGCGATAGACGCTCACGATCTCGCCCAGCCACTCGATCGAGCCGGAGAAGCGGTCTTCCGTAATTTCGATGACCACCCGGTTCGGCGCAATCCCGTGCCGCTCCAGCAACCGGAGCGTGTGCAGCTTCCCTTCGCTCTGCCAGGTGCGGGCGATCCAGGACGGCTTGACGTTCAGAAATAGCAGCGGGCGCTGCGCTTCTTCCGTCTTCGCCAGATGGGCGATGGCCTGTTCCCGGATGACGCGGTCGACCCGGACCTGCTCCAGGACATCCGCATTTGCGTCCGTGAAGAACGGTCCGAGGCTGGCCACGCCTTCATTCGTCCGGCATCGTCCGAGCACCTCGTACCCGATCACAAGCCGGCTGTCGAGGGCCAGGATGGGTTGAAACCAGGGAAATAGGTCGCGTTCGTCCAGCTTGCCGGGGTGCACCTTGCTTTTCAACGACATCATTCGGTCCCCTCAAGGTGTAAATGTCAGATTTTATCACATGTTGATATTACCTCGATTGTACGGATTTTGTAATGCAAAGTAAAGCTTTAACGGAAAATTTGACGGTCAAATCAAGCGGACGATGCGGCTCTCCCGGTCGCTTACGGCAACTTCGATGACATGGAATTTCGGACGATAGACGACCCTGCCGGCGCCGACGGCGATGACCGGTTGCGCGCCGAGTCCGTAGAACACGTCGTCCGCAATGGCCTCCATCGTCTCCCGCCGCTCCCGTTCCCCGAGCCCGGCCCACTCCTCCGCATCCATGCCGCAGAGCCGATAACCGTCCCCGATGTCGCCGACCGCATCCGCCAGCTCGCGCAAGATGTCCCCGTACGCGCGGCCGTGTCTGACTCCCATGGTTCTCCTCCTTTTCCTTTCGGCCCCGGCCGATTTTGTCGCTTCAAAATCTAATAATCTCCACAAGAATGACGATAAATACTATAATGGCATGTGTCGAACCAACCCGATCCATGCCGCCGTTCCGTGCCACGTTATCTTCATCCCTTATAGTCAGTGCGAGGTGTCCCATGGAGAAATCGACCTTTATCGGCATCATTCTCGGTATTGTGGCGGTCATCGGAGGCATGATGCTGAAGCACGCGCCTCTGGTTCAGCTCATCAACCCCGCCGCCTACGTCATCATTATCGTCGGTACGGCCGCATCGCTGTTCATCGCGTTTCCGATGGCCGAACTGAAGAAGTTTCCCGCACTGATCCGACTTCTCTTCAAGAAGCAGGAACTGGTCTCGCGCGAAGAACTGATCCGGATGTTCATGGAATGGGCGACGATCACCCGCCGCGAAGGCCTGCTGGCGCTCGAGTCCCGGGTGGACGACATCGAAGATCCGTTCCTCCGCAACGGCATGCGCATGATCATCGACGGTCAGGACCAGGATTTCGTCCGCGACGTCCTCCTGGAAGAAATCAACGCGACCGAAGAACGGCACAAGGCGGGAGCGCAAATCTTCTCCCAGGCCGGCATGTATGCTCCGGCGCTCGGCGTTCTCGGCGCCGTCATCGGGCTGATCGCCGCGCTGTCGGACATGACCGACATGGCGCAGCTCGCCTACTCCATCGCCGCCGCGTTCATCGCGACGATGCTCGGGATCTTCACCGGCTACGTGCTCTGGCATCCGATCTCCAACAAGCTGAGACGGCTCTCCAAGCGCGAAACCGAGCTCCGTCTCATGATGGTCGAAGGTCTGCTGTCGATTCAATCCGGCGTCTCCACGATCGCCATCAACCAGAAGCTGTCCGTCTTCCTGACGCCGCAGGAGCGGCAGGCGATGCAGGAACGGCAGGAAAGAGAGGCGAGGGGCGTTGAGCAGACGGCTTAGACGCGAGGAACACGAAGAACATCCGAACGAGACCTGGCTGGTGCCTTACGCGGACCTGCTCACCTTGCTGCTGGCCCTGTTTATCGTGCTCTATGCCATGAGCTCCGTCGACGCCCAGAAATTCCAGGAGATGCGGCAGGCGTTCAGCATCGCGTTCAACTCCGGCATCGGCGTCCTGGACCAATCGGCCGCCTACGTGTCCGTCGACCAGATGACGAACGCCACCGACTCGTTGCGGCTGTCCGGCTCGAAAGGCAACTCCAGGGACGGCGGCAACGCCAGCGAAGCGGCGCGCCAGGCGGAGCGGGAGCTGCATGAATTCGAGCAACTGCGCGACCAGCTCAGTCAGTATATCCAGCAGAACAACCTGACGACACAGCTTGATATCCAATTGAATCATTCGTCCCTGCTCATCATCATCAGCGACAACGCGCTGTTCGCTTCCGGCAAGGCGGATCTGACGCCGGAAGCCCGCCAGCTCGGCGTCGCGATCGGCGAGATGCTGAAGTCCTTCCCCGGCTACGAAATCATGGTCGAAGGGCATACCGACAACCGGCCGATCAACACGCGCGAATTCGAGTCCAACTACGAGCTCAGCGCGAAGCGCGCGATCAATTTCATGCGCGTGCTGATCGAAGCCGGCAATCTCGATCCCGGCCTGGTCAGCTCGACCGGCTACGGGGAATTCCGGCCCGTGGCCGACAACGACACGCCCGAGGGCCGGGCGAAGAACCGGCGCGTCGAGGTCAAGATCCTCCGCAAGTACACGGATACGGAAGCCGTGCAGACGCTGAGCGCATCCGGTTGAAACGGATCATCCGGCCATGCCCGGAACAGATGAACCCCCTGCGCAAGGGGGTTTTTCATTGCTCCGCCGCCTGCTCGTCCGTCTGCCTGGCCGCGGGCAGATTGATCGTGACGGTCGTGCCCTGGCCGACGGTGCTGCGGATTTCCATCGTTCCCTGATGACTCTGGATGATCCGTTGGCTGATCATGATGCCGAGTCCGGTTCCCGATTCCTTGCTGGTCACGAACGGATCGCCCAGTTTCGGAATCATCTCCGCCGAAATGCCGACGCCGTGATCCCGGATCGTGATCACGATCCAATCCGGCTGCTTCCGCGCCTCGATCTCGATCTCGCCGCCCTTCGGCATCGCCTCGATCGCGTTTTTCAGCACATTGATGAAGACCTGCTTCAGGTGGTTCTCTTCGCAGGAGACTTCGCAGGGCTCGCTGTCGAAGGAAGTGGTGAACACGATGTTGCACAGGTGCGCCTGGCTGTCGAGCAGCGAGATCACATCGCCCAGGATGAACCGGACGTCCTGCACCCGGAATTTCGTCGCCTGAGGCTTCGCGAGGATGAGAAACTCGCTGACGATCAGGTTGATCCGGTCCAGCTCCGACAGCATGATGTCGATATGCCGTTGATTCAGCTTGTTCGTCTGCTGCTGGAGCTGCAGAAATCCGCGCAAGGTCGTCAGCGGATTGCGGATCTCGTGCGCCACCCCGGCGGCAAGCTGGCCGACGGTGTTCAGCTTCTCCGAGCGGCGCAGCAGCTCATCCATCTTGTTCCGGTTCGTCATGTCGCGCGTGATGCTGGCGAACGCCTGGATGACGCCGCCCCTGTCGCGGATCGCCGATGTGGTCACGCTCACTTCGAAGCAGGAACCGTCCTTCCTGCGCCGGATCGTCTCGCGCGGCGGAAGTTTCTGTCCGGCGAGCAACGCGTCGCGGGCCTCCCGCTCCTCCTTCAGATGGCTCTCGGGCACGATCGGCAGGCTGTGTCCGACCGCCTCTTCCTCGCTCCATCCGAACATGGCCTCGAACGCCGGATTGACGCGGAGCAGGACGCCGTTCACATCCTCGATGTGAATCGCGTCCGTCGTATGATTGATGATGGATTCGAGATATTCCTTCATCGACCGGTTCTCTTCGAACGCCTTCTTGAGCTTGGTCGTGTAGACATCCAGGTTCTTCGCCATGGCGTTGATCCGTTCGGCGAGCTGGCCGGTCTCATCCCTGCGGACCACGGCGAGCGGCGTGTCGAATCGTCCGGACGCCACCTCGTCCACTTTGCCCAAAATATGGCGCAGCGGCCGGATCATCATCCAGGCAAGCCCGTAATTGACCGCGACCGCCGCCAGGAGCAGGATGCCGGACAGGACGATCTGGTAGTTCCTCGCATCCCGGATCATTCGGCACATCGACGTCACATCCGTCACGATGCGCACGGCGTACGGGCCTTCGGGAAATCCGAAATAGCCGATCAGGATCGAACGGTCGCCGATCCCGAACGAGCGGTACACTTCGCCGAGCCGCATCGCCTCGGCAAGATCGGCCGCGTCCGAGCCTTGGACATGCAGTTCGCGGGTGCCGTACAGAAGCTGGCCTTCCTGGCCGGCCTCCGCCGCCGGATCCGCCGCATTCCCGGCTTCCCGATCGGACGGTGCTCCGGAATCTTCGACTCCGGCCATGCGGATCACCGCGATTTCCAGAAGTTCGGTGTGCAGGGCGCGGTAGTTCCGGATCAGCTCGGACGGATCCGGCACGGCCTGTCCGTCTTCCGACCGCGATTGCCGAATGGCCTGTTCCGAGACGATGGCGGCGATGTTGCGGAGCAACTGTTCCGCTTCCCGCTTCAGGTTGACCCGCATCGCATAATCGTTCACAATGACGGTGAGCGTTTGGAAGACGACGACGATGATCGAGAGCATCAAGGTCAACCTGATTTTGAAAGACAATCCGGGCACCTCCTTCCCCCCTGCAAGCAAGGCAATATTGTGGATTGCGATCAAGGGTTGGCAGACAAGCCTGTGGAAAACTGTGGATAAAATCCGGGTTACCCACAGAATTATACACAACGTGTTAACAACGAATGTTTGTTCGCGGCATAGTTTGCTGCATACCGACGGATTCGTCGGATCGAACGGAACGAAGGAGGCGGACGGCATGAGCTTGACCGGGGACGATGTGCGCTACATGCGAGAAGCCATGGAGGAAGCGAAGAAAGCGGAGTCGCTGCGGGAGGTCCCGATCGGCGCGGTCATTGTCAAGGACGGGGAGATCATCGGCAGAGGCCACAATTTGCGCGAGACGATGCGGGATCCGACCGCACATGCCGAAATTCTGGCCATCCGCCAGGCCAGCGAGCATCTGAACGCTTGGCGGCTTCTCGGCTGCACGCTGTATGTCACGCTGGAACCATGCCCGATGTGCGCGGGCGCCATCCTTCAGTCCCGGATCGCGCGCGTCGTCTACGGGACGGACGATCCGAAAGCCGGTTGCGCGGGAACGCTGATGAATCTTCTCCAGGACGGGAGGTTCAACCATCGTACTGAAGTTGCATCGGGCGTCCTGCGGGAAGAATGCGCCGAATTGCTTACCGGCTTCTTCCGGGCGCTGCGCAATCGTTCATAGCCGGGGTGCTTTCTTGTCGGGAAAGGTCAGTTCGTCCCGCTGCATCTGCTGCAATGCGACGATCAGCCTGTCCGCCTCTTCGCTCAGGGCGATGACTTCCGGATCGGTCAGACTTCCTCTTGCTTCCGCAAGTTCGTGCAGACGAAAGCGAAGCGTTTGCAACTTCCCCAGCAAGCGATCTTTCTTCATCTGCCTCCGTCTCCCCCGATGGATGTATGGATTGTGCTTCCATTATACACTCCCTGCTCCACAGAATTTGTAAGTTTTTGTCGATTGGACTCCACTTTTTTCTGCCGCTTTTCGACATTTCGCCGCGTTCTCCATCGGTCCGACATCCACCGGGAAAACATTCCCGATATCCATAGTCGTTATTCTCCGTGTCCATTGTCCCAAAATTTATGAAAATTATGAAAAATCGTGTTGCCAATTTATATCAGCCGATATATAATGGACCTTGCAAATTGCATATCATCGCACGAATTGGCATCGAATCGTGACAAAGGCAAACTTGTCGAAAGACAAGGACGCAAAGCCAAGGGTCTAAGGCTCCGCGCGAGCTATGATCGCCTGGTTACCGGGATTCGGATGTACCTGTTTCCGCACGTGATGCACCTGTGTCCGTACGTACTGGACAGGCCGTCCCTGTAATCGGGATGGCCTTTTTTGTATACCGTCCTTCATCCATATACAGAACAAATAGGAGAGGAGATGTGTGGATAACATGTCGCTTTCGCCGCTTTCGAACAATTCCACGGGTTACGACATCACGGTTCTGCTTGATTCCAAAGCAGTTGTCGAAAAGAATGGCTTCATCGCAACCGGTACGCTGACCTATGTCGCCGGCGAGCTTCTCGAGATCGAGTTTCCGCAATACGATCACTTCCTGCTCGGTGAACAGGTCAAAATCATGATCTACGCCAAAGGCGGAATCTACGTGTTCGAATCCACGGTGCTTGCGAAGGACTCGGGCGCGCTCGTCGTGCTGAATCCGCCCGAGAACCGCCGCAAATTCCAGGACAAGCGTCAGGATCCGCGCGTGCCGGTCCAGGAGAACGCGCGTCTGCTCGGCTTGTTTGAGTATGCGCGCAGGACGGAACGCCGGTTTTCGGAACCTCCGAATCTCCGGCTGGACAAC
>Ga0207866_1003247_pt1 | contig 10248 bp, 7 predicted proteins | sample HigsolmetaAR203D_FD_184835 | JGI IMG/M metagenome (GOLD analysis project Ga0207866, IMG submission 184835) | Ionic liquid and high solid enriched microbial communities from the Joint BioEnergy Institute, USA - AR20-3-D (SPAdes) (version 2) ...
CGCCAAGCTTTTGTCCGGGCACCCTCTCACGTAGCGCTTCGGCGAGCTGCTCTTTCGTAATTAATCCCGCTTCGACAAGCAAATCGCCAAGCCGTTTCCGTTCTTGCTTTTTGCTCATTTTCCTTCCCCATCCCCTCCACTCGTTTCCGTCTCCCCTTCATCGCCATCAGATGGTGCGGATCCGCCATCACTGGCTCCATCGTCTTCTTTTGGCACGGCTTTGCTCTCTGTGTTCTCTTCGTTGCTTTCCTCCGTTGATGAACCCGGCTGTTCAGTTGGTTCGCTATTCTCGCTTTCGTCGCCGCCGTTTTGGCCAACGCCGGTTTCATCGATTTCGAGGCCGCGCACTTCAATCGTATACGCCGGCGGATAAAAATCTTCGCTCACCGTCTCTTTGCGCACGAGGCGCGCCCCGTCGCGCACTTCGCGCACCACTTTGACAAACAGCCCGGGGCGGCCGGCCTCCTTCACTTTCGTTTCCCCAGGCGCCAGACGCGGATCGTACTGAACGACAGTGCGCGGTTCGATTTGTTCCACTTCGTCAGCGCGGATGATATATTGATAGGAAAACGGCAAGCCGGATATGGCGGCGCGCACGTTTCGTCCATCATACCGAAGCGTAAGCGTATAATCGGTCGAGTTCGGATTGAACCATTCTAAATCGCGCCCGCCGTCGATGGCCGCCTCAAAGCCGAGGGGCACACCTTCGGGGAGCGCTCGGCTCGTATACCGTTCGGCAATCGTAAAATTCGTCGCCAGCACCGCCTTGTACACGGCCGAAGCGATGATGCCGGCCGCTTCATCGGACAGCGCCGGCCCCGCTTTTTTTATATAACCGCCAAACGAAAACAGCTGTTTCGCTTTCATCGTCACCCGCCGCTCCGATGACAGCCAGCGGGCGATCGCCGGGTCGGCAGCGGCGACGGCGGCCTGGCTCACAACCGGCATCTCCGTGTTTGAAAGCGATACGTAGGCAACTAAATCCAGCGGCGACGACGGCGCTTGCAGCCCGGCGGCCAGCTCCTCTAAATCCGCCCCGAGCCGCTTCACATCGAGCGACGGCAGCACCGCGGACGGAACGATGGCAGATGCTGCTTCCAAACATTTTTCCAAATCGACGATGACGAAAAGCGGCATCCGCTTCCTGTCTGCCAACCGCTTCGTGCTTTCCTCAAGCCGGAACTGGAACATATCCGCCGGCAGTTCTGCCGTTTTTTCCTGATATTGAATGGGAATCGAAGCGGTGGCCTTCCATTCATTCACCCGGTCGGCGACTACCTGCCGGGCCTCAGCGGGCGTCATGCCGTCCAATGAAACCGGTCCAACCGCCGTGCCGGGGCCAAGGCGGCCATCATTCGGAGCCCACGCTTCGTAAGCAAACGCGCCTAGACGCGAAAAAACAGTAAAATAAACGGTGCAAATCGCCAAAACGGCAAACAGCTTGGTTGCGGCAGCTCCTTTCACCGCCAGCCCCCCTTTGTTACTCCTCGACGTTCATCGACACATCGACGATGACGCTCGGGCCGGCTTCCTGCGCTTTGCGCACGTCGTCTTCGCTGAGCGTCGTGCCCGCAACAAATAACAGACGGCCGTCCGCGTCATAAATATCTTTCGTCAGCCGTTTTCCGGCGAGAAGCGCGATTTGTTTTTGGCGCAGCGTTTGCAGCGCTTCAACGTTTTCCGCCTCATCAGCCATCGCTTCCATTCGCGCCGGAAGATCGTCTTCTTCCGTTTCAGGCGCCAGCTCCTCCCTTAAAAGCAAGGAAGCATCCTCAAAAAGCGACTGCTTCGCCCCGTCGCTGACAATTAAAATGTCTTTGCCATACGTTAACACTTCTGATGCCGGCAACACCGCTTCCCCATTTTCCAGCTGTAGAGCGATGCCGATAATGTCACCCGACTCTTCATCGACAAAAAACTCGCTGGCCTCGCCGAGCAGCTGCCCTTTGCGCGTGATGGCTTTCGTGTTTTTAATGCGGATTTGTTTATTAACGAGCTGGTTGGCGATCGGAATTTCCGCCAAGTCGATGACATCATGTCCTTTTTCGACCGTAACGGCAAATTCACCGATCCCGATCACTTTTTTAAACGGGATCGCCTTTAAACTGAGCTGAACGTCGTCCTGTTCGACAGTTAAAAAATCAATCGACCCTTTATCCGGGTTAATCACTAAACTTTTCACCGTGCCGATTTGCGTGCCGTCAGCGATGCTGATGATCGGCAAGCCAATGATTTGCGCGCTAGCTTTCATCGTTTTCACCCCAACTGTTTGCTAATATTGCGGCAACCTGCCGCCAAAGCGCCAATTCTTCGGCCACGGCCGGATAGGCACGAAATTGATCAGCGAGTTCATCAAGCCATATCGCTAGTTTGTTGTACTGTTTTTCTATTACATAATGTTCCATTAACAAACGGGCCAATATGTAATAATCACGGTCAGAAAGCGGCGCGGCCAAACAGCGGCGGAGGCAGCGCTCGTAGTCACCGGCGCTCAAGCGTCCGCGGCTGAGGCGCAATTCAAGAGCGACCGCCTGCACGACTTCCGTGCGGACCGTTTTCCGTTTTGGTTGCTCTCCTTCTTCCCAGCGATGATGGACAGCCTGCTGCTCTTCCTCCCGCCCTCGCTGTTCTGGTTGTTGGCTCTCCTCCAGCCGATAGAGCAGTTGCTCCTCCTCCTGCCAGTGATGTTCTAGTTGTTGTCCTTCTCCTTGCCGGTGCAGCTGTTCTTCCGTTGCGCTGGCATTTTTCCCATATCCGGCAACATCACTCATTTCCAAATGCGGAACCCGCTCCATGTCCAGCGGTTCTTCCCCGAAAAGCGCCAATGCCGGCGGCGTTTCCGGTTCAAGAACCGGAAACGGTCCGCTTTCATCGGCAGAAACGCTCACCGGTTCAAGGCGCACCGGCGCGAGGCCCGCCCCGCGCTTTTCCCCGCTGTCAATGTCAAGCAGCCACAACGGACTCCGGTCATCGCTGCCGCCGGCTGGGCCGCTGACGGCCGCGCCGGCTTGCAGCACTACCGCTTCGATGTCCGGCGTCACGGCGACCGGCAGCTCATCAAGCCAGTCGTGCGGACAGCGCAACGGTTCAATCGGCGCTTCTTCCTGTTGCTCTCCCGCTTCATATTCAACTGTTCGTTCACCCGTTGCCGGTTCCAAAGGGAAAAGCGCGCTTTGCTCCGCACCGTCGGCCAGCTCCGGCAACGGGGCTTTGAAAAATTCGGGATACATTTCTTTGCGCTCGACTGCTCCGTCGTCCTTCGCTGCCAATTCCGGTTCATCCAAGGCGGGTTCTCCGACTTTTCGTTCGCCATGCCGCGACGCTTCCTCATCTGGCCAAGCTGCTTGAAACGCGACCAGTTCGGCTTCCTGTTCGGATGCTGTTTGCCTAGACCAATCGTTTAGGCCGTTCGCTTCATGCTGATGGGCCGTTTTGCCGCCATCGTCAACCGCCGGCTCCACTGGGCGCGCGGTGCTTCCTTTCCGTTGTTCCTTCCGCCCAGTCATCTCTTCCTTTTCCGCCGCCGATCGATAGAGGACCGTTCCAAACCAGCGGTCGAGCAAATAGGAAACCGCGAGCAACAGCAGTACAAGCAACAGCGCGACTTGCCAAAGCGGCACAACCGATTCGGCCAGCTTTGCCAGGGCCGCGGCCAGAAGCGCCGCCGCAACGACCGCCGCTCCCCCGATCCGGCTGAAGCCGAGCGGCAACAGCCAAACAGCGAAAAGCGCCGGCACGAACGCAACGAAATAAATGACCGCCTGTTTCAACATGCCACCCCGTTCCTTCCCGGCATATGTTTTACAAAGAGGCCATAGACCCACCATCCGTCGTCCTCTTATCCTAAAAATCTACATCATTCGACTCTAACATATTGTATAATAAAGTTACATATTTTGAAAGAAGGTTGTGGCAAATGACCGGAAACAATTTTTCGCCGTCTAGCCATTCCGAAGGATTTACGCTTGTGGAAACGCTGCTTGCGCTCACCCTTTTATCCGCGGTGGCGATCAGTTTATTTTACTTTTTTACGAACGCAATGGCATATACGTCCTACAACCAAGGGCGGACAGTGGCGGTCAACGTCGCCCGCGGCGTCGCCGCTTATATGGAGCGGCTTGATTTTTCGCAACTAAAAAACTACGTCACGTCGCAAAACGAGTTTGTCCAACTGACTAGCGACGATTGCGAAAGGCAGGAGAAGATTTTTCCCGATAGACAACTATGTCAGGCCCAACTAGCCCCTACCATCAACAATGTTCATTACGATCAAGGGCGGGTCGCAGTGTTTCTCATCCCATACGATCCGGCCGTTTGGGAGCGGCTCAAATCTTCTCCGCCTGAATCGTTTCCGCGTTCGCTACGCGATCGTATCAATGAAGAAACAGACGAAATCAAACAGTCTGACCCTAGATTGGGACAGTATTTGCTCAAAATGTATGTTCTTGTCCGCTGGGGGGATCGGATCGAGGAAGCCGAATGGGTTGAAGGGGTGATCACCGATGAGACGATCCGCTGACCGCCAAGCCGGGATGACGCTTGTGGAGCTGCTGGCCGCCATCGCCATTTCCCTGCTCATCATCGGCGCAGTGCACACTGTCTTTCTCAGCGGCATCCGCGCCTATCAACGCATCGGCATTGAAAACGAACTGCGCAGCGAAGCGGACTATGCCGTTGCCATGGTGATGAACAAGCTGTACGAATTCGCTCCAGACGGCATTGATACTGATGCTGCCAAAAGCAACCATCACCAGCTCACCTTCGTTAATGATCAGGAGCCGACGATCGACGTAGGAACGGGAATTATCGCTCCAAAAACGACGGCTCCTACGGAGCTGACAATCGAGCTTCAAAATGGAGCGCTGGCGATCAACGGCAAAGCCGTCTCATCGTCGCGCCTATTGTTGGATGACCAATCACAATTATCATTCCGCTGTTTGCGGCAAGAAGGAATGATTTGCCGCAGCGGCGTCATCACAATCGAGCTTTCCGTAAAAGACCCGAACCACGCCGACCCGGACAGCTGGCTGTATATACGCCCGTTTACATTAAAAACCGAATTTGGCTTTTAAGGGGGAACAATGATGAACCGCCTGCGATCGAAGGAAGCCGGCTACAGTTTAATCACTACAATGCTTGTCATCACCATCTTCTTCTTGCTCGGCTTAACCGTTTTATCCGTCGCCATCCAGCAGGCTCGCGTTACCGAGGTGCGCGTTGAAGATGTCGAATCGCTGCACGAAGCGAAAACGGCTCTCGATGAGGCTATTGGGACATTAAAAGCTAAATTATCGGCCGAGCCTAATCAGTCCTTTTTTACCGAACATCAAATCTTTTCTCCAGCAGATTTGGACCGGTTTCTTAATGATGTGCAAAACGAACTAAAACAACAGTATGACGTCTCCTGGAAAGATATATCGTATGACGAGTACAACATCCCGACGAATAAAGTCTTTATCCGTGCGGTGGATCTTTCCAAAACGTTTGCCGACGGCAGCCGGCAGCGGACGGTCAAACGGCGCGTGTTTTTAACAAACACGCCGAGCTTTCTGAAATATGCGCTTGGGTCGAAAGAAAACGTCATCATCAACGGCGGCGCCTATATTGAGCAAGGGGACGTGTACGCTGGCAACGAAGCGTACGTGAGCAATGCGACAAATTATATTCGCCGCGACGGCACACTCGAAACCGCCCATGTCAACGGCGGTTTAGCCGCCTCTGCCCCCGGTGCGATTTGGTATGTCAACAGCGGGCTGTTATCATGCAACAACCAAGAGCAATGTTACAAGAGAGAGGGAGGACGCTTCATCCGGCAACGGGATTTTTTTTCAGCTGGCTGGCCAGAAAATGCCGCCGGGCCAGTGGTACAAAAAGAAAATGAAGATTTCATCGATGTCGATTTCGACTGGACGGTGAAAGACAAATTGTTGAATGCAGCTGGCATCTCGCCTGTCAATGATCAACAGGAATATGTCAATTGGATCAACAATGAAACGTATCAAACCCCTCAACAATTAGCTGACCAATTAAAAAAAGAAGGGTTTTTTACCGTCATCGTGAAAAACGACGATACGCCAATCGCCCAAATCATCAATGACACAACCCAACAGACCGACCGGCCGCTTTGGCTTGAGGGTGACATCGATATAGCCGATTTTGACAGCTTAACCATCAAAACAAACGGAGATGAAAAACAATGGCTGATTGTCAACGGCAATCTTCGGCTTTATGGCCCATCAACAAAGTCAGCCGACTCATCGACAGTGCGTGGCAATCTCATTGTGTTCGGCAATTTGGAGCTGCATGGAAATATTTCGTTTAACTCAACCGTTTACGTCCTTGGCACTACGTATATTTACAATGCGAAAATTAGCGAAGCGGACCAAAAAGAATTGGTGCTCTTGTCAAAAGGAATGCTGGATATCGCCCGCATTAACGAATTTGAAAATCCGGATACCGCCAACTTAACCCCGAATTTAAAAGGGTATTTTTATACAGACAACAATGCGACCATTTACGCCGTCGGCTCTTATTTGTATATTGAAGGCGGGCTGTTCGCTCGCGGCGGCGGCATCTGCCCCCGAGACAACGATTGGAGCAGCTGCGCCCCAGATGCCGATCTCAGTGGATTGGTCATCAACGCGTTCCGCGGGCAAGTGCAAGAACAAAACGATGAACCTGGTCAATTGGAGAGGAGCGATGAACAACGGGCCTCTCGCTTAATTGTTAAGTATAATCCAAACGTGTTAGTCGACCAAGGGGAAGGGCTGCCATTTGTCCATACATTGTCACTCGTCGTTGAAGAGCTGGTCGTGCAATAAAAAACCGGGCCTGCCGTCCGGCCCAGTTTTCCGGCCTCCATTGCTAGGAGGCCGTTTTTTATAATACTCTGCTTTTTACCAGCGCCCTCTGCTGCCGCTTCCGCCTCCGCCGCTATCCGATGTCCGGTCACGGACGATGACGGTCACCGTTGCTCGAATCGGCTTCCCATCTGCGGTTGCCGCATTGGCTGTCGCTGTCACCGTCGCATAGCCGACATCGTTTGCTTCTAAATACCATGTGCCGTTTTTGTTGACGGCGTTGACATACTCTGGAGCAGACGATTCAACCGAACGAATGCGCTGATCGGTCGCATTGCTCGGTGTAAAGCGAAGCTGCGGCACCACTTCAAGACGCTCGCCTACCGTCATATAAAGCACCGTGCTGCGGAACGCCATCCCTTCAAGCGGCATGTACGGATCGCGAACGGTGATCGTCGCCGTCGCCGACGCGTTGCCGCCATCGGTCGAGCGAACGGTGATCGTCACCGTTCCCGGTCTGAGCGCTGTCACTGTTCCATCATCGGCCACGGAAGCGACATCCGGATCGCTTGATGTCCACTCAAGCGTTTTGTTCGTCGCATCGCTTGGGATGACCGTCACTGGGATCGTCTGCGTGTCGTGGACGTTCATCGTCTCTTCGTAGTCGCCAAGCGCCAGTTCGCGAACGAGCTTCACGTAGCGGAATGACACCCTCGCCGTCCCGTCTCCGCGCGTCAACCCGCCATCGGAGCGCACGGACACGATATACTCTCCATCATCGGAAATGGAAATCGCATACGGCGAAGCGAGCGGCTGCCAGTCCGAAGTCGAACCGTTGCGCACGATTTGGTAGTCGTACGCCACCTCTTCGCCGGCGACAAGCCCGATTACCTTCACCGTTGGCGCCTCGTTCACCATGGCGCCGTTTTCCGCCGGACCGTTTGCGGTTTCAATCGACAAATGCGGTTTCAAATAGATGCGCACTGTCCGATCATCGCTGTACGTGACGAGCAGCACCCCGTCATCGTCCGCATCGTACTGCAGCGCCTTGATGGGCATCATCAGCAAGCCGTAGTCGTTCGGATGCTTCGTCGTCCCGACGACATTTGTTGTTTCTCCAAATCTTTCCCATTTGGATATTAATCCGCGCTGGTCTCCCTCATAATAAAAATTAGGAAAATCGTCAAGCCGCACTTTCATGCCAATCCGCTCGGCAGGCGGCGTTAACGCCGACATCCGTTCGCCGTAGCGGCTGTCGGTAAACGCCACGGCCGCTGGCAGCAGCTGCACGCTATCCATCGCCCAATCGGCTTGCATCGTCAGCCGCGCCGATAACGTTGTGCGGCCAAGCTGCGAGTAATCAATCGTCCGATTCGGGAACGTAATCTTCGCATAGCGGACGCCGTCTTGGCTATAGGTCGTTACGTTGTCCCCGGGCAGGACAGTGATGCCATCCGGAAGCGGCTGAATGAGCGCGATGTCGCTGATCGTGCCGGAAGCGCCGCCGACATAGCCGGTTGGCGTCAACGAATAGACGGCCTGGAACCGGTTGTCATCTCCGTTCGATGCCCCGTGTTTAATTAAGCTGCCGACATCGCGGCTCACTCCTTGAAGCGCAACTGTTCCGGTAAACGACGGCGGTACTTCATCTTTTACCACCACGGTGACCGATTTGGTGGCCGTCGGCTGCAATTGCCCGTATACGTCGCGATATGTCAGTTCGGCGGTAAACGTATACGTCCCCTTTTCTTTAAATGACGCGAAAACCGGAATGGTGATCGGAGGCGGCGCTGGCTGGCCGATTTGATACGGAATCGAAAAGGAAATGTAGGCGTTTTGTTTATTTTCGTCCAGCCATACTTGCCCGCTTTCTTTGATCTCAACTTTGCCGGCGAAGGAGGAAAGCGGGATGCGCACCGTCCCAGTGAGCGCTGGAGTTGTTGCCAGCTGTGAAAATGTTTGAAACAGCTCGGTCAAGTTTTGCGTTGTCCCGCGTTTCGCCTCGCCCCCAGCTGTTGCCGACAAGCTTTGCAAATAGCCCATATCAATGTCATCATTTGTGCCAAAACCGATGGAGTAAAGGGTTATATTGTTTAAACCAAGTGTTTTGGCGATGGTAAGAGCATGGTTGCGAATTTTTGTTTCTGTATCAATGTAAGTAAACGGATATCGACTCTTGCCAAGAGGAATGATGGAATCCTCCACATAATCCCATCCATCACTTTTGAATAAGCGAGAGAACCCGTTATTATCAATAAAACGAATACCGGCCGTTCCGCTTACATACAATTCATACGTTAACGGCAGCGATTCCGTTATTTTTTTCCCTGTATAGTAATAGAGCAAAAGAAGCCGTTCCACTTCCCAGTATGTGATCGGTTCCGTTACATTGAGCACTGTCGGCATCCCGTCAGTCAGAAAAATGATATATTTTTTACGCTCTGGATCGTTAAAATACGACTGGGCGAGCGACAACGCCGCCGAATAGTTCGTCCCGCCGCCAGCCGGTAAACTGTTGCCGGCTGATCGAATTTCCTCAAGCTGATCGGCGACATTCGCCTTATAAGAAAAGGGAACAACGTTTTTCACTGTATCGGAAAACGGGATAAGCGCAAAGCGGTCATTCGGATTCGAATGGGTTTTAAAATAATCGATCGCCGACCGAAGCGCCGCTTTGGCGCTTTCAAGCTTCGCCCATGTCATCGAGCCGGAAATGTCAAACACAAAGACGACATCAATCGGCGGGCGAACGGGCGAATCTACCTTTCCTTGCGGCGTCAACGTAATGTCAAGCCGGCCTTCGGCATCGCCGTTTGGCGGTTTTGCATACTCCGGCTGTGAGGAGGTGATGGAAAAATCCAATTTGGCATTGCTTGCTTCATTTGGCTTCGTATATTCATAAGGCGGCGTCGGGAATGAGAAATACAAGTCTTTTTGTTCATTTCCTAAAATCCGGTAAGCGTCCACAACGATTTCGTAAACGGCCGTTGCCTCCGGAGCCGATGGCCACTTGCCGCGCATATCGAGCGAAAACGTGTATTTTTTCTCTCCGTTCCGGTCCGCCGGCACTTCTACCGCACCAACGCGATAGGTTTCCGCAGTGCCGTTTGCTCCTTTCAACTGGATGTGGACATCGAAAAAGCGAATGCTATTGCCTCTCCCATCGCCGCTTCCCGGGGCCGTTGCCCATCCTTCAATTTTCTCGTCCGAAACGAAAGTAATCTTCCCTTCCGGCTGATCAGCGTGAGCGACACCCGCTCTAATCGGTAATACACTCACAATTAACAACAACAGCAACCAACATGACAGTTGGCCGCGCCACCGCCGCATGCGCCTCCCCTCCCGTGCCAAAAGAACTATTTTTCTTTCATTATATCAATTCTTTTCATCAATTGGCATCGGTTTTTAAAAGTTTCCGCACTTCCGATAGAAAATAAAGCGATCCGGT
>Ga0207866_1003257_pt1 | contig 10219 bp, 8 predicted proteins | sample HigsolmetaAR203D_FD_184835 | JGI IMG/M metagenome (GOLD analysis project Ga0207866, IMG submission 184835) | Ionic liquid and high solid enriched microbial communities from the Joint BioEnergy Institute, USA - AR20-3-D (SPAdes) (version 2) ...
GGGAGGACTAGTGGGTAGAGTCTGTCGAGCGCTATATGGATTTCTCACCCCCACGTGCGTGGGGAGGACTAAGACGATCCCGGCGATCCCGATCACGAAAGCGGCTCACCCCCACGTGCGTGGGGAGGACGCACGGCCGTACAGGTCCACTGGTTCGCCTCCCGGCTCACCCCCACGTGCGTGGGGAGGACATCCGGCCCGCATTGATGACCACCCGCGCCCGCGGCTCACCCCCACGTGCGTGGGGAGGACTGAACGCGGCGGTCAACATCTTGAGGGCAGGGCGGCTCACCCCCACGTGCGTGGGGAGGACGAGCACTGGCTCCCTGGTAACAAGGGGCCTGACGGCTCACCCCCACGTGCGTGGGGAGGACGTCTACGGCGACGCTAGGGGCGTTTATGAGGCCGGCTCACCCCCACGTGCGTGGGGAGGACGTGTTCCACACAACCCGGCAGGCGTCACCGATCGGCTCACCCCCACGTGCGTGGGGAGGACGGAATCACCTCAAAAGGCGTGCTACCAGGGTCGGCTCACCCCCACGTGCGTGGGGAGGACCCTCGTTCATGACCAGCGGCGGCATTGTTACCCGGCTCACCCCCACGTGCGTGGGGAGGACTCAGCCAGCAGCGTCTCCAGCTCCGCCTCGGGCGGCTCACCCCCACGTGCGTGGGGAGGACTGGTGCGCCCGTAACGCGCCACTGCCCACCCCCGGCTCACCCCCACGTGCGTGGGGAGGACGTGATCGTGAGGTTCATCGTCCAGTCCCTTTCCGGCTCACCCCCACGTGCGTGGGGAGGACCACTCGTCAACCCCGTTGACGACACCGCTGGGAGGCTCACCCCCACGTGCGTGGGGAGGACGGCTTCTCCAACACGGCCGGGGAGGTGATCGCCGGCTCACCCCCACGTGCGTGGGGAGGACTAGTGCTGGGTTGGCTGGATACGGCCGTCCGGCGGCTCACCCCCACGTGCGTGGGGAGGACGCAGAGCTTTCCGACTACTTCTGGCCACCGGACGGCTCACCCCCACGTGCGTGGGGAGGACCGGTAGTTGATCTCCTCGGTCCACTCGCTCGGCGGCTCACCCCCACGTGCGTGGGGAGGACAAGGACTCAAAACACGATGCCCCACACCATACCGGCTCACCCCCACGTGCGTGGGGAGGACGGGGGAGGACGTCAAGAAAGCGCCCCCGCCCTCGGCTCACCCCCACGTGCGTGGGGAGGACCGGTGCCGAGGGTGCGCGCCTTGACGCCGTAGAGGCTCACCCCCACGTGCGTGGGGAGGACCTCAACCGGCACGCCGGTGCCGCGAGATGGGCCGGCTCACCCCCACGTGCGTGGGGAGGACGCGCCGCTGCTCGGCGCGCCAGGTGTCGCGTTCGGCTCACCCCCACGTGCGTGGGGAGGACGCGCCGCTGCTCGGCGCGCCAGGTGTCGCGTTCGGCTCACCCCCACGTGCGTGGGGAGGACGCGCCGCTGCTCGGCGCGCCAGGTGTCGCGTTCGGCTCACCCCCACGTGCGTGGGGAGGACGCGCCGCTGCTCGGCGCGCCAGGTGTCGCGTTCGGCTCACCCCCACGTGCGTGGGGAGGACCTGAACGGCGCGGTGAAGTCCAAGAGCTGGGACGGCTCACCCCCACGTGCGTGGGGAGGACCCATAGCAGTGGGCGGTCGTCGCACAGGTTGACGGCTCACCCCCACGTGCGTGGGGAGGACGCGCCCTGGTTCTTGGCCCACTGGTCGTAGACCGGCTCACCCCCACGTGCGTGGGGAGGACGCCAGCGCCGCCAGCTCCACGTCGTAGTACTCCGGCTCACCCCCACGTGCGTGGGGAGGACACCTGCGCGGTGTAAACGTGCAGCAGATTAGTCGGCTCACCCCCACGTGCGTGGGGAGGACGCGTTTCTGTATGACACTCTAACTGCACGAACCGGCTCACCCCCACGTGCGTGGGGAGGACCACAGGCGGCTACGGCTGACCCTGCGGGCCACCGGCTCACCCCCACGTGCGTGGGGAGGACACGCTGTACCCGCGGGCGAGGGCGCGCGCCGACGGCTCACCCCCACGTGCGTGGGGAGGACACCTTCGACGGCGACGCAATGCCGAGGATCGACGGCTCACCCCCACGTGCGTGGGGAGGACCTCGGCCTGCGCGGCGCGCTGGTCCCCGTGCGCGGCTCACCCCCACGTGCGTGGGGAGGACGGCGGTTCGCCCGCATCCCCGTCACCATCCGGCGGCTCACCCCCACGTGCGTGGGGAGGACATCGTGCCCGCCTGGGCCCGCTCGCGGGAGGACGGCTCACCCCCACGTGCGTGGGGAGGACGTTCGCGAGTACGGACATATCCCTCTCCTAATCGGCTCACCCCCACGTGCGTGGGGAGGACACTTCCTGAACTGCGGTTTCACATTTTCACTTGAGGTTTTTCTTGATCAGATGAGGTGTCAGTTGTCTCGGCGGCGAACTTGATCAACTGGAGGCCGTCGAAGTCGACTACGTGTCGACGACGTTGACCCGACGTGCGTAGCGCGAAACCCTGCTCGTTGTCGGCCGGGTGGATGAGGACGGCCATGCCGTCGCCCACGCTCGCACTGACCGCCGACCAGAGTTCGTCGCGCACACGGGCGGATACCGTGCCCACGAAAAGCCCGGGACACGGCTCGATTAGCCAGCGTGATAACGCTCCGTTTACGTGATCTGGGACCGCCGTAGTGGAGATCACGACCATCGATGCCATCGCTCACTCCACCTGCAGGTCGAACGAGTCGTATGCGTCAAAGGAATCAACGCCATAGTTCACACCGGCGGGAAGCGGGCCGAGATGCGGATCCCAGAGGTGGACCACATCGACGCTGCGGTCGCCCGCCGTTGCGGAAGTACTCTCGGGGTCGAGCAGCGTCTGGATGTCGGCCACGATCTGCGGCAGTAACTTCAGCGCCCGGAACTCCTCCCGGAGCCGCCGCCGAGCCTCACGCTCCGGATCGGCGGATGCGTGCAACGAGAACGCGAGTGGGATGGTGACCCGGGCCTTGTACAGGTCGGCGACGTCGTAGACGAAGGACATCTGTGTGCCGTTGTGGATGAAGCCCAGTGCAGGGGAGCAGCCCAGCGCCAGCACGGCAGCGTGAACGACGCCGTACATGCAGGAGTTGGCACCCGACATGGCCTTGTTGATCGAGTCCTGGCTGTCCCACGAGTCCGGGTCGTAGTTGCGTTTGAAACGTTTGATGCCGTGCTTGGTCGCCAGCATCCGGTAGAGGGCCTTGATCCGTTGGCCCTCTAGGCCGCGAAGCTTGGCGAGGGTGGCGCCCGCGGGTGCGGCGCCGACGCCGAACCGCATCTCGTACATGCGGATCGCCACCTGGAGGCGGGTTTGGTCGTCGGCCCAGGCGCGCACCTGCTTTTCCAGCCAGTGCGTGGTGAGCGACGCCGGCATGATCCCCGCGTAGCTGCGCACCCCACCGGCGCCGACGCATACCAGCGAGGTGCCGTGCCGGGCGATCGTGGCCATCGCGGGCTGGGTGATCGAGGTGCCGGGGCCGAGCAGGATGCAGGCCAGTGCGGCGGTCGGCAGGTTCACCCGGTCCACCCCCTTGGGCGACTCGACCTGGGCGCAGACTCCCGTGTCGTCCTGCACGATGCGCACGGCCTCGGCGTACAGGAACGACAGCGAATCGGCGATCCTGGGCAGCATGGCCAGGGTGGGGGCGGCGAGTCTACGCCGCGCGGTTCCGGTCATCGCGCCCAGGCCAGGCTCAGCAGCCCGCAGCCGTAGGACTTGCCACGGCCGATCCCGGTCAGTACGGCTGCGCGCAGCGCGTCGGGGTCGGTGACCACGCCGATTCCGTCGAACCGGACCACGGCGTGTCGCACGGCGGTGCCCTTGGCGCGGATGTCCGGGCGTGGCTGCGAGGTCACCGTAGCGACGGCCAGGCCGTGCGATGCCGCCTTGGTCACCCACCACTCCTCGGCCGCGGCGCCCCGCAGCGGCTTCACCTTGCCGGCGTCCTTGCCCGCGCTCTTGCCGAGCCGCTTGGAGGGATTGGCGGCGATGCGGTAATGCACCCGCGCACCGGGCCGCAGCCGATCCAGCAGCGCTCCCAGTTCGCGTACCGCGATCTCCCCATAACCGTCCGGCAGCCGCCCGATGTCGGGCTTCACCGTGCTTTGCACCAGCAGCTGCATGCCTTGCCGGGTCTCCTCGAGGCGGAACAGCACCCCGGCCTTGGCCCTGGCGTTCTCCCCCAGGCCGTCGGGGACGAGCGACATCAACCGCTTGTGCAGCCGGTCGAGGTCGGCCAGGTCGTCGTTGACGTCCCGGCGGCGCAGGTCGGGCAGGATGCGCATCAGCCAGGCCGTCACCGCTCCTCCTCCATGTAGGCGACGAGCCGCTCCCAGAACCGCTCGCCGGTCACGAACAGCTCCTTCGGCAGCGATCGGCTGACGATGCTCACCGTCCGCGTGCGATACCGCCGGTCGTACCGGTTGAAGCTCAGCGGGACGTCGGCAACTTCGGTGACCGCGCCGGCGGCGTCCGGGTGATCCTCGACCACGAACTCCGCCTCAGGCGGTTCCTGCTCACGCAGTCGCCGCGCAACCGGCACCCGGGTGTGCAGCTCGCCCACGGGATCGGCCACGTCCGCCCGCAGCAGCAGCGGTTGGTCCGGCGGGCAGGAGCGTCGCCCCAGGTACGGGTGCCAGCGGGGGTTGCGCAGCGCCTCGGCGATCTCGGCCAGCCGATCCGTCGGGCCCTCCACGGCCACGGTGAACACGGCGTCCGCCAGATACTGACGCCGAGTCACCATAGCGTTGGGCCCACCCGGGCGCTGGGTGCCGTCCGGCCGGGGTACGCCCTTCGGCATGCCGCCTCCGATGGTGTGGAAGTCCACCATCCGCACGCCGGGACGGTCGATCCGCACGGTGAACCGCAGCGCATCGTAACGGGCCAGAGGCGCGCCACGCGGCAGCCCTTCGGCGCAGGCCAGCAGGCCGATGAGCCCCGATCGGGTCGGGAAGCGCAGGCTGTCGCGCTGGGCGAACACGCTGTGTTCGCCCCAGGACTGCAGCGGCCCGGCCAGCCGCAGCACCAGGCCGCTCACTGCGCGGAACCTCCGTACGCGGCCGTCACGGCCCCCTCGACCAGCTCGTCGAAGGACTCCACCGGGTCCCCCAGCCCGCTCAGCGGCTTCTCGTCGATGCACGCGTAGCCGCGATACACGACGCCCTTCGTGCCCCACAGCCGCTCCAGCCGCGCGGCATGCCGGGCGAGCTGGGCCCGGGACGGCTCGGCGATGCCGTTCTCCGGGCGGACCGGCGCTTCGAACGCGGCCGCGTACGAGATCGGCCGGTCCGTACGCACCACCACGTGCACCAGATCGGGCAGTGTGTTGGCGGCCGTGGCCGTCTGCTTGCCGGTCGGCAGCGAGGAGATGAACGCACGCAAGAACTCGGAGGACAGCTCCTTGGCCATGCAAGCGTCCCCGCCCAGGTTGGCCAGCAGCCCCGCAAGGTCCACGCTGGCGTACCGATAGAACACGCCGGCGCTGAACTCCGCGCTGTTCATGTGGCCGCTGCCGACAGCGTCCTCGGGCAGGCAGTCGTCCACCGCGGTGAAGAAGTCGATCTCCGGCGCCACCTCGTGCGTGGTGAACGCGTGCGCGACCTGTACCGCACCGTCCACCCCCGCCCCGGGCAGCTCGGCCAGCATCCGCCCGAACAGGTTGATGACGCCGTTGCGTTCCGACAGCAGCTCACCGACCCTGTCCACCGGCAGCACCGGCTTCGGCTTCTTCTGCCCGATGGTCGTCTCGATCGCCTCCCGATGCTCCTCGGCCAGATCGGCCAGGGCGTCGAGCGCCGCCTTGGGCAGGTACAGCAGCACCGATGTGCCGCCGTTGTCCTCCAGCTTCAGCCCTTCCTTCTTGTTGGCCGACAGCACGACCTGATTCCCCGCGGCCTGCGCCGCTTCCTCGGACCAGCCGCGGGCCCGCAGCCGCGCCGCGATCTCGGCCGGTACCCGGCGCGTCCTGACCGCCGGGTCCCCGATGGCCCGCTCGACTTCCAGCCGAATGGCGCGCTTCCAGCACTGGCTCGACACCCGGGTCCGGGTGGCCCCGCCGTACACCAGGCTCTTCGGCGAGCCCAGATCGTCGCGGTTGAGGTTCGCGAACGGCACGGTCTGCAGGGCATGCACGTCCAAGAATCGCGGGGTGGTCACCGGTCCTCGCTCTCTGAGTCGTTGTCGTCGGTCTGCTCGTGCTCGTCGTCTCTGTGGATCGCCCGGTAGTAGTCCTGTAGCCACCGCTTGGTCACGTGGTCGCGATCACGCTCCCACCGGGCCAGATCGACCAGGAGCCGCCCCCAGTCGGGGGTGACCTCCTTGGCGGCCATCTGGTGGAACAGACCGGGCAGCATCCGGTGCAGCCCGGCGACGTCCTGCCGGCACAGCAGGTGGAGCCGGGCCTCTATCGAGTCGGCGTTGAGTTTCTTGTCCCGTACGGCCTGGCCGAGCGTGCCGCCGAGGCTCACCGTGGGCCGCCGTGTGGCCTTCACCACCGTGGCGCTGTCGCTGTCGCTGGGCTTTTCGTCAGCCGGCGGTGCATCGCCGAGGCTCTCCTCCGCGTCCTGCTCCGCCTCTGTGTCCGCACGCTGTCCTCGGTTCCGTGGCTGTGTGGCGATCAGTGCGGCGACCGAGTAATAGGCTCTCTCCACCGCATGACCGATCCGGTCGCCGGGCAACCATGGAGCGACCACGGAGTGCGCGAGGCGACTGGCGACGTCCTCCACGGGGCGGCCCAGGCTCCGGCGCAGGGCCGACCGATGGCCCGAGTCCTTCACCTTTTCGCGGACATATGCCACGTACTTGTCCGCTGTCTCCAACGTCACCATCACCCGTCTCCTCGGCCTCGACTCTTGCTGCCACTCCGCTTACGAGCGCGGAAGATAAGCGCGCGTTTCAGCTCTATGACCCGGGCGGTCTTGGGCAGTGCGCGGGCGGCGTCGGTCACCTCGTCGTAAACTTCGAGCGCAAGCCGCAGGAAATCCTCTGCCGCCCCGCCGAACGCCCGTTGCCGCACACGTCGCCAGAAGATCCGCTCAGCCCGCGCCCAGTACCGAAAGGAGGCGTCCGTTGGCCATGACCACTTGGAGATGTCTCTGAGGTCCTTGAGTCTGGCGTCGCGCTTCGGGGAAGGGCTGATTTCAATCCAGGCCTTGGACAATGCGTCCCGTAGCGCGCTCTCCACTCGCTCGGCCGCCTGCCGCATCTCGCTGACCGCCCGCGCCACTTCCGGTTCCCGCGCCAAGGCCAGCAGCGCAGGGGTCACACCTGTGACCCACTCCTTGTCCCGCGTCTGGCCGTCCTGGTCGATGCCGAAGGCCCGGACACGTAGCACGGGCAGCAGGGTGCCCCGCAGATCCTCGACCGCTGCCAGCACTACGGGGCGACGCCGACGGTCGTCGCCCACGTCCTCCAGGATCAGCGAGTCGAAGTCCCGCCAGAGCGCCCGATGCGCCTCGGCCGAGAGCGGCAGGTATTCCCCGTCCTTGGTCTGGTGGTAGACGAGGTAGGGATCCCTGGCCGGGAGGTCCCGATTCCGCCACGCCCATGTAATCCAGGCATCGGTCACCGATTCCCCGTCCGGAGAACCCTCCAGCAGCACGGCGTGCTGGAACCGGCCGGTCAGAACACCCGCGACACCGCTTGGCTTGGGCGGCACGCCCAGGGGGTCCGGTAGCTCGTCGGCCTCCCAAGGAGCGAGATCGACACCTCCCGTATCGAGCTCGCGTGCCGGAGGGATACCGGCGACGAGCGACTCGAACACGGTACGGCCGAGCGGGTGGAACGAAAGCGTCCTCCGCAGCGGCCCGGCCTTGGTGTTTCTCTCCGATACTCCGTTCACCGTCCTCGGCGTGCACTGGCCGGACGGACCGTAATAGAGCTGAATCAGCAGGTGGAACACGGCCTCGTCGGCCGGAACCGGGAGCGGGTTCCGGGCGGTCACGTGGTTGAACCACACCTGGTTGTTGCCGGCGGGACGGTAGAGGATCAGCTTGTTCACGCCCGAGCTCGTCTTGCACTGCTCCCGGAGCCGGGGATCCTGCAGCCACGGCCTGTCCTCGTCGAACAGGTCGAAGCGCCCCGCGAATTTGGCGAAGTACTTCTCCACCGCGGCCGGATCGAACCGCCCTGCGTCCAGCACCTCCCCCTGCAGCTCGCCCCACTCCTCGATGGGCAGGGATGTGTTGTCGAGGCCGGTCACCCGAGCGGCGATCACTGTCAGCACCCGCCACAGTCCGGACGCGGCAGGTGGGGGTGACGCCTCGATGTCGGTCAGCTCGTGCGCATGCAGGAACAGCTCTCGAAGACCGATCTTCGATCGGGTCTCGCCTTCCCGTACCGGGATCCAGGCACGGGTCAGTAAGTCATAGGACATCGCACTCTCGCCACATTTGCGACGGGTCGTTGTCGGCAGCAGAGGCTAGCCGGGAGGTCCGACAATCCGAGGCCCTCGCACAGGTGCACCTTGCGATTTCCGAGCCGACCCGCACTCTGCTCTCCGGACAGCTCGACCATCACGACCTCGCTGAGATGCGGACTTGCGGCCCACGTGGGCGGGGTCGCCGCACCGTCGGACGCGCCACGCAGCCACGTGCCGGGGACCGGAATGCTGTGGTTCAGCACCAGCCGTACCTGGTCTTTCGTGAACCAGGTTCGGTCGCCCTTCTTGCCCTGCGGCTCCACGGGAAGCGACTCGTCACCGAGCATGAGCCGGCCGTCGGCGTCCCTCGTGCAGCAGACGATGCGCCCGGAGTCGGCCCCCAAGCGGGTGGAGTACTCCGTCACGAAGTCGTCGCCGCTCAGCTTCGACAGGTCGTCGATACCGAGCGGGGCCGGGATCGCCGCCATCTGCGCGTAGAGGTCCTTGGTCTGCTCATCCGCGAGCCGCTCCAGGTCCTCCTCGGTGATCGGGGTGTCCGCATCACCGAAAGACTCGTCGTATACCTGATCGACCAATTCCTGGACGTCGCCGGGAATGATCACCCGCCCCTCCGGCAGGCGCGCGAGCACCTCCCGGGTACGGCGAAGCAGCGCGGCGGGATAGACGAACGGCCAAGCCCGTGGCACGACCGGCTTTCCGTCGGCGTCGACGGGATTGAGCACCACCAGCCGCATGTCCCTCGCCCACTGCGGCCGTTCGGCATCGAACTTGGCATGCCGGTGGCACCGGCCCGCCCGTTGCAGCAGCAGGGCGATCGGCGCCAGATCGCTCACGACCAGATCGAAGTCCAGATCCAGCGATTGCTCGATCACCTGCGTGGCGACCAGGATCGCCGACCGGCGGGAGCGGTCCGCGGCGTCCTTGCCGAACCAGCTCACCACCTCCTGGGTGATCTTCTCGCGCCGATGGGCCTCGAACCTCGAGTGCAGCAGCCGCAACTGCGGTGCGTCCGCCTCGGCCGGCACGACCTCGTCGAGCCACTCACGCAGGGCCAGATAGGTGAGCTGCGCTTCGGCGACGGTGTTGCAGATGACCGCCGCACAGCCCCCCTCGCGGACCAATGGGCCGAGGGCTTCCCGAAGAGCTGCGGACCGGTCGGGCCGCCCCTCGGCATCGAGAGGCACGTCCCGAGTCTCAACCCGCAAGCGCCGTTCCGGGCACCGCACCGGCACCGACTCCGCATGCTTCGGGCTGGCGTAGATCCAGCCCGGATAGACGACCTGCGGCACCTGCGGGTCGCGGATGCCCGCCCCTACGAGGTACGCCTCGGCCAACCGGCGGCCCACTCCCGCCGGGAGCGTGGCCGACAACAGCACGACCGGAACCCGCAACGCCCCCAGCCATTCCAGAAGCCGCTTGAGCAGGCCTTGCATGAACGCGTCATAGGCGTGCACCTCATCGACGATCAGGACTTTCCCGGACAGGCCGAGCATCCGGAGTACGTTGTGCCTGCCCCGCAGTACGGCAAGCAGCGCCTGGTCGATCGTGCCTACCGCGAGATTGGCCAACAGCCCGCGTTTGCTGCCCATCAACCAACGAGCCGCCATCGGATCGCTGGTCAGGACGTCGGATTCCTCGCCCTCACCCGTGTAGGCGGCGTTCAGCCAGGCCATGCTGTGGAGAAGGGTCAGGGAATCGGCCCCTTCGACCCGGCGTGAGCGGAACTCGTCCACCCGCCGCAACATCTGATCCGAGGTTGCCATGGTGGGCAGGCCGAA
>Ga0207866_1003262_pt1 | contig 10212 bp, 10 predicted proteins | sample HigsolmetaAR203D_FD_184835 | JGI IMG/M metagenome (GOLD analysis project Ga0207866, IMG submission 184835) | Ionic liquid and high solid enriched microbial communities from the Joint BioEnergy Institute, USA - AR20-3-D (SPAdes) (version 2) ...
TTCTGCTTTAAGCAAGCCTAGTTTTGTATAATAATCGATTGTTCTTTTAGAAACATTTGCTATACTTGCTAGTTCACCAATTTTATAGACGACCCCATCCATCTATACCCCCTTTTAACCCTTTTAATAAGATCATATTATAATCAAACTGTACAGTCAAACGTTATACTTTTATCTTCACAAAATTGTAAATTTTTACACAATTATTCTTCTGATCAGACTTACATTACACAAAATTCTTGAAGGTACCCTGGAAAGCGTCTATTCTCTTTTCTGTTGTTTTTATTCTTGATCCATTGTTCTCAATAGTGAAAGAAATATCTAATCTTTAGTTTTCTCTTTTATTGCTTAGAAGAATTAAATAGTCCTGTACTGGATTTTTGGTCAAACCAAAACAGAAGTAAAAGAAAATGCTGACTTAGCAATAAGATCTTCCATAAATGAAATAGAACAAGATGCGAAAAACAAGATTAAAAATTTAATTGATCCTATATTTTTGGATTATATCCTTTACCTCACCATAAAATTGTTTTTTAATCCCCAGACTCCCTTAATACTTTCCACTCTTTGATTACTTCTCCCACCTCATTTATTTCATTTAGCATTTGCTTAACCCTACGTAAGCGGAAATCTTGGGCAGACTCAACGACTTCCTCAATAAATGCCTTTGTTTTTGGCATTTTGTCCAACTTTTTTCTAATAATGATCTCTCTCCAATCAAATATCCCACCTTTCCAGAGGATGAGACAACCTTGCAGGTCCTGTCTGAACCGGATCGGCCAGCAACGTCGACTTCCTACATATAGCTTTATCGTACCGGTCGCGGGGATACACCTATCGTCTTATACGATTACCAGCAAACCCGTTCAGGCAAGCACCCACGCATTTTTTTTGACGGCTTCCGGGGATATTTGCATGTGGACGGGTATGCGGGTTATAACGTCCTCCCCGATGTGAAATTGGTCGGGTGCTGGGCCCATGCCCGCCGCAAATTCACAGAAGCCCTGCAGGTACTGCCTGAATCGGCGAGCACTTCCACCGTCAAAGCAAAGGAAGGTCTGGCCTATTGCAATAAACTTTTTGAAATTGAGCGCAAGCTTAAATGCAAGTCCAGAGGAGCGCTATCAAGCACGGCTGGAGCACTGCAAACTCGTGCTTGAGGCTTTTTTGTCATGGCTTAAAGAGCAAATGCCGCGCGTACTGCCAAAAAGCGCACTTGGCAAAGCGATCAAGTATTGTCGTACCCAATGAGAGCGGTTGGAGACATTTTTAGAGGACGGCCATTTGGAGATCGATAATAATCGCGGGGAACGGTCAATTAAACCTTTTGTGATCGGTCGCAAAAACTGGCTCTTCAGTAATACGTCAAAAGGAGCAAGGTCCAGTACGATCATCTATATAGTGTTGTGGAGACAGCCAAGGAAAATTGGAGCGAGTTGGATTCATTCAACTACCTTGCTACCTGTTTCAAGAGCTTACCAATATAGATACGACAGATAAAACAAAATTAGCTGAATTCCTGCCATGGTCACCGACGCTTCCGCAGGAATGCCGTGTTCCTAAAAAATCTAAATAAAGCATACATGAAATCCCCATCTGAATACAGGTGGGGATTACTTTACGCATGAATTGGTAAGCGGGAAATTAAAACGAAACATACTAAGATTAGTAGCACAGACCACGACCATGGTCTGTGCTACTATTTTTTTTTAGTAGAAGTGGAGAATAGTTCGTGACAGCCCCAGAACCTTGAGTTCGTAGTGAAAAACTGGCCTACTTCACTGCCCTTATAAGAATCGGTTTCAGTATGTTGGATCCTTGAGATCGTGTATAAGAAAAGGGAATCGATAAGGTGAAGTGAAGACTTCTACATACTTTAGCCATTTTAAGAAAACGTGAGGAACTGATTCAGTAGATGGTTGTTCTTTCAGAAGAACGAAATGAATATCAAATATTAATCAGTATTCCTGGTATAGGGAAAAATACAGCCGTTCGTTTGATTGGAGAAATAGGCGACATGACACGCTTCGAAAATCATAAGCAACTCAATGCCTATGCAGGAATTGATATAAGGCGTTTTCAATCAGGCACATTGTTTTACAAAGATAAAATCAATAAGCGTGGCAACAGTCATCTGCGCAAAATCCTTTATTTTACGATTCAAAATATGATCCGCCAACGACGCTTTGGACACAATCATTTTGTAGAATACTACGACAAATTAAAAACGCAACCCTATAACAAATGTCATAAAGTTGCGTCCATCGCATGTGTGAATAAGTTATTGAAGTGCCTCTTCCACCTTATTACACACAATTTAACGTACAATTACGAAATCGCTTCAGTATCTTCGTAATTGTGTAGGAAAAGTATAACATAATGGGCCTAGCGAAAAAAAGCAAAAATCGCTAGGTCTATTTGGTATGCGAAAATCTTTTTTTGGCGGAGGGGGTACCCCTTCCACCAAAAAAAGATTCATTATCTCAAATAACTATTGATAAACCTCTTGACTAATCGTAAGAAGGGGGTGTCTAATAAGTCGATTTTCCGGCTTATAGACGCCCCTTTAATGTTTTAGAAACGCTGATATATCAATACTTATGATGTTTCTTTCAGTGGATTTTGACATTCTGGACAGCCCCTTAATCATTGAGAAAATTTTGATTTTGATATTAAAACCTTTGCCTTTTTAAAGTATGCACAAATTTATACCGATCCGCCCGGTATGCTGATTTTACAAATTCGAATGGCGTCCCGTCATGAAGATAAGAGGTTCGTAATATTAACAATATCGGCGATCCTTTTTCGATTTGCAAATGCTTTATCTCTGACTCCTTGGCAATTGATGCTTCAATTTGCTGGAATGCCTCGCTGATCACCAGGTTTAATTTTTCTTCGATATAACTGTAAAGGGATTGATGGATAATTTCTTCCGTAAGCCCTTTTACTAGATTGGCCGGAACATAAGTAGTTTCTAAGGCCATCGGAACGTCATCCGCAAGACGGACCCGTTTGATTTCATATACGGGAGCGTTTTTCTTTAGCTTTAAATGGCTGGCTGTTTCCAAGCCGGCCGGAATCACTTCAAAGGATAATAACTTGCTGCTTGGTTTCATTCCACGTTCGAGCATATCTTCTGTAAAACTGGTCAGACCATGGAGCCGCTGTTCCACCTTTTGTTTGCTAACGAATGTTCCACGGCCTTTTTGTCTGTACAAATACCCTTCGTTTACAAGATTGTTGATGGCCTGGCGGACTGTCATCCGGCTGATTTGATAGCGCTCCGCGTATTCCCGTTCTGAAGGAATTGCTTGATCCGGCTGCAGTTCACCATTTTCAATCTGTTTTTTTATAAATTCTTCCAGCTGATAATATATCGGAATTGGTGATGATTTATCAATCATTGAAAACTCTCCTTGTTGTGAAGCTAAACCAATTGCAATGCATCTTTGTCCGCAATGATTGTCACATTGTTATGAAGCTTTAGTAAGGATGCCGGGAAATCTTCATTTACTTCGCCATTTACTAGTCTTGCAATTGCTTCTGCTTTTGATGTGCCTGATGCTAGTAAAATAATTTCCTTGCTTTCCATGATCGTTGCAATTCCCATTGTGATCGCATGAGCAGGCACGTCTTCTATAGAAGGAAAAAATCGAGCATTTGCTTTTCGTGTACTTTCAGTTAGTGCTACGACATGAGTGCGGCTTTTAAACGAAGTTCCCGGTTCATTGAAGCCGATGTGACCGTTATGGCCGATTCCCAAAAGCTGAACGTCCACACCGCCAAGTTTTTGAACGACGCTCTCAAATCGTGAACATTCGAGTTGAAGATCTTTCGCCATCCCGTCCGGAATGTAAGTCTGTTCATGCGGGATATCAATATGGTTGAACAATTGTTCACACATGAAATAATGATAGCTGTTTGGATCGTTTCGGTCGATTCCGCTGTATTCATCAAGATTGACGGTTGTGACTTGTTTATAAGTTGTTCCGTTCGTTTTGTGGTCTTCAATTAATTTTTTATAAACGCCTATAGGAGTGCTCCCGGTCGCAAGTCCAAGTGTTATTTTTGGATTGATCCTTACCTTTTCAATGATTTTTCTTGCAGCCATATGGCTCATTTCATCATAATTTTCAGCTTTTATAATATTCATTTTACTCAGTTCTCTCCTCCCTTTTTATATGCTAATTTTCCGCGGCAGAAAGTCGTAAACACTTCATTGTTTTCATCAAGAATGACGATATCAGCGTCTTTTCCGGGTGCCAAGCTTCCTTTACGGTCATAGACACCCATTTGTTTCGCCGGGTTTACGCTTGCCAGCTGAATAGCTTCTAAAAGTGAAATCCCTGTGAATTGTATCATATTTTGAATCGAATCTTTCATTTTTAAAATGCTTCCGGCGAGGGTTCCGTTTTCTAACAGTGCTTTCCCATCTTTTACGGTCACATCCTTGCCTCCGAGGTCATATGTTCCATTTTTTAAACACTTCGCCCTCATAGAATCTGTAATTAAAATCATTCGGTCTGTTCCTTTTGTCTGCAAAGAAAGTTGAATCATTTCAGGACAGACATGAATTCCGTCTGCAATGATTTCGACCATCAATTGTTTCAGTAGAAGAGCTGCTCCTGCGATTCCGGGCTCGCGATGATGCAGTCCTCTCATTCCGTTAAATAAATGGGTGACATGTTTCGCGCCGGCATCCACAGCCTTTACTGTTTCTTCGTATGTCGCATCCGAATGGCCGATTGAGGCAACGACTCCGGATTGATCCAGATAACGGACAAACTCCAAGCCGTTTTCTTGTTCAGGTGCCATCGTTACAAGTTTTATCCCGTTTTCAGCCAACTCTTGCCATCGTTTAAAAAGGTCAATATCCGGCGCGAGTATATGCTCGACAGGCTGAGCTCCGGCCCGTTTTTCATTGATAAACGGCCCTTCAAGATGAATGCCGAGAATTTCAGCTTCTCCGGCTTCATTATGATGTTTCCGGTAATTTGCAACGTTTTTTAAGGCATCTTCAATGCTCTTTATTTCCTGTGTAATGGTTGTTGCTAAAAAGCTTGTCGTTCCTTCAGCCGGAAGAATGCCCGACATCGTTGATAATGCTTCTGTCGTTGCGTCCATCGTATCTGCTCCACCCGCTCCGTGAATATGAAGATCGATAAAACCGGGAACTGAAATGTATTCTTCTGGCAATTCAATAACCTGTATATCTTTGCTCAGACTGGGAAGGCTGTCTAAATTACCAATATCAATAATTTTGTTACCTTCTATATAGATAAAGCCTTTATTTATGATCTCTTTTTCTAGTGCCACTTTTCCGTTTTTTAAAAGAAGTCGGTTCATAGACTTCATCTCCATTCTTTTGCAGATCTATAGATGGTTAGTAATGAATTTATTTTAAAGAATAAAATCCCTCAATTGCATTCCGCAAATAACCGGAATGCTTTTCTAATAGGTTTATGACATCGTTTCCTTTTAAGCCAGTTACAATTTGTAAAATAGCCGCTTTTGTATTGTAGTTTTGTTCAGCTAGAGCCTGTTTAACTTCCTCTGAATCCGCACCGGTAGCCATTTTAACAATATTTTCAGCCCTTTTAAACAACTTTTCATTCTTCATTTGGACATCAACCATTAAATTACTGTATACTTTTCCCATCTTAATCATAGAAGCTGTTGAAAGCATATTAAGAACAAGTTTTTGTGCTGTTCCGGCTTTCATTCTTGTAGAGCCTGTTATGACTTCAGGACCAACAATCGGGGCAATCGTAAATTTTGAGATTTTTTCCATTTTTGAGTCCCTTGTACAAACAACAGAAACAGTTAAGGCTCCTACTTCATTTGCATATTGCAATGCTCCTATTGTATATGGGGTGCGGCCGCTTGCAGCAATTCCAACAACTACATCTTTTTGAGTTAAATGTAAATTCCTTAAGTCATTACTACCTTGCTCCAAATCATCTTCCGCTCCTTCGATGGCTTCGGTTATTGCTTTTTTCCCTCCGGCAATCATTGCGATGACCATATTCGGATCCGTTCCATAAGTAGGAGGGCACTCAGATGCATCAAGGATTCCAATTCTACCTGAGGTTCCGGCCCCAACATAAATTAACCGTCCTCCTTTTTTAAAGGAATCAATAATCAGATCAACGACTTTCGCAATGACTGGAATTTCTCTTGCGATGGCATTTGGAACAAGTGTGTCTTCCTGGTTAATTACAGAAATGATTTCTTCGGTAGACATCAAGTCAATATCCATTGTTTTCGGATTACGTTGTTCCGTGTTTAATTTTGAAATATTCATATTCAATCCCTCACCATAAATTGAAATTTTCCTCCGGCTTTTATGAATGATAGAAGGGGGAGATCCTCTTCGATAACATGTCCAATTACATTTACACGATCATCTTTTGGCAAATCATGAATGGTAATTTGCAGTTCTCCTGCATAGCGTCCATATAATTGATTATCAATGGTAATCGTTCCTCTCTTCCGCTCCATCTGATTTGATGGTGCAATAAGTACAGTACCTTTTTGAGCATAGGAACGGGATTCAACTGAACGAATTACATCCCTGGCTGGATCCATTCGATTTGTATGGATCTGGTTAAATAATTGCTTCTCGATTCGGTCATTAATAGGCTTCATTCTTAATGGAATCATACCGTTTCCGATAATTGATAAGCGATTTAGAGTATCATTTGTAACAGAAAGATCGCCAATTAGAACCTTGTCTGTATCGTATGAATGGAATAATTCAGCTGCAGCAGTAACAGGTGATGCGGTCCTGTGCTTTTCCAATGTCGGCAATCCGGCATAGACAGGTCCCCGCATCTCTTTATCTCCCGGGATAAAGGCTACTGTTGTGAAACCTTTCGATTTTAAAAACCGGTTTCTGTTCATGAGAAAGTTAGTGTCTAATCCAGTTTCTGGACGGGGGTAAAAATTGTGCCACGCTTCGACATTCTTAACGATAAGCCCTTTGTTTATCAAGATGTCAATTTCCGTCTCTGATACGGTGCTTGCATTAATACCGACTTTCATTTTTTTCGAAAGCTCAACAATCTCCTCGGATGTAAATCCATAATCAACACGGATTCCCGTCAGTCCCCATTGAACCAATTCATCCAACGACTGAAAATCCAGGCCGAGATAGCCTAGAGATTTCGGGGAAACGTCTGCGAAAAGCTCCATGTTAAACTTTTTCGCCAAGCTTCCTAAATCTTTGAGAAGATATAGGTAAGTGTTTGGATCATCCTCAGGAATATGAAGGGATGTAAAAATAGAACGCAATCCCAGAGATGCTGCTTTTTCAATCCATTGAACGTTCTGTATTGTCCGTTCTTCACTTAAATAAATGGAGATTCCGATCATATGATCACCTCATTATAGTCAGAATTTTACGAAAATGAATCAATACGGAAAGAAGGAGGAATTATGTATCCTCCTTCAAAAAATAAGTTTATCAGCTAGATATTTTTCGCCATTTCTTCTTTAAATCCAAATATCCAGGTAAAAATAAATCCGAAGAAATAAGCAACGAGTAATCCTAACAGATAAAGAATAATTTGATCCGTGTGTACAAGGAAAGCTAACGGAATTCCCGAGACTCCAATTGCGATGGTGGCAATTTTAAAGAATGCCTGAAATGCCCCGCCGACGGCTGCCCCGAGACAAGCTGTTAAGAATGGGCGTCCGAGAGGCAGGGTTACACCGAAAATTAAAGGTTCGCCGATTCCAAGAATTCCAACTGGAAGACCCCCTTTAATTACTTTTTTCAAACGTTCATTTTTCGTTTTAAAGTAAATTGCAAATGCGGCACCAACTTGGCCGGCTCCGCCCATGGCAAGTATCGGGAGTAGAGGGTCATCTCCGATTGTATTGATCAATTCCATATGAACTGGAGTTAGACCCTGATGCAAACCTGTTACAACAAGAGGAAGGAATGTTCCGGCGAGAATAAGCCCTGCAATTATTCCTCCCATATCAATAAGCCCTAAAAGCCCTTTTGTAATCAAGTCAGATATAAAGCCGCCGATAGGCTGCAGGACGATCAGTGTTACGATACCGGTAATGAGTAAAGCTAGAGTCGGCGTGACAATGATATCTACAGCTGAAGGGACAAATTTGCGGATCCGCTTTTCGAGAAACGCGATAAATGCAGCTGCAAGCATGACTCCAATTAAACCGCCTCTTCCCGGCACCAGTTCTTCTCCGAATAATGTAATGTTGGCAAGTCCAGGGTTAATGATTAAAATACCTGCCGCACCGCCAAGAGCAGGAGATCCTCCAAATTCTTTTGCAGTATTAATTCCCACAAAGACACCGAGGTAATTAAATAATCCCCATCCGATAAAGTTTAGTATCTGAATAAGGATTGATTCAGGATCTGCACCTGAACGGACAATTACATTTGTTATTCCAGCAATAAGACCAGAAGCAACAATTGCAGGAATTAATGGAATAAAAATACTGGCAATTCTTCGTAAAAATAACTTGAAAGGAGTTGCGTTTTTCTCTTTCAATTCAGCTTTTGTTTTGGCTGCCAATCCTTCAAAGGGATTATTGTTTTCATCGTCAATGTTCCTTATATTTTGACCTGTTAAGTCTGAAACCTCATTCGCAACCTTAGTGACAATTCCGGGTCCAAGAATAATTTGTAATGTTTCTGCTTCAACTACGCCCATGACACCATCAACATTTTTTAACCCATTGAGGTTTACCTTTTCGTAATCAATAGGTTTAACTCGGAGACGAGTCATGCAGGAAGCAAGATCAGCAATATTTTCCGTTCCACCTAACTGTTCTATAATTTCTTTGGCCAAACGCTCTTCTTTATGCACAGCTTTTCCCCCTTATTGTAAGGATAATCATTTAAACAATATGAATCCGTTTACAATTTCATGTTATCAGCTATTAGTATAGTTGTCTAGACCATTCCAAAAATATTTATCTATCAAACTAGAGCAAAAAGCATTCTAACAATTGGATACTGTATATAACGCAATGAGCAGTAAAAACGAAAAGGCACTGTGTTTTGATGAAAATTTGGTTCAGAGTGAAAAATGCTAAAATAAAAAATGATATATTGGATTGCTGTGATAAAGGAGGTTAAAAGGTTGCCAAAGGTACGAACGAGAGACATAATTGAAAAGTTTCAATTAGAGCTCATCAGCGGAGAAGAGGTGATTAACCGCCCGATCACGACGAGTAATATTTCTCGCCCCGGAATTGAAATGGCCGGGTATTTTGATTATTATCCAGCAGAGAGAGTCGGTGCAGTTCGCAGCCATAAGCGAATTTCCCTTGTCAATTCCTCATGACTTTTTTTGAACATGAACAAAATATTGATTGGAGAAAGAAAGTTGTTTAATCACTTCAAATTCTGGAAATTCTAGTGATATAGAAAGCACTTACGAAACCTCCTTATGTTTGTGTGGTAGCTAACATTATTGCCAGGTTTTCGTAAGTGTTTTCTTCTTTTTTGCCAAAATCACAAAAAGTGGTGATGAATTATACTTATCTTCGGGATATATATTTTTAAAATTTACTAGATTGACAATTACTATGAAATAATATAAAGGAGTGGAATCAAAAAAATGATAATTAGTAGAGAACTAAAATCTAATTCACTTGAAATTTGGAAAATTGAAATACCCGACATAGAAAGTACAAATTTTTTGATTATTGAAGATAAAAAGAGGCCAAGTACATTGAAGGACTATTCTTGGCTTAGTGAAACAGATAAGCAATTTTTTGAGCCGAGAGAAAACTATATAAAGGTTCAATTTATTTCAAATAAAAATATAGAGGAATTAAACATAGAACATAGTGAAATAGCAGCGTTAACCGAAAATTTATTAGGTCATGTAGCACAAGCATATTGTAGTTGAAACTTAGATTTTTTATTTAACATGAATCCAGACGATTATATTCGAGAGGTATTAGAAACATATGGGATTGATAGAGCTGATATTTCAAAATGTAAATATCTTTCCCAGGACTAAAAACCAATTTTAATGGGTTATTTCAATGTTCTTTGGCTTCATCACTTCATTACCTTTGTAAATTGGAGAACCCGATACTTGGATATATTGGGGTTTATTGAAAAAAATAATGACGAAAATAAAATTACAGATGAACAATTACAGACTTTGATAAAAGCAGAAGAAATAAAGAGTCCTATCTTTTACGGAAACGAAGAGAATCAAT
>Ga0207866_1003274_pt1 | contig 10166 bp, 7 predicted proteins | sample HigsolmetaAR203D_FD_184835 | JGI IMG/M metagenome (GOLD analysis project Ga0207866, IMG submission 184835) | Ionic liquid and high solid enriched microbial communities from the Joint BioEnergy Institute, USA - AR20-3-D (SPAdes) (version 2) ...
CCTTTAATATTACTAGGTTCATCCTGGTTAACGCTATTATTTCTAATGTTTATATTTCCTTTTGCAAAAATAATTAATGAACCGTTTTGACCTAATCCATTGATGCGCGAATATTCAATCGTCACATTTCCCATTACATACATAATTGAATTAAATTCCGCATCAGCCCCTCTAATCGTCAGATCACCGTTCACAAATATGGGGCCGTCCACCCGAATTTTGTCATAATCATTTGGGTTGTACGAATCAGACCACTCGTTGCCAATTGTTAAATCTTTCTCTATATAGGCCCCCTCCTTAAAGGTGGTCTGTTTGAATTGATTATCTGAATTGCGAATTGTTAATGAACCTGCAGTGGCAAAGCTTTTAAAAAGATTATTCCCAGTAAATGTGTAATCTCCATCGTATTTCTCATTACACCATATAAAAAAACATTCATCATGACTCGCATAAACTTTGTCATTAGGCCGATTTTGGTTTGAGATTATTCTATTATTAGCTTTTATGATCGTTACACCGGGAGAATTATGTTTATAATAAAAAACCGATTTTTGTGCAGGAATTTGAATGTCATCACGGATCGGCTGCCTTTTTACAATAACCGGGGCTTGCCGATTGTAAAAAGCATCATCAATACGATCTGTTAGCTTTGTATAAGAACTTCCAAAATTAGAAGTTGTAATATGTTGTTCATATGGAGGGGTATGATTAAAGGTAAAAATATTTCCGCCAAGTAGTAAGTTTGCGTTTGCTTTTCCTTGTGTTGGTAAAATGCTCGGGTAAACGGACGCAATCCATTTCTCACCACTTAAATATGCATATCCTCGGTTTGTTATGATTAAATTCCCGTCTACCTTCATATCCCCTGTGATCGAAACTCCGCCGTGCAAAAACATATTTCCTTCACCAGGTATACAGGCATTTGGAGTTTTACATAATTTGTTGGCACCGAGCGCATAATGTAATGTCTCCAAAACAGATTGTGCACCAATTTCAACTTCTGAAATAACCGTTTTTTCCTTGCCATCAACAAATCCTCTGCTTAAAAAGGTTATCTTCTTCTTTAGCGGGTTTTCTTCACCATTTTCTATTACATTTTCTATATTTCGTATATATACTCGATATTCACCAGTTGCGCCAGTATTGTGAACACTATTTATCACGTCTTTATAGCGATTTAAAATCGTATTTAATTTCGTTATAAACTCGCTGCGGGTGATTCCTTCTTCTCCTAGTTCATTTTTCAAATCGCTTTGAATCTGATTCGTAATATGTTCAATTCCTTTATTGGCTAATTCACGAGCTTGAACATAATCCTCGCTTGTTTGATTTCTTTTCACTCCAGATAAAGCAACTGTCAAAACGGAAACAGACAAGACTGTAAATAGTAAAAAGATCAACATGGTTAAGATCAAGGAGTATCCTTTCTCATTCATTAAGATTTTCATTATTTTGCACTCCTTTTCGATCATTAATAATGCTCACAATACTTTTCAGTTTCATTGTTTGCTGTGTTTTAGCAGATTGTAAAACTAACAAAATTTCAAACACATCTTCTCGTTCAGTTTCTATCAATTTTGATTCGCGAGAAAGCACGATATTTCCGTTTGTTAACGACAATTCTTTGTTATTAATCACTACACGTGAATGTTCATGATCAAAACCAATTTTGCTGCCGTCATTTTTGATCAAAAAGTAATTCCCGCTTGGATCCGGCAATTTCCGCTCCTTAATCTCACTAACCTTTAACACAAACAGCTCATCAATTAAATGGGCGAGTATATAATCTGCTTCATCGCGCAATGCTGCTTCTTCCATAGCACGGTCATATGTTTTTAATCCGCTAAAAAGAACAGAGTAAGCGATCAGTCCGATAACAGAACCCAATAAAACCACTGAAAGAACTTCTACTAACGTAATTCCTTTACTAGAGGATATGATTTTTTTACTCATAGCTCACATACCCTTCAACCTTTGAAGTAATGGGTGTTTTTGAATTTTGTAAATTCACTTCAACAAGTACATTCATTAATCGAATCGCTTTTTCATTAGCAGTTTGACTGACCGTTACTTGAACTGCATACGTTTTATTATTTATAAGTGGAGAAAACAAAAGTTCACATTCATCGGGATCTGGACGGTTCGAGCAGCTGTCAGAAGTATAAACTTGCGGCTGATTAAAGCGATCATTATCTGGTTCATCAATATAAGAAAAAGGATTCATCTTAATTCTTTCCATTGTTGATTTCGCCAGATGAATTGCCACTAATTGATCATTGTTTACTACAGTTGTTTTATTTGTAAAAACAAAAAGATTAAGAAATGCCAAAATAATGATGGAAAGAATGACGAGAGAAATTAGTATCTCCACAAGTGTAAACCCGTCCATTTTCTTCACAATCTTCATTTTCATAGAATATTCACCCATTTTTTTAAATATTAAGTAATAGTCGCAATGGCTGTAGTGAATTGGAACTATATCCTCTGAAATTGGACTTTTTGACTAAAAAACCATTGTCTTAAACGAATCATAATAATAGAATGTAAGTATATGGAACATTTTTACTAAATCCGTAAAAATTTTTCTCTCCAAAATTTGCTATGATTATACAAAAATACATTATTTATTACTTTTATTTTACTTCAAAATAAAGCCTTTTAGACTAAAAGAAAACAATATTTTTACTATTTATTCAAATTTTTACATTTTATTGTGGATGAATTGCTGTAATTTTGCTATTATTATACAAAATATTTCATCTTCGTTGCTTTCATTTTACTCCAAAATAGGTCTTTTTAACTAAATAAAGCTGTATTTTTTACCTATTTTGTAAAATTTTATATTTTTACAGGCTGAATTAGACAAATCAATTGTACTTCTTCTTTTACTCATACGATGAAGAAACAAGCTCTAAGGAACTGGAGCCTTGCGCAATCAACCGCGCTTCTAAAAGATCCCGAATATTGGCATTGAAATGAAAAGTCAACCTTAGTAATATATATTTATTTGCCGGTTTCAGCCTTCTAAGCTTGATCAGACAAATGATACATAGAAAGGCAGGTTCTTTATGAGCAGGATGAAAAGGTTAATGGCTTTGTTTTTTTCTTTCATAATCGCTATATCAGCTGCGACCATTAGTTTCGGAACTCCCCATATCGCAAACGCTGCCTTTACAATTCCTGATGGTTCTACAGTCGGAGGAATTGATGTCGGTGGAATGACTGTTGATGAAGCTAAAGACATTTTATCAGATAAGATCAATGAGTGGAAAAATCAAAGTGATATGACGATTGAATCACCCACGGAAATATTAACCATTCCATCTGAAGATATTCAGTATGACCTGAATCAAACGATGGATCAATTGCTCGAAAAAACAAAAACACCGTGGTATGCCTTCTTTATTAAAAAAAAATCAGTTGATCTGCCGTTGGTTGTAAAAGTGAATATAACGGATGAAGAACTTTCAGAATGGCCGAACCATATTGATAAAGTCAAAACGATAGACAACATTGAAACAACGGCCTCTTATTTAGGAGAACATAACATTCAAGCGGTTTTAACAGAAGCAAACGAACAAAATGATGTAATTGCTGAAGCAAGCTGGAATATTCCGAAAGACTATATCTTTTTAGATGAGTTAGTAGAAGAATTAAATGGAAAAAAGATAACACCTGGAAATTCATTTTCGTTTTTGCAGCAAGTGGCAAATGAGGTGAGTTATTTTAGGGAGGATGATGGAAATTTCGTCGTTTCTATGCTGTATTCTTTGCTCCTGCAAACAAATGTAGAGATTATTGAGCGCCATTCGCAGCGAGTAATTCCGGCCTATTCAAAAGCAGGGATTGAAGCAAAAGTCAGTCAAACAGATGATAAAGATTTCGTCGTTTCAAATCCTGGACCTTATATATACACAATTCAAGCTGAAAAAAACGGATCAAAATTGAAAATGGCGATCTTGTCCGCACCTCAAAAAACAAAATATCAATACAAAATTGAAAATAAAGAAGATATTCATTATCGCACCATCTATCGTTATAAAAAGGATTTACAGCCATGCTGCAAGCGCGTTATACAAAACGGTGTAAATGGTCAGCGAGTGGAAGTATACCGAGTGTCAGTAGCCGAAAACGGCGCGGAGCTTTCCCGTGAGTTGATTAGCACTGACTTTTACTTGCCTGTACCTGAAATCATTTTATTAGCATTACCTTCTTCTGAAAATCAAAATAATAATGCGAATAACGAAAATGACCAAACGAATTCGGACGATACAAATACGAATAGTAGCCAAGCGGATCCTAGTAATGCAAATGCTGATCATTCAACAAATACGGACCAAACGAAGCAAAAGGATATAAATACGGACAATGGTACCGACGGGACTGAAAGCATGGGGCAAGACCGTTTTCAAAACGAAGAGGAATACGAAAAGCAATTAATGGAGGAAAGTGTGGAGGAAGAGCCGGAATATGTGAAATAAAGACAACGCCGTTAGAGAAAAGGAAATCTGAATGAATATGATAAAGCCAGCATCTTTGGAGGTGAACGGAAATTGTCTAGAAAGCGTTTAGGAGACTTGCTTTTAGAAGCTGGACTCATTACAAATGAACAATTAAACCAAACATTAAAAAATAAGTCACCGGATGAAAAATTAGGGGATGCCCTGCTGAGAGAAGGTTTTATTACCGAGCAGCAGCTGATTGAAGTATTGGAGTTCCAATTAGGAATACCGCATATTAATATTTATCAATATCCAATTGATCAGGATGTTCTTCAATTAATTCCAAAAGAGCTGGCAAAAAGGCATTATGTGATGCCAATCCGAAAAGATAAAAATAAACTTTTTGTTGCAATGGCGGATCCGATGGACTATTTTGCTATAGAAGAATTGAGAATGGCAACAGGATGCCATATTGAACCCGCTATTGCGACAAAAGATGAATTATATCGAACGATCACAAAATATTATGATCTTCAAGAATCGATGGAAGAGATCATGAGTGATCTTTCACCAAAGGATTCAATGGATGAAGCAAAAGTAACGGATGAAGATTCTCCTGTTGTTCGTCTTGTCAACCAAATCATTGCCAACGGTCTTGCCCAGCGTGCCAGTGATATCCACTTTGACCCGCAAGAAACAGACGTAAAGGTCCGCTACCGGGTCGACGGCATTTTACGTTTAGAGCGGTCACTGCCAAAACATATGCAAAATGTCATCATTGCCCGGATTAAAATTATGGCAAACTTAAATATTACAGAAAATAGATTGCCGCAGGACGGCCGAATTAAAACAACGATTAATTTTAAACCGGTGGATATTCGTGTCGCCACGCTGCCGACAATTTTTGGCGAAAAAGTCGTGATGCGGATTCTTGATTTAAGCAATGTATTAAACAGTGTGGAAAAAATCGGTTTTACAGATGAAAATTTGGAAAAATTTATTACTATGCTAAATCAGCCAAATGGAATAATATTAATCACTGGACCTACAGGATCCGGAAAGTCGTCGACATTGTATGCTGCTTTAAATCAGTTAAATTCAGAGGATGTAAATATCATCACGGTTGAAGATCCTGTCGAGTACCAGATCGAAGGAGTCAATCAAATTCAAGTAAATGAAGATATCGGCCTGACATTCGCCAATGGGCTTCGCTCGATTTTGCGCCAGGACCCGGATATTATTATGATCGGTGAAATTCGTGATACAGAAACAGCACAAATTGCCATTCGGGCGTCACTTACAGGTCATTTAGTATTAAGTACCCTACATACGAATAGTGCAGTTGCTGCTTTAACGAGATTAATCGATATGGGTATTGAACCGTATCTCATATCGTCTTCAATCATTGGCATTGTAGCCCAGCGTTTAGTTCGACGAGTGTGCCGGGATTGCCGCGAAATCGTCCGCCCGACTGAAAGAGAAAAAGAAATTTTTGCGAATAGAGGCCTTGAAATCGAGACGGTTGCAAAAGGCAAAGGCTGTCCAAGCTGCAACATGACCGGCTACCGCGGGCGCCTAGCCATTCAAGAGGTATTGCCGATCGATGCGGAGATTCGTGAACTCATCATGAATAATACGTCAACTTCTTATTTGCAAAATTTTGTACGGGAAAAAGGATTAAAATTTTTAATCGATGACGGTTTGCTGAAAGTAAAAGAGGGATTAACGACAACAGAAGAAATTTTACGCGTCGCTGTCCTCGAGTAGGAGGTGGGCTTCATGTCATACAATATATCAGATTTACTTAAAAAAGCTTTTACGGATCATGCTTCAGACCTCCATTTAATTGTCGACTCTCCTCCGGTTTTTCGCATAAACGGCGAGCTAAAGCCTTACGGAGACCATTCATTGTCTAAAAACGACACGGAAAGAATGGCGAAAGAGCTTATTCCGGAGACGATGTGGGATACGTTCGAGCAGCAGGGCGAGCTTGATTTTAACTATGAATTAGAGGGAATTTCACGGTTTCGATTAAACGCTTTTCGCCAACGCAATCATATAAGTGTCGCGATCCGAATTATACCGACGAAGATCCCAACGATCGCAGAGCTTAAAATACCTTCCATTGTCGAGAAATTGATGGAAAAGCCCCAAGGGTTAATTCTCGTCACGGGACCAACCGGTTCAGGTAAGTCAACGACATTGGCAGCGATGATCGATTATATTAATCGAAACTATTCCAAACATATTATTACATTAGAAGATCCAATAGAATATATTCATTCCCATAAGCGATCCATTATCAATCAGCGGGAAATTGGTTCAGATACGAAAAGCTTTGCAAACGGACTGCGCGCATCTTTAAGGCAAGACCCGGATATTATTTTAGTGGGGGAAATGCGGGATCTTGAGACGATATCGACAGCTATTACTGCTGCTGAAACAGGCCATTTAGTGCTGGCCACATTGCACACAAGCAGTGCAGCTCAGACGATCGACCGGATCATAGATGTGTTCCCGCCCCATCAGCAAAGGCAAATTCGCCTTCAAGTAGCAAACGTTTTGCAAGGAATCATTTCACAGCGCCTTTTCCCGCTAAAGGACGGATCCGGGCGAACGGTTGCGACGGAGATTTTAATTAATAATCCTTCCATTTCAAACTTGATTCGCAATGAAAAAATTCATCAAATCCACAATGTTTTGCAAACGAATAGAGCTCAAGGAATGCATACATTGGAAATGTCCGTTCAAAGCTTATTAAGCTCAGGAAAAATTTCTTACGAAAGCGCCATGCCATATATCAATAAAGGTGATGAAAATGGCTATCTATAAATATGTCGGTCGTACGAAAACAGGACAGCTAAAGAAAGGTACGATTGATGCACTAAATAAAACAAATGCGATAGCAAAATTAAGAGAACAAGGAATAAGCCCCCGTGAGATCAATGAAGCAAAAGGCTTGATCTATAAGGAAGTATCGATTGGCAGACCTGTGAAAAACCAGCATTTTGTCATTTATTGCCGGCAATTTGCAACACTGATCCGTGCAGGAGTTTCTATTGTAGATTCAACGAATATTTTATCAAAGCAGACGGAAAGCAAAGCATTGGCCAAAGTATTGGCTGAGATTGAAACGGAATTGCGGACAGGAAATGCTTTTTCAGATGCGGTGAGCAAATATCCGAAAATTTTTCCGGCCATTTTTGTCAATATGGTTCGCGCCGGGGAAGCCAGCGGGAGTTTGGACGAAACATTGGACAGGCTGGCGGCTTATTTTGAAAAGCAATACGATTTGAAGAAAAAAATTCAATCAACCCTTGCTTATCCAATCACATTAATCATTATCATTATTGCAGTTGTTGTATTTCTGATGCTAACGATTGTGCCTAAATTCACAGAAATTTTTGCCCAATTTGACAGTGAACTGCCTGCCATTACGAAATTCGTAGTTGGCGCAAGCCATGTAGTTCAAAACTTTTGGTGGATTGTACTTCTCGTCTTATTAGCAGCGATTCTTGCTTTCAGCTTGTTGATGAAAAGCAATAAAGCCTTTTATTACGCTGTCCATGTTATTTTGTTAAAAATGCCTGTTTTCGGCAAATTGCTGCAAAAATCAGCTATTGCAAGAATGACGCGGACATTATCATCCCTTTTTTCTAGTTCAGTGCCAATTTTACAAGCTTTAACTATTGTCGAGCGGGTTGTCAACAATCCAGTCATTGGAAAAGTCGTGTTGGACGCACGTGATAGTTTAGAAAAAGGAGACCGCTTATCCGAACCGTTTAGAAAAAGCTGGGTAATCCCGCCGCTCGTCACCCATATGACGGCGATCGGCGAAGAGACTGGTTCATTAGATTTCATGTTAACCAAAATAGCTGATTTCTATGAAGCGGAAGTTGACCGCAGCGTTGAAATTTTGAAATCGCTGATCGAACCGATTATGATCGTCATTTTAGCCTTTGTCATTGGGACAATTGTTCTTGCCATTATGATTCCTATGTTTAGCATTTATCAGCAAATGTAAATAGATGACGAAGCTTGCAGCATTAAAGTATGCCTAAAAGAAACGTATTGTATTAAATTCCAAAAAATTCCTTTAGGAGGTGGTCAAGTAATCGAGTTAATAAAGTTTACGGGAACATGACAAGCGCTTGCCGTTTTGCTTTATGAAAGTTAATTTATGAAAACTAAAAACAAAGGAGGAACATGAAATGAGAAAACATGTAAAACTTCTCAAAAAAGAAAAAGGGATGACATTAATTGAGCTATTGGCTGTTATTATCATCATTGCAATCATACTAGCTATTGCAATCCCGATTATCACAAATGTCATTGGCGATTCTAGAGACCGTGCTACTGTATCAGAGGCATTAAATATTATTTCAGCTGCCAAACTAAAATATGCACAAGATAAAGATAATACTTCTGGTTCAGCCTCTTATAAAGCCAGTGAGCTTGCAGGGTATATTGATATTGAACAAAATGATGATGATCAATTTACTGTTACATTTGACGGCAAAAATTGGAAAATTACTGGTCATCCTGCAAATCGTGTAAAGGGTGTTGGTAAATCTGCTACTGAAGGAAAATTACGCGCTTTCTTAAATAAAGAAAAAGAAAATAATTAAAAATCTTTTTCGTTTTAACTTGGAACATGTAAACATAATAATTTGCCTGTTACTTTTTATCAAAAACTGAAGTATTTCTCTTTGCAAAAATATTTTGGTCACAGGAGGGTTCGCCTATGCTCACTTTTCTTTCGGCTAAAAAAACAATCAACTTAGTCATCGATGATTATGCGCTTCGGATGGTGGATCATTCCGGCGGCGATTTATCAAATATTAAACATTTCAAAGAAAAGTCTATACCGAACGGCCTGCTAGAGCATGGGCGAATTCTTGATGAGATGGAGTTTTATCATTTTATGAAGGAGACCGTCAAAGAGTGGGGAATCAAAAGGCGGAATGTCCAGTTTTATGCGCCTGATTCCCTTGTCATTATGAGAAAGGTAAAGTTTCCTGCTCATTTAAAAGATAAAGAAATCAACGGCCACTTTATTATGGAATTAGGACATACACTTTATCTTCCATTTGACAATCCAATCTTCGATGTATCTCCATTGCCTGGAAAGGCTGATACACAAGAACGGGAAGGGCTTCTTTTTGCTGTTCCAGAAGATGAAATGAGAAAATATACGGAGATTTTGATTGATGCAGGACTGAAGCCTGTAGCTGCTGATATTCGTTCAATTGGCGTATATCGGTTTTTCCAATATACATATATGACAAAAAATACAGATGAAGCATATTTATTTTTGGAGTTGAATTTAAACTCAATTATGATCAGTATTTTTTCTGAGGACCAACCTGAATTTTTAAGATTTCAAGATTTAGACATTCAAATGAAGGATTGGACAAGCTCCCAATACGATGATGATCTGCTCACCTGGACGTATCATGGTGATGAAGCGCAATTTTTAGGTTTAATTGATGATCAAATAATGGAATTGGAGCGGATGATGAATTTTTACCGCTACTCCATTCATAAAGGTCAAAAAGCTGTATCGAAAATTATGCTGTTAGGAGATTTTCCAAACTTAGATTTGATTAGAAAAAAAATAGAAGATCAATTTCAAATTCCCGTTACGATTTTAGATGCTTACCTTTCTCCTGAAAAAATGGATAAAGTTCCTCGTCATTTTATACCTGCTTTAGGGCTTGCCTT
>Ga0207866_1003275_pt1 | contig 10161 bp, 7 predicted proteins | sample HigsolmetaAR203D_FD_184835 | JGI IMG/M metagenome (GOLD analysis project Ga0207866, IMG submission 184835) | Ionic liquid and high solid enriched microbial communities from the Joint BioEnergy Institute, USA - AR20-3-D (SPAdes) (version 2) ...
CCGAGCACCGCGCCGCGCGGCCTCGCGCAGACCGGCTCGCCGGCCTTCAACCTGCCGTTCAGCAACCTCGGCGTGCCGACGCTCGCGCTGCCCAACGGCTTCGCCTCGAACGGACTGCCGACCGGGCTGCAACTCGTCGCGCCGCTGGGCGAGGAGCAGCGCCTGATCGACGCCGGCTACCTCTACCAGTCGCTCACCGACTGGCACCTGCGCGTGCCGGAGTAAGCGGCGATGGCGTACGGCATCCCCCTGATCTGGCTCGGCTACGCGGGCATCGGCGCCGTTTCCGGCCTGCTGGCCGGCATCTTCGGCATCGGCGGCGGCATCGTGGTGATTCCGGCCCTGCTGTTCGTCTTCAGCCTGCAGGGCGTCGCGCCCGAGGTCGCGATGCACCTGGCCGTGGGCACTTCGCTGGCGTCCATCGTCGTGTCGGGCACGGTCTCGGCGCTGGCGCATCACCGCAACGGCAACGTGCTCACCACGCATCTGCTGCAATTGCTGCCGGGGCTGGCGTGCGGGGCGGTGGCGGGCGTGTTCGTCGCCAGTTCGCTCAGCGGCGGAACGCTGCGCGCCGCTTTCGGCGCCTTCCAGATCCTGCTCGCGCTGCACAACCTCACAGGCTGGCCGCGGCTGGCGTCCGGCAGGCAGCCGACCGCCGCCGCCAACGTCGTCGCCGGCGGCGTCATCGGCGGCACCTCGGCGCTGTTCGGCATCGGCTGCGGCACGCTGACGGTGCCGTGGCTGCGCCGCTGCGGCGAACCGATCAAGAAAGCCATCGGCACGGCCTCGGCCTGCGGCGTGCCGAGCGCGCTCGTCGGCAGCCTGTCCTTCATCGTCGCCGGCTGGGGTCACCCGCAACTGCCTGCGGGCGCCACCGGCTTCGTGATGTGGCCGGCGCTTGGCGGCATCATCCTCGCCAGCGTGCCGCTCTCGAAACTGGGCGCGCAGCTCACCCACGCGGCGCCGGCGCGGACGCTGAACGTGCTGTTCTCGCTGCTGATCCTGTTCGTCGGCGCCAACATGCTGCTGCGCGAGGTATTGCGATGAAAGCCGCGCGGCACGGCGACGCGCCGCCCCCCGAGAACCGGAACGAGGGAGGAGCGATGCAACCGCGTACGAATGCGCTCGCGGAACGGATCTACCAGCAGATCAAGCAGGCGATCTTCGACTTCGAGTTCCTGCCCGGCGACCGCTTCACGGAGCAGGAGATCGCCGCGCGCTTCGGCGTCTCGCGCACGCCGGTGCGCGATGCGCTCTACCGGCTCGAACGCGAGGGCTACCTGCAGGTGGCATTCCGCAGCGGCTGGCACGTGCGACCGCTCGATTTCCGGCGCTTCGGCGAGCTGTACGACGTGCGCGTGCTGCTCGAGGTCGCCGCCGTCGCGCAACTGTGCCAGACCGGCGATCCCTCGGTGCTCGAACCGCAGCGCGAGATCTGGTGCGTGCCGCCCGGCGAGCGCCTGCGCGACGGCCCCCGGGTCCACGCGCTCGACGAGGCCTTCCACGCCGCGCTCGTTGCCACGACCGGCAACCGCGAGATGGCGCGCATCCACCACGAGATCACGGAGAAGATCCGCATCGTGCGGCGGCTGGACTTCACCTCGGCCCGCCGCATCGAGATCACCTACGACGAGCACGCCAAGATCCTCGACCTGATCCGCGAGCGCCGGACGGTCGAGGCCACGATCGCGATCCGCGCGCACATCGAGAACAGCAAGGCCGAGGTGCGCAAGATCACGCTGCACATGCTGCACGAGGCGCGCGAGCGGCTGTCGCGCGGCGCCGCGGCGGAACCGCTGCCTGCCGACGACGGCACCATCCTGCTCGTCGCCGGCGCCGCGCGCTGAGAACGCGCGGCTTCTGTCCGCGCTCACCGTCAGCGGGCGTTTTCGGTTCACCCGCATCCTCGTGCAGAATGCGGCGCCGCGCGAACCGGCCGGGGCGCGTCCGGTCTATCCCACCCGGTCTATGATTCGCTTTTGCCCGGATTCCTATGCAGCACAGCCTCGACATTCCCAACGTCCGCGCCTGGACGGCCGGCCTGCCGGTCGAGCCCGACGCCGTCCGGCAGATCCGCAATCTGAGCCAGCTGCCCGTCATCGCCGGCCACGTCGCCGTGATGCCCGACGTGCACGTGGGCAAGGGCGCGACGGTGGGCACGGTGATCCCGACCCGCAACGCCATCATCCCGGCCGCCGTGGGCGTGGACATCGGCTGCGGCATGTGCGCCGTGCGCCTCAACCTGCGCGCAGCCGACCTGCCCGACAACCTCTCGCACCTGCGCAGCCGCATCGAACGGGCGGTGCCGGTCGGTTTCGACATGCACGACACGCCGCTCGAAACGCTCCGTTCCTCGCCGGCGGGCGAAGCCGTTCACCAGGCAGCGCGGCGCCTGAGGGAGCGTTTCGCGAAATTGCGCATGCGTTCGCGTCTGGGCCGCGTCGATGCGGACCGCGTGTGGCGCCAGCTCGGCACCCTGGGCGGCGGCAACCACTTCATCGAACTCTGTCTGGACGAACGCGAGGACGTGTGGGTGATGCTGCACTCGGGCAGCCGCAACATCGGCAAGACCATCGGCGAGGCGGCGATCGCCACCGCGCGCGAATACATCCGCTCGCGCGGCATCGATCTGCCCGACTGCGATCTCGCGTGGCTGGATGCCGGCACCGATGCCTTCGAGGATTACGTCGACGCGCTCGCCTGGGCGCAGGACTACGCCGCCGCCAACCGCGAGGCGATGCTGCACGCGATCCTCGACGCCGTCGCCGGCGCCTTGAAGCGCCCGATCCACACCACCGCCGATGCGGTCAACTGCCACCACAACTACGCCGCGCAGGAAACGCACTACGGCGAACGGCTGTGGATCACGCGCAAGGGCGCGGTGTCGGCGCGCAAGGACCAGCTCGGCATCATCCCCGGCAGCATGGGCACGCGCTCCTACATCGTGCGCGGCAAGGGCAATCCGGCCTCGTACCACTCGTGCAGCCACGGCGCGGGCCGCGTGATGTCGCGCAGCGAAGCCAAGCGGCGCTTCTCAGCGGCGGATCTCGAGCGCCAGACGGCCGGCGTCGAATGCCGCAAGGACAAGGGCGTGATCGACGAAATCCCGGCCGCCTACAAGGACATCGACCGGGTGATCGCCGCGCAGAGCGATCTCATCGAAGTGGTGCACACCCTCAAGCAGGTGCTCTGCGTGAAAGGCTGAGCCCGGTCAGGGAATGCCGATCAGCTTGTGCGTCTGCAGGCTGAGCCGCCACTTGGGATGCCGCAGGCAGTACTCGACACAGGCGGCGGTATGCTCCGCGCGCCGCTCGTCGTCGAGCGGCTGCAGGAAGAAGTGCTCGAACTCCCAGCCGGCGAAGTCCTCCGGATCTAGCCCCGCCTGCGGATAGACGAGCTTCAATTCGTTGCCGCGCCGCTGCACGACCTGGCTGCCGGCCTTGGGGCTAATGCACAGCCAGTCGATGCCGGGCGGCGCCGCGACCGTGCCGTTCGATTCCACGGCGATTTTGAAGCCGCGCGCATGCAGCGCATCGATGAGCGGCGCGTCCAGTTGCAGCAACGGCTCGCCGCCCGTGCACACCACGAAGCGCTGCTCGCGCGGGCCCCGCCAGAGCTTTTCCAGATGGTCGGCGAGCGCGTCGGCGGTCGCAAACTTGCCGCCGTTCACGCCGTCGGTGCCGACGAAGTCGGTATCGCAAAACTTGCACACCGCCTTGCGGCGGTCCTCCTCGCGCCCGCTCCAGAGATTGCAGCCGGCGAAACGGCAGAACACCGCCGCGCGCCCGGCGTTGGCGCCTTCGCCCTGAAGAGTCAGAAAAGCTTCTTTGACGGCGTAGCTCATGGGCGAAGCGTAACGCAGCCGGCGTGCGCTGACGAGGCCGGCACGCCGCGGAGGTTATGCGATCGGCGCACGCGAATCCTCAGCCAAGGCGATTCCGCACCGAATGCGCCGCCTGACTGCCGGAAAAACGCGATGGCGCGCCGGCCCTCAGCCGGCACGGACGGCCTGTTCTTCGCTTTCGAACAACTCGGCGTTGCCGGCCTCATCGGGCACCGGCCCCGCGTCACGCCTGCCGTAAATCGCTTCGATGAAAGGTGCCCAGCGCCTTTTGGTGAGCGCGTATTCGCGCGCGCACGCTCATCTGCCTGCGCAATGCACTTCACCACCGCTACGCATGCATGCCGCAGCGTCTCCCCGGCCCGTGGGTCTTCGGAGCGTTTTTAAGCATGCCGGCCATAGCGGTCGTCGAAGCGAACAATATCGTCCTCGCCGAGATAGCTTCCCGATTGCACTTCGATGATCTCGAGCGGAACCTTGCCGGGATTCGCCAAGCGGTGCTTGACGCCCACCGGAATGTAAGTGGATTCGTTCTCGCTGACGAAGAAGGTTTCGCCGTCCCGCGTCACTTCCGCCGTTCCGCGGACCACCACCCAATGTTCGGCGCGGTGGTAGTGCATCTGCAGCGACAGCGATGCGCCAGGATTGACCGAAATCCGCTTCACCTGGAAGCGGTCTCCTTTGTCGATGCCCTCGTACCAGCCCCACGGACGCAGCACGCGGGTGTGGAACTCATGCTCGCTGCGGCCCGCCTGCTTGAGGTGCTCCACCACCTTCTTGACGTCCTGCGCCCGGTCGCGATCGACGATGAGCACCGCATCGGAGGTCTCGACGATCACTACGTTCTTCACGCCGATCGCCGCCACCATGCGCGACTCCGCCCGCACCAGGCTGTTCTCGACCCCGTCCAGCCACACATCGCCCTGCTTGACGTTGCCGAACTCGTCCCGGTCGCCGACTTCCCAGATCGCGGACCAGGCGCCGATATCGTTCCAGCCGATATCGGCCTTCACCATCGCCGCGGCGCGGGTGTGCTCCATCACCGCGTAGTCGATGGAATCGGAAGGGCAATCGGCGAAGGCCTTTTCGTCCAGCCGCAGGAAGTCCAGATCTCTGCGTGCTTTCGCCAGCGCTTGCCGGCAGGCCGCCACGATGTCCGGCTGATACCGTTCCAGCTCTTCCAGGAACTGCCGGCAGGAGAACAGGAACATTCCGCTGTTCCAGAAATGGTTCCCCGCCGCGAGCAGCGCTCCCGCCTCCGCTCTATCCGGCTTCTCGACGAACCGGGCGACACGGCAGGCGGCGAGGCCCGACAGCGCCGGGCCTTCCTGAATGTAGCCGTAACCTGTCTCGGGCGCGTTGGGCACGATGCCGAAGGTCACGAGATGCCCCTGCTGAACGGCCGCGCAGCCGTCGCGAACAGCTTGATGGAAGGCCGCGATATTGCGGATGAGATGATCGGCCGGCAGGACCAGCATGACGGCGGAGTCGTCGCGCTCCAGCAGACTCAAGGCCGCAACGGCCGCGGCCGGCGCGGTGTTGCGGCCGAACGGCTCCAGCACGATACCCAGCGGGTCGATGCCGATCTCCCGCAACTGCTCGGCGATCACGAAACGGTGCTCGTTGTTGCACACGACCAGCGGCTGCCCCAGCTCCTCGATACCCTGCAGGCGCAGCAGCGTTTCCTGGAACATCGAGCGTTCCGAGGTCAGACGGAGAAGCTGCTTCGGCAGCGCTGCGCGGGACATCGGCCACAGACGCGTGCCGGCGCCGCCCGAAAGAATCACCGGATAAATCATTGCGCCCACATTCTCCATTCCATTTGCTTCGCGGTCGCGCGCGCATTCTCGCCCATGCGCCTTATCTCCGCATCGGACATGAGCGCACAAGCATGCAACAGCCGGCGCAAATCCGCCGCGTCGCGATAAGCGTAACCGTTCCAGCCGTTCACCAGATAAGCCGGAATCGTCCCTACCATCTTCGTGAGCACGGGACGGCCGCCGCTGAACCAATGCACAAGGCTCCCCGAAGTCAGGATGGCTCTATAAGCCAGCAAACCGAAATCCGCGGCTGCCGTATAGCCGAGCAACTCCTCTTTGCTCAGATACCCGTCGCGGACGATCAGATTGGGATGAGGATGCCTCTCCAGCCAAGATCTGACGCCCGCCGACTGGATATGCCCGCCGATCACGACCTTCATCCTGGGATTACCCTCGAGCTGTTCGAGCAGCACCGGCAGCACGGTTTCCAGTCCCTTGTAATCCCTCACCTCGCCCAGGTGCGCAACGACAAAATCGTCCTTTCCGAGCCCGAGCAGTTCCCTCGCCTCATCGCGGGAAACGGTATCCGCCGCAACGAAATCATAATGCCCATGCTCGCAAAGACACAGCTTGGAGCGGTCCGGCAGCCAGTCCAGCAGCTCGGCGGCAAGCGGATGGTGAATGAATACCCGGTCGCACAGCCGATACAGCGCCTTGCGGAACGCGATCTCCGCTTCGGCATCCGGCGTATCGTGGCCCAGGTAATTGTGGACGGTCCAGAAAATCCTGAACCCTCTTTTCTTCTGCTGCTCCAGGCCTTCCAGGAACCGGTCGATCGCCGCCTGCCCGCCCGACTTCGTGACGCCGTGGACCCAATGGAGATGCAGGACGTTCTCCACACCGGGCCGCAAGGGCGCATTCAGGAACACCTCCGCATCGGTAGCGCCCCATACGATCGCCCCCGAGTCGCTCAGAGAACGGTACAGCAGCTCCTGGTAAGTGTTCCCCGCGCTCTTCGGATAAAAGACGACCTGATGCTCGACATTAAGCCGCTGGGGCACTAAACGCGGCGCCACGTCCGACACCATTTCGCAAAGCTCGGGCAACGGCACCGTAAACCGGTAGATCTGCTGCACCGTCTTCCAAAACCTCGTGCGATCGCGTCCGTGCAGATGCCGAAGGAGTTCGCGTTCCAACGCGTCATCGCCCAATCGGCGCGCCAGGAACGCGAGTAACAGCAGACCGTAGAAGTCGTCGAGGCACTCGCTCAGATCGACGCAGCCAAGCTCCAAAGTGCGGCGCGCTTTCGGGCTTGCCGGAGCTGCACCATGAACCAAATCGGTCCAGACACCCAGGAAATCCGTTCCGCTTTTCCGGTCGGCGGACACTTTAAGGCTGCCCGATGCGATGCTCTGCAAGTCCGCGCGAGCCAGATACTGTTCCGCGACCCGCCGGATGAGCGTTCGCTCGGTCGGGCTCGACGCGTCTGCGTGAGTCAGCAACTGAAGCAGTGCCCCGGCCCCCTCCAGAACGGCGCCGCCTCGCAGCAAATCGATGACCTCGCCGATCCCGCTGCCCTTGGGACGATTGACAGGCAGCCGAGCACCGTCGGGCTCCTGTCCAGCCGCTTTGTCGAGCCAGTCCAAGTATTCCGACACGATGCGCTCGTCGGCGGCACGGCTCGCGGGGTCGCGGTGCCAATAGGAATTTTCATCCCGCAAGTACAAGCCTAAGGGCTTTGCGCTCAAGTAAAACCGCGAACCCTGCATCCCGGCGCGGACCCAGAACGCCCAGTCCGCCGACGGGTCGTACCGCTTACCGTCGAACAATCCCACGCGCGCATGCAGGCTGCGCCGCCAGAGCGGCATGCAGTTCGGCAGGTTGTTCGACCCCAATCCGGTCGCCTTCTCCCTGAACAAACCATCGACGGCGTACCGGATGTCTCCCTTGTCCGCGAACCAGACGGGGCAGCGCTCCGAGTTCTGCCAGGTCAGATTCCGCTCGCTGGTGACGCGCAGCGCGGTACTCGCCACATCGACGTCCGGGTAGCGATCCAATATCGACCGCAGGTGGCTCAAATGTTCGGGCGCGCGGCGGTCATCGATATTCGCGTTGGAAAGATAGCGTCCGCGCGCTAGCCGCACCCCCAGATTCCAAACCTCGTAGAGCCCCGGATCCCGCCGCAGATTCAGATAAACCGCGGACGGCCATCTGCGCACGTGCTCGACCAACTGCACGTGTTCCGTTCCCGGAGATCCGGCCCGTATGAGGAAGTGTTCGACGTCCCGGTAGCCATGCAGCCCTGCGCAGTTCTCAAGGAACCCCGCCAGAAAGGCATCGCCGTCAAAGACGGAGGTAATCAGGCTGGCAGAAGGCGACAGCGGTCGCCAGGAAGTCCCAACGCCGGCTTGGCCATACGCCTTCCAATAGACATAGGCATCGATGCCGGTCGGCGCTGTGCGGGGCTGGATGTAGATCGCCGGGACGTTCAGCCAGAGCTTGCGTGACAACGCCGCACTGCCGGTTACGTAGGCAAAGTCGGCACCGTCCTCCGGCGGGATTCCCGAGAAGCTCTCGAGCGATACGCTCCGCCCCAGCACCCTTGACGCGAACGCAATCAACGCAAGCCATTGCTCCCGGGCAGCCGCGTCGAGTGCTGTAACGTCCAGTGCGACACGCAGCTTCCGATGCCGACTCAGCGTAAACGGATTCAAGCGAACAACCTTCAACCGCGATAGCGGCTCTGGTTCGCACAGAACCAAGCGTATGTCTCGCGTAAACCGGTTTCGAGATCGATGCCCGCCTGCCAGCCAAGAGCTTTCAGGCGCGATACGTCGAGGAGCTTTCTGGGCGTTCCGTCCGGTTTGGACGTATCGAAAACGATCCGGCCGGAGAACCCCGTGACGCGCGCCATGGTCTCGGCCAGCTCCCGGATGCTGCAGTCCACGCCGGTGCCGACATTGATGTGGGAAAGCATCGGCTGAGTGTGCGCGCGGTACGTCGCTTCATCGAGGTTCATTACGAACACGCATGCCGCCGCCATATCGTCCACGTGCAAGAACTCGCGCATCGGCTTGCCGCTGCCCCAAACCGTAACAACGCCGGCGCCTTGCTGCACCGCTTCGTGAAAGCGCCGCATGAGCGCCGGGATGACGTGGCTGTTCTCGGGATGGAAGTTATCGTTGGGGCCGTAAAGGTTGGTCGGCATAACCGACCGGTAATCGCGGCCGTATTGCCGGTTGTAGCTCTCGCACAACTTGATACCGGCGATCTTGGCGATGGCATACGGCTCGTTGGTCGGCTCCAGCGTTCCCGTCAGCAATGCCTCCTCGCGCATCGGCTGCGGCGCGTTTCGCGGATAGATGCACGAAGACCCCAGGAACAGCAACTTATGCACGCCGACTTGGTGCGCCGCGTGAATGACGTTGCATTCGATCATGAGGTTTTCGTAGATGAATTCCGCCGGGTAGGTGTTATTGGCGTGGATGCCGCCGACTTTGGCCGCTGCCAGGTACACCTGATCGATGCGTTCGTCACTGAAGAACTGCCGCACCGCCGCCTGATCGGTAAGATCCAGCTCGTCATGCGTACGAAGCACCAGCTCGCAATCTCCGCGCTTTTGAAGTTGCCGCACGATCGCCGAGCCGACCATGCCGCGATGACCCGCGACGTAGATGCGCTGCAGTCCCATGGGATCACTCGTGACGATCCATCACACGGTAGCCGTTCTTTCTGATCAGTTCGTCGCGCTCGGCCTCTCGCAAATCTTCGCGGACCATCTCCGCGACCAACTCCTTGAACGACACTTTGGGCGCCCAGCCCAGCTTCCGGCGAGCCTTGCTGGCGTCGCCGAGCAAGGTATCCACTTCGGTCGGACGGAAATAACGGGGATCGACCGCGACAATGCAGCGGCCATCCTGATCGTAGCCCTTTTCGTCGACCCCGGAGCCTTCCCAGCGAATGGAAATGCCAAGCTCCGCAGCGGCCGCGTTCACGAAGTCGCGCACCGAATGCTGCTCACCGGTGGCGATAACGTAATCGTCCGGCTCGTCCTGCTGCAGCATCAGCCACATCGCTTCGACATAATCGCGCGCGTGTCCCCAATCGCGCCTGGCGTTCAGATTGCCGAGGTAAAGGCATTCCTGCAGGCCGAGTTTGATACGCGCCAGCGCCCGCGTGATCTTTCGCGTTACAAAGGTCTCCCCGCGAACTGGAGACTCATGATTGAAAAGAATCCCGTTGCACGCATAGATGCCATAGGCCTCACGGTAGTTCACCGTGATCCAATAGCCGTAGAGCTTCGCCGCCGCGTAAGGGCTGCGCGGGTAAAAAGGCGTCGTTTCCTTCTGCGGCGTCTCCTGTACCAGGCCGAAAAGCTCGGAGGTGGACGCCTGATAAAAGCGTGTCTTCTTCTCCAGACCCAGAATGCGGATAGCCTCCAGCAGACGCAGCACGCCTAATGCATCTGAATTGGCGGTGTACTCCGGCTCTTCGAACGAGACCGCGACATGACTTTGCGCGGCTAAGTTGTAAATCTCGTCAGGCCGAACCTGCTGAATG
>Ga0207866_1003282_pt1 | contig 10139 bp, 11 predicted proteins | sample HigsolmetaAR203D_FD_184835 | JGI IMG/M metagenome (GOLD analysis project Ga0207866, IMG submission 184835) | Ionic liquid and high solid enriched microbial communities from the Joint BioEnergy Institute, USA - AR20-3-D (SPAdes) (version 2) ...
TGGACCGGGGTGGCAAAAATGGATTTGGAGCCCATTTTTATCGGTGCTCGGTTCGGGAGCGACCGGGTTTGTCTATTACGGCCGCTTTGAGCCGGAAAAATATTTGCAGCTGTTAGAAAAATATCAAGTCAACGTGCTTTGCTGCACACCGACCGAGTACCGTCTGATGGCGAAAGTGCCGGATATCGGCCGCTACGACTTATCGCATTTGCACAGCGCCGTCTCGGCTGGTGAGCCGCTCAACCGTGAAGTGATCGACACGTTTGCCAAACATTTTGGCATCCAAGTGCGCGACGGTTATGGACAGACGGAAAATACATTGCTTGTCGGTGTCATGAAGGGGATGGACATCAAACCGGGATCGATGGGGAAACCGACGCCGGGCAACCGTGTCGAAATTATCGACGAAAACGGCGAACCGTGCCCAGTCGGCGTTGTGGGAGATATCGCTGTTCATGTAGAAACGCCAGCCTTATTTAAATATTACTATAAAGATCCGGAACGGACGGCGATGCAGTTCCGCGGTGACTATTACATTACCGGCGATAAGGCGAGAAAAGACGAAGACGGTTATTTCTGGTTTGAAGGCCGCGGCGATGATATCATCATCAGCTCCGGTTATACGATCGGCCCGTTTGAAGTGGAAGATGCGCTCGTCAAGCATCCGGCGGTAAAAGAATGCGCGGTTGTCGCCAGCCCGGATGAAGTGCGCGGTCATGTCGTCAAAGCGTTCGTCGTGCTCCGTGATGGAGTCGATCCAAACGATCCATCGCTCATTCCGGCGCTGCAGGAACATGTCAAACAATTGACCGCTCCATACAAATATCCGCGCAAAATTGAGTTCGTCGATGACTTGCCGAAAACCGTGTCGGGAAAAATCCGCCGCGTCGAGCTTCGCGAGCGGGAAGCGCGCCTTGCAGGCCGCTCTTCTTAAACACCGTGAGAAGGCGTGTGAAACACGAGCTTAACGAAAAGACGTCAGAACTGCCTGTCTTCCTAAAGGATGAAGGGGAAGCAGGGCGTCTTGAAGCCATCCGCCAAATGAAAGAGAGGGTGTCCCGAAAGCAACGGGGACACCCTCTCTATTTGCACCGAACACTTCCACAGATCTGATCTTGGAGACCTTTCCCGCGGTTTATAAAAAGACGCGCTTCACTTTATCCCAGAACGAATTGTCTTTCAGCCGTACGGTTTTGATGACCCGATCGCTCAGGCGGATGTCGATTTGTTCGATATGTTGGATGCTAAGCGCCTCGTTGTCGAGGCCGATGATCGGAAAATGGCTCGTTTCTTCCGACATTTTCAGCGTCAGTTTCCGCTCGCCGCTTAAAATGAACGGCGAACCGAGCGTCCGGTAGCGGTTACTGTTGAGCGAAGCGAGCTCGCTCACTTGGAAACACGGCAAGAGCGGATCAACCACTGCTCCGTGCACCGACTTATTGTAGCCGGTGCTGCCGGTTGGGGTTGAGACAATAATGCCATCGCCGCGGAAGGTTTCAAAATGCAAGTCGTCAATAAAGACATCGATGGCCATCGTTTTAATGATTTGCGAACGAATGGAACATTCGTTTAGGCAGAAAAAGGAGGCGGTGCCATCGATCGTCACTTCGATGATTGGGTAACGTCGTACTTCTAATTTCCAGTTTCTCGCCGCTTCAACGATATGATCGATATGATCAATTTGGAAATCACAATAAAATCCGCGTGTCGGTAACGTTGACACACCGACGTATAAACGGTCGGGGTGGAACCCGGTTTGCCGGACCGCCTGCAAAAAAGCTCCATCATCGCCGATGCTGACGATAATATTCGCTTCTTGAGCGTCGTCGACCACGACAAACGGCCCGCGTTCCGCCCGTTCAATGAGCGGCTTTACCCGTTCGACCAACTCGTCATCCCGCTTATAAAAAAAATAAAGGCGATTACGTTCCATGTCCATCTTTGCGCCCTCCTATTGGCATCATGCTTAAACCGATGTACAATGAATATTGTACCACGTTTTCCATGATTATAAAAATATGGACAGTCCATGCAAAGGGGGAAGAAAATGAATCGAAAACGGTGGACGGCGTTGGCGATTGCTGCCGCGTTATTTATTATTTCTGTGCTTGTTAATGCCGTTGGTATCTTGCTGTCTGATAAGTCCGAAACATGGTCGAAAAATTGGTTGTCGCTTATGGAAGATTCATTTAGCGAGGAAGTGATCGAAGACGGCGATCCGTTGAAAAAAATCGTTGTCTTGGAGGTGAACGGTGTCATTGAAGATACGGGCGAAGCGGAAACGTTCTTTTCCTCGTCGTTTTATAATCATCAAGCGTTTTTGAAAATGATTAAACAGGTGAAAGAAGATGACAGCGTCAAGGCGATCGTATTGCGCATCAACTCGCCGGGCGGCGGAGTCGTTGAAAGCGCGGAAGTTCATAACCAGCTGTTGAAATTGAAAAAAGAGACGAAGAAGCCTATTTATGTGTCGATGGGAGCGATGGCAGCCTCCGGTGGCTATTACATCGCCACAGCGGGTGATAAACTTTTTGCCAGCCCGGAGACGATCACGGGTTCGATCGGCGTCATTATGCAGAGCATCAATTACGAAGGGTTGGCGAAAAAATACGGCGTCGAACTCGTCACGATCAAAAGCGGCCCATACAAAGACATCATGAATCCAGCGCGCAAAATGACGGATGCGGAGCAGGAGATTTTGCAACGGCTGATCAACCAATCGTATGAGGGGTTTGTCGATGTCATTGTTGAAGGAAGAAAGTTGTCGGAAGAAGCGGTGCGCAAACTGGCTGATGGCCGCATTTACGACGGCCGCCAAGCGAAAGCGCTCCAGTTGATTGATGAGTTTGGCTATTTGGATGATACCATTGCAGCACTGAAAAAAGAACATCGGCTTTCCGGTGCTCAAGTCGTGAAATATGTCAGTGATACTCCGTGGAGTTCATTGTTTGGCGTGATATCGAACAATGCTAAGCCAGAAACGGAAGCGTCCGAGCTCATTCGCTTGTTGTCGCGTCCGTCATCGCCACGGCTTATGTATTTATTTAGTGAGTAAAGGAAGTGGGAAGATGACTGATACGCAAGCCATGGCGCCGTCTGCAGCCGAAAGCCTGCCGGTGGAAACAGCCCCCCGCTACGGCGGGTTTTGGCTTCGCTTTTGGGCATATTTGCTTGACATCATCGTCGTTTCAAGCATCAACCGGCTGATCGTTTGGCCGCTGTTTCGCTTGTTCGACTGGCCGTTAGAGAGAGATCATTTGTTTGCGCCGGCTGCGGTGGTGGCGGCGATCATTTTTTACGCTTATTTTGTCTTAATGACGAAAACGTTCGGACAGACGCTTGGCAAAATGGTGTTCGGCTTAAAAGTCGTCGATGAGCGGGGCGTGCCGCTTACATGGCTGACGGTGCTGTTCCGCGAAGTGGTTGGCAAGTTTATTTCGAAAAAACTGTTGTTCATCGGTTTTTTGTTTGTCGCTTTTTCGGAAAAGAAAAAAGGGATGCATGATCAGTTTGCCGATACGATCGTCATTCGCGATTGACGGTCTTTGGTTTGTATCGGCTGATCATCAATGATATCGACCTGCCGCTCCGGCAGGTTTATTTTTTTTCCATATGGTGACAATGATATGGTGAAAGGAAGTGCGGACATTGAGAGGAATAATCATAGCTGTCGTGGTGGTTGCTCTTTTTCTCCTTCTTGTCGCATGGATGAAAGTCGCGGTGACGGTTGTCTTCCGCCATGCCAAAGACGATGATGAGTATAAAATTGTTGTGCGCACGCTATTTGGTCTCATTCGTTACACGATTCGCATTCCGCTCATCAAGCTCGAAACCGAATCGGAGTCGCCCGGTGTGACGTTTGTCCATAAAGAAGGTGTTGGGGGGACGCGAACGAAAAAGGAGAAGAAAAGCAAATGGACACCGAGAGACATTGCTCATTTCTTTCGTCAAGTCAAGCAATTTCTCAAGCAAGTCGTCGACTTGCATGAAATTATGAAACAGTTTTACCGTCATGTAACGATTACCAAATGGGAATGGAGAACAACGATCGGCACCGGCGATGCAGCGTCAACCGGATTGATCGCCGGGCTTGGTTGGTCGTTGAAATACACCATCATTGGTGTGGTGAGCCGCTACACGAAGATGAAAACGGTACCAGTGATTATGATCGTTCCTTCGTATGATCGAGCGGTTTCGGAAACAGCGTTTTTATGTATGTTTCAGTTTCGAATCGGGCATGCTATGTTAGCAGGATTGCGAGTGGTCAAACATTGGAACGGACGACGCTTGCCGAAACGAAAGCCGCTTGCGGCCAAACAGGCAAATGAAGGCTATTAGGAGGAATGAGCATGACGAACCATCCAATCCAAGGGTTAATGACAACAGCGATGGAAAACTTAAAACAAATGATTGACGTCAATACGATTATCGGCGATCCGGTCGAAACGCCTGATGGCAGCGTTATTTTAACCGTGTCGAAAGTCGGGTTTGGGTTTGCTGCCGGCGGCAGCGAGTTTATGCTCGACGGCCAGCAAAACGGCCAAGGAGCTCAAGCTGGCGCAAACGGGCAAAGCGGGCAAAACGGACAAGCCCAAGGGAGCGGGCATCCGTTTGGCGGCGGCAGCGGCGGTGGTGTCTCCATTACCCCGATTGCGTTTCTTGTCGTCAATTCGTCAGGGGTCAAACTTCTCCATTTGGATGAAAGCACGCACTTATACGAGAAACTACTTGATGTCGCCCCGCAGGCGTTTGAGAAAATTCAAGCGATGTTGAAGAAAAACAAGAAAGACGAGGCATCCTCTGCTTCGGCAAATGACTTTGACATTTAGCTGGGCGCTGGACACGTTTTTGTCCGGCGCTTTTTCTAAGTTGTGGAAACCGAAAACAACAGTCTCTGTTGTTTCATCAGATGCTACAAACTATTTTTTGAATGTTCATTCAAATTAACTTTCTAGCGAAGGCAAAACGATTGCAAAAATCTTTTCCGTGTTCTAATATGGAAATAGTACATATTTTTTCTTAAGGGGAGAGAAATGATGGCTAATGTGACGTTTAAAGGAAATCCGGTCACGCTCGTCGGAAACGAAGTGAACGTCGGTGACAAGGCGCCGGATTTTACGGTGCTTGACCAAAACTTGCAAGAAGTAACGCTCGCCGATACGAAAGGACACGTCCGCTTAATCAGCGTCGTTCCGTCGCTTGACACTGGGGTTTGTGATGCGCAGACGCGCCGATTTAACGAAGAAGCGGCGAAGCTTGACAATGTGAAAGTGTTAACCATCAGCGTCGATTTGCCGTTTGCACAAAAACGGTGGTGCGGCGCTGCCGGCATTGACAACGTCCAAGTATTGTCCGACCATCGTGACGTTTCGTTCGGACAAGCGTACGGCGTCTTGATCAAAGAACTGCGCTTGCTCGCCCGCGCGGTGTTTGTCATCGACAGCAATGATACGGTGACGTACGTAGAATACGTGCCGGAAGTGACGAACCATCCGAACTACGAAGCCGCGATTGAAGCAGCAAAAGCAGCGAAATAATGGAAAAAGGCCCCGATCCGTTCGGGGTCTTTTCTTTCCTGCCGACGCTTTTCTTGCCGCACAGGGGGAATCCGGCGTACAATAGCAAAAGGAAATGGCCAGAAAGGTGGGATATACGGAATGATGACGCCAGTTGAGCGGCTGTTCACTGTATTGGATGAAACAGCTCATATTTTGCAGGAAGAATTGCAATGCACGTATTTAGAAGCGGTCGCCGAAACAGGAGAAAATTTGTTTCACGGCGACGTGTTGCAAGACGAAGTGAGTGAATTAAATGCTAAACGGTTGAAAAAACAATATCGCGAACTCATGCTCGACCGGTTTCAAAATGAGGAAATCCGCAAGGCGTTCCAGCTCGCCGTCTTAAAAGGGATGCGCCAACATATCCAGCCGCACCACCAAATGACCCCGGATGCGGTCAGTTTATTTTTGGCGTATTTAGTCCGTCGGTTTACACGCCCGCATTTGGCGCTTACCATCCTTGACCCGGCCGTTGGCACGGCGAATTTATTGACGGCGGTGCTCAACGGTCTTAGTGGCAAACAGGTGAAAAGTTATGGCGTCGATGTGGACGACTTGCTCGTCAAACTCGCGTATGTCAACGCGAACTTGCAAAAACACTCGCTGCAGCTGTTTAACCAAGACAGCTTACGCCCTCTTTTTGTCGAACCGGCCGACGTCATCGTCTGTGATTTGCCGGTCGGCTATTACCCGGATGATGACAATGCGTCTCGTTTTGCTCTAAAAGCGGAAGAAGGGCAGTCATACGCGCACCATTTGTTGATTGAACAAAGCTTGCGGTACACAAAAGACGGCGGTTATTTGTTTTTCCTTATTCCTAATACGTTATTTTCGAGCCCGCAAGCAGAACAGCTGAACCAGTTTCTAAAAGAGACGGCCATCGTCCAAGGCGTGCTGCAGTTGCCGTTGTCGATGTTTAAACATGAACAAGCAGCGAAAAGTGTATTTATTTTGCAAAAGAAAGGACCGATGGCCAAGCCGCCAAAAAACGTGCTGCTTGCCGAGCTGCCGCGCTTTTCGAACAAGACGGCGATGCAGGCAATGATGGAAAAAATCGAGGCGTGGATCGCCAACGAGAAGGGAAGTTGACGGCCTCCAAAAAGGGAGGCCGTTTTCATTTTTCGCAACATAAAAACTTTTTGTTGCAACCGATTACTGAAGGGGGAAGCGCTTGAAAGAAAAACAAGGGGGGCATACAATGAAAAAGGCATAGTGAAATAGCGCCCAAGCGCGCACACTAAAGATAGGTGCGATCGGATTTCGTAAAAAGGAGCTGTTTGGATATATGGCGAAAGTGTTAGCCATTAACGCAGGTAGTTCATCGTTGAAATTCCAATTGTTTGAGATGCCGGCGGAAACGGTGTTGACGAAAGGGGTCGTCGAGCGCATCGGTTTTGACGACGCGATTTTCACCATTGTTGTGAACGGGGAAAAACAACAGGAAGTGACCGCCATCCCGAACCATGCCGTGGCGGTGAAAATGCTGTTGGATAAATTGATTCGCTACGGCATTATTCGGTCGTTTGAGGAAATCGACGGCATTGGCCATCGTGTCGTTCACGGCGGGGAGAAGTTCAGCGACTCCGTGTTAATTACCGATGAAGTCATGAAACAAATCGAGGAAGTTTCCGAGCTCGCCCCGCTCCATAACCCGGCCAACCTCGTTGGCATTCGGGCGTTCCAGGAAGTGTTGCCGAACGTGCCGGCGGTGGCCGTGTTTGATACGGCGTTCCACCAAACGATGCCGGAACAATCATTTTTGTATAGCTTGCCGTATGAGTATTATACGAAATTCGGTATTCGAAAATATGGATTCCACGGCACGTCGCATAAATACGTCACCCATCGTGCCGCCGAATTGCTCGGCCGGCCGATCGAACAGCTGCGCCTCATCTCGTGCCATTTAGGAAACGGCGCGAGCATCGCGGCGGTGGAAGCAGGAAAATCGATTGACACGTCGATGGGCTTCACTCCATTAGCGGGCGTAGCGATGGGAACGCGTTCTGGTAACATCGACCCGGCGCTTATCCCGTATATTATGGAGAAAACGGGAATGACGGCGGATGAAGTGATTGAAGTGCTGAACAAACGAAGCGGCATGCTCGGCTTATCTGGCCTTTCAAGCGACTTGCGCGACCTCGAAAAAGCGGCATCGGAAGGGAATGAACGGGCAGAGCTGGCGCTTGAAGTGTTTGCTAGCCGAATTCATAAATATATCGGTTCGTATGCTGCGCGCATGTGCGGTGTCGACGCCATCATTTTCACCGCCGGCATCGGCGAAAACAGTGATGTCGTGCGCGCGAAAGTGTTGCGCGGTCTCGAATTCATGGGGGTTTACTGGGATCCGGCATTAAACAAAGTGCGCGGCAAAGAAGCGTTCATCAGCTACCCGCACTCGCCGGTGAAAGTGCTCGTCATCCCGACGAACGAAGAGGTTATGATTGCCCGTGATGTGATGCGGTTGGCTGGACTGTAAGGGTTTGACGGGATTTACAAACCAAAACATAAACTCGTAACTAACGAAAACCTGCTAAAGCAACCTTTTTCATATTCCAAAGTGGATATGAAAGGAGGTTGCTTTTTTCTTTGCCATTAAAAAAGCGGAAACACGTCAATAAAAAGAAAGTTTATACGATTAATGATGCAAGGAAAATCGTTTTACAAATCAAAAAGATTGAAGGACTTTCAAAAAATTCACTGGACAATTATGAGAAGGTATTTAATGATTTTGATCGCTTTTGGGGAGAAGAAACAGATATTTCTTCACTTACAGTCGATGATGTAAGACAATTCATCGACTGGCAACTCAATAAGAAAATCCAATTTTTAAATCAGAAAACGAAAAAGGTTAAAAAAATTGGTGTTTCAGTTTCAACAGTAAATACCTATCTCACGTATGCAAAAGCAATTTTTTCCGTTCTTAAAAATGAGGGAATTGTAGAAGAAAATATTTTCCAACATGTTAAGAAAGTGAAAGAACATCAGAAGAAAATTGACATTCTAACCATTCCAGAGATTAAGAAAATACTCCGTACACTCAGGAAAGATGAAATATACAGTGAATTTCGTATGTATGTGTTAATTCATGTGCTTCTCGATAGTTTTGGACGTATAGGAGAAGTGCTTTCGTTGACTTGGAAAGACGTGGATTTTGAACATCATTGTATAACGTTTACTAACACAAAAAACAAGAAAATACGAACGATACCTATTACGAAAAAGACAGTTAAACTTCTTCAAGAATTAAAAGAAGAAAATGAAGACTTTAAAAGTGAATATGTATTCCTTACGAATCATGGAAAACCATTAGGTCAAAGTGCATTTAGAAAACATTTAAAAGTGATTATTGAACGAGCAGGAATCAAAAAACGTGTTCATGCACACCTATTTCGCCACACTGCTTCAGCGATGTTCATACAGCAGAACGGTTCGGTTCGTGTGCTTCAAAAAATTCTTGACCATAGTGACCTTTCTACAACACAACGATATGCACATGTATTAGATTCAACGATTCGAGAACAACATGAACAATTTTCGCCTATTCATCTTCTTGAAGAGCATAAGCAAAGAAAAGTGAAGCGAACAAGGGGAGGTAATCAAAAATGAGTGAAGTTTTCGGCACACTTATTTTCCTAAATGGACAAGCATTTTTAGAACTTGAAATTGGGGAACTTGTTGCATTAAATAATTCGTTCATTGTAGAAGATTTAAACGGTCAAACAATTGCACTGGATGACAAATATGCAGGACAACAAATCGTAATCAGAAAGGCGGTAGCATGATGAAAACTTTAAAACTCACTGAAAACGAATTTGTCACATTAAAAGTTGCGCTATTTTCGCATATACAACATATCCGAAAAGACATTGAACAAGCGAAACGGGAAGGGAAAGATACATCATTTCAAGAGCAAGCACTTCAAGATGCACAACAGGCGTTTGAAGCATTGAATTTTGCACAGTAACAAAAAAAAATCGGGAGTGATGCGCCAACATCACTCCCAATAAAATAAGGCATACTCAATATAAACTCCGTTAAGTTAAGCATACACCATTTTTAAAAAATAGGCAAGGTGTTTGTGTATTGAGTATGCCCTAAAAATATACCATAGGGGGCATATTTTTTATGAAAGCAGGTAACATTGAGCAATTTAAGCATTTGTCACAGTTTCGGGATATTCGAGATTTTAACAATAATATAGAACAATGGATGATTGACTTAAAACAAAAATTCACAAAAAGCGAACTTATTGCACTCAAACGACTTATTCGCTTTTCAGCGAAAGTGGCTGGCGTTTGCAATGCGAAGATCGCAACTATTGTTTCGGCTACACATGAATTAGATGGAGTTGGTATTAGTCGTTCAACTTTTAAGCGCATGGTTACAAAAGCAAAAGCATTTGGATTGCTTACTGTTTATGAAACAGAACGGAAAAATGGTTCTCAATCATCTAACCTATATGTGTTTAATCGCTATCCAGTAAAAGAAGATGTTTCTTTTTCTCAAACAATTGAACTACCTAAAGAGGAAAAATTGAACTGCCCAAAAACTAGCAATCTATCTAAAACTAGCAATCAAAAT
>Ga0207866_1003296_pt1 | contig 10076 bp, 8 predicted proteins | sample HigsolmetaAR203D_FD_184835 | JGI IMG/M metagenome (GOLD analysis project Ga0207866, IMG submission 184835) | Ionic liquid and high solid enriched microbial communities from the Joint BioEnergy Institute, USA - AR20-3-D (SPAdes) (version 2) ...
TCCGCCGGCCGCTCCGGCCGCGACAACGGTCCACGAAGGCAGCTTCCAGAATGCCAGCATTCCGTAAAGCACTAACGCAAGTACGAAGTCGCCCGGTGTGGCGACAGCGGAAGTCCAGATCGGATCGTACAGCGCGGCCAGCAGCAAGCCGACGACGGCGGCGTTCAGTCCGGCGAGCGCCCCTTGTGCGCGGGGATTGCTCCGCAGTTTGTGCCAGAACGGCAGCGCGCCAGCCACGAGCAGGAATCCGGGCAAGAAGATGGCCGCCGTCGCCAAAATGGCGCCTCCGGCTCCGCCCATAACCGCGCCTAAGTAGGTGGCAAAGGTAAACATCGGGCCGGGCACTGCTTGCGCCGCGCCGTAACCGGCCAGAAATTGCTGCGCAGAGATAAGTCCCGCGGCGACGGTTTCCCTCTCCAATAAAGGGAGAACGACATGGCCTCCTCCAAATACGAGCGCGCCTGTCCGGTAAAACAGATCCGCCATGTCCAGCCAGCGGCTGTCTGCCAAAAGCCGGAATATCGGCAGCGCAAGCAGCAGCGCGGAGAAGAGTAGGAGGCAGGAGATGGCCGCCCGTTTGCTGATCGGCGCTTGCGGCGCCGGCTGCCGGTTGCCCCCGGCTTTCCGGTACAGGACGAGGCCGAAGGCGGCGGCCAGCAGCATGCATACGACCTGGCTCCATACGGCCGGCCAGATCAAAACGCCTGCCGCGGTTGCGAGCGCGATCGTCGCCCGGCCTCTGTCCGGCGCCAGCTGTTTCCCCATGCTAAACACCGCATGGGCGACCACGGCAACAGCCACCAATTTGAGGCCATGAATCCATCCGGCGCCGGACAAGTCATACCAGCCTGCCAGGCTGGCAAACAAGGCGAGGGCGAGCGCCGACGGCAGCGTAAACCCGAGCCAGGCGGCTGCGCCTCCCCAAAATCCGGCGCGGAAGAAGCCGATGCCGATGCCGGTCTGGCTGCTGGCCGGGCCGGGAAGGAATTGGCAAAGCGCCACAAGGTCGGCGTAACTCGTCTCGTCCAGCCATTTTCGCTTCTTCACGTATTCGTGATGAAAATAGCCCAGATGGGCGGCCGGCCCGCCGAAGGAAGTGAAGCCAAGTTTGGCGGAGACCGTGAAAACCTCCATGATTCGGCGATGTTTCGATGATGGCTCTGGAGCCAACGTTTCGCACGCAGAATCGGCCGGCAGCTCTTGCTTTTTGCCCGAGCCGGCATCGCTGGGCGAATGCAAACGGTCCTGAGTGCCGCCAGACTTTTCGCTCATGAACAAAGCTCCTTTTTTTCATAATTGGAACAACGGCGTCAATCATCGTTCTCGGTGACAGGTTCGACAGTTGACACCGGACTTGGCAATGACTTTTTGCGGGACTTTTTTCGAACGGTTTCTCCACTCGTCTCCTTCAGGCATATCACGGTTAGGCGGAAATGTAAACCGCTTTTTCGAATACCTATATAGACGCTGGCCGGCCGCGGCTTGAACCAAAAAGCGGATCCTGCACAATAAAACCTGCGATCAGGCCAAATACAAGCCGTACAGAATCCCATATACTTGGTTTGAACCTACAGTTTCCGGATGATCGGAGGAATGGAACATGGACAAGGTACGAATCGGCATGATCGGCACAGGCAATATTGCGCATGCGCACGCCAGACGGCTGCAGCAGTCAAGCGATGCGGAAATCGTCGCTTTGGCGGACCCAAGCGAAGCCAGCAGGGAAAAATTGCGCGAACGTTTTGGGCTGAAAGGAGCGGCGGAGTTTGCAGATTACAAAAACATGCTGGAAGAAGCCGAGCTCGACGCCGTCATCATCTGTTCGCCGCATACGCTGCATTTTCAACAGGCAATGGACGCGCTGGACGCCGGTTTGCATGTGCTGCTGGAAAAACCGATGGTTTGCGCTTCAAGCGAAGCCAGGGAGCTGATCGGCCGGGCCAAAAGCGCGGGGAAACTGCTGCAGGTTTCCTATCAGCGCCACTGCATGCCGCAGTTTATGTATATCCGCTCGGCCATCGCCGAAGGGACGATCGGCAAGCTGACTTCCATCACCGCCGAGCTGTATCAGGATTGGCGGGATTCCCAGAAAGGGACTTGGCGGCAAAACCCCAAGCTTTCCGGAGGCGGCATGCTGATGGACTCCGGAAGCCATATCATTGACGTTCTGCTTTGGACGACCGGCTTGACGCCGCAATCGGTCACCGCGCAGATCGACTGCGCGGGTGCGCCTGTTGAGATCAACTCGTTCGCGGCCATCCGGTTCGCCGAAGGGGCGTTGGCCAGCTTGAACGTTGTCGGGAAAGCGGATAAAGGCATCTTTGAAGAGTCGTATGTATTCATTGGCGAAAACGGAACCATCTATTACAACAACGGCAAAATTTTGCTTCGCAAAAGCGGCGAACAGCCGGAAGAACCCGAGCTGCCGGCAACGGACAACGACCCGGACCGCAACTTCGTGGCGGCGGTTTTAGGCCGGGAAGAGCTGCTCGTGCCAGGCGAATATGCGCTGAAAGTGCTGGAGTTGACCGAGAACGTTTACGAAGCTGCCGGCTACTCGCCGGAATCCTAAGGACAACGATATGCCCGGTCTTGCATCAACCCGCTTGCGCAAGCAGCGGGTTTTCCGGCGTTTTTGGCAATGATGCGATTTCAAGTTTAAAATGAAATGGGATGGAAATTTCGCTGAAAGGCCGAAGGGGGAGCGGGAATGTATCTGGTGACAGCGGACGAGATGAGGGAGTTGGATCGGCGGACGATCGAAGAGATCGGCATTCCGGCTTTGGTGCTGATGGAGAATGCGGCACGGGCAGTTGCCGAAGAAGTGATGCAGCTGGCGAAAACCGCAGGTCCGAGATGGCTGATTATGGCCGGGAAAGGCAATAACGGAGGAGACGGGCTGGCTGTGGCGCGCCATTTGCTCGAGGCGGGACTTCGGCCTATGGTCGTGCTGGCGGCTGATCCGCAAAGCTTGAGCGGGGAAGCGGCCGCCCAGTATGGCATCGCGCAAAGGCTGGGCATCCCCTGCCGGCAATATGGGGAAGAAGCGATCGATTGGCGTGAATGGGACGGCATCGTGGATGCGCTTCTTGGCACCGGCACGAAGGGCAGGCCCCGAGGCGCATACGCGGATATGATCGCGGAAGCCAACCGCAGCGGCAGGCCGATTGTATCGGTTGACATTCCAAGCGGCCTCGATGCGGATACCGGCCAGGCGGAGGAGCCTTGCATCCGCGCAACGTTAACCGTTACGCTCGCTTTCAAGAAGCGGGGGCTGGCGCAATATCCCGGCGCCTCGTTTGCCGGAAAAACGGTCGTCCGGCCGATCGGTATTATTCCCCGGTTGGCGAGGGAGATGGGCGTGCAAACGTTTGAAGTGAATGCGGAAACGCTCGAACCGTTATTGGGGATCGGCGATTCCGGAGGGCGTGCGCCGGACTCCCACAAAGGCACTTACGGCCATGTTATGGTGGCCGCAGGCTCGCGCGCCATGTCCGGGGCAGGCCTGCTGGCGGCCTCCGCTGCGTTAAGGGGTGGCTGCGGCCTTGTGACATGGGCGGTGCCGGACAGCCTCGTTCCTTCCGTCATCGGCCGACAGCCGGAATTGATGATCGCCGGTGTGCCCGATGGAGGCCGCGCTGATTGGAGCCGGACTTCGCCCAATGCGCTGCTTGCGTCAGCCCAGGGGAAGCAAGCGCTGGTCATCGGCCCCGGCATGGGACGCTGGGAAGGCGATGCCGGCTGGCTGCGGACGGTATGGGAAGGGGCAGATCTGCCTCTCGTCGTCGATGCGGACGCCCTCAACATGATCGCGGATGCGGACGGCTTTTCCGAATGGCCGCGGCGGCATGCGCCGACCGTATTCACGCCGCATCCGGGGGAAATGGCTCGCCTGGCCGGGATCAGCACGAAGGACGTGCAGCGCGACCGCATCGAAACCGCCCGCCGATATGCCGTCAGGCACAATGTCACCGTAGCGCTGAAAGGCGCCGGCACCGTTTGCGCAAGCCCTTCCGGCATCGCGTACGTCAACACGACCGGCAATCCCGGCATGGCTACGGCGGGAGCGGGCGATGTGCTGGCCGGCATCATCGGAGCTCTGCTTGCGCAAGGAATGCCGGCGGATCAAGCGGCCGCGCTCGCTGTGTACCGGCACGGAGCGGCTGGCGACCGGGCCGCGGCCAAACGGCATGCTCCAGATTCGCTGATCGCCGGAGATCTGCTCGCCGAATTGTAATCAAACTGCAATCTGTTTTTCATGCCCGTTTAATGATCGGCACTTATAATAAAAACTGACCCCCTTTTGAATATATATATACCTTGGAAGACCCGCGGCCCGTTGCTGGCGGGTCTCTTTCTTTGCCTTTAGGCGAGCGGATCACCGTTGTTTGGCTTCGCTGCCGGCCGCACCGTCATCCAGCCGCACGACAGACGCCGCGTCCGATCCGGTGAGCGACAGCGCCGGGAACGCGCGCCGGACAGCCATAATAATGGCCGTGGCGGCCGCGGCTTTCATCGCATCAGGGATGAGGTACGGGTAGCAGCCGAGCGCCAACGCTTCCGCGATCGTGCCGTTGATTTTATAAGCGAGCCAGGGGATCCCGGTTATGTATACGGGGAGGTCGCCCAACAGGAACACGCCCAAAAACATCAAGGCCGCAGACTTCCAACCATAGCCTTTGATGCGCTGCGCCACCCAGCCGGCCAGAAAGGCGCATATGGGAAACATCCAAATAAATCCGCCGGTCGGCTTCAGCAAAAGCGTCAATCCGCCTTCGCCATGCAGCAGCGGCAATCCGAGCGCCGTCAGGAAAACGACGGAAAAAATGCTGAAAAATCCGTACTTTGCGCCAAGGAAAACACCAGCCAGCATGACGGCCATATTTTCAAGCGTAAACTGCACCGGCGAAAAACCGGGATGAAACTGCATAAAGCTCATGACCACCATTAAGGCGCCGAACAATGCGCTGAAGACGACGCCCCGAACGGTGAAAAACGGTGAATGGCTATTCATCGATTCCTCATCCTTTTCTGTACAAAAATTGTTAACCGCGGTATGATTAAAGAGTTAACATATTGAAATAGCGTTTGTCAACAAAGATTTACCAGGACAATCGCGAAACCGTCACCGGACAACCGTGATCGAATCGCGAGTAAGTGCTGGTAACATATCGGGAAACTGCACAAATGCACGAGAAAGGATGCAGCAAGGTTTGAACAAAAGAGGAAATCCGGAGCGGTTTTTGTTTACGCTGCAAGATGCAGCCGTGGCCTTCGGTACAAAAGAGGCGTATCGGATCGTATTGTCCGGGATTGATTTAAGCATTACAGAAGGCGAGTTCGTCGCCCTGGCCGGCAGAAACGGAAGCGGAAAAAGTACACTGCTGCGCGTTTTGGGCGGGTTGGTGCCGCTTTCCCGCGGAACGGCCGAAAACCGCCTTTCCGCAGAGGGCAACGGAACGGCGCGCATCGTATTGCAAAATCCGGACACCCAGCTCATTGGCGAGACCGTGTACGACGATCTGGATTTTAGCTTGTCGGCCGCAGGATTAGAACCGGAAGAGGCGGATGCGCGCATACGCGAGGCGTTGTCGGCGGTCGGGCTTGAGCGGCTTGCGCATGCGCCGGTCAGCCGGCTGTCCGGCGGGCAGAAGCAATTGGCCGTCATCGCCCAGGCGCTGTCGGTTCGGCCGGCCGCCCTGCTGCTCGATGAACCGACGGCCATGCTGGATCCGTCCGCCCGGCGGGCGGTGCTGGAGACGATCAAAACGGCGCATGCGCGGGGTGTGACCATTATATGGGCGACGCAATTTTCGGAAGAAATCGGCGAGGCTGAGCGGGTTGTTGCGCTCGAGCAGGGGCGGATCGCTTTTGACGGAAAGCCGGCGCATTTCCTTTATGGACCTGCGGAAGAAGACGCATGGGCGAAGGCCGCCGCGGCCCCTTGTGAACAGCTCGGTTATCAGCCGCCGTACGCCGTCCGCGTCATGCGGGAACTGAAGCGGCTAGGCTTTGCTGACGATTTGCGCCTGGAGGAGCTTCCGGTTACAGAAGCTCAATTGCTGAAGGTGGTGGCAGAGCGTTGCCGATCTCGATCGAAAGTTTAATCTGGACCTGGACGCCCGGGCAAGGGCGGGGTGCGGAATCGGCAAGCCTGACGTTTGAAGACGGAAGCGTCACCTTAATTCTAGGCAAGTCGGGAGCGGGGAAAACGACGTTTCTCGAAACGATCGCCGGGCTCAGAGAAATTCAAGAAGGAACGGTGCGGTATGACGGCATTCCGCTATGGGACGGGCGGAAGCCGAATGCGGAAGCGCTTCGCAAATTCGCGATCGTGTTTCAAAATCCCGAAAAGCAACTTTTTGCGCGCACCGTGCAGCATGAGTTCGATTATACGCTGCGGTTTTTGAAGCTGTCGGCTGAACAGCGGACGTTGCGAACGGATCTGGCGCTCTCGCAGATGGGATTGCCTTTGTCGATCAAGACGGACTTGCCCTTCTGGCTGAGCGGCGGGCAAAAGAGAAGGCTGGCCCTGGCTTGCGCTTTGGCCGCGGAACCGGAATGGCTGCTGCTGGATGAACCGACCGCCGGGCTCGACCCGGAGTCGGCGGAGCGTCTCGCCGAATATTTGCGCGGACGGAAATCGGTTAAGGCGGGCGGGGTGCTGATCGCCACCCATGACGCCGAAACCTTTCTTCCGTTCGCCGACCGCGTGATCTTTATCCGGGACGGTGCGATCATGGCCGATCTGTCCCCGGCTGAGCTCTCCGCCCGTCCGGAAATATGGGAGATGGCGGAAGCGGGCATGCCGCCTTCCGTATCGCTTGCGGCCGGATTCAGGCGTCTCGGGTTCGCCGCCCCTGGGCTTCCGCAAGCTCCGGAACAGCTGGCGCAACTGATCGCCTGCCAAGAGGCGCCGGTTGATCCTTCTCCGCCGCTCATCGAGAATGAGCCGCCCGCTCCGCCAAAGAAGGCTGGCGAGCCGATTGCCGAGGCTGGCGAAGTTCCAGGCGACCGATCGGCCTTGTTCGACCCGCGCGCGAAATGGGTGCTGTATCTTTTGTTTGCCATAGGCGCTCTTCTCCAGCGCAGCTGGGCCGGCGTTGCCGTTTCTTTCGCGATGGCGGCTATGCTTTTGCTGGTTTCCGGCGTGAAGCTGCGAAAAACGCTGCCGATGCTTCGCCCTTATCTGATCTTTGTGTTGGTTACCGTTCTCGTCACGGGTATCGAGTTCGGCGCAGCGCCTGGAGTCGGCGCCGACGGAAACGCCGGCAACGTTCGCGGTCATTCCCTTTATTTTTCCCGCGACAAGGCGCTGGGCTCTTTGTTTCCGCTGCTCGAGCTGGTGCCGGTCATGCTGGCCGGCATCTGGCTTGCGGTGACGACAGGCACTTCCCGGATGAAGCAGGCGCTTGATCTGGCGTTTGCTCCGCTCCGGCGCCTCCGGTTTCCGGTTGAGGCGTTTTCGCTCGCCGCCGCGCTGCTTCTAAGGTTTATCCCGCTTCTCAACGGCGAAGCCGAACGGTTTGCCCGCATCGTCCGGGCGCGCGGGAAGAGGCCGACACGGGGCAGCGGGACGGTGCCGGTTCGCGATTTGCCGGTTTTGTTCGTGCCCATGCTGCTGTCGGCGTTCCAACTGGCCTCCGATATGGCGCTTGCCTTGGAGACGCGCGGATATCGGACATTTGGCGGAAACCGGAAACCGAGGAACAGGCTTCGGCTTAGACCCCGGGACTGGGCGCTGATGGGAGGAGGCCTGGCGGCATTCCTTCTCTTGACTGCATCGGCTGCGCTGCTGCGCTGAAGGCTGCCGGTATTTCAAGGTCTGCCATTCCCCAAGAAACCTTCCCTGCGTGAACTGCGTATAGAAACGTTGTATTTGACTTGGAAGGAGGGGAAAGCATTGGCCAGATTGGAATACCGGCTTCTCGACGAGTCCCGCGGGTTTCCGCTCCTCTACTATTACGATTTGATCGACAAAGATGAAGTGTCTCTGAGGTTTGCCTGCGATTATTTCGTGAAAGAGGGGATTGTTTACGAGAAAACATCCTGCGCGATCGATTCGGGCGTCTATGTCATTTATGTCAAAGCAGCGGAAGATGAGCAGGCGCTCCCGGGTGGAAAGGAATTGATGCAATACTGGGGCGGAATCCGGATGGAACTGCGCGAGTTCAAAGAAGGAACCGGGCATTACCCGGTCATACATACGTTCCGGTTCCAGGATGACGACGATGCGCTGCTTCATTTGCAAAGCGATTATTTGACTTTTAACGGCGTGGAATGGGAAAAAACGTCGGCCGAGGTGGATGAAGACCGTAAAGTTTATGTGTATTACGCCATACCGTCTGGAAATGGAAAAAGCGATCAGTAGGCCGGGGAGGATGGTCAATCATGGATTCGAAAGCGAAAAACTCGAAAAAGCTGGTCAGCCTGTTTTTGGCCGCTGCGCTTGCCGCCGCCCCGGGATGCGCTTCGCGGCAGGTCCATGCGGGGGAATGCTGGGATGACAACAACGACGGTTATTGCGACGACGACGGAAGCTATGTCGGGACCAGCTCCTACTATTATGTTGACGGCAGGAAAAGGTATTACAAATCCGGCGCGACATCCAATAGCGGCAGCTACAAGCCTTCTTCGGGCATATCCAACGGTTCCAAGGGCGGCCTCGGAAGTTCATTTCAATCGAGCAGCAGCTGAAATTCCGGGAAAAGGGAGTGAGGCCGGATGAAGCAGACGTATGAGGCTCGGCGGGAACGGTTATATGGGCCGTTGCGGGAAGAAGGCGTTTTTACGTGGGATGAAATGTACGGGGAAGAATATGCGCTGGCCATGCTTCATCAGATCTCGGAAAAAGAAAGGCGGGAACTGGCTGAGGCGACCGAACGGCTCGGCGCCATATTTGTCCGGACGGCCGACACCGCAAGGCAAGGCGGGGAAGCGCTGTTTGAAGAGCTGGGGCTCCCGCCGGAAACGTGGAGGGCGGTTCGGATTTCCGTATCCGAGCGGCTGCCGACGATCATCGGGCGATTCGACTTTGCCTGGACCGATCGAGGCCTGAAAATGCTGGAGTTTAACGCAGACACGCCTACAGGAATTGTCGAAGCGTTCCATGTGAACGGACGCATATGCAATGCGTACGGAGTCCGCAATCCGAACAAGGGCATGGAACAGCATATCCGGGAAGCGTTTCGCGATGCGGTCGAAGCGTATCGCGCCGCCGGTTTTTCTACGGACAATACCGTGTTCAGTTCTTTGGGGTGGCACGAAGAAGATGCCGGCACCACCCGCTATCTGATGGGCCAATCGGGAATCGCCGGAGCGCGGTTTGCTGCGCTGTCCGACCTGCGCCTGTACAATGACCGGCTTTGCTTGCTGCGGGAAGGCGAGCATGAGCCGATCGACCTTCTGTACCGGCTGCACGCTCTGGAAATTTTAGCTCAAGACAGGGACAGGGACGGGTATCCGACCGGAGCCCATGTGCTCGATCTGATGGCCCGGCGCAAGCTTGCGGTGCTGAACCCGCCTTCCGCATTGATCGCGCAGACGAAGGCGATGCAGGCGCTAATCTGGAATTTGTACGAAACCGGCGCGTTTTATTCGCAAGAAGAGCGGGAAACGATCCGGCTTTATATGCTGCCCACTTATTTGGAAAATCGCTTCCTTGGAAAAACCGGTTATGTGACAAAGCCGATCTTGGGCAGGGAAGGCGGCGGCGTGACGCTGCATGCGCCAGACGGCGCAACGGAGGAAAAAGACGGCGAGCCGCTGTACTGGGAACAGCCGATGGTGTATCAGCAAAGGGTGGAGCTTCCGCTTGTACAGATTGAACATAGGGGCGGGAAGAACGATGCGCGCCTGCTTTGGGGATCGTTCTGGATCGGGGGCCGCGCCTCTGCGATCGTTGCCCGGGCCGGCGGCAGGATTACCGGAAATATGGCTTATTATGTGCCGGTCGGATTGAGTGAATGAAGGAGGACATGGGATGAGCGAACAATGGCTGAGCATATTGAATTTCCTTGCTTATTTGGGCGTTACTTTGCCGATTTTGGCGTTCGGCATGCTGGTCTTTACGGTGA
>Ga0207866_1003299_pt1 | contig 10068 bp, 7 predicted proteins | sample HigsolmetaAR203D_FD_184835 | JGI IMG/M metagenome (GOLD analysis project Ga0207866, IMG submission 184835) | Ionic liquid and high solid enriched microbial communities from the Joint BioEnergy Institute, USA - AR20-3-D (SPAdes) (version 2) ...
CGGAAAATACCGGCCAAAGCCTGGCTGGACTAGCCCACTAGTTCACTGATCTATTCGCTCACGGCGCAATTCGCCACCCCTCATCCCCGACCCTTCTCCCTTGAAGGAGAAGGGAGCCGTTACCGCTTCGGCCGCTCGCGGTTGATTTTCTGAATCAACCGCCAGCGCATCCAGCCGGTGACGAAGAGTAAGAGCGGCAGCAGGCCAACAAGAGCGACCACTGCCCTACCCCAGATGCCGGCGACGGAGCCGTCGTGGAGCGGGTGGAGCCAGTTGTTGATGACAGTGCCGGAAGAGGCTTTGGCGGCGTTTTGGACGGCCACCGCTTCGCCGGTCGCGGCGTCGACCCAGACGAAGCTATGCGGGAAGCGGAAGCTGGGATCTGAGGGAACCTGCATTCGTAATTTGTAAGTGCCGCCAGTTGCCGGCGGCGTTTCGATCCACGCAACGCGCGCTTGCGGAAGCACGCTCGCAGCGATGCTGATCGCCTGCGACGGAGACACTGTCGGCGCGTTGTGCGCCGTGTGTGGCACATGAGGCGGTGGATCGACTTTCAAGCCGATGGCGTTGAGTGCCTTGTCGCTCTGTTCGGGCAGCTCGAGCATGATGCCGGTCGCCGTCAGAAGAATAAGAAACACGAACCCAACTAGGCCGGTGATCTTGTGCCAGTCGCGCAGGCTGCGTTGTGGCGGCGCGTGGGGTTTGACGCGTAGCGCCTTCGTCCACGAGCCGCGCGGCCACCAGGCCCACAATCCACTGATCAACAGCGCGAGCAGCGCGAAGCCGATCCAGCCCAGCACTTCCCCGCCCCGCTTGCCCAGCAGCAGACGGTAGTGCAGGTCGTAGATGAAGGTCATCGCATACTCGCCCCAGTAATCACGGCGCAGCACTTGCCCACCGTCGGGCGAGAGCCAGACCATCATCGGGCGAAAATCGTGGCCCGCGCGTTCCGGTGGATCGTAGTAGCGCGCGGGAATCGCGCCCGGCTTGTCGGTGACTTCAAAGCGCCAGGGTCCCAGCTTGTCTGGATACGTAGCGCGGACCGTCGCCAGTGCGCGATCCCAGTCGTGCGGGACGGGGCCTTCCACCCGGATTTCCGGATGCAGTAGCGCATCGATCTCCGGATAGAAGGCCAGAACCGAACCCGTCACGCCCAGGAGGGCGAGCAAGCCGCCGAGCACAAGCCCTAACCAAAGATGGAGCTTGCGCATGGCGTGGCCGAGCCTGTCCCCCTGCGACGTCATCAGAAGCGCAGCCTCACGCTGGCAGTGACGTTGCGACGATCCGCCGGGCTGTGAAGCGTTTGTCCGCCGTCACCATCCCACCAGACATACTCGTAGTCGCTGTTGCCGAGGTTCTTCACCGCAAGGCCAAGTTCGATCTGCTCGCTGAGTTGATAGCTCGCGCTGGCATCGAACACGGTCATCGAGCCCCACTTCCCTTCGGCATTCGCGCTTGAAAGGTAGTAGGACGATTGCCCTCGTCCGCTGAGCGACAACGTCAGCACATCAAGCGGCGACCAATCGATCCCGCCCGACCACAGCCACTCCGGCGTATGGTCGATGCTGTTGCCGGCGTATTGCGGAGTCTCCGGCGCAGGCGTGTCGATGATTGCTTCCTGCCAAGCCACGGCACCCCAGACGTTCACGTCGCGAACTCTCACGCGCGCCTGCACGTCGACGCCCCTGCGATCCGTCGCGCCGACATTCTCGAAGTCGCCGAGCGGATCGTTGAGCTTGCGAGCGATCTCACCGGTTGCTGTTTGTTCCCAATAGGCAACGCGCGTTTCGAACGCATTACCCAGCTGGTACTTCGCACCCAGCTCCCATCCCTCGTTGATCGACGGCGCGAGATCCGCAGTGCGCGGCGGAATCAGGTAAGCGCCCGACGCAAGTCCGATCTGGAATGTCTTGCCCCAATTGCCGTAGAGCGTGAGCCCTTCGAGCGGCAGGATCGCAATCGACAACTTGGGCTGATCGATGCTGCCGTAATCGTTGATCGGCGCAGTCGTCGCATCGAGGCGGTTGGTGAAATCGCCGCGCACCCAGTCGACGCGATAGGCCGGCGTAATCCGCAGCCACGACGTTAGCTCGACGATCGCCTGCACATACGCGCCGCCCACGGTGAGATCGAATTGCTGGTTGCGCGTCTGGCTCGTTGGCACGCGTTCGACGGACAGCCAGCGTAGCGACCCATTGTCTTGCCATTGGACATCGCCGCCCGCCTCCAACATCACGTTCGCCTTCACGTGCCAGTGCAATGCGCTCGACACGCCGTAATGATCTTCTTCGGTCAAACGACGCTGCTGTGAAGCACCGGCCGAGAATTTGACGTAGCGATCGTCGCGCAGGCGATTGAAGTACGCCAAACTTTGCCAATCGAGCCGATCGGAGAAAGAAACATCGGCCGTGATCGCGTATTGCTGGATATCGCGCGTATCGCCGTCGGATACGTTATAGGCATTGGTCATGCGCCGATTCGCACGACTATCGGCATAGGTCAGGTAGCCGGGCTCTTCCGCTTCGCCCGTGTAATAGCGCGCGATGGCCCCCAGCCGCACGTCTTCACCCAGTGCCAGGCCCCACTTACCCGACAGGCTCAGGCGCTGCGTCTCCGAGTGGTCGCGGTAGCCGTTGCTCTCGCGATAAGCGACTTGATAGTTCTGCGTGATATTGCCGCGCTCCAACCCCGCAGCCACTTGCGCTTCGAACGTGTCGTAGCTGCCGACCGAACCGCGTGCATCGAGATAGGTGCCGCCCGAGCGCGTGATGATGTTGGCGCTGCCTGCGATGGCATGCAGTCCGTAGCGCGGGTCGGACGTGCCGCGCACGACTTCGATGGTCTCGATGTTGAGCGGAAAGACCATGTCGATGTACGGCATGTTGCCGTCGTTGCTGTTCGACGGAATGCCGTCGATCAGTAGCTTCACCGCATTGATGTTCCCTTCGCCGTTGAAGGCGCGCATCGAGAACTTGCCGTTGGTCGTGCCTTGATTGAAGTCGGTGACCTGGATGCCCGGCATCTGGCCGATGAGTTCGAACACGTTCTCGACATCGGCGTTCTGCGCGACATCGCCGCCCATGCGGTCGACGGAAGTCAGAACGTTGTTGGTGCTACCCGCCATGCCGCGGGCGGTCACGACGATTTCGCCAACAGAAAAGCTCGTATCGGCGTGACGCTCTTCGCCCTTGTGCGAGGCGTGCGACGTCGTGGACGCCGCGACGGTCGTACCAAGCGGGACAGAAATGGCCAGCCCGGCGGCAATGGCCATTGAGTAACTCTTCATTCTTGCTCCAATCGCAAATCGATCGCGCTGCACAGCCCCGATGGACTGGTAGCGTTGGAGCGTGCCGTTCTCCGCTCGCGGCCATCAGCCGCAACGCTTACGCGCGGTTCGCTGCTACGCGCTCAGCACGCAGCAACGCCGGCGGCATCGCACGGGCAATGCCGACCGGCGCGCGCTGTAGCGCGAACGCGTACGAAAAAAGAACGTGACTCCGCTCCTGATGAATGCAGTGCCTCCGCTGTGCGAGTGCACGAGCGGAAGCCCGAATGCGCTTCAGCAGAACGCGGGTGGTGCGCGGGCTTGATGGGAGCGGATCGGACGCGCGGGCAGCGCGTTGACGGAGAGGAAATCCGGAACGGTGTCAGGCTCTGCAGCGAGCAGAACCAGGCCAGGCTCGACAGCCGGCGCCACTGACGGCGCGGAACCGAACGGACAATGATCGAAGCTGCTCTTGGCCGCGGGGGCTTCCTCGGTTGTCGCGTGCCCCGCGTGATGTGCGTGGTGATGGTGGTGCTGGGCGTGATGCGCGCGGTGCGAACGATCGCCCTTCCCCGCCTGCTCCGCGAGCTTTTCCAGCCACGCGGCAGGAAACGTCGAGGGACAGAGCTCCAGCGAGAACAGCCCGCCGGCCGAGGGCATGAAGCCCGCGGGAATCAGCGCCCGCAGCAGGAACACGAAGAGCACGAGGCAGATGAGGCCTCGGCGTTCGGTTCTGCTGAGAATCGCGGCGCGCATGGGTACCTATTCTATCAAGAGCTTCGTCCGGTACCCACGCAAGCGATGCGCATACGAGTTGCAGGGAGGATCCAACCCGCCCGCTCTTGTTCTGGCGGCCGAGTTGACTGCGCTGCAACGGCAGTCGCCAAGCACGTCATGCCACGCTGCCGATCAAAGCATCGGCACGCGCAGCAGAGTAGCAACGGGCGAGTCGATCCATGACTCGCCCGCGCAGGCATGCTTCAGTGCGCGCCGCGAACGATGTCCTGGCACTGCCTGCGGCGCCACACGGTCTGCGCGACCGCGTTGCGTTCGGCGTTGAGAACGACCTTGTACTGGCACACCAGATAATTGGCGGAATCGGGCATCTGGAACTTGATGTGGTAGTCCCACTCCTCCCCCTTCTTGCCATTGCGGCGCTCCACGGGCTCACCCAGTGCAGCACGCAACTCTTCTACTGACGTGCCGGGAACGATGGCCCCGAGCCGCTGCGGCTCGTACACGTCGCCGTCACGCTGGAATGGCTCTGCGAAGTCCGGGCGCTTCATCTGCACATCGTCATACGACAGCGCGTCGAGGTTCGTCACCTTGTCCACCGGATTGCCGGCAACGGCCACGCCTGCACCGACAGCCAGCGCCGCCGCGAGCATGGAGGCCACGGCCGTCTTCATGGAAAAACTCGTCTTCATGGATTCACCTGGGTGAAAATAAGGTTCTCGTCAATCGCGAAGAAGCGTCGCAAGCGGCCCTGGTGATACAGGCACTCCAGCGCCAGCTGCTGCATTTCGTACTCGTTGTCCACCAAGGCGCTGCGCGCGCTGTGGTACTCCTGTTCGGCGTTGAGCAGATCCACGAGCGAGCGCGTGCCTAGCTGCAGATACTGCTCCTCGTACAGATCGCGGGTTTCGCGTGTGCTGTCGATGCGCTCGGCCAGCACGCGCTGGCGCTGAACGTGGCCGTCGTATTGCACGCGCGCCTCCTCGATTGCCTTGCTTGCCTCGAGCTCGGCACGGGCGATGGCTGCATCGGCCGCCTGCAGGGCATGTAGCGCAGCGCGCTGACGCGCTCGGTTGCGTCCACCCTGATACAGCGGCGCCGTCAGACTCAGCATCACGCCCGTGTCGACATCCTCGCCGCCACGGCGCGATGCGTTGTCGAGCCCGCGCGCCACCGACGCCTCCAGCATCAAACTTGGCCGATCCAGCAGATTGGCCAGCTTCTGCCCCTGCTCCGCAACGACACGGCCGGCCCGCGCCGCTAGCACGGCTGCCGGCACGTCGTCTTCGCTCGTGGCGCTGTTGCACACTCCGACCAACCCCGCGGGCACGCTGCCGTCGACATCCGCTGTTGGTCTACCCGTGAGAGTGCCCAGCGTCTGTCGCCAGCGCGCGGCCAGCGTCTGCTGCGTCTGTTCATGTGCCTGCGATGACTGCACTCGAGCCAAGGCCTGCACCACGTCCGAACGTGCACTGGCACCCTTGGACTCGCGCTCGCGCGCCAGACCGGCTAGGTGTTCCACGCCTTCGACTTGATCGCGCGCCAGCTCCACCAGACGCCGCTGGTGCAGCACTTGTAGCCAAGCTTGCGCCGCTTGCTTGGCCACATCGTCCACGGTCATGAGTACCTGAGCGTGCGCACGTGCGATCTGCGCGTCGGCCTGCTCCACCTCAGCATTGGTGCGACCGAAGTCGTACACCGTCTGCGTCAGCGACAGCACCGCCTGGTGCACGCGCCGGCTGTCGTAACCGTTGATCGCTTCGCTGCGCGCCTCGGAATTGATGCCCACGCGCAGTTGCGGGTAGTAACCGGCCTCGGCCGCGGCACGACCTTCGCCGGCCTCGCGCCACTGCGCCAGCGCATTGTGGACGGAGGGATGCGTAGCCGCTGCGGCACGCACCGCTTCGATCAAGCTCAAGCCGCCGGATGCGGGCAGCGACCACGCCGTCCAACGCTGGCAGGGAGAACAGCATCATCGGGCCGAGGCTGTCGACATCTCCACCGAGGTCCGTTCCGGCAGGATGGACGCTGATTGTGAGCGTGGATGCGGGGGAATCGCCGTCGGCGTCCTCGATGACGAACTGAATCTGCTCGATGTGCGCCTCGCCTTCTGCGAGCGCGGGCAGATAGGTGTACTCGCCGGTTTGCATGTTGACGATCAAGACGCCACCCGTCTTGATCTGGCCGTCCGGCCCCAACGTCTGAATGACCCAGGTGCTGGTGTCGGCTTTCCAGGTGCCATTCGAGGTGCCACCGGCCGTGGCACCGCCGATCGCGTACGTCACGCCATTGACCGTCACCGACGCCACGTGACCGCCGTCGGCCCCGGCACCCAGCGTATCCAGCGTGCCTGCGGTGAAGAGGTTGCCCGCTTGGGCAGCACCGACGGTTTCGCGCAGGATCGGCGGCAGATCCGCAGGCGTCCGCACGACGACGGCATCCGTATCCGTACCGCTCGCTCCGTCGAACGCAATGTGATTCAGGGCCAGCGGGGCATCTTGGAGACTGGAACCGATGCCGAACGAGAACGCGACAATGTCTTCCTCGGTCAGGAAGCTCGTCCACTCATCGACCACGTTGTTCGTGACCGTCCCATTGTCCTTGATGGAACCCTGACTGGGTTCACCATCGGAAATGAAGTACGCCACCGTCCTGGCACCGCCGATCTTTCCAGGATCCTCGTAGGCATCCATGGCCTTCCACAAGGCCGCCTCATAGTCGGTCCCCGTCGAAGGCGCATCCAGGTTGCTGATGTAAGAGATCGCGTCTGCGACACTCATCCAGGTGCTGCCTACGGCCTGGGTATCCTGCGTTCTACCGAACACTACGATGCGCACGGCCACGTCACCGAGCACGTCGTACTGCGCCAGCAGTTGCATGGCCGCCTCTCTCATCGATGGGAGGCGGTTCTCGGTACTCCCGGCACCGGATTTCATGCTCAAGGAGATATCGAGTATGAGCAGAACGTTCGTGTCCTGCTCCGGTAGAACGAGGTCCGTGGTAACGGGGCTGGCCGAGGGCGCGTCGTCCTCGATCGTCACCGTCAGCTTGCCGGTGCTCGTGACCGTGCCGTCATTGACGCTGACGATGAACTCGAGAGTCTTCGACTCGTCGTCTTCGCCCGTGTGATCGATCGGTGCCTTCAGTGTCACGGTGTAGTTGCCGTCGGCGTCGATCGTGGCGACCAGCACTTGCTTGCCGCCGGCCGTACCCACGAGCGGATCGTCCTGAGTGCCCGTGCCGCTCCAGATCACTGCCACGCCACCAGATGTGATGCCGGTGCCGGCCGGCGCCGACAGCGTGACCGTCAGGTCATCTTCATCCACGTCAGAGATGGCGAGCTTGCCCTGGGCGACGACGTCGCCTTCCAGCAGACCGCTTTCGGAGAGCGTCTCGGTCACTGCGCCGACCTGCGGCGCATCGTTCACCGGCGTGACGGTGACCTTCACGGTCGAGGTCGTCTGACCACCATTGCCATCGCTCACCACCACGGTGAAGGTGTCTTCACCGTAGAAGTCCGCGTTGGGCACGTAGGTCCACGTGCCGTCGGAGTTCACGGTGACCATGCCATGCGCAGCGTTGTCGCCGAGCGCGTAAGTGAGCTCGTCGCCCTCTACGTCCGTGGCCTCGACTGCACCGTTGACGGCCTTGTCCTCTTCGGTCGTCACTTCGTAGACGGTCTGCGCCGCCACCGGGTCGTCGTTCACCGGCGTGACGGTGACCTTCACGGTCGAGGTCGCCTGCCCACCGTTGCCATCGCTGATTACGACAGTGAAGCTGTCCTCGCCGTAGAAGTCCGCGTTGGGCACGTAGGTCCACGTGCCGTCGGAGTTCACGGTGACCGTGCCATGCGCGGCGTTGTCGCCGAGCGCGTAAGTGAGCTCGTCGCCCTCTACGTCCGTGGCCTCGACCGCACCGCTGACGGCCTTGTCCTCTTCGGTCGTCACTTCGTAGACGGTCTGCGCCGGCACCGGAGCGTCGTTGACCGCCTGAACGTTAATCGTGACCGTGGCCGTGCTGCTGCCGCCGCGACCATCGTCGATCGTGTAGTCGAACGACACTTCGCCGTTGTGATTCGGCGCCGGCGTGAACGTCAGCGTCCCGTTCGAGTTCATCGTCACCGTGCCCGCGCCGCCAAGTAGGTTCACGGTCTTGCCCGGAACAGGCGAGCGTTTTGGGTCAGCAAAGCCACGTCGCGGCGCACGTCGGCTGGATCGATGTGCGCAAGCCGCACACCGTCGAGCAGCACCTCGCCGGCGTGCGGTGGCCGCAGGCCGGAAAGTGCTTGCAGCAAGGTGGACTTGCCCGCACCGTTGCGCCCGAGCACGGCAATCCGCTCGCCGGGGCGTATTCTCAGTTCCTTCACCCGCAGCACGACCTGTTCGCCGTCATAGCTGAAGGTTGCTTGCCGCATTTCGTATTCGCCCTGCAGGCACGGGCGGTGAACTCGCGATCCGTCCGGCGCATGATCGACCGGCAGATTCATCAGCTGCTCCAGCCCCTGGGCGGCAATGCGAGCTTGCTGCCAACGGTTGAGCACTTGGGTCAGACTGGCCAGCGGCGCGAGCATGCGACTCGCGAGAATCGAAGCAGCGACCAGCACACCCGTGCTCATCTGGCCGGCCATTACTTGCGGCGCGCCCAGCAGCACCACCACGGCGAATGCGCCGCCCTGCACCGTCTGCTGCCAATTGTTCAGCCGGCTTAGCAACTGCCGCAGGCGCAGACCCGCAGTGGCGTTGACTGCGTTGTAGTGGTTCCACTGGTTCTGAAAGCGCGCCTCGGCCTGCAGCAGCTTGATGTCCTCGATGCCCTGCACTGCCTCCACGAGCATCGCGTTACGCAGCGACGATTCCCGCATGCTCTCCTGCACCAACGCACGCAGCTTGCTTTGCGCCAGCACGCTGGGCAGCAGCAAGAGCACGAATGCGCCCAGCGGCACCACGACGAGCCAACCGGCGATGGCCCAGAAGACGACGCAGAACAATAAGAAGAACGGCAGGTCCGCCACCGCTGCGACAGTGGTGGAAGTGAGCATCTCGCGCACGGGCTCCAGCTCGCGCAGTTGCGAGACGAAGGTGCCGGTCGTGCGCGGCCGCGCCGTGTTACGCACGTGTAGCGCATGGCCGAACACTCGGTCTGAAATGCGTAGGTCGGCTCGCTTGCCGAGCAGATCCGCGATGCGAGTGCGCGCGTCGCGCATCGCCCAAGCGCACAGCAACGCAAGCACGACACCGCCGAACAGCACGTAGAGCGTCGGCTGCGACTGCGCGGGAATCACGCGGTCGTACACCTGCATGGAGAAGATCACGCCCGCCAGCGCCATCAGATTCGCGATGAGCGAGGCGACGAATACATGAGCGTAAGGACGCAGGTCGGCAAATACGATTCTGCGCAGCCAGTGCGGCTCGACGGGTCGGATGTAACTGTCTACGCGTGAATCCGGCGCGTTGTGCAGCGGCCGTAGCACGGCCATCGCGTGTACCGCCGCCCGCAGCTCATCGATCCCGCGCACGACTTCAAGTCCCTGATCCCCACTGAAAGTCACGCGCAGTCCCTGGGCGGTAATACCGGTGACGACCGCAACTTGCCCGTCACGCAGCTCCAGTACCACAGGCAGGCGCCAGACATCGAGGCCGCGCAAATTCGGCTCGACGAACCGGAGCGTCAGCCCCGCCTGCGCGGCAAGGCGCCGGACACTGTCGTCACGATCCTGGCCATCATCCCACGCCGCTTCGACGCGCATGCGTTCGCGCGAGACGTCAAGGCGGAAGTGCGCGGCCACAGCGCAGATGGCATCTCGCCAGGCCGGAAGCGGCGACGGCTGCTGCGGCTGTGCTGCATCTTGCCCGTTTTCGATGACCGGCACGCTGGCCGCTTGCGACCTGTCCAACACCAAATCGACGCTCGAAGCTTACCTTCTGCGGGAATGTAAGAATTCTAATGACTCGCGCCGCATCCGTGCACCACTCGGTTGACGCGAGGAAGCACACCCAGGACTCGCGGCCGCCCTTCGTGCGGGCCTGCAAAGCGCGGGCTGCACCGCTTGGTCGCCAGACACGCACAAC
>Ga0207866_1003311_pt1 | contig 10034 bp, 3 predicted proteins | sample HigsolmetaAR203D_FD_184835 | JGI IMG/M metagenome (GOLD analysis project Ga0207866, IMG submission 184835) | Ionic liquid and high solid enriched microbial communities from the Joint BioEnergy Institute, USA - AR20-3-D (SPAdes) (version 2) ...
TTTCATATGAAGCCGGGTGCTTCTACACCAGTTTCAATTCCTCATAGGTACGATCCAAACGGGATGGTTATACCGAAACGCTTGTGCGGGAGATCGAGTTTCAATTCCTCATAGGTACGATCCAAACTTACTTCAGTTTCATATGAAGCCGGGTGCTTCTACACCAGTTTCAATTCCTCATAGGTACGATCCAAACCGATGAACATACGTCCATTTGGCGCTTCGAGAAGCCGTGTTTCAATTCCTCATAGGTACGATCCAAACGCAACCAGCTACCGTCTCGAAGTCGCGCAAAACCGTGGTTTCAATTCCTCATAGGTACGATCCAAACGACAAAGCCGGATGCAGACAATTACCTGAAAAGCGTGTTTCAATTCCTCATAGGTACGATCCAAACGCCGGGACGCCTCGATCGCCTTCGGGTGGATTTTGCGAGTTTCAATTCCTCATAGGTACGATCCAAACGGGGTCGGACTTCGAGAGCGAGACCGAGAAGCAGTTGTTTCAATTCCTCATAGGTACGATCCAAACGCGGGAATCACATACAGATTTCTTCCCTGCGCAGGAAGAGTTTCAATTCCTCATAGGTACGATCCAAACTTTGACGAGTACAAGCCCCGGTTCAAAAACGACCGGAGTTTCAATTCCTCATAGGTACGATCCAAACGCTGCCGGCGAATGATCACCTTGCTCATTGATTACGGTTTCAATTCCTCATAGGTACGATCCAAACGTTACGTGAAGAATTGCATAAGTTTCAGGAATTGGCGATGTTTCAATTCCTCATAGGTACGATCCAAACCGCTTCGATCTGGTTGATTCACGCGCTATGTTCGTATTGGGTTTCAATTCCTCATAGGTACGATCCAAACGCCGAACGATGCCCGAGATGGAAAGAGATGGAGCAAATGTTTCAATTCCTCATAGGTACGATCCAAACAAGCTGGAGCCGGTGTTTATCAGCGCGACTATCTAGTTTCAATTCCTCATAGGTACGATCCAAACGCGGAATTCCCGCGACTCAATCGCCCAGCTACTATCCTGTTTCAATTCCTCATAGGTACGATCCAAACGGAGCTATCACAGACTGCTGGAATGAAGTGTTTGAAAGTTTCAATTCCTCATAGGTACGATCCAAACAACGAAATTTGGCCGCTCGCCCACAACGTAGAAAGGTTTCAATTCCTCATAGGTACGATCCAAACGACGGAAATGCCAACTAACCACTACGCAAAGATAATGTTTCAATTCCTCATAGGTACGATCCAAACTGAAACCCTGAACACCTACTGGCAGGGCGATTGTGAAGTTTCAATTCCTCATAGGTACGATCCAAACCAAAAGCATTAGGATTGGATAAAGTTCCCGTCGATTATGTTTCAATTCCTCATAGGTACGATCCAAACTTGGTCGGTTCGATCATGAGAATCCTCCCTTTCTCTGTTTCAATTCCTCATAGGTACGATCCAAACTCATCGGCATTGAGGTTTCTGAGCCGATGATTCAAAAAGGTTTCAATTCCTCATAGGTACGATCCAAACTCGCGTCAGCCTCTTTCATGCGTCCGCTCAATTCGGCGTTTCAATTCCTCATAGGTACGATCCAAACTTCGCAATCACATCCGCGATTACCGGACCCGACTCCGTTTCAATTCCTCATAGGTACGATCCAAACTTCTGAAACGAGCGCTGGGCTACTCCTACGAGGAAAGTTTCAATTCCTCATAGGTACGATCCAAACTCTCGGCCAGCCGATATGCGCGGGTGTGAAACTCATTCATGTTTCAATTCCTCATAGGTACGATCCAAACACGCCCATGATCCTGATTTGGTTGCGAGCCTGATCGAGTTTCAATTCCTCATAGGTACGATCCAAACTGAATTTATAGTCTGAATCCTGCACAACGTAAACATGTTTCAATTCCTCATAGGTACGATCCAAACGCCGTTCGCGTGCCCGCAGTTCTTCGGCGTATTCCTGTTTCAATTCCTCATAGGTACGATCCAAACGCCGACCGGGTTCGATTCGGAAACACTTGCGAAGCTGAGTTTCAATTCCTCATAGGTACGATCCAAACGTCGAAGGTATTAAGCACGGCGGCGGCGTTAATCTGTTTCAATTCCTCATAGGTACGATCCAAACCGTATTCACCGGCGAAGTTAGCCACGTCATCAACTAGTTTCAATTCCTCATAGGTACGATCCAAACCGTATTCACCGGCGAAGTTAGCCACGTCATCAACTAGTTTCAATTCCTCATAGGTACGATCCAAACATTGAAAGGAGATGATGGACGTGGCGAACCGTTACGGTTTCAATTCCTCATAGGTACGATCCAAACGGAGTTCCGCAAACCGCGGCCGCAGCAGGGAAGCGGTGTTTCAATTCCTCATAGGTACGATCCAAACGTTGATGGTCAGTTATCAGCTTGATTAGCTTCTTGTCAGTTTCAATTCCTCATAGGTACGATCCAAACTGTATGCCGGAGGAGAGATTCGCACGATTACCGCACGTGTTTCAATTCCTCATAGGTACGATCCAAACGCAATGACGCCCAGCGAAACGTTCTTGATGATGGTGTTTCAATTCCTCATAGGTACGATCCAAACCCCAAAAATGCCCGAAATATCAGCCTTATGTTCAGGCACGGCTGAATCCATAATTCACCATATCCACACCCAGTATATCACAGAACCCTTATCCTATCAGCATATTCATGGTTCTTCCATTGTCGTCGACCCCCGGGGATTTTTGCGCTACCGGAGGTCGACGACAAGAATGCCGCCGCTCCCGACCCCTATATCGGAAGCAGGCGGCATTCCCGCATCTTCAATCTCTTCCCCGCGTCGGCTCGTACGCGTCCAGCTCAAGCAGTTCCAGCACGTCCGCATGGTTCAGCGTCTTCATGTGCGCGATCCGGTTGCGCGCCTTGTAAATGAGCCCGAACACCCGCAAATCTTCGGCTGAACGGAACATTCCGTGCGGACCGCCGACCTGCGCCAGCAGCTCCTTGTTGTTGAAGTAGTCGTGCATCAGGTGGCGCAATTCCATGTCCTCGGGCTTCCGGAGCAAGTTGCCGTAATCATCCCGCTTCGGCAGCAGCTGCTGCAACCCTTCCCGGTATGCGTCAATGAAGCGGCGGCGCAGCCGCTCCAGCAGCGGAAACACGATCTGAAGCTGCGCCTCCCACACGATGGATTCCAACCGCTTGGGATCGTCGGCCAGGCGCTGGAGTTCGGAGTGTTCATCCGCCGAGGCCTCCAATGCGTCCAGCGGATTGCCTTGCGCGCAGGCCTCGGCCAGCTTCGCGCACAGTTCCGGGTCCGGGCCGGCGATCCGCGCCAGGAGCTGGGCGTAATAGTCGCGGACCAGGCCCGACGCCGTCCTGGAAGCGCAGTAGGCGGCAAACCACTGCATATCATACGCCGTCAGGTAGTCGGCCAGCCGAAACACCGCCACTCCCCTTCGGACTCCCTGAAGCGGATTTTCGCCCCGGAAGACCAGCACCATGAGTCCGTTGTCCGGCGTACCGTGGCGGGCGTATTCGACGGCAAAATTCACCCACGTCGTGTGCTCGTGCACATCGTTGACAACGTACACCCGACCAGCAAGCCAGTTCCGCTTCGCCAGCACTTCCGCCGGCGAGCCGTCGAGCGGGTGGTAATCCATTTCCCGTCCGCTGGCCCGGAGCAGCCATTCGCCGGGATCCTCCCATCCCGGAACGGCATCATCATAGACGTTCAGTGTGCCGTCTTCCTGCAGCAGCCGATCGATGAACAGGTTCCGGAAATCCGGGAAACAAGGCGGCTCCTCGATCAGCAGAACGCGATGACGCCAGGACGCCTCGACCGCTTCGTTCAGCATCCGGGCCGGACCGGAGACGTGCAGCCACCAGAATTCCGCGGGTTCCATCAGGCTTCAGCTCCGTCCGTGTTCATGTTCGCCATGCGTTCCAGCTCAATTTCCAATCTTTCCTCATCTCCCTGCATTTCGAAGAAGCTGTACCGGCTGAAGACGTACCGGTCGCTGCCGCTCGCCTCGGGACTGAAAATGTTCAGCGCCGCCATCTCCTCCATCAGCGCCTGCACGCTTTCGATCGGCAGACTCGAGATCTTCTCGAGGCCGAAAACCTGGCAGATCTCGTACAGTTCCTTCGCCGTAGCGCCGTGGCCGATGCCTTGCATGTAATAGTGGACAGCCATGGCCTTGGCCAGAATGTCGTATTCGGTGTCGAGCTGCAGCGTGATCCGGAAACGCTTCTCGACTTCGTCCCGGAAATTCTTCTGGCCGAGCAGCGTCTTGATATGGCCCTCGCCGAGGATGTACGGAGGCGCCGAGTTTTCGTTGAAAACGCCTTTCCGGTAGCTTTCGGCGATCGTCTCGATCAGTTGCTCGCCGAAGTAGTGGATCATGCCGGGATAGTAGTTCGTCTTCGCCAGGATGAAGCTGATCAGCGCCTCGCTGTCGCGCTCGAGACGGAATCCGAGATAATGCAGCGGGCGCAGCAGCAGTTCGCGCGCGTCCAGATATTTCATCGGACCGATGTTGATGCCGTAGAGATGCCCCAGCACGCTGTTGTCGCGGAGCAGTTTCTGATTGAAGCGCACCACGTTGTGCAGGCCGGCCAGCACGAACTTGAACTTCCCGGGAACCATGATCCGCAGATCCTGCAAGAGCTCGAGCGGCCGGTTTTCGAGCTTCTCGCAATCCTCCAGGAACGCATCCGCCTCGTCGAGCAGCAGAAGGAGCTTCTCGATCGGCTCCTCTTCCCTCGTCAACCGGTCGCGAAGCATTTCCTGGAACTGTTCCCAGGTCTCGCACGATTTCGCGAGAATCTTCTTCCGCACGAGCTCGCCGCAGATCTTTGTCAGCGCCTGCTTCGCGTCCAGACGCTTGATGTCGATGTATATCGCGTAGCAGCCCTTCTCGGGATCATGCACCCGATTCTCGGTTTCGCGCAGCAGGACCGTCTTGCCGAGCTGACGTCCGCCGTACACGAACACCGGCCCGTCCATCTGCTGGATTTTCTCGAGTTCCGTCGCCCGTCCGATGAACATCTCCGGCGGAATCGGACCGTAGCCGGACGGTGCGAACGGCTGCACCTTGCTCGCCGGCAGCGCCGCCATCAGGAACGCCCGGACGCGTTCGTGTTCCGGATAACCGGCCAGGAACAGCGCCAGCACGCGATCGACGACGGCCACAATCTCGCCCGCCATGCTCCGCAGTTTGACCGACCGGGCCAGCACCCTCCAGTCCGCCAGCGACAGCGCGTAATCGAGCAGCACAATGGTCGCCGATCCGCTTCCCTTGCCGTAGGATGCGACCTCGTCCAGGATGTTCTCCGGCTTCCGGTTGCCGTCCATCAGGATGACGCGCAGCCCCTGTCCCGCGGCCTTCGTTCCGAACGCCGCGAATGGATGCGGATACTGGGCAAGCCGAGCGTCGCGCGGTTCGGGACAGACCAGATATTCCCGCTGATACTGGACGGTCCTTACTTCCCGGATCTTCTGCGACAGCAGCATGCCCATGAACTCGTCGAGCGATTTCGGCTTGTGCCACAGCTTGATGAACCGCTCGGCGTTCTCCGTGTTGCGGTTGTTCTGGTTCGGATATAGCAGGTTGCGGACGTTCTGGAGGTAGACCCGGTGCAGATCGAACTTTTTGTTCCGGCTGCACGCGTTGTAAAGCAACGGATATTGGGTCTGGAACTTTTCGTAAATGTCGGAATCCCAAACCTCCAGCATCGGAATGTCCCGGAGATTCTCGTTGCCGGCGAGACGGATGAAGTCTTCCGCCACGGTCATGTTCCGCTCTTCGAGCATGTGATCGATTTTTCGCAGGATCGGCCATTCCGCCAGCGCTTCCTCTTCGCCGAGGGACGGATCGGCCTTCTGCAAAATCTCCCGCCTCAGCGTCTCCAGCCCCTGCCGCGTTGCCTCCATCCGCCGGTCGGAACCGCTCCGGATCCGATCCCGGAGCTCGTCCAGGAACCATTTGTAGTACCCGGCGTTTCGCGTCTGCCGCGCGTGCTGTTCGCCGGCTTCCGAGAGCCGGAGATAGTCGTAAAGCTCCTCGATGCCGGTCAACTGGCCGAAATTCTGCGCCAGTTCCACATGCATCCGGAAATCTTCCTTGAGCCTTTCGAGCTGGACCGGCAGTTTGTCGGCGGTCTTGCGCACTTCTTCTTCGCCGATGGGCGAACGGTCCAGAATGGCGGCAAGCCGGTCATAGAGGCCGAGATCATACCTCCGAAGCGCCCGCTCCGCCGCCTCGTCCCAATCCTGTGCGCGCGGCAGATGGTGCTGCTTCATGATCCGCTCCCACAGCCTGACGCCCTGCGCCGGAAGTTTCGGATCCAGCCATTCCTGGTCGAAGACGGGAAGCATGTTTTCATTCAGTTCGACATAGCCGCCGAGAAGGAGAGGAGCGTAGAACCTCTCCGGCTTCCGCGCCTCCTCCTCGTCCAGCATGGACCGGATCTGCGCGAGCGTCCGGATCAGGCATTGCCGGCCGGTGGTATCCGCTTCGCCCGGGGTGGCCGGCGCTTGTTCCATTTCGCGCATTACGGCGTCGATCAGTTCCAGCGTCCGGCTCCGGGCAGCAGCCAGCGCTTCCGGTTCGACCGGCACGCGGATGTCCGACGAATCCAGACGGTAACGCAGTGCGCAGCACCGGATCACCGGCGTGACCGCCTCGCGCAGCCAGTTCATCATCCGGCTGAAGTAATTGCCGATCAGCGGTTCCTGCTTGTATCCCCCCAGCTTGATGTCGTCCCAGTGGCGCTGCAGATATTCCGCCAACAGGTCGTCGTCGGGAACCGCCCTTTCCGGATCATCCAGCCAGTTGTCCAGATCGGCAAGCGTGAATTCCCGGCACGCTTCCCTGAGTTCCTGGAGCGGCATGTCGGCCGCCCGCCGCGCCAGCTCCCACAATCTTCCGTTGGGGGACTGGTAGAGCTGGTTGACCAGAACGCGCATCTTGTTGTGCTTGAAATCGGCCCGGACGATGTGCGGGAACTTCGTGTCGATCAGTTCCTTGAGCTGCTGCTTGCAGACGTCGAGCGCACGGAAATCGTCCAATTGGCTGCTCGCCGTCCGGGACGTGCAATATTTGATGCCGACCGTGTGGCGGGCGATGAATTGCCAGAAATACCGGATCAATTCCCGGATGGAGGGCAACGCCTGCAGAACCGCGCTGGACTGGTCGCTGTTGATTTGGCTCCACCGGTTCCGGAGGCGGTAATCTTTCGGATCGTCGGGATCAAAGAACATCCGCACGCTGATCGAGGCCGACAGCCAGTCATCCAGCGTTTCATGGCCCGGCACGTACGCCGGTATCGGCGTATCAAGCAGTTCGAACCGGTCGCGCTCCCGATTGCCGTAGAGCGGGTCGAACAGGGAGAACGACACCTTGTCCCGCAGGACGTCGAGATCGGACAGATTCAGTCCGGGATCCCGCGTCAGGGCGTGCAGCAACACGGCGCCTTCGGCCATCTGCCCGTCGGACAGGAGCCGCACCGCGCAGCGGACGGCCTCCTCCTGCTGCCGCAGATCGTCCGGATTGGACTCGTCCGCGCGAATGTCGTCTTTCGGCGGTTGTCCCGATTTGGCGGTCACGGGTTGTTTGGCGGAAGCGGACGCCGCCTGGGCCGGCATTTCGGACGGTTCGGACTTGGCCGCCGGTGCGGCGTCCCGATGCGTCGTCATCGCATCCGATTCCACCCCATGCGGCTCCGTCCCATCCGGTTCCGTTGCCGCCGCCGATTTCCCCGATATGTCCGGCTCCATCGCCGTCTCCGACGCTTCCGCTCCGACCGGTGCCTCGGCAGTCCGGGCGGCATCCTCCGCGGCTTCCGGCTCCTCCGCCGCTTCCGCCCCGGCTTCCGCGACCGACTCTTCGACGGACACACGCGCTGCATCGTCCGCCGCGTCTTCCGCCGACTGTTCTGCCACGCCCGCTTGCACCGCATTCGTCTCTCGGTCCAGCCTCAAGACTTTGCGGAGCACCGTGTCCTTCACTTCGGCATCGAAGCCCGCTCCGTCGCCGTCAGGCCACACCTGGAAGGCCTCGATACCGTACAACTTCCGCAGCCGTTCGCCCCAGTACGATCCGGGGCGAGTCGTGACGGCAAGCACCCGGAGGTTTCCGTCGAACCGCTGCACCATCGTCCCGATCAGCCGCTCGATGTCCACCGCGGTCTTCCCGGGATCGTACGCCGGAAGATCGCCGCAAACATACAGGACCGGCTGGTTGTCCATTTTCAGCAGCCGATACGGCACGTTCCGGTTCGTCTTCTCGATCAACAGGTCCTTGTCGTGCTCGCCCGTCCGATTCAAGACATCGAACAAGACGCGCAGTCTGAGCAGCGCGAAGGCCGCCCGCTCCGGCTCCTCCGGCACCTCCCATTCCGCGGAGGCGAATTCCGGCACGTTCTTGAGCTTCTTCCTCAGCGCCTGCCGGGTTCCCTCCCGACTGAGAAGCGCCCAGCCCTGGGACGAAACCGTATAACAGACGTCTTCCTCCCCTTCGAACTCAATGTTATGGGAGTCAAAATACCCACGCCTGACAATCCGGTCGAGTATCGCCAGATAGCTCCCGAAAGCCTCACTTTTTCCCGACTCCTCGAAATCTTTCGCCAGCATGTTTCGCGTGACAAATCCGTGCTGTGCCGTGAAAGAAAGCACGAAGGCGGCGTTGCCCAATCTGGCCCACTCAGACAGTTCTTTCTCGAACTTGTTCACCGAGACGGAACCCGATTTCGCCCGGCTCTCCAGCGAATATCGCACGTTCGTCACGTTCAGGCAAAGTTCGGCCGGGTATGCGTCTTCGGGCGCATGAATGGAGACCGTCGGCTCGTCCGTCACGGCAACGGCGTCGACCGCCGTCCCGTCCGCCGCTCCGCGGTCATCGGAGGCCGCCGGTTCGTCCGACGCATCCGCCATGCCTTCGGCTGCGCTCTCCGACACCGGAACCGACACCGCCGCTTCAGCCGCTGCCGCGGCTTCCGCCTTCATGCCGCTTTCGGCGACGGGAACCGGTTCCGCGGGATCCATCTTTGGTCCGGACCCTAATCCGGCTTCGGGAGCAGACCCGGATTCAGCCGCGGCCGTTTCCCGAACGTCGTGCGTATCCGGTTCGGACCATTCCAGATAGTCTCCTTTCAACGCGAAGCTGATCGCGAACCCGAAGACCTGTGCAATTTCCGGATACGGATCGCCGCCCGCCGCCGAGTCATATTGCCCGGTGTGCACGTCCCGGAGCAACCGATACGGCATCGCCTTTTCCTGCCATTCCATCGGGGCGGTGTCACCGTTCAACCATTCGAGTACGGTTTGACGATGCCGATCCAGATCCTGGTTGATCTGCTCCCGCATCGCGCCCGCCTGCTCCTTGCATCGGAGACCCAGGAACCAGCGAAGTGCTTCCAGCGTCGGCGCAAGGCGCCTCCGCGCCAGCAAGCGCTCCATCTGCTTTCGCAGCCCGGTGTAAGTATCGGGAACCGCGTCCCCTACCAGATATTCCAGGAACGTCTGTTGGGAATGGATCGCCTTTGTTCCTGTTTCAGCTAATTTTTCCCATTCATCGAGAGAGATCAAGCTGTCCGCATCAATCCTCTCCACCATTCCCAGAAGAAGATGACGCAGCGTCTCCCGCTGTCGCTCCGATTCGGTCAAATCCTGCTGCAATCGCTCCAATTCGCTGCCATGAACGCTCATGGTATTCCTCCCTTCGGATCGACATGGCGGAGATCAGGACGATGCGGTTGGAAGTAACTTCCGCCGCCCCCCTCTGTCCGATATTCGCACGCGGTCCTGATTCCTTACAACATCTGCCTTATTTGATTATAGCAAATAGACCGGAGGAGGACTATCTGTGCGAGGTAGCGAGAAGTTGTCTGATGCTAGACTAAATAGTGGACACCGAGAATCGAGAATGCGACAATAAATTCAGCAAAATCGAGGTGTCCGAAGATGAGTCAAAAGTATGACAAAGACTTCAAAATCCAAACCGTGAGGATGATCCAGGAACAGGGAA
>Ga0207866_1003318_pt1 | contig 10010 bp, 13 predicted proteins | sample HigsolmetaAR203D_FD_184835 | JGI IMG/M metagenome (GOLD analysis project Ga0207866, IMG submission 184835) | Ionic liquid and high solid enriched microbial communities from the Joint BioEnergy Institute, USA - AR20-3-D (SPAdes) (version 2) ...
CGCCAATCTCCATGGGTGTGTTTATGGAGTTTACGTCCATGAAGGATCATTACAAGCGTCTCGGTGTTGAGTTCACTGAAGATATGACGGATCAAGAAGTTCTGGATGCGATTACTTACTGGGAAGAACATCCACCGGCACCGGCACCGGAACCTTCGCCGGAAACCCGCATCGCTGCGGCGCTGGAATTCCAAAATCTATTGGCAATGGAGGATGTTGAATAATGACATTCGATCTTATCAAAAGAAACTATGATCTCGGTCTCTGGAACGAGCGCATGGTAGCCGTTGCTGTAAAGAAAGGTGTTATCACTGCGGCGCAGTATGAGCAAATCACTGGTCAGCCGTATCCTTCCACATAACAAGTAGAATGGGGCTGGTCCTACATGGAATCGAAAGACATTGTAGAATTAGTTACCCAGGTCAGGTTGGACATACGAGAACTAGCAACTGAGATAAGAAACCTTAGAGACCTTGGGCCAAAGCTGGACGGTGTTAAAGACATCGCAGTACGAGCGCTAGACCGCGCTGAAAACGCCCATACCAGGCTCGATAGCCTGGACGAAGCCATTGATAAGATCAATGAAGGGCAGAACTGGTTGCCCAAGCTTATAACGTCCTGCGTCATAACAACAATCATAGGTGGTATTGTAGGAGCAGCCTTAGCATCTATACTTGGGGGTTAATACGATGCACGATGCTCCGGCTTTTGTAAATGGCTCTCAGCTTATTGCTGAGGGCTTTACCGGTAAAAATACGGTTGTTGCTATAATTGATAGCGGCTTTGAAAGCGAGCACCCTGCTTTTGCTAAAAATGTCATTGGTAAACGCCGTATGCGTGACGGGTCTGAAGATGTGTCGGGTGCGAGCCACGGCACTTCAGTAGCTAGCGTAGTAACCAGCATGGCGCCAGATGTAAAGCTATTGCTTTTAAACACAGCTATTGACTACGGGATAAACGGTGCGGGGCTCGTAGCCGAGGCGGTGGATTATGCTAGGCAATGGCGCGGTCCTAATGGGGAGAAGGTTTCCATCATAAATATGTCGTTCGGTACGTACGCTAGCCTGCTAGTGATGCGCGATGCTATCAAACGAGCGTACAATATTTTGTGTATCGCAGCGGTTGGTAACGATGGGGATGGCAATCCCAACACTGATGAAAAAGCGTATCCAGCGGCATGGCCAGAGGTGCTGGCTGTAGGAGCACACGGCGTAGACCTTAATGCGCGGTACTCCTCTAACTCTAACGAGGAAGTCGACCTAGTAGCGCCGGGGCAAAACATCAAAGTGGCTATTGGTGGCGGTGCTTATTCTACAGGGTCTGGCACGTCTATTGCAGCACCTGTAGTTGCAGGCGCCGCGGCGCTGTTGCGTGAGCGCCTAACTCAGCGGCTAGGAAGGGAGCCTACAGCACTGGAGCTGCGCTACGAGGTTCTTGGTAACACGACCCTCGAAGGGATGTCAGGTGATTTGGATCCGAGGCTTGTCGGCGTTGGGCGTTTGTATCTGAATGGAGGTGACGAAGTGAGCAGGACGGCTTTTATAAACACGGTAGCCCCTATAGCAGTTAAAGTGCGAGTAGATGGTGGGGTACTGTTCCCCAGCGTTTCCATTGCACAGATGATACTGGAGACCGGCGGCAAGATCCATAGCTGGAACAATCTTGTAGGATACAAGGTTGGTAGTGGCAAGCAGACTCCTTATTGGGGAGGTAAAAGTGTTAATACGAAGACATGGGAAGTGTATGACGGGGTAAAGCATGAAAACGTATCCGCTGACTTCCGCGCCTATGACAGCATAGAGTACTGCTTGAAAGACCAGGCGCTGCTGTTCCTCAACAACTCAAGGTACAAGCCCGTCGTTAATGCTAAGACGCCTGGAATACAGGCCTCAGCGCTGCAGGAGTGCGGCTACGCAACGGATCCGCAGTACCCAGGCAAGCTCATGGCTATTATAAGGTCGCATGGCCTAGAAATATTTGACCAGGAGGCGAAAGATGCTATGGAGAGACTCGCACAGCTAGAGGCCAAGATAGACGAGCTTAATAAGAATCTCGGTCTTGTAACTCGGTCGGTAGGTGCTAACGCTGAAGCTATCCTCAAGCTCAATAACAAGCACGGTATGGAAATCCCTAAGTGGGCGCTGCATGCAGTTAATGCTGCAGTAGCGAAAGGCATCATCGATACGCCTAACAACGGCAGCGAAGATTTCTACAGGTTCGTAACGATCATGCATCGGCTTGGACTATTCGAATAAGGGGGAGAATAACATGGAGTTCACAGACATTGTAGAATTTCTTAAAGAAAACACGTACACGGTCGCTGTGGCGCTGTTCATCCTCGGTATCTTCCTCAAGCGTTCAGAGAAAGTAGCTGATTGGTTGATACCGTTCATCCTGCTGCCAATCGGTATCGCGTTCTGCTGCGTCATCCTTGGTGACATTGTAGATGGCTTCCTACAGGGTATTCTGACAACAGGCGCCGCCGTACTGGTGAATAACTTGATCAAACAGGGCACTGAGAGGCAATAATTGCCTCTCTTTTTAATTTTTCGGAACAATTGGTATTTTTACGGGCTTGTAAATTTATTTAATACGAGTTCGTGATATTAGGGGGAGTATAAATATATTAGGGTGCTATCACGATCTTGTAAAACTTGATATACACTTGTTACGCGTAAATTTTACAATTTTTAACCATAAAAAGGCCAAGGTTTTTCCGAAACTTCTTATTAAAATATATAGGGGGTGCGGCCTTTTCTCAGTTAGATATTTCCCATATACTTCCGCGAGAAAAAGAGGTATAATATAATAAGAAAGGAGGTGCCGCCAATGAAATCTGTAGCACTCAAAGCTATTGCACTTGTATGCGCAGTATCAGTGTCTGTATCTCTGGGTATCTATGAATACAATCGCGGGTTGAGCGATGGTGTTGAAAAGCGCTCTAAAGAGCTAGAACCTTACTTCATTGAAATGGAAAACAGGCTTGAACGCTTGAAGGCTATGCAAGATGAAACATCGCGTATCATCTCTTCAATTGAGATTCCTACAGTGGAACGGCATGAAGTCGAAATTTCAACCGTTCATCCTGTGCTTGCGTTTCACGGTGACTTTGAAGCCGCGGTATTTACAATAACTGCATATTCGCCTTATGATGATCGTAACGGATTAAGCTCTGATGGTAACCCGAATACGACAGCCACTGGTACTAAACCAGGACCTGGGACATTCGCTGTAGATCCTGACGTGATTCCTTACGGATCCAAGGTGTACATTATTTATCCCGACGGCAGTATTGAACAAGGCATAGCAGAAGATACTGGAAGTGCTATCGCAGGTAAGCGTGGTGAAAAGCGTTTCAGAATTGACGTATTTAGACACACCTTCGATGATGCTATGGCGTTTGGCAAACAACGTGCAGTAGTAATATGGTATAATGGAGATGATGAAATTGAAAATTGACGTTTTGTGTATTGGAACACCTAAGATTATTGGCGACGCCGTTGGCCCGATGGTTGGAACGAGACTGGAGAAGCTGAAACGCACATTTGTACGTGACGTTCAAATTATCGGCACCGTTGATAATCCAGTCGTACGCTCCAACTATGAAGAGCGGATCAAAGAAATTCGCAAGGACGCTGTAGTGATTGTAGTGGACGCGACTGTAGGACCTAAGGTTGGAGAATGGGCTATAGAGGATGGTCCTATGCACCCTGGTTCCGGTCTTAACAACAGTGTAGGACCTATAGGCGATATGTGCGTGAAGTGCTACACCGCAGCAACACCTAGAGATCTACTTAAGGTACCTGCTGCAGATGTCGAGCGGCTCGTGCGTGCCATAACTACAAGGCTGTTGGTTCTGATCAATTATAGTAAATTAGGGTAAATATATAGGAGGTAATTAAGTAATATTTCAAAAGGCCCAATTTCAAATATTCAACTAGGTATTAATATTTATTTTTTATTTCATATCCATACTGTAATTTTTACCCTTCTGTAGCTTCCCACTTTTTTTGAACCTTTTAACTTTTGAATTTTCTCAACTATCTCAGTTATCTCAGTTTTCTCAGTTGTTTTTAAACCCCCAAAACGATTTAAAAAAATTTTTTTAACAATTTTTAAACCCTTATATACACCCCCTACGTGATGGTTAAAAAACTGAGATAACTGAGTTAGTTAAGAAAATTCAAAAATTTAAAAAAGGAGGATAGTCATCGTGGAAAAGCCATTTGAGGAACTTACACCGGAAGAGCAGTTCATAAAAAGCAAAGAATCTAAGGAGCTTTATAACAAGTTCTTTAACACGCATGCTAGGCTGGTATGGCATATAGTGAATAGGATCATACAGCGAGATATAGTTAAGTGCCTTGATTGTAGTTTGACATTTGATGATTTCATCCAATATGGCTATATAGGTATGCTAAAGGCCTACAATACGTATGACCCTACAAGATCTAAGTGGGCCACTTGGGCGTCAGCTTGTATACGTAATGAAGTGCTGTTTGCGCTGCGAAAAATACGCGCGCCTTTTAGAAGGCGCATTTTGACGCAGCCACTAGACACAATACTGGCAGAGAACGAGAAGGGTGAATATGCGTCACTGACCATAAACAAGGTTGTAGGATACAACGACACTAATATGGAACTACACGAGACATATGAGTTGCTCAATAATGTCATCGAACAAATTAAGCCTTCGCTACTTGAAACAGAGTTAAGGCTTATTGGCCTCATGCTGGAAGACCGCGATGACATGACACAACGTGACATGTCAATAGAGCTTGGCGTTAGTCAATCATACGTAAGTAGGCTAATTAAACGCATCAACACGAAGGCAAGTAAGGCCAGGGAAAAGATGCTTGTCCTTTGAAGAAATCCGTGAAAAAAAGTGTGTACATGAACCTTTCCATATAGTATAATTAATAATGTAAAGGGGAAAACACCCTAAAATATAAGGAGGAATTGAAAAATGACTGTTGAAATCACAAGCGTTGGACAACTCATCGAACATCTGAAGGGCCTGGGTGAAGCTTCTGTTCCTGCTGCTGAAGTAGCATCGGTCTTGGAGAGCATCCAATCTCGTCCGAAGGCGCAGCGCCGCGGCCAACTGGCAGGCATTCCGCTGGAGGAAATGACCCTGGAACAGCTGAAGCGCGAGAAGATCAACGCCAGCTCGGTTCTGTACAAGGCTATCAAGCGCGGAGCATCGCCTGAAACGATCGCGAAGAACCAAGCTCGCCTGGACGCGGTCAACGCCCGTATTCAGGAACTGACTCCTAAGGCTGCGGCTGAAGCTGAAGAAGTATACGTCGAAGACGCTCTCTTCGGGGGTAACGAGGCTGTAGAAGCTGAAGTTTAATCGGTGAGCGCTGGCACCCCGCTTTAAGGGTGCCCGCTTGTACAGACCGCCTACGAACATCTATGTTCAACCGCACGCGGGGTGTAGTAACACGGATGTTGTATGTGGCGTAGGCGGTCCGTAGAGGCGTTTTATTTTACCTCTACTTTTAAAAAATTTTCAAAAAGGAGGTGGCTAAAATGGCGCCAAAGGGATTCAGTAAATACATACAAATGAAGCGTGCTAATGAGCGTCGCAAGGGCGCGGCGCCGAAGGGCTTCGACATCACATTGGCCGATGCAATCTCGTACCTCAACTTGAATGAGGAACAGCTCAAGCAGCTTGGCACAATGACTAAAGACCGGCAAATTGCGCACGCTGTAGTTGGCAACCAAGTATTCTATCGTGCCGAACAATTGAAGCGTATTTTCGGAGGTACGGACAATGCAGAACAAGCTACGGTTTAACAGGCGCTACATTGAAATTGAGTGCTACGACGCTGAATCGCAGTATCTTGCAGGGCAGATACCGTATGTGCACAAGAGTAGAAACCAACGCATATTTCGAACGTCAGTACGAAATATTGATCTGGTACTGAGGTTGTTCCGCGGTATAGACATCTACAACCGCGATGCCAAGACTGTTGAGTTTCTTACAAATGGGCCTTCAGCTATTCTTCATCTGCTTGATGCTGAAATGCAGCGCCGCATGGCTACTAAAGAGTTACTTGAGGTCGGTCCAAAAGGTGAAACAGTTACCGAGTACATAACGCTTAGACGTCACCAGCAGCTGGGTGTAGAATTGGCCCAAGTCAATAACAAATGGGCGTTTTTCTATGATACCAGAACTGGTAAGACACCTATGAGTCTACAGATCATCACAGAGGACCTAAAGCGTAACCCGACTAATAAGTGGCTTATCTTGTGCCCGCTTGTGCTTATCGAAAACGCCTGGCTACAGGATGCTAGAGATATGTTTCCGCACTTGTCTGTAGTAAGCTTGCACGGTAGAACCCGCAAAGAACGTCTTGAGAAGTTTAAGCAAGATGCAAACGTGTATATCTTGAACATTGAATCATACATCTCTTATGCAGACGAGGTAGCCAAGTTGGGTATTCACGGCTGCATTGTAGATGAGAGCTCTGCAATGAAAAGCAATAGCTCTAAGTTCGCAAAAGCGGCTGTAGAATTTGCACAAACTCTGGAGCGTTGGTACCTTCTTTCAGGTTCGCCAGCACCTAACGGGGAGCATGAGTACTATCTACAGTTGAAGTCCATTGACCCGTATGGCGTTCATGAGTCCTACAACCAGTTTAAGAAATACTTCTTTGATAACATTTCAAGAAATCCACAGTACGACAAGCTTGTACTTAAGCCGGAGCGCAGGGATGAGTTTCATGCGCTATTGCGCAAGTACTCACTGTATGTGGATAAAGAAGAGGTGCTTACTACCCCTGGTCGTGAATTTAAAGAAGTACGGCTTAAACTGCCTGAAGAACTACGTGAACTTTACGAGGAACTTCGTAAAGAACTTGCTGTACGGATTAAGGATGAAGTAGTAACTGCTCCAAGCTCTGCGGCGTTGCTTGGTAAACTGAATCAGGTTACGTCTGGCTTTATTATTGATACTAATGCGGTAAAGCATAACTTAATGGTTAAAGCAGCCCGTAAGAATGGTCAATACATTCCATCAGAGCTTGACATTATCAAGGAAGAAGTGCACGGACTAAACGATTATAGGTTCAAAGCACTTATGGAGCTGCTCAATAGCTTCGGCAATGACCAAGCAATAATATGGTGCAACTACCATGAGGAGTTCAGGCACATCAAAGACTTGCTTAAGGAACGCTGCGGCATAGTTAACGGTCAGGTAGACATCTTTACCAAGAACGACAACATAGAAGCGTTTAAAGCAGGTAGCATACAGTTCCTTATTGCTAACCCTGCTTCTATTGGCAAAGGATTGACATTGACTAATGCACATATCTGCGTTTATTTCAGCATGAACTACTCGTATGAGCTATGGAAGCAAAGTATTGAGCGCATATATGGTGACATATCAAAGCAGCCAAAGAAATGCCTTTACTACATCTTTATAGCGGAAAACACCATAGACCGGCACATATATACAGCTGTGAAGAAGAAAGGTGACGTAAGCCTAGAGGTGCTCAATCACTTGAAAGGTGGATTGTAGTATGGCACATATCAAAAATGCAAAAGTACACAATCCTAAAAACGTGTTAGTTCAGATTCCTGGATTCATTTCTTTCGCAAAGTGGAAGCTAACAAAAGGTGACGAAGTGGAGGTGTACTTGGCAGATGACGGCGAGTCGATCATCCTCAGACCAAAGAAAATACACAACAGAAGCAGCCCTAACACGGAAGGTCGAAGAATGGCTAGAGCTACAACCTGACATTGCTTTCAGCAAGATTTCTGATAGGTTTAAGCGTGGCATTTCTGACTTAATTCTGTGCGTAAGAGGTATGTTTGTTGCAATTGAACTCAAAGATGACACCGGTGTAGTATCTGAGCATCAAAAGCAGTTTATTGACAACATCATAAAAAGGGGCGGCGGTATTGCTGCTGTATGCCGTACGCTTGAAGAAGTTAAGACAATTGTAGAATTAGCCCGTACTAGGGCTAGGTGATACGATGTCTTATGACAAAGCACGCGTTGAGCACCTTTTATTACAAGAAAAGACCGAAAGCGTTATCAGTGAGCTCATAGAGTTGAACATGGGCCTAATCTATATGCAGCTCAGAAGACTGTTTCTGCTAAATGATCCTGATGCGCTGAGCCTCGGTTATGAAGCATTGTACCATGCAATTGTTACGTATGATTCATCAAAGAATTACAATTTTTCTACGTACGCGGCTGTGTGTATCTTCAACAAGCTTGGCTCCTACATACGTGGTTTAAAGACGCAGCTGGCTACAAACACAATCTATTATGAAACACCTGTAGGTACTACAGGTAAGCGTGTTGCAGATTTTATCAAGAGTCCATCAACTGCAGACAGCAGAATCATGGATGAGACAGGTGTAAACTTCATCATGAAGGCCGTAGCCGACGTTTATGATTCACTTCAAAATCCTGTCCATAAAAAGATCATTGCTGTATGGCGCGACTCCAACTTCCAGTTGACACAGAAGGAAATCGCTGAGAGGTCATGCTGTTCACAAACCTATGTCAGTCAAATACTTGGCGAGTTCAAGAAAAAATTGAAAACAGCATTGGAGGTCAGATCAAATGCATGAAATTGCTAAGGCTATATTTTCTTTAGGTGAAACGAACTCCAGAAACGACAAGATAGCTATACTCAAGAATAACGAGAATAACACCGTATTCAAAGAAGTGCTCCGCTTCGTGAACAATCCGTACGTACGCACCGGCATCGCGGCGGCGAAGCTCAGCAAAGACCTGGGCGACCTTCCTAATGTACCACCTATAACTGTACTCGAGGCGATCGACTACTTCACGAAGCATCAAACTGGTGCAGATGCTGATGTGCTGTTCGCCAAGACATTCATTGCACAGCAAAAAACACCTGAAGCCAAGAAACTGGCTATTGCTATCGTAACCAAGAATCTGAAGATCGGCGTCGCGGTAACTACTTTGAACTCAGTGTATGGTGAAGACTTCATTCCGAAGATCGGTATCATGAGAGGTAGTCGTTACTTCGACGTTAAAGACAAAGTAGACGGTCCGTTCATCGTAACTGAGAAGCTCGACGGTGCTCGCCGCTTGATTGTTAAGGAGAACGGCAACGTAACGCTGTATAGCCGCAACGGTCATGTCGACGAGGGCCTTGTAGAAATTGAGGCAGAGGCTATGTGGCTACCAGACAATTTTGTCTATGATGCTGAGCTGCTTGCCGATGGCGTGTACAGCAACTCTGTAGAACTACGTCAAGCTACAAACGCGATCGCTAATTCCAAGGGCAACCGTACGGGCTTGACCGCTAATATTTTCGATGTCATCCCTATCGACGAGTTCAAGCGCGGCATGTCCAAACATGGGGCGCTTAATAGAAAGACGCTTCTGGCAGCGATGTTCTATGATGAAGCTTCTCTGGAGAGGATGCACGTTGGGCGCCCGTTGGACTTTATAAACCGCTTCGGCATCCAGGGTAAACTGTTTAGGTTTATTAGGCCGGTACCGGTGCTAGGCATCGCCTATACAGAAGATGATGTAATGGAATTCGCTGAGCGCGTATGGAATAACGGCGGTGAAGGGGTTATGCTGAACACAGTGCATGGACTGTACGAAATCTCTGCATCGCCGCGCCGTCAGCTGCTCAAGGTGAAGGCTACTAATGAGTATCTTCTCAAGTGTGTAGGCGTGTTCGAAGGTGAAGGACGTCTTAAAGGCACGCTAGGTGGTATTATACTGAACTACAAGGGGCACATGGTGCGTTGCGGTTCAGGATTCAATGACAGCCAACGGAATTACTACTGGAATAACCCCGCAGCCATTGTAGGTAAGTACGTTGAAGTAGATAGCTTCGGTGAATCCAAGAATAAGTCTGGAGGCATATCGCTTAACTGCCCTATCTTTAAGCGCATTGCGGGTAATGTAGAGTGAGGTGACGGACATTGCCTAAAGAAGCAAAGGAGAAGTTTCCAGACTGGAGGCGTTGGCTAAGAGAGGACGCAGCCAAGGAAAAGAAGGCCG
>Ga0207866_1003338_pt1 | contig 9961 bp, 9 predicted proteins | sample HigsolmetaAR203D_FD_184835 | JGI IMG/M metagenome (GOLD analysis project Ga0207866, IMG submission 184835) | Ionic liquid and high solid enriched microbial communities from the Joint BioEnergy Institute, USA - AR20-3-D (SPAdes) (version 2) ...
CGTGAAGCCGGCCGAGTCGCCGGCGCGGCGCTAGGGAACGACAACCGGCATTTGCAGGCGCTAGACGAAAAAATGCCGCACGCCATGCGTGCGGCATTCTTTTTTACTGCCCCACGTCAGGTGCGCAGTTCGGGGCGGGTTTCGACCTGGATCAGCGCTTCGCTCACGACGGGCGGCCGAACGCGGGGTTCGCGGCCCAGCCGGATCGTCGATTCCTGCATGGAATGGCGGGCGGCCGCCAGCTTGGCGCTATCGGTTTCGACCCACTGCATGCCGGCTTGTTCGATGACGCGCAGCAGCTCGTCCCGGGAGGGGTCGGCGTCCGGCTGCGACACAACGATCTGTGTCGGCGTATCGAGAATGGACGCCGCCTGCTCGGCCTTGGCGTTGGCTTCGTCCATGGCGGGAGCCGGCTCGGGTTCGCGCTCGGGCTCGGGAGCCGGGGGCACGTCGGCCACCGCGGCGTCGACCGCCGCAGCGTCGGCCTGGGCGGGCGCCTCCTCCCCTTGGGCCTGGGCCAGCTCGGCCGGCGTTTCGGCTTCCACCGACGCGAAGGCCGCAATGACGGGTGCTTCGTCCACCTCGACCGGAGCCGGAGTGGCTTCCAGGCCCGGCTCACCGGCGGGTTCGGGCGTTTCCGGTTCGGACGTTTCCGCCGGTTGCGCCGGGGGCTGGACGACCTCGGCCACCACGGGCACGGGCGCATCTACCGGCAGCTCCTCGGCTGCGACGACGATGGGCTCGGAGACGACGGCAGGGGGCTGGGGCGGGACAGCGGCAGCCTCCTGTTGCACGGCTTCGTCGTTGCCCGTGGCCTCGTCGTCCTGCACGGAAGCATCGTCGGCCAATGCGACGCCGGCTTCGCCCTGGCGGCGGCCGCGGCGACCGCGGCGACGGCGGCGTTTGCGCTCGGGTTCACCTTCCTGGGCGCCTTCCGCAACGACGGCCTGGGTTTCCCCCTCATGCTGGGTGACCTCGGCTTGCGCCTCGGCTGCGGCCAGCGTCTGGGGTTCCTCGGCAGGCGCTTCTGGCGCAGGTACGGCGGCCGCTGCCGGAGCCATCGTCGTTGCGGCGGCGGTCACGGCGCCGACGGCTTCCTCGACGGGAAGTTCCTCACGGCGTCCGCCCCTGCGGCGGCGGTTGCGGCCGCGGGTTTCGCCGGACGATTGTTCGGAGTCTTCTACCGGGGCGGGTGCGCTACGCAGCGCGTCTTCTTGTTTGGCGGCACGTGGACGGTCGTCGCGTCGACCTTCGCGGCGAGCGGGGCGGGTGTCTTTGCGCATCTCGTCGCCGTCTTGGCGTTCGCGCTCATCGGCGCGCGGCTCGCGGTTGTCGCGACGGCGGTTGCCTTGCGCATGGCGGCGCCGGTTGCGGGGGTCGCGATCCTCGCGCGCTCCTTCCTTGCGCGGGCGGGCGTCGGTTTCGGCGGGTTCGGGCTGGCCCTTGAACCAACCCATGAGGCGCGAGATGAACCGGGAGAATCCACCGTTCTGCGTTTCGGCCTGCGCAGCTTGTTTCCCACGGCCGTTGGCGCCGTCGGTGGAAGAAGAAACCGGCGCCGGCTGCGCGGGCGTGATGCCCTTGACGATGGCCTCGGGGCGGGGTTTGACCTCGTGCTCCTGGGCCGAGTAGGCGAGGTTGGTCTCGGGGGCCTCGGCAAGCTCGAAGCTGGCCTTGGTGCTCTCCAGGCGCGGATCGTCGTGGCGCAGGCGCTCGATGCGGTGATGCGGCGTATCGAGGTGCTTGTTCGGGATCAGGATGATATTGACCTTCAGGCGCGCTTCCATCTTGGCGATGTCGGTGCGCTTTTCGTTCAGCAGGAAGGTGGCCACCTCCACTGGCACTTGGGCGTGCACGGCAGCGGTGTTCTCCTTCATGGCTTCTTCCTGGATCAGGCGCAGCACCTGGAGGGCGCTGGACTCGGTATCGCGGATGACGCCGGTGCCGTTGCAGCGCGGGCAGGTGATGTGGGACCCCTCGTTCAGCGCGGGGCGCAGCCGCTGGCGCGACAGCTCCATCAGGCCGAAGCGGGAGATCTTGCCCATTTGCACGCGGGCGCGGTCGAAATGGAGGGCTTCGCGCAGCCGCTGCTCCACGGCGCGCTGGTTCTTGCTGTCCTCCATGTCGATGAAGTCGATGACGATCAGGCCGCCCAGGTCACGCAGGCGGAGCTGGCGAGCCACTTCGTCGGCCGCTTCCAGGTTGGTGCGCAGCGCGGTTTCTTCGATGTCGCTGCCCTTGGTGGCGCGGGCCGAGTTGACGTCCACCGCGACCAACGCTTCGGTGTGGTCGATGACGACCGCCCCGCCCGAGGGCAGGGGCACCGTGCGGGCGTAGGCCGTCTCGATCTGGTGCTCGATCTGGAAGCGCGAGAACAGCGGCACGTCGTCGCGGTAGCGTTTCACGCGCTGGACGTTGTCCGGCATGACCACGCTCATGAACGCGCAGGCCTGGTCGGCGATATCGTCGGTATCGATGAGGATTTCGCCGATATCGGGCGAGAAATAGTCGCGAATGGCCCGGATGACTAGGCTGGATTCGAGGTAGATCAGGATCGGGCCGGCGTTCTCCCGGGCGGCGTTGTCGATGGCCGTCCACAGCTGCATCAGGTAGGAGAGGTCCCATTGCAGCTCTTCCACGGTACGGCCGATGCCGGCCGTACGCGCGATGATGCTCATGCCCGGCGGAACCTGGAGCTGCTCCATGGTTTCGCGCAGTTCCTGCCGGTCTTCGCCTTCGACGCGGCGGGAGACGCCGCCCCCGCGCGGGTTGTTGGGCATCAGCACCAGATAGCGGCCGGCGAGCGAAATGAAGGTGGTCAGGGCGGCGCCTTTGTTGCCGCGTTCCTCCTTTTCGACCTGGACGATTAGCTCCTGGCCTTCGTGCAAGACGTCCTGGATGCGGGCGCTACGTACGTCCACCCCCTCCTTGAAGTAGCTGCGGGCGATTTCCTTGAAGGGGAGAAAGCCGTGGCGCTCTTCGCCGTAGTTGACGAAGCAGGCTTCCAAGCTGGGTTCGATGCGGGTGACGACGCCTTTGTAAATGTTGCCTTTGCGTTGTTCGCGTCCGGCGGTTTCGATGTCGAGGTCGATGAGCTTTTGCCCATCGACGATGGCAACGCGCAGTTCTTCCTGGTGCGTTGCGTTAAACAGCATGCGCTTCATGTACGAAGTTCTCCGTGGTCGTGTCGCGCCGAAAAACCGGCGCGCAGCCTCGGGCCGTCAGGAAGATGCGCGATTCGCGGAGCGAGTGGAGAGAACCGGTGCGCGAAGTGCCGCACCACGCCGATTCAGGTCACGATGACCGGCTGGGCGGGTGTGCGCGAGGTCGGGAAAGAGCGCAGGCACCGTGGATGCCGCAGCCATTGCCCTGGAACCGCAGCCTGCGGTGGGGACGATGGACGATTGCGGGATCGAAATCAGGGTTGTTCACGGTTTGTGCGAGCCAGACAGGCACGCCTCATGGGCGAGCCTTTGCGTATACGACGACGGTTTCTCTTCTTACTAGCGTTCGCGGGCGCATATCCGTCGTTGCTTGGCTGGCTCCAGTTCTGGATGCCATTGCGGTGCGACGAGCGGGCGACCATGACGACCCGGAAGAATCCGGCGGGCGGGACGGGTACAATTCCGGCACACCTTGCAACCTGTCCAGACCCGGCGGTGCTGCCAAGGCTGCACGGCCAACCGCGAGACGTCGGCGGCATGCCGCAGCTACACGGGCACCGCGGCCGGGTTTCGGAAAGGTCTCACGCACGTCAGGCGGAAACGCCGCGACAAGCGCGTCTCGACGCCGGAAGTGCGGACTAGGGACATGCGGTCAACGTGTGCGTCAACCCTGTGCTCCAACCCGCCTGATTCCATCAGGCTTCAGGATTATATGTCGCTCCCATTGTTGCGCAAAGCGAAATTCTCTGCCGGTAGATCCCGCCCGGCCCCGCCTTCGGAAACGCCTCCGGCCCCCTCGGTGCGGCTAGTGGAGGTAGACGAAGCGCACGACGGCCAGCGGCTCGACAATTACCTGCTGCGCTTGTGCAAAGGCGTGCCGAAAAGCCACCTTTACAAGGCCATACGCGGGGGCGAGGTGCGCGTCAACCGGGGGCGGGTGGCGGTCGATTACCGGATTGCCGTGGGCGACGTGATCCGCGTGCCGCCGTTTCGCATTCCGGAGGCGCCCGTGCGTTTCGTGCCGCCCACGGAATTTCCCACCGTTTATGAAGACGATGCCCTGCTGGCGATCGACAAGCCCGCCGGCGTTGCCGTGCATGGCGGAAGCGGCGTGGATTTCGGCGTCATCGAACAGCTGCGGCGCGCGCGTCCCCAGGCCCGCTTCCTGGAGCTGGTGCACCGCCTGGACCGAGACACCTCAGGCCTGCTGCTGGTGGCCAAGAAGCGCAGCGCGTTGGTCGGCCTGCACCAATCCCTCAGGGAGGGAAGGTGGAACAAGCATTACCTGGCGCTGGTGGCGGGAGACTGGGTCAATGAGCGGCAGCACGTGCGCAAGCCCCTCACCAAGTGGTCTACCCAGTCAGGGGAGCGGCGGGTGAAGGTAGACCCGGCGGGGCAGCCCGCCCATACCATTTTTACGCTCAAGCGCAGGTACGGCGCCTATTCGCTGCTTGACGCCGAGCTCAAGACCGGCCGGACGCACCAAATCCGGGTACATTTGTCCAGCTGCGGCTTTCCCATCGTCGGGGATGACAAGTACGGCGACGAACTCGCGACCGCGGATGCCGTCCAGCGGGGCTTCCGCCGGATGTTCCTGCACGCGCATTCCTTGCGCCTGCCTCATCCGTTGACCGGGGAGCCCCTGGAATTCGAGGCGGCCCTGCCGGAAGATTGCATCAAATTCCTACAGCAACTGGAAAACCCATGACCCGACCCGCCGAGGGCTACTCGCTCATCGTGTTCGATTGGGATGGCACTTTGATGGATTCGACACCGACCATCATTGCCGCGATCCAGGCCGCCTGCCGTGACCTGGGGCTTCCCGCGCCGCCTGACGAGGCGGCTGCGTGGGTAATCGGCCTGAGCCTGCAGGATGCCCTGCTGGCGGCCGTGCCCACCCTGCAGCAGTCGCAGGTGCCCGATTTCGTCGCGCGCTACCGCTTTCATTACCTGACCCGCGACCCGCAACTAAAACTGTTTGACGGGGCGGAACAGATGCTGGCGTCCCTGGCTGAACGGGGGGCCCGGCTCGCCGTGGCGACCGGCAAGAGCCGGGCAGGGTTGGACCGCGCGCTGAAAGCCACCGGCATAGGCCATTATTTCGATACCACCCGCTGCGCCGACGAAACCTTTTCCAAGCCGCATCCGGCCATGTTGTTGGAAATCATGCGCGAATTGGACGTGGATCCCGCCGGTGCGGTCATGGTGGGGGACACATCGCATGACCTTCACATGGCGCGCAATGCGGGCATCCATGGCGTTGGCGTCACCTATGGGGCCCATGCCCGCGAGGAGCTCGCTAGCTGCGGTCCCCAGGCCCTGGTAGGCAGCGTGCGCGAGCTCGACGCATGGCTGTCAGGCCGCGTCGCAGCGCTGGCGAGATAGGCGCCGCCGGGGGCAGAGTTGCCCTATCCTATGCAACCTCCATCCCCGCCCAAATTCATTCATACCCTATAGCGAGTGTTTTCCATGTCCGACGATGTCCGTCCCGCTCAGCCGACCGACTCCGTGTCACGCGTTCCGGGCGAATGGGAGCGAGAAGTGCTGGAGAAACTGGTCTTCGCGTCACTCAAGGAGCAGCGGGCGAAACGCCGCTGGACCATCTTCTTTCGGCTCGTCATGTTGGCCATCGTGGCCATGATCGTGCTCAGCGTGAGTGGGGTACTTTTCGGCGGATCGGGCTCCGCGCCGGGTCCGCACACGGCCTTGATCGACGTCGAAGGCGTCATCGACGCCGGGGGCGAGGCCAGCGCGGAAAAGATCAATGCCGCGCTCCAAGCCGCGTTCGACGAGGACGCGGTCAAGGGCGTCGTGCTGCGCATCAACAGTCCCGGAGGTAGCCCGGTGCAGGCGGGCATGATTTATGACGAAATCCGGCGGCTGCGCCGCCAGTATCCCGACAAGCCGGTCTATGCGGTGGTCGAGGAAATCTGCGCATCGGGCGGCTATTACGTTGCCGCGGCCGCAGACAAGATCTTCGTCAACCAGGCCAGCGTTGTCGGCTCGATCGGCGTGATCATGGAAGGTTTTGGCTTTACCGGCCTGATGGAGAAGCTCGGCGTCGAGCGGCGGCTGGTGGTGTCCGGCGAAAACAAGGCGCTCCTGGATCCGTTTTCGCCGCGCAATCCTGCCCAGCAGGCTCACGCGCAGGCGCTCGTGGATGAGATATACAAGCAGTTCGTCGCCGCCGTGCGCGAAGGTCGGGGCGAACGCCTGCATGAGACGCCAGACATGTTCACCGGCTTGATCTGGACGGGCGCCAAGAGCGTCGAGCTTGGCCTGGCCGACGAGCTGGGCACGGTGGACAGCGTCGCCCGCGACGTCATCAAGGCTGATGCCGTCGTGGATTACACGGTACGCGAGAACTTCGCCGAACGCGTTGCCAAGCGCGTAGGCGTGGCCTTTGGTGCCGGGCTGGCCAAGACCGGATTGAGCCGCCTCTGGCACTGGCGGTGACCGGGGCCGGCCTTGGCTTTTCCGCGCGTTGCGGGATGTACGCGCAAGTGCATCATTTCCTTGCGAGAAAGAGGAACAACGTCGGCTGCTTGTCGAGCTGGGGCGCCGGCTGCCGTTTCCAGTCGGCGATGCTGAGTGTCTTGATCCACTCTCTATCCGTGGTCAGAGAGCGGGCCACGCACAGCAGCGTCGTGGGTCGCAGGGTGGCCAGTAGCGCGGCATGCATGGCGGCGTTTCGATAAGGCGTCTCGATCAGCATCTGCGTTTGGTTGTACCGGGCCGATGCCTGCTCCCAATCGCGTAGCTGGCGCGCTCGCTCGGCGGCGTCCACCGGCGCGTAGCCATGGAACGCGAAGCGCTGGCCGTCGAGGCCGCTGGCCATGAGGCCGAGCAAAAGGGATGATGGGCCGACCCAAGGCTGGACGCGGATGCCCATTTCGTGCGCCGCCCGCGCGACGCGGGCGCCGGGGTCGGCGACGGCCGGGCAGCCGGCCTCGGAAACCAGTCCGATTCGTCCGCCCGCGGCGACAGGCTTGAGCCAGGCCGCTATGTCACGCTCGTCGGTCTTCGCATCGAGCGTGTGAATCGTGATTTCCTGTATGGGCCGCACGGTGCCGATGGCTTTCAGGAATGCGCGGGCGGTTTTCGCGTTTTCGGCGATGTAGGTGTCCAATTGTCCAGCGAGCGTGCGCGCCTCGGCCGGCAGCCAGCGCTCAGGAGGCGCGTCGCCCAGGGAGACAGGGATGAGATGCAGAGTGCCTGGTGCAGGTGCGTTCATGCGCGCGGCGCCTCCAGCGCGTCGAGGGGGTCAAGGCCGAATCCGGCCAGCAGCCGTGTCAGGGCGATCAAGGGCAGTCCGATCAGCGCGGTGGGGTCGTCGCTTTCAATGCGTTCCATGAGCGCAATGCCGAGCGATTCGGCCTTGGCGCTGCCGGCCGTATCGAAGGGCCGTTCGGCCGCGAGATAGGCGCGCAGGGCGCGGTCGGGGACATCGCGCAGCCTGCAGCGGGTCTCGACGGTGGCGCATTCGACGCGCTCGCCATCGTCGACGGCCACGGCGGTGTAAAAAGTCACCGTGTTGCCGCGCATGGCGCGCAGTTGCGCCAGCGCGCGATCGAAATCGCCCGGTTTGCCGATTACGCCTTCTCCCAGTGTGGCGACTTGGTCCGACCCGATCACCAGCGCGCCGGGGTGGAGCCGCCCGACCGCGCGCGCCTTGGACTTGGCAAGGCGCAGGGCCAGCGCGGCCGGCGCTTCGCCGGGTTGCGGCGTTTCGTCGACGCCAGGTGCCACCACGGCGAACGGCAGGCGCAAGCGCTCGAGCAGCTCGCGCCGATAGGGTGAGGTAGAAGCGAGGATCAGCGGCCGCAGGCCGGTTGGGTGTTCGGACATGAAAGCAGCAGGACGGGGTAAGTGATTGACTTGTTTGACTGTTTTTGAATTTTCGCGCTATTATCCACTGTTTTCCCGAGCTACCTTTTCCTTTTGGCGCTTGCGCGACTTTCCGGCGCGAGAGAGGGGCTGGTTAATCCGGTCGGTTTCCTTTTGAGCTTTCGGCCCAGTGTTTTTTTGGGGTTGGCGCGCTTTGAGGTGGATGGTTGTGGTTCGGGGAGCGTAGCGGAATTCATTCCGGGAAGCATGTCGTGAAAGACGTCAGCGAAGCCGGCGCGGTGCGCCATATCGACGCGTTCGAGTTCGTCAGGCTCGGCCGCAAGGTCGAGGGTCGTGCTCCCCTGGTTCGATTCGTGCGCCTTCTCGAGGGGTTTCCCGAGCAGGATCCCGCGGCGCAGGTGCACTGGTCGGCGGCGGCCGATCGCGGCCCGCTCGGCGAGCCGTTGATCCGGCTCGGCGTTGAAACGGTACTCACCCTGCAATGCCAGCGGTGCCTCGGGCCCCTGGCGATGCCTATTGCGTCCCAGGTGGCATTGCAGTTGGTCGAGAGCGAGGCTGAGCTCGACGCTCCCGATGTCTTCGACGAGTCCGATTTGGAAGAAATCGGGACGGAGCGGGATTTCGAAAAGGTGCTGGGGTCGCGCAAGTTCGACCTGCTCGAGCAGGTCGAGGATGAATTGATCTTGAGCGTCCCTTATGTGCCTCGGCACGACGTGTGCCCCGCCGAGGGCGGCAAATCCGGCGAGGAGCCGGAGAAGCGGCCCTCGCCGTTTGCGGTGCTGGCCGAGCTGAAGGCTCGGTCGGGAGATGTCGGCAAATAAGCGACATTTTTTGTGTATAGTCGCAGCGGGGCGTGTCCTCCGGGTTGTTGGGCGGGCAAGCGCGATGCGGGCGAATGCGTGCTTGATGCAAGCGCGTTCGTAGTAATTAGGGTTTTTGGACGGCGTTTCGGGCAAGCCTGCGCAGGCCGCCGTCATTCAATTGAAAAAGCAGGTTTCAGAACTCGCGGCGGTTACGCGTAGGCTTCTGGCTTACAATGCGCGCCGTTCCTAGGAGTCTAGTCACATGGCCGTTCAGCAAAACAAGAAGTCGCCCTCCAAGCGTGGTATGCATCGCGCCCACGATTTCCTTACCAATCCTCCCATTGCGGTGGAGCCCACCACGGGCGAAACGCACCTGCGCCACCACATCAGTCCCAACGGCATTTATCGCGGTCGCAAAGTCCTCAAGACCAAGAACGACGAGTGATACAGGCCGACCCTGGGCAGTCGCTTGCGCTGGGGTCGTCACTCAGTGGTGGAATGCGGGCGCCGATGGGTCGGCATTCCACCCCTGGGCACTTGCGGAACCTTTTCTCCGGTCTTGTCTGTCCCGCCGAGCGATTTGCCGATGACTGATGCAGCACTCGTCTGTAGCGGTTCGGGCGATCGTCGCGGTCGCGGATGGGCGTCTCTGCGTCCATGGCTATGATCCGTATCGCGATCGATTGCATGGGGGGCGATTTCGGCCTTCCTGTGACGATTCCCGCTGCCCTGACGTTTGCTGCCCGCCATCCCGGCACCGAATTGCTGCTGGTCGGCTTGGCCGACCAGATCGAGGCAGGCTTGGCTCGCGCCCATGCGTCCGCCGCACAGCGCGAGCGGCTGCGCATCGTGCCCGCCTCGGAAGTCGTCACCATGGACGACAAGGTCGAGGTCGCACTGCGCCGGAAGAAGGATTCCTCCATGCGCGTTGCGGCCGAGCTCGTTCGCGACGGGAAAGCCGACGCGTGCGTGTCTGCCGGCAATACGGGCGCATGGATGGCAATCTCGCGCTATGTACTGAAGACGCTCGACGGCATCGATCGTCCCGCCATCGCCAAAGCCATTCCCAATCAATTGGGAGGCATGACCGTCATCCTCGACCTGGGGGCCAACGTCGATTGCACGGCGGATCACCTGCTGCAGTTC
>Ga0207866_1003343_pt1 | contig 9951 bp, 5 predicted proteins | sample HigsolmetaAR203D_FD_184835 | JGI IMG/M metagenome (GOLD analysis project Ga0207866, IMG submission 184835) | Ionic liquid and high solid enriched microbial communities from the Joint BioEnergy Institute, USA - AR20-3-D (SPAdes) (version 2) ...
GCTCGATCCGCGCCCACTGCTCATCTGAAAACCAGAAGAAATCCGCCATCGATGGTGCCTCCTCGCCAAAGGCAGGTGAATCACATCGCGGCAACCATGTGAATCCTGTTTATGGGTCCGGACCCTAGGTGGCCGCTCTAAGTCGGTGACACCTTCTAAATTTCCTAATGAGATTTTCGAGCTTTATAGCGTTCCGAGTTTCGACTCTCGCAGTCCGGAAATCTTGGCGGGTGCCGAGATTGGTTCAAGTAAGCAGTCCGTGACGCAGGGCGACGTATTGCTGTGCAAGATCAATCCGCGCATCAACAGAGCTTGGGTTGTTGGTCGCCCAAGAGGTTACCCTCAGATTGCCTCGACCGAGTGGATCCGGTTCGCTTGCCGGGAGGATATCGATCCCCACTTCCTCTGCCATTACCTCTCAACCGAGGCCTTACGCAGTTACCTTGCAATGAATGCTTCGGGCGTTGGCGGCTCGCTAATGCGGGTGAAAGCCGCAACCCTTAATGGTTACCCGGTTCCCATCCCCCCTCTGGAGACCCAGCGGCGGATTGTGGCGCGGATTGATGAGCTGTTCTCCGAGCTGGACGATGGCGAGATGGCGCTGGCCCGCGCCCGAGAAGATCTGGAGATCTATCGCAAGGCTCTGCTGAAGGCGGCCGTGACCGGCGAGCTGACGGCGGACTGGCGCGCCGCCAATCCCCCCAAGGAAACCGGAGAGCAACTCCTCAAGCGCATCCTCGCCGAGCGCCGCGCCCGCTGGGAAGCCGACCCCAAAAACAAGGGCAAGCGCTACAAGGAACCTGCCGCCCCGGACACCTCAGGCCTGCCTGAACTGCCGGAAGGCTGGGCGTGGTGTCGCACAGACGTTGCAGGTTTTGTTCAGTTAGGGCGCCAGCGCACGCCAAAAGATCATGATGGTCCAGACATGCGTCCTTACCTGCGGGTTGCAAATGTTTTTGAAGGCCGAATCTGCACTAAAGATGTAAAGCAGATGAACTTTAGCGATAAGGAGTTTGGAACTTACAAACTCAACACAGGAGACATACTCCTGAATGAAGGTCAAAGCCTAGAACTAGTTGGCCGTCCGGCGATGTTCCGTGGCGAAATTGAAGATTGTTGCTTTCAGAATACCCTGGTCCGTTTTCAAGCAGCTCGCGGAGTAAATCCGGAGTTTGCTCTTCTAACGTTCTTGGATGCTATGCATCGCGGACGGTTTCGACGAATTGCCAAAATCACCACTAATATAGCCCACTTAGGAGCTGCGCGCTTTGCAGAGCTTGGCTTCCCGCTACCACCGGAGGAGGAGCAGTCAGAAATTGTCAGGCTCTACAGGGAACAGGTTGATGACCTGAAGAGCATGGCAGATTCTCTCCAGACTACATCTGCATTTCGCCAATCCATTCTTGCAGCCGCTTTCAAAGGTGAACTGGTCCAATGAACGCACAGACTCTCGTCGCCAAGGTCTGGAATTATGCCCATGTGCTGCGGGATGACGGCGTCTCCTACGGCGATTATCTGGGCCAGATCAGCTTCCTGCTCTTCCTCAAGATGGACGAGGAGCGCACCCAGTATCTGGGCGAACCCTCCATGCTGCCGGAGGACTGCCGGTGGGACACCCTGCGCCGCCTGACCGGCGAGGCGCTGGAAGCGCATTACAAAGAGATCCTCAGCAAGCTCTCCCGCAAAGGGGGTCTGATCGGCACGCTGTTCCTGAAGGCGGAAAGCAAGATCAACGACCCCGCCAAGCTGCAACGCCTCGTCACCCTCATCGACGGTGAGACCTGGATGGGTGTGAACGTGGACGTGAAGGGGGCCATTTACGAAGGCCTGCTGGAGCGCAACGCCGCCGAGGTGAAATCCGGCGCGGGCCAGTACTTTACGCCGCGCCCGGTCATTCAGGCCATTGTGGACGTGGTGAACCCGCAGCCGGGCGAGACCGTGTGTGATCCGGCCGTTGGCACCGGCGGCTTCCTGCTGGCTGCCTATGAACACATGTGCAAGCATGCGACCGCTCAGGACATCAAGATGTCCAGGAAGATGCGGGAAGAGAGCTTCTTCGGCACTGACATCGTGGCCGAGGTGGTGCGCCTGTGCGCCATGAACCTCTACCTGCACGGTCTTGGCGGAGACAAACCTCTCGTCAAACAGGCCGACGCGCTGCTGAATAAAGATGAAAGGCACTATGATCTGGTGCTGGCCAACCCGCCGTTCGGCAAAAAGCAGTCCTTCCGCATCGTCAACAGCGAAGGCGGCATTGAAACCGAGCGGCAGGAATATGTGCGTGACGACTTCGTGGTCACCACGGGGAACAAGCAGCTGAACTTCCTGCAACACATCATGTCTATCCTCCGCGTGGGCGGCTCTGCGGCGGTGGTGATGCCCGACAACGTGCTGTTCGAGGGAGGGGCAGGCGAGACCCTGCGCCGGAAACTGCTGAAGGACTTCAACTTCCACACCCTGCTGCGCCTGCCCACCGGCATTTTCTACAGCCAGGGCGTGAAGGCGAACGTGCTGTTCTTCGACAGGGCACCCGGCGGCGAGCAGGTGGCGACCGAGGCGCTGTGGGTTTACGACCTTCGCACCAACCAGCGCTTCACCCTGAAGGAGCGCCCGTTGCGGCGGGCGGACCTGGATGACTTCGTTTCCTGCTATAAGACCCGCACGACGATGCATGAGCGGGAGGAGACCGAGCGCTTCCGCAAGTTCACCTATGCCGAGCTGGAGAAGCGCGACAAGCTCAATCTCGACATCTTTTGGCTGAAGGACGACAGCGCCACCGACCCGGACAGCCTGCCGCCGCCCGCCGAGATCGCCGCCGAGATTGTGGACAGTCTGGAACTGGCGTTGGAGAAATTCCGCAGCGTGGCGGCGAAACTGGAGGCTTGAGGATGGCAGTTCCCGACTACCAAACACTGATGCTACCTGTACTGCGCCACGTCGCGCTCGCGAGCGCGCCGGTGCGGATCGGGGACATTGCGGATGCCATTGCGGCTGAGTTCGGTATGACCGAAGATGACTTGGCCGAGCGGCTGCCGAGCGGCCGCCAGAGCCTGTTTCACAACCGCCTGCATTGGGCGAAGACATACCTGACCCGAGCAGGGCTGATTGAACTGCCCAAACGCGGCCATCAGCAGATCACGGAACGTGGCCGCGCCTTGCTGGCGGAAAATCTGCAGCGGATTGATAACGGCACCCTGAAACGTTTCCCTGAGTTCATTGCTTGGGTCACTGGCACTTCGCTTGAACAGGACAACGGCTCCAACAGCTTCCCTGTAGCAGCCTCAGCAAACCGCACACATGAAGAAACCCTCATTGTCAGCGCCGCCACTCCCGAAGAGCGCATTGGCGAGGCACAGCGCGAACTGCAGGCCAGCCTGAAGGCCGACCTGCTGGAGCGCATCCGCGCTATGCCACCGGGGGACTTCGAGAGCCTTATCATCCACCTGCTGGTGAAGATGGGGTATGGCTTGGGCAAGGAAGAAATGGCGAAAGCGCTGGGCGGCTCCAGCGATGGCGGCATTGATGGCGTGATCAATCAGGATGCCCTTGGCCTTGACCGGGTTTACATTCAGGCCAAACGCTACAAGGACGGCATTACGGTTGGGGCCAGCCAGATTCGTGATTTCATCGGCGCGCTGAACATCCGCCGCGCCAACAAGGGGCTGTTCGTCACCGCCTCTACCTTCACGCGGGAAGCGGAAGATAGCGCCCGTAATGCAAACCTGCATGTGGTGCTTGTGGATGGCGACCGGCTTGCGGGCCTGATGATCCGCCACAACGTCGGCGTTATCGTCCGCGACGTAGTGGAGATCAAATCCATCGATGAAGGGTTCTTCGCGGAATAGATCGGTTTTTCAATTCAATTGATGTAAATTGATTCTTAGATAAGGTCATGTAAAACGTCATTTAATTAGCGCTTCGGATAGGTGTTCGTGATTAATATTATCCAATGGCGGAGTAAATTACAAGGGCTGCCAGTCGATCAAATGTCTCTTAAATAAATTCTAGTGCAATGGGAGGGGTGAATATTTTCATCTTCAAATCAATTAATTTATGTAATGTGATTTTGTTATTTTAATTTCGGATTATTGTTTAATTTTTGGTATTGACGTTTTTATGTAGGTATATTCATAATTGGCCTATCCCTCCAGTGCATTGTAAGACCTTGATCTATAATTCATGTTTGTTTTAATTCTTATCGTCCTAATATTATATTTGTAGGCTGCCGGCCCTCAGGGTCGATTGGGTGTATGTCAATTATCCTGCGGAATCACCAGTCGACGTTGCCTAATAATTGTGGCTTGAATTGCTTTATTTTCAGTGAGGGCACCTTTTTCTCTCAAAAAATAATGTTTCCTCAGATTAATCGAAGGGGGCGTAGTTTTATATTAACCCAATTAAGGTATCTGTAGATATTGCATCATTTAATTGGGGTCTAATAAAGTCTAATGGCCCCCAATAAGAATAAAAAGGAATCATGTAAATGATATTTACAAAAATAAATACTTCAAAAATATTTCTCTTTACAACGACAATTCTCAGCCTTGGGTTTCTTTATGAACATGAGGCACTCGCTCAAAGCGCAGTGACTTCGCAGCCATCCGCAACCGTTAGTGCGCGGGGACATAGAGATCAAGACGACCGGTCCCTCCCTATGGAGGACCCAAGTAAGCCAACCAAGGAAGTTCAAGATTCTGGAACAGCAGCCCCTGATACCAGTAGCAATACGACCGATCGCGCTCGGACGAAGCTCCATTCTGCTGAGCTTGACCCAATAACTGTAACTGGCTCGCACATAAGGGGGGCTGCTCCTGCTGGCGCCGCTTTAGATGTTTATGACAAGCAGACAATTGATCGCTCTGGATATGCAACGGTGCATGATTTTCTGCAGACCCTTCCCCAAAACTTTCAAGGCGGCGGGGGAAGCGAAGATGCGTTCGCTGGACCTCTTTTGAGTTCAAATGCCTTCAATGGGACGACTGTCAATCTTCGGGGTCTGGGAGCTGACGCCACATTGGTGTTGATTAACGGCAGGCGCTTGCCTTCATCGGGACTTGAGGGGGATTTTGTTGATATATCAAATATTCCTCAGGCCGCCGTGGAGAGGGTAGAAGTGCTATCTGATGGTGCTTCTGCGCTTTACGGATCCGACGCCGTGGGCGGTGTCGTCAACATAATTCTGCGAAAAGATTTTGAAGGTTTTGAGACGCGTGCCCGCTACGGAACAGTGACAAAAGGAAATCTGGATGAATATCGCGCAGCGCAGGCTTTCGGGACAAATTGGGAGACTGGAAATTTCATCATAAGTTATGAGTTTTATAAACGGGACAATCTTTTAAATAAATATCGATCATACGCCGCTACGTCAGATCTTCGTCGATTTGGCGGAACCGATTACCGTTCGAATCTTGGTAATCCAGGAAATATTCTTGATCCAATGACCGGTCAACCGGCCTTTGCAATTCCTAAAAACCAAGACGGTCGAAATCTTACGGTTGCAGATCTTCTGCCTGGGCAAATTAATTATGGCGATAATCTAAGTAATGTTGATATCCTGCCCAAGCAAAAACGGCACAGCCTTTTTTCGGCATTAGAACTCCGTGTCCTCGAAAATCTGGATCTATTTGCGGAACTCAGGTATTCAGAAAGGAAAAATGATAACATCGTCACTGCGCCGGGAACCACGCTGATTGTGCCGAGCACAAACCCATTCTACATCAACCCGTTTGGCGATGCGCCTCTGATGATAGCATATTCATTGGAGCCGGAGTTGGGGCAGATGACCGGACACGGACGGCTGCGAACGGGAAGTGCCACTGCCGGTGTAAGACTAGCACTGGCCAGCTGGAGGTGGGAGACCTACATAAACTACGGCCAGGAGAAGTCCCGCTTTATTTCATTCAGCCCAAATTTTGCTGCACTGTTTGAAGCTCTCGCGGACCCCAACCCAGAAACAGCGTTTAATCCGTTTGGAGACGGAAAAGTAAATAATCAAAATACTATTGCGAAACTCTGGTCCAAATACGCCGAAAAGCCAAATTCAAAAATAACGACAATAAATTCTAAATTAGATGGCCCTGTCTTTTCCGTGAATGGACACCAAGTATTTGCGGCTATTGGCGCTGATTATCGCTCGGAAAGTTTCTCATCCACCTTTAGCGAAAACGGGGAACTCTCTTCTGAAAGTTCCCTCAGTCGGAAGGTGTATTCTATTTTTGGGGAGCTTTTCGTCCCTTTGGTTGCACCCGAAGTTGACACTCCCTTGGTTTATTCCTTGGATCTTTCACTGGCTGGACGATACGAAAAGTACGACGAAGAAGGTAGTACAACGAACCCAAAAATTGGAATGAGATGGCGCCCAATCCGCCATTTCTCACTTAATGCGACTTATGGAACTTCGTTCCGGGCGCCACACTTGCGGGAACGGGTAATTACCGGCAATTACTCCATGATCACCAGACTCCCCGATCCAAGTTCAGCTACTGGTCAGACCGCAACGCTTGTTTTATTCGGCAATGACCCTGAAATGACTCACGAAACGGCAGAGACATGGACAGCAGGCATTACTCTCGAGCCAACCTTGATTCCTGGCCTTTCAGGTAGAATAACCTATTTTAAGACAGTTTTCAAAGACAGAATAGTTCAACCAGATTCTCTGGCGACAGTTTTATTTAATGAGGAGGAATATCAAAGCCTTATTCAAAGATTCCCAAGTAGTACCATTTTAAATGACCTCTGTGCGGATTCTAATTTCTTGGGTAATCCTGCTGAGTGTGTACCAAGTATTGTAGGCGCAATTCTAGATTTTCGAAAAAAGAACATTGCAAAAAATATTGTGCGTGGCCTGGATTTTTCGGTAGATTTTTCCACTAATTCTTCGTTTGGACACCTTTCTCTTGGGGCCTCCGCAACCTATCTCATTGATCATATTCGGCAATCAACAGATACAGCTCCCCGATTTGATGCTGTTGACCGACTGGGTCAGCCCGTGGACTTTCGAGCCCGTGTATATTTGTCGAATAGCTGGAATGCCCTGACCGCTACCGTCACGCTAAATTATACGGATTCTTATCGAAACGATGTCTCAAATCGGCAGGATAAAATACGATCCTATACCACTATGGATTTCAATCTATTAATAAACATAAATGATATTCTTTCGAAACAGAAATTACCAGCGATGAGCCTATCATTAAGCGCATTAAATGTCTTTGCAAATAACCCACCCTTTGCAGATAATCCATTAGGTATTGGATACGATCCAAACAACGTTGACCCATTGGGACGATTTATTGCAGCAGAGATTCGCATTTCTTGGTAAAATAGTATTAGTATTAAGAAGGAAGGAAATATTTTCATTTCATTTGAAAGGCAGTTTAAAACTGGATTATCCAGATATGATAAATAAAACAATAACTACTTTATTAATACTTAATTTTCTATTTCTGGTTGGCGGTGTTAAGGCAAATGCGCCCTTTACTGTATTAGATAGTATTTCCCGAAATAGACTTTACGATGTTGTGTATATGGATTCCTGGAATACGCGTACGCCTTTTATCCTAAGTCCTGATGGCTTAGAACTTTTTGTTGTGGTTGGCGCGGGGCTCCCGGAAAAATCAACCTATAAATTTAAGTTAATTTCTTTTCATGTGCCTGACATCGTCGATTATGTCCGTAATAAAAAAAATTCGCCACCGAAAGAGCGTATTTGGATCTCATTATATTATAATCAAAATAATCCTGACACATCAGCGCTTCATAGCGCGGGAATCAAGGAAATAAAATTTTTTGATGAAGGACGTTTTTTAACATTTATCGGACATGATAACGACGAGAGAGGTCAAGTTTATGCGATAGAGCTGGCTTCAGGAAAGATATTACGGCTTACGAATAGCTCGAGAGGGGTGATTCAGTATTTTATTAATGAAAAAAAAGGTGAAATAATTTTTTTCGAAAAGTCCTACAAGCTGGATAGGAGCTGTGAGAGAGTTAGTTTTATTGTTGGTGTAGAGGGTATATTTAATTCCCAATGCTTGGCGGACGGTTCAAATTATTATCAGAATAAAATTAAGTCGAATTTTCCTCTTTACTTTTCCAATATCTATCGTGTAAGAATAAATAAAAATAGATTAGAGTCTCTTATAATAAAAGATTTCCCTGTATCTCTGCCTTTTGATGATTTTGTCATTTCGCCGGATGGCGCTAAGGCACTCGTACCCATTTACTCGGATATGTACACGCCGGGAAAAATTGATGGGCCATTAAAAGATAAATTCTATGAAGATTACGATGAAAATGTCGGAAAAAAATTTGCAATCAAAACACACTATGCGGTAGTTGATTTGGAGAATGGAAATTATTATGAGTTGAAAAAATTTCCCATCGATAGAACGTCTGAGCCCGAGACTCCTCGTTGGTTAACGGACAACTCGATCTTACTAGGTGATAGCATCATTAGCGATGTTCTATCGACTAATGTTGAGAGTAATGCTGAACATCGATTTATCAGTCATTCCGTCTCAGGAACAGATCGCTACGACCGGGGAATTGTAGTTAACATCGGGGTCGATCGTGACCGTTTATACGTAAAAGACTTTTTTCAATATAACGACCGAGCGTCATGGAAAGTCGTGAACGATTCGAAGCCTGATAATCGGCGGAACGTGACAGCCTCAGTAGTTGCACGCTGCAACCAGTACCAGCCAATTGATCTGAATAGTGTTAATGAACACTGCCGTCTCGAAATCCCTCATTACAGAGTTTATATCACTACGGGCGAATCATATCGAAGCCAACCAAATCTGTATGTAAAAGATCTGATCACTGGCCAGATAAAAATTTTCTTTGAGCTAAACCCGGAGTTCAAGGGAAAACTTTTTGGCGCCGTTGAGCTAATGCAGTGGACAGATGCAAATGGAAAAACCTGGCAAGGGAGCGTTATTTATCCAACCAATTATCGTCCGGGAAGGCGATATCCAATTGTGGTTCAAACCCATGGCTTCGATCCGGGGCATTATGTCTTTGACGGACCACCGAATCTGACTGCACCTTATGCTGGCCAGGCGCTGGCCAATAAGGGTATGTTCGTTCTTAATATTCCAGACGAGAAATTTGATGCATATAGTGACGAGCATTCGGGTACTGCCGCCGGTATTTCTGCTGGGGTAAAGTTGTTATATGATCAAGGCAAAATCGACATCTCGAAGGTAGGGCTCATTGGGTATAGCGCGACTGGGTCGTTAGTATTTAACATGGCGCTTTTCCCGGATTTCGTGCCTGCTGCGGTGACAATTGTTGACGCGTTTAGCCAATCCGAGATGGGTTATGCGTATCTGTATGGAAGCCCCGGTATGGGTATGAAAGAGATCGAACTTCTCTACTGCGGTGCCCAACCTTGGGGTGAGACGGTTCAAGCTTGGGTAGAGCGGAGCCCACTTCACAACATTGATAGATTGAGAACACCAGTTCGGATCGAGGATCACCATGGGATGCCAAGTGGATGGTGGGATATTTTCGCTGGTTTGCGACGTTTAAATGCTCCTGTCGAATATGTGATATACACAACGGGAAAGCATCCCTCCCAGCATCCTGATGCAGTCTTTCAATCCCAAGAGGCAAATGTGGACTGGTTCGATTTTTGGCTCAATAATCGTACTGTCGACGATACGGCAAAGGCTGACCAATACAGGCGGTGGATGGACCTGAAGAGAAAGCTTGCTGCGATGAACCCGTCGGTTCGCCCCTATACGCCAATGAGCCACATGACCTGCAATAACGAATTGGATGACAAGTACGAGCAGCGAGTTTCTAGGGTCCGGACTCATTAGGGTCCGGACCCATAAACAGGATTCACATGGTTGCCGCGATGTGATTCACCTGCCTTTGGCGAGGAGGCACCATCGATGGCGGATTTCTTCTGGTTTTCAGATGAGCAGTGGGCGCGGATCGAGC
>Ga0207866_1003348_pt1 | contig 9938 bp, 7 predicted proteins | sample HigsolmetaAR203D_FD_184835 | JGI IMG/M metagenome (GOLD analysis project Ga0207866, IMG submission 184835) | Ionic liquid and high solid enriched microbial communities from the Joint BioEnergy Institute, USA - AR20-3-D (SPAdes) (version 2) ...
CCCGCAGCCCCGCCCCCACGGCGAGCGCTGTGAGAAAGACCCCGTGCGCCCGCACCCACCCGCGCAGGCCCGTCCGTCCCGGTCGCGTCTCCGTCGACACCTGCCAGACCTCCCGAACCCGCCGACGCGGCCAAAACAGGATAGTCCGTCGTCCGGGCGGTGAGTGAGATCGCGCCCTGTGATCAGATCAGGAAAATTGGGAAATGTGAAACTTGACCGCACGGGGATCTCGACCGTGGTCGGCCAACATCTGGTATTAGATCCCTTGAGAGGAGAGGAGTGTGATTATTCACCGCCGCTCCTGATGTACGATCTTCAGAATTGCCGAACGATGACGAGTGCGTTCTCACGTCTTCGTCTTTGTTTTCGTCGTACGCAGCATTGCCGTGGATTCACTTGCCGAAGGCATGAGGCAGCCGTGCCGCTTCCCAAGCCGAATGTGCTGTTGGTGCCGGCGACCATACCGAGACCGTATCCAAGCTGTCGACCGGGCCACTCCACGGCCCATCGTCAGCAGAAGGCCCTCTGTCGCAGGCATTCAGGAGTGGGCGGAACGTTCGCGGCGTCGTCTCAGCGATGAGGTTGCTCTCCGCCGACATTTACCGCCTATTGCGGTACGCGCTTCTCGTGCAAAAGTACGGGTCAGTGCGGGTCGTCGTTTCTCGGCTCCCCGTAGGAGAATGCGCTGTACTCGCTTCCGGCGGTTCGACGACTCGGTGTGATCTCCTGCGCGGCGTCCTCGCCGCACTGACGAGCATGCCGGAGCGGCTTGATTCCAAAACCGTGGAGACCGCGCGTGCCTTCGGATACTGCTTGCTCTCCTGGAAGCGCGGTCCAAACCTTGTGGTCCGAGGTGCCCCGCCGGTCACGCTATCCGTGCGAGTAGCTCGTCGGCCTGTCGGCGCAGGTGCGGGGGCAGGCCGGGTGTCTCGAGTGCCTGCTTGGCGAGCATGGCCGCCCGCACCAGATCGCCGAGCAGCTCATGCGTGCGCGCCGCCCGCAGCAAGGCGGGTGCGCGACCGTCCGGCACGTTCTGCGGCTCACTGCCGAGACCGCCCGCCGTGTCGACCGCGTCGAGCGCGTCCTGCTCGGCTACGTCGTGCCGCCCGGTGAGCGCGAACGCCAGCGCACGTGCAGCCAACGTCGCCGGCCGGAGATGTGACCGAACCCGGGCCAGATCGCGCAGTGCGTCCCGCGCCCGGCCCAGGTCGGCGAGGATCTCCCCGCGCAGCGCCAGCGCGTCAGCGGGTGGCCGGTCGGCTCGCTCCACGGTGCCGTTGAGGCAAGCCAGGGCAGCGTGCGGCTGCCCCGAAAGCCAGAGCGCCTGACCCAGGGCGAGCTGTACGGACACGTCGCACGGCGCCCAGGTCAGCGCGGTCTTGAGCGTCTCCACCGCCGTGGCGTACTCGCCTTGGGCGAGCCGGAGCCGCCCTTGCGCCGCGAGAACGCCGGCGACTTTGCCGAACTGCTGGAGCAGTGCGAATGTCTCGGCGGCCTCCTCGAACCGCCGATGCGCTGATGCGACGTCGCCGCTCGCGGCATCCACTTCGCCCAGAATCGCCTGGGCCTCGGCCCGCACCCAGGTGTCCTCGATCTCAGCCACCCGCGCGGCCTCCTCGGCCAGCTCACGAGCCGCCTCCCATCTTCCCTCCGCGAGGGCCTTGCGCGCCTGCTCCAGGTCGGCGGCAGGGGACTCCGGACGGCGGATTGCAGAGATCAGGCGGTCGTGCTGTAACTCGTACCAGCGGCTGTTGATCCGGTATTCCGCCCGTAGCATGTGCCGGTCCTCAAGAGCCCGGGCGATCGCGTTCGGCATGCCGGCGGTCTCCTGCAGGCCCTCGTTCACCACGCTCCGCGTGCCGTGCTCGGTGATGAAGTTGCTGCTCAACCAGTGCCGGAGCTCGCCCACCGTGATCCCGTGCGCGTCCGCCACCTCCTGCAGCGCCCGGCGGCAGAACCCCACGAGGAACCGGTCGACGTCGGCGTAGGCGCGCACATGCTCGGCCGTGATCCTGGTCACCTCGGGCGGTAAGGATTCCCACAGCGCCGAGCAGACCACCTGGAGCTGGACCGGCTCGACCTCGTCGACGACGAGCCGCGTTCTCCGGCCCTCGTCGTTGACGAACGTGACGGTGCGCAGGTCATCAACGAGCACCTCGGCCGCCCCCGGGCCGAAGGAGCGATCGGTGTGCCGAAGAGGACCGATGACCGCCTCGAGCGCGGCCTCCGGGGTGAACGGCAGCAGGTGGAACCGTGCCCGTGACCCGTGCCCGAGCGGCCGCTCGTAGGGGAGCACGGCCGCCAGGTATTCCTCGCGAAGCGAGAGCAGCAGATGCAGCCCGTCGTGCTCGCACGCCGCCTGGGCGAGTTGCTCCAGGCATGCCGTCCGTTCGGCCTTCCACTGCACCGGGCCGCTGAACAGCTCTTCCGCTTGGTCGATCGCTGCGAGAACCGGGACCGGGTCACCGTAGCGGTCGTACCGTACCGGTCTCCTGGCGAGAAACTCCGAGATCGTCAGATGCGCGAGCGTGGCCGGTGGCTGATCCGGCGCCCAAGCGGACAGCAGCTCCAGCACGTACCGGTTAACCCCCGGAGGCGGGTACGGCCCTGCCCCTGGGCGGCCACTGGGCCGCGGCGCGGGACGAGCAATCGGCAAGACGTCAGCCCGCGCCGGATCGATGCGCGGCACTACGCCCGCGTGTAGCAGGGAGGTCTTGCCTACGCCGGACGCCCCGAACAGCACAGTGAGCCCGGTCGCCTGCCAGATGACGGCGACGTCCCGGGCCTCCCGATCACGCCCGAAGAACAGGCCGTGCTCCTCGCCGGTGAAGGGCCTTAGCCCGACGTAGGGGCAACCGGTGCGCCCTCGCGGGGTCATCATGGTTCGCACCGTGCTCACGAGCCCACCATCCTGCGTTGCAGTACGGCGCACAACCCCGTGTCAGCACCCAGGACAATCGAGACGTTCCACCTGTTCAGGCGCTGTGTCAGGGAACGGCACGTCTCTTCCTTCGCGTTCCGTACCGTGCCGTCCACCCAGGATGGGAGCCGCGTCCTCAGTTCACGGCGTTTGCGGCCCACAGACAGGAGCGGGCGCATCGTCATCCCCTCGAGGATCGCTGCCGGCTTCGTATGCCGCCCATTCGCCGCCTGTCCACCATGTTCAGCGCCTACATCAAGTGGTCGGGGCTCGGTGAGCACGAGGGGATGGGCGCCACTCGCAGGTGGTGGACGACAACTGGCCGACAGTCGGTTGCGAGGGACGCCCGCCATACCCATCCGCCACCATCGGGAGATCGCCATCTGTGGGCCCTTCCCATCTACCCGCAGGGCGTCGGCAAGAAAGTCGTCGTGGTGCTGGTTTGGGGTGCCGGAAGCGAAAAGGGGATGGACATCGTGGGAAACGGCCGACGCGTTCTTCCCAAGCCTCCGCAGCCGACGGCGGAGGCCGACGGCGTCCCGGATCTCGGCGGCCTACACCCCGCGCGCCTGTGGGTGGTGGTCGATGGATGAGGAACCGAACCGCACAGCGCAGCGATCGCTCGGTCGCTCGCCAGTGGGCGGTCTGCCCCTGCACGTGCTGACACCGAGGCAAGGTGTGCGATTCCCCTGCGGAGCCGGTCGACCAAGCGCCTGTCCGTCTCGTCCGCTGAGCTGCTCTGACGGCCCGGAAACGATCCGTCTCGAAGCTTCTATTTCCCATATGGGCCAGCGCTATGTCAAGTTTTGGCGTGATCAGATGACCGAAATTCCCCTGTTTGGGGTAACTCGTCGTCCTCCACGTGTGCACTGAATCCCGCCACCGGTCCGGTATCCTTGACGTCGACAATGCGCTGTATCGCGCGGCGGAGAACCGGACGATCGATCCGATCCAGATCACGGAGGCTAAGCCCGGCGACATCGAGCAGGCCTCCACCCACGGTCTCGTCAGACATGACACCACCTTAGCTCTTAGACGCCCTAAACTCTTAGGCCGATATTGGATGAGATGATCCGCTTCCGTACCGAGACCGTTACGATTCTCAGTACGGCCTGATGGGAACATCGTTGATATCCCTCGGAGTGGCGCGGCGATCAAGCTGGCCTCGGCATTTCACGAGAGAGGCGGTTACATGTCTGTGGCGGACTCTTTGAGTTCTCCCCGTCTACCCGGGCGGCAACCTCAGGTCTGGGGTAGGATTCCCCAGCGGAACAAGAACTTCACGGGTCGCGAGGAGCTTCTCGAGAGGCTGCACGACACGATCGGCTCAGACGTCACCGCCGTCGTGCCACACGCGCTGCACGGGTTCGGCGGTGTCGGCAAGACCCAGGTCACGATCGAGTACGCGTACCGGTACGGGCACGAGTACGACCTTGTCTGGTGGATCCCGGCAGATCAGCCGATCCTGGTGCGCTCCGCGCTCGCCGCCCTCGCGCCGCACCTCGGGCTGCCCAACGCCACCGCGACCGGCATCGAGGACGCCGTCACCGCCGTGCTGGACGCACTGCGGCGCGGCAAGCCGTACGAGAAATGGCTGCTGATATTCGACAACGCAGACCGTCCGGAGGACATTCAGGACGTGCTTCCGCACGGTCCGGGTCACGTGCTCATCACGTCCCGCAACCACGCTTGGCAGGGCGTGGTCGACACCGTGGCGGTCGACGTCTTCACGCGGGAAGAGAGCATCGAGTTCCTTCGCAAGCGGGCTCCCCGCACCTTCACCGTCGAGGACGCAGACCGACTCGCCGAGGAGCTCGGTGACCTCCCACTCGCGCTGGAGCAGGCCGGCGCACTGCAGGCGGAGACCGCGATGTCGGTCGACGAATACCTGCGGCTGCTCAAGGAGCGGGCGGCGCAGCTCCTCGATGCGAACAAGGCGGCCGACTACCCCCTCTCCGTGACGGCCGCGTGGTCGCTGTCGGTGGCCCAGATCGCGCAACGGCTCCCCGAGGCGCTGGAACTTCTGCATTGCTGCGCATTCTTCGGACCGGAGCCGATTCCCCGGGACGTCTTCAGCATGCTGCCGGAGGAGTTCGCCGCCGACTCTCGGCTGGCCAGGCTGCTCGCCGATCCGATCCTGCTTAGCAAGACGATCCGGGAGCTGGGCCGCTTCGCGCTGGTCCGGATCGACTCCGAGAGCCGGACCCTCCAGGTGCACCGGCTGGTACAGGCGCTGCTGCGTGCCGAGCTCACCGAGGAGGAGCGTCGGTCCTTCCGGCACGAGGTACACCTGCTGCTGGCGGCGGCGGAGGCCCCGCTGCGCAGCGAGGACAACGCCGACTGGCCGCGCTACGCGGAGCTGCTCGCCCACGTGACCCCCGCCGAGGTCGCGGTGTGCCGGGACGAGCGCATTCGGAAGTTCGCGCTGAACATCGTGCGCTACCTCTACTCCTCCGGGCAGTACCAGTCCGCCCGTGACCTGGTTCAGGGCATGGTCACGCAGTGGAAGAGCGATAGCGGAGACAACAACTGGCTCGTGCTCGTGGGACAGCGGCACCTCGGCACGGTGTTGCGCGAGCTCGGGGATTATCGGCGCTCGTTCGAGCTGAATCGTGTAACGCTGGACCGGATGCGCCACGTGTTGGGCCGAGACCATGAGGAGACGCTTCTGCTGTCCAACAGCTTCGGCGGCGACCTCCGGCAGCGCGGCGACTTCGCCGACGCGCTAAAGCACGACATCGAGTCGCTGAGCCGCCATCGGCAGGTGTTCGGCCCGGACCACCGCCGGACCGCCCGGGCGATGAACAACCTCGCGGTGGACTACATGCTCCTCGGCGACTACGCCAAGGCCCACGAGCTGCAGCAGGACGCCTACAACCTGCAGCGGCGCGGGGTGCGGCTCGACAAACAGGCGGTGCTGATCGCATGGACCAACCTCGCCCGCGTGGTACGGCTCCGCGGTAACTACTTCGCCGCTTGCGACATCGGAGAGGACGCCTACGAGTTCGGCATCCAGGAGCTCGGTGCTGATCATCCCTGGACGCTGCGAACCGCCAACGACCTTTCCATCGCCAAGCGTCGGGCCGGGCAGATCGACGAGGCGTACGAACTCGCTCGGCAAACCTATTCACGAGTGGAACGTCGGTTCGGTCGCGACCATCCCGACGCCCTCGCCGCGGCGACGTGTCTTGCGAACGTCCAGCGCACCAGGGGCGAGCTCAGCGAGGCGCTCGAGCTGCTGCGCGACTCCGCCGAGCGCTTCGCCCGGACGTACGGCCGAAACCACCCGTTCACCTTCGGTTCCGAGTTGAACCTCGCCCTGCTGCTCCGGGTAACCGGCAAGGCGACGGAGGCCCGCGCGCTCAACGAGAAATGCCTTGCAGGGTTCGACGTCAGCCTCAGCCGGAAGCACCCCTACTCGCTCACCTGCGCGATCAACCTCGCTAGCGACTTGGCCGAGCTCGGTGAGGTCGCCTTGGCCTGTGAGCTGGGCGACGCGACACTGGAGATGCTGCGTGACCTGCTGGGCGCCGCTCACCCGCTCACCCTCGCCTGCGCCACCAACCTCGCCATCGACATGCGCGCGCTGGGCGAGGTGAGGCGCGCCGAGGAGCTGCTCACCGACACCATCACTCGGTACGAGCGGGTGCTGGGCCCCGGTCACCCTGACACGGAGGTGGCGCGTAGCAACCGGCGGCTCGACTTTGACTTCGACCCGCCCGCCGTCTGAGCGCCAGGGCGTCATGGGGCGTCCGGCTCCATGCCGTTGCGTTCGCGCCAGCGCGCCCGGTGCCGCTCAGCTCGCCGCCGGGCCAGCTCACGGGCGGCGGTCGAGACCGGCTCGTCCGCCCAGAGCTTGAGCCGCTGGGCCATGCGGGCGGTGAACGCCTCGCCCTCTGGGGTCAGCCGCCCGCTGCGCATGAGCGTGCGTGTCACCAGGTACGCGCCCTCACGCCAGCGGCAGAACTCCGCGCTCGCCTCGAGCTCGGCACGGCCGGTCTCGATCCGGCGCTGCCGTCGCCAGAAGTCGGTCACACCTAAATAGGCGTAGGCGCCCTGGAGCAGGCCGGGTATGGGGCGAGGGTCCTCGCGCCAGGGTGCGTAGTGGCGGGACCCGTCATCGGGCTCGGTCAGCGGGACGATATCGAGCAGGGCCGAGAGCTTGGCGTGCTGCGTCTCGTGGGTGAGAGTGACCGCGAAAGCGGCTGGATCGGGCGGTGTCGACAACGCCACGCAGCCGAAGGTCTCGCGCGAGGTAGCGCTCGACTGGCCGCCCGCGGGTGGCGTACGTAGCGGTGTGAGCACGCTGATCGCGGTCCGCACCTCGTCGGCGACGGTGCGATGGTGTCGCACGAGTAGCCGCCACGCCGCCTGCAGCGTCTCCTGCCAGCGCGCGACATCGCCGCCGCTCAGCCGGCCACCCATGTTCGCGGCGCCGGGCATGCGGTACGGATCGAGGTCGTCGATGACGAGGCGCAGCGGCACGCCGTCGGCCTCGGCGGAGACCGTGCGCAGCCCACGCCATCCCGGGCCGTCCCGGCTCGGGTCTGCCGGGATCGTCACGATCACTCCGGCTCCGGAGACTTCGGCACCGTCTGCCCTGCTGTGCACCGTCGCCTCGGTAGCGGTGGGCGGCAGCACCGCCTGGCCGAGCGAGGGAAGGGTCACCACGCCCTCGACCGCCGGTACGTCGACCTCGCACTCTGTGCCCGATCGAATCGCCGCGGCCGCTGCGAGGGCGGCGAGCCCGCGGGGAGTGGCACCGGGGCGCCTTTCGCGGAGCGCGTTGATGGTGTCCCGCGACCAGGCCCCGACGGAGGGGTGCCGCAGGACCGTGTCGACGGCGTCGTCGTCCCGGCTCTGGATGGCGGCGAGCAGGTCGTAGGCGCGGCGGGCCATCCCGGCGTCGGGATGGCCCACCGCCTTCGCCGCCTCCACCACACCGCGCACGAGGAGCACGTGTTTGCTGTGTTGCGCCGCGGCGAGCTGGGCGACGGCGGACGGTCCGCCACCTCCGTCGGCGAGTTCGGCGAACACCCGAACCGGGATGCGATGCTCACGCGGTTTCATCGGCGCTCCTCGAAGATGGGTTCCGTGCGACGGCGAGGTCGGCCGCGACGCGGCTCCTGATATGCGCGATGAGGCGGAACAGGTCCGGGCAGTACACGGAGGGGTTGGCGAACCCGCTCCCCGCGCGGTAGCGGTGCACGTAGAGCCCGCCCCCGCAGACGGCGGACACCCGGCAGGCACGGCATTGCGCGGCGAGGGCCGCGCGGCCGATCTGGCGGGCCACGATCGTGGGCAGGCGCAGCGCATCGTCGAACGAGTTGCGCAGGACATGCAGGCCGGTGGCCGCGGCACCGTGGTAGGCGGACTTGAGGAGGTCGGTCTGCTCGATGGCGCCGTCGGTCTCCACCACGACCATCGCGGCCGGCGAGAGGCCCACCAGCTCGGTCGTGGAGGCGCCGCCCAGCAGCAGGTGGATGATCTCGTCGAACATTCGGACGCGGGGAACGTCGTGAGGCGTGTCGTACCAGCGGTTGAAGACCGCGATCAGCCAGTCCGCGTACGGCGTGGCAGGGTCGTCCGGGACGCGGCCGGGTGGCGGGATGGTCCAGTTGCCGTGGGGGAGCAGGAAGTCGATGGTGGGCGGGTCGAACTCGAGTAGTGCCTCGTAGACGTCGATCGGATCGTTCCTGAGGTCGATCGTGCAGAGCAGCCCGGCGAACACCCGGCGATAGGGCGGCCCGGTGAGCAGGCCGAGCGCCTCGACGACCCGGCGGTGGCTGCCCCGGCCGTCCGCCCGGCGACGATTGCGGTCGTGCGCGGCCTCGTCGCCGTCGAGACTCACCCCGACCTGTATGCCGAGTTCGTCGAAGAGCCGTAGGTAGCGTGCGTCGAGCAGCAGGCCATTGGTCTGCAGGCTGACCGCGACCCGGGTGCGCTCGCCGACCGCAGAGCGTATGCCGGTGACGATGCGGCGGATCGCCATCGGGCCCGCGAGCAGTGGCTCGCCGCCGTGCAGGATGACCTCGATCTTCGGTAGGCCGTGCGCCTGTACATGCTCCGCGATCCGCTGCGCCGTCGCGGCGACGATTTCCGAGGACATGGTTTTCGGTCGGTCCCGCCAGCCCGAATCCGCCATTTTGTACATGTAGCAATAACTGCAGGCGAGGTCGCATCGACTGTGGATTTTCAAGATGAATTCTCGGAATGGTGTGGGGCGCCAGCCGGCGGCCATGAGCCCTTCGACGTCGAGTGTGAGCGGCCACTCGTCCATGGCCAATAAGCCTAGCGGTCGAGACGAAACCTGTCGTCCCTGGAAAACGTGGAGTCCGCATAATATCATTCTTCATGATCCGGGTCGCGAGGCTGCAGATATATAATGCCCCGCCGCCCGAGACTCCCGGTCGATTGCTACCGTCGGCTGTATTCCATCGACCAATCCCATGACACGCTCTCCCCTCGGTTCGGGGCCTCCAGGCCGTCGCGTGAATCACGTGGGCTCCGTTCCAGGCCCGCAGAGATGTGATCACGGAACATCGCCATGAAATGGCGGATCCAGAACACGCAGTCCACGGTCGTCATGCCCGGGGATATCTCGTGGCGCGTGTGACGATCTGTGAGAGTTCTTCGGCATGCGGCGGTGGGGGAATGGATACGTGGTAGGTGCCTCACCGAGCGCACCGACACCACATTCGCTTGCGCGAATCACGGGCGCCGCCCGCCCATGAGAGAAATGACGGTGCCGCCCAGGCCGGAAAGCCGATCACCGGCAGCTCAGCACTCGATGACGTTGACGGCGAGGCCGCCGCGGCTGGTTTCCTTGTACTTGTCGAGCATGTCGCGGCCGGTGGCGCGCATGGTGGCGATGGCCTTGTCCAGGGAGACGAAGTGGCGGCCGTCGCCGCGGAGGGCGATGCGGGAGGCGGCGATCGCCTTGACCGAGGCGACCGCGTTGCGTTCGATGCAGGGGATCTGGACGAGGCCGCCGATGGGGTCGCAGGTGAGGCCGAGG
>Ga0207866_1003353_pt1 | contig 9926 bp, 7 predicted proteins | sample HigsolmetaAR203D_FD_184835 | JGI IMG/M metagenome (GOLD analysis project Ga0207866, IMG submission 184835) | Ionic liquid and high solid enriched microbial communities from the Joint BioEnergy Institute, USA - AR20-3-D (SPAdes) (version 2) ...
GGATGAGCTTGATCAACTACTTCCTTGGTCCAAAACAATTCCTTTGAATTGTCGGGTTTTTAATAACTTATCACAATAATAGTATTTAATCCCTATCATTAAAAGGTGGGGATTATTTTACGCTTACGTCGGTGTAGACTGCGGCCACCAAGACTCTTACTAAATTATAGAAAACTGACCTGAGACCCGTAGTTCCCAGCGCGGGACACCTTCCTACTAGGGAATTTTTAAGGACAGTAATTCCGCTAAGAGAAGGATGTTACACGCTTCCTTCTTTGTTTTTCATCATAAAGAATATTTCCTGAGTTTCCGGCTGACGGTGGATTGATCCACTTCCAAAGCCTTTGCCATGCCACTGGTCGTCCCATATTTCTTTTTGGCAAATTCGAGTATCGCTTTCTCTGCCGCCCCCACTGCTTCTTTTAAAGGAACCTCTCGGTGAATTTTTATTTCGATTGGAGAGGGTTCTTTACCAGCCGAGAAATGGTTGACATCCTTAACCCGGATTACAGGCTCATCCGACGAAATGATCAAACGTTCCACCAGATTTTGAAGTTCTCGCACATTGCCCTTCCAAGGTTTCTTCTGTAACTCCGCGATCGCTTCCACTGAAAAGCTTTTATTCAGGCCGTAACGCTCATTGAATTTGACAGCGAAATGGTGAACCAGCAATGGAATGTCCTCCGCCCGCTTCCGCAACGGTGGGATCCAAATCGGGAACACGTTCAATCGGTAGTATAAATCTTCCCGAAATGCTCCTTGTTCCACTAATTTCTCCAAATTGCGATTGGTTGCCGCGATTAAACGCACATCGACCGGTATGGAACGCAATCCGCCAATTCGCCGGATTTCTTTTTCCTGTAACACGCGCAGTAGCTTTACTTGCAAAGTGAGAGGGAGTTCGGCAACTTCGTCCAAAAAAAGAGTTCCGAGATGGGCTAACTCAAACAAGCCGGTTTTCCCTCCTTTTTGCGCACCTGTGAACGCCCCCGGTTCATAGCCAAACAACTCCGATTCCAACAGGGATTCAGGAATGGCCCCGCAGTTGATTTTCACAAAAGGTTGCCCGGAACGGTCGCTCCATTCGTGAATCAGGGAAGCCACCACATCTTTCCCAACCCCGGACTCGCCCGTTATCAGCACGGTTGTATCGAATCCGGAGATTTTTTGTGCCTGGTTCACCACCTTCTCCATTGCCACACTCCGGTAAATCAACTTGCTGCTGGAACTTTCATGCAGACGTAAGCGGCTGATTTCTTGTTTATACCGTTCCATCATTTCCTTCATGGTTTGTACTTCTTCACGGAGTTTCCCAATTTCGGTTATATCACGGGAAGCATTGATGACACGGACGATTTTTCCGTTCTTATCCTTTACGGGTGTGCCTACAACGAGCAAGGTCCGGCCTGTTTTAGTTTTTTGGATCACACGGACTTTCTCTCGGCTTTCCAAAACCAGCCGAGTAACCGATGGTCTATAGATTCCTTCTTTTTCTAGATCAAGCACACTCCTGCCCACCAGCTCTTCTGGTTTCTTCCCCCAGATTTCCTCACAAGCCGAACTAACGCGAAGCGTCACTCCCTCCCCGTCCGACACGTAAATCACATCATAGGAAGATTCAAAGATGGTTTTGAGATCTAAGCTCGTATTCCGGAATTCGTCCAATTCTGCATCCCCATAAAAAGCCCCTCCTAAAATGCAAAGGACGCCCACCACTTGCCCGTATTCCATCACTGGATTGCATTGAACTAACAGTTCACTGTTATCCTTTAATGTGACGGAGTGAAACTTGACTTTTTTCTCCTTCATGGCACTATCCACCAGCTGTTGAAAATCGGCATTCTCTAGGTCAAAGTTTTCGGCCAAATAATCCGAGAGGGAAATGGCACGGATGGTTCCCTTGACATCAAGCAAGACATAGGGGCTTCGTAAAGCATCCAAAACAGACTGAATATTCATCCATCTTCACATCCCTATTAAATGGTAATTTAATTATGCAAAAATGCATAAATTATATGCATTTTTGCACGAAAATCCATTCTCATTATTTGTTTCCCCAATTCATTATGCTTAATCTATAAAGCTAAAAAGTATGCATTTTTGCAATAGTACGATTATATTTAAAAGTATGCATTTTTGCAATAATAGGATGGTTGATGTGGACGTTTTGAGTTGGCACGGATTTTGCATATAAATTGTTGTGCATAAATTTTTACCGAGAAAGGATGGGGGGAATGAAGAATTATCGTTATTTCATCATGGGGATGATCGTCTTCATGGTGGTGATCAACTATGTGGATCGCGGCGCGATATCCTACGCGCAAAAAGACATCATCGCCACTTATGGTTTTGATGCCGTTTCTTGGGGAGCGGTACTCGGTTATTTTGGGTATGGTTATATGATCGGAGCTTTGTTTGGAGGAGTTTTGGCGGATCGCAAAGGACCCAAATTTGTCTGGATTCTCGCGGGGCTTGGCTGGTCGGTGTTTGAAATAGGCACCGCTTACGCAGGTGAAATCGGACTGGCTCTGTTCGGCGGTTCCGCCCTAGCTGGATTTGCCGTGTTTCGTGTACTGTTTGGCTTGGCAGAAGGCCCAACTTTTTCAACGATCAACCGTACTAATGCGAACTGGGCGGCTCCCAAGGAGCGAGGCTTTGTCGCAGCTCTGGGACTTTTGGGTAACCCATTGGGTGCTCTGTTAACCGCTCCTATTGCAGTCACATTGCTTACGTTGACTAACTGGAAAATGATGTTTATTATTCTCGGATTAATCGGTATTGTTTGGGTCATCATATGGAACAAAGTCTTCACCAATTTTCCGGAAGACCATCCGAAAGTGTCTAAGGAAGAACTGGAGGAGATTCGATCGAAATCCGAATTGCTGGAAAACGAGAAAAACGTGGGAGCAGGCGATACGAATGTGAAATGGTACCACTTTTTCCGGAATCCCACTTTAGTTTTCAATACGATTGGTTATTTTGCGTTTCAATATGTGAACTTCCTCTTACTTACCTGGACACCAAAATATTTGCAAGATGTATTCAACTTTCAGCTCAGTTCCCTTTGGTACCTAGGCATGATTCCTTGGGTGGGAGCCTGTTTCACTGTACTGTGGGGCGGTAAAATATCGGATGCGCTACGACGCAAAACGGGAAATTTGCGGATTGCCCGTTCCGGCCTTGCTGTGGTTTCCCTATTTCTTACCGCCGTGTGTTTTCTGCTGATTCCTACTGTCGACAGCATCGTAGCTGTAATGGTGTTGATGTCACTTGGAAATGCGTTCAACTTCCTACCTAACTCTGTTTACTGGTCAGTAATCATTGATACGGAGCCAAACCGGGCAGGCACTTTTGGCGGTGTGACACACTTTTTCACCAATATTGCCACCATTGTAGCGCCTACACTGACCGGCTATTTGGTGGCCAAATACGGTTATACTTCCATGTTTGCGGCAGCTGTTGTGGCGGTTGTGATCGGAATGCTGGCAATGCTCTTTGTCAAACCGGGTCAGCCTATGTCTGTAACCAACAAGGCTCCCAAGGACAAATGATAACTAAAATACAGAAAGGAGATTTCAAGATGGTAAACACTCAGCACACCGATGTATTGCAGTGGGATGTCACCAATTTGTCGAACGCGTTCAAACAGAAACAGATTTCACCGGCTGAAGTGACAGGAACCTTGTTGGAACAGATCGACAGGATCAATCCCGAATTAAACGCATACATCACCGTGATGTATGAACAAGCGATGGAAAGCGCGCGTAAAGCGGAACGGGAAATCGCCTCCGGCAATTGGAAGGGGCCACTACATGGTGTACCGATCGGACTAAAAGATTTAATTTACACGAAAAGTGTCCGCACCACGATGGGATCCAAAATTTTCAAAGATTACATTCCGGATTTCGACGCGGCCGTCGTTGAAAAACTGACACAGGTAGGCGCCGTAATAATCGGAAAGCTGAATACCCATGAGTTTGCCTACGGTCCGACAGGAGATCGATCCGCTTTCGGAGCGGTGAAAAATCCACACCATCTGTCAAAAATATCTGGGGGATCGAGCAGCGGTTCCGGAGCGGCTGTTTCGGCAGCCCTATGTTATGCAGCATTGGGAACGGATACCGGGGGATCCATCCGGATTCCGTCGAGTTGTTGCGGCATCGTCGGCATGAAACCAACCTTTGGCCGCGTCAGCAAATACGGGGTGTATCCGTTAAGTTGGACTCTTGACCATGTAGGGCCGATGACTCGAACCGTACTGGACAATGCCCTGTTATTAAACGTGTTGTCCGGATACGACGAACGGGATCCGTACTCCATGAAAACCGATGAGGAAGATTTCACCCGTTTCATTGGACAAAGCATTAAGGGTAGTGTTATCGGTGTTCCTTCCTCTTTTTACTTTGACCATGTAGAAGAAGAAGTGGAACAGCAAGTGCAGCATGCATTGAAGGTGTTTGAAAGTCTGGGGGCAGAAATGCGTGTCATCGATCTGCCCCACATCCAACAATTTTCATTGGCACAACAAATCACCATCCGAAGCGAAGCCTATACGGTACACGAAGACATGCTTCGGGATCAGTCTGAGCAATACGACCAGGAAGTGAGGGAACGGTTACTGACCGGCATGGACGAAAAAGCGCACACATATGTCCATGCTCAGCAGCTCAGGCACGTCGCTGTCCAAGAATTTAAACAAGCGTTCAACGAAGCGGATGTCATTGTGACACCGACGCTTCCGATTTTGCCGCCTGACATTGGCCAGCGTGAAGTCCATATCCACGGAAATAAAGAGTATGTCCGATCCGCGCTGCTTCGCTTGACAAGTCCTACCAATTTTAACGGTTTCCCCAGCATCTCCGTACCCTGCGGCTTCTCGGAATCGGGATTGCCTATCGGAATGCAACTGATCGGGAAACCGTTTGACGAAGCAAATCTGTATCGCTTCGCTTATGCCTTTGAACAGGAAAGTTCCATTCCCAATGTAAAAATGGATATCGTTTGAACAGTTGTAAAAAAACAGAAAAGCTGAGCGGATTCAGGGAAAAATGACTGAGTCCAGCTCGCTTTTGTATTTTTGTTTTTTGATGTTATTCTGGTCGGACAACCGCCAATTAGAAGGACGGATAAGGATTACATTTGTTTATATATTATAATTCTTCGCCATTCGTTTGAATGACATTTTTATACCAATAAAATGAATCTTTTTTATACCGCTTCATTGTTCCATTTCCTTCATTATCACGATCAACGTATATCATGCCATACCGTTTTTTCATTTCACCCGTTGTAAACGACACGATGTCTATAATTCCCCATGGTGTATAGCCGATTAAATCAACACCATCGTAGGTGACCGCTTTTTTTAAAGCTTCAATATGCGCTTTTAAATATTCGATTCTTTGCGGGTCATGGACAGAACCATCCTTTTCTAACGTATCGACTGCACCAAAACCATTTTCTACAATAAATAATGGAATTTGGTATCGATCATAAAAACGGTTTAATGTATATCTTAAACCGGTTGGATCAATCGGCCAGCCCCATTCACTTGATTGAATATACGGATTTTCTACACTATTAGGCAAGCCGCCATTGACTATATTTCCTGTATTATCATTTTCTACATCGCTTTTCACGGTTGTCGACATATAATAACTAAAACCTAAATAGTCAACAGTGCCATTTCTTAAAATTTCTTCATCACCGTCTTCGAACTTGATGTTATATCCTTCCCGTTCAAATTCTTTCAAAGCGTAGTTCGGGTAATATCCACGAACTTGTACATCAGGAAAGAAATATCGTTGCCGCATTAATTCTTCCGCTAACATGACATCTTCCGGATTTGATGAATAAGGGTAAATAGGTACATGTGAAACCATTGCCCCGATTTGGAAATCCGGGTTGATTTTTTTTCCTATTGATACCGCTAAAGCACTTGCCAGCAATTCATGATGCCCCGCCTGATACATGACTTCCTTCGCGTTTTCGTTTTCTTTAACAATGACACCAGAATTGGTCCACAAAAATATAGGATTGTTCACATCCATTTGGTTATTGATTTCGTTAAATGTCATCCAGTATTTTACTTTATCTTTATAACGATTGAAACAAACTTCCGCAAATTTTACGAAGAAGTCTACTACTTTTCGATTTCTAAATCCGCCATACTCTCTTGCAAGATGCAGCGGCATTTCAAAGTGGGATAAGGTAATGACAGGTTCAATTCCGTGCTTTCGTAATTCATCAAATACACGGTCGTAAAATTGCAATCCTTGTTCATTCGGCTCCGCTTCATCCCCTTTTGGAAAAATTCTGCTCCATGCGATGGATGTTCTTAAGCATTTTAACCCCATTTCGGCAAATAAAGCGATATCTTCTTTATACTTATGATAGAAATCAATTGCTTCATGGTTTGGATAAAATTCATTTTCTTCGATTGTATCAGTTATTTTTCTAGGTACTCCATGAGCACCTGCTGTCATAACATCGGCTATACTTGGCCCTTTTCCGCCTTCATTCCAGCCGCCTTCAGATTGATGGGCAGCCAAAGCACCACCCCATAAAAAACCTTCCGGTAATTTTGACATTTTATTTCCTCCTTATTTTATGATTGTAAATAACTTCTGATCGAATGTCACATCTTGCACATCTTCGATGATAATTTCATTATAATCATCTGAATTCGTTATAATAATCGGTGTAGTTGTTTTGACTCCTTTACTTTGAATGAGTTCTTTATCAAATGTAATCAAAAGATCGCCTTTTTTAAATTTATCGCCATCATTTACATGTAAAGTGAACGGTTTTCCATTCAATTGAACAGTATCTAAACCAATATGGACAAGTAATTCAATACCAGATTGGGAACGCAATCCTATCGCATGCTTTGTAGGAGCAACCATGACTACCGTCCCATCAAATGGGGCATATAGCTTGTTGTCTGATGGCTCTATAGCCAATCCTTGTCCCATTGCACTTGATCTGAATACTTCATCCTGAACTTCTGAAAGCCGTATTGCCTTTCCGCTCATTGGGGAATGTACCGTTTCTTCATTATTTTCGAGAATATTTTGTTGAAAATTCGTTTTATGTTTCGTTCGTTCATTACCTGCTGTATTCGTTGAATCTTCCCCATATCCGAAGATTTGAATGAGAATGACAGGAAGAATAATGGCAATCACAACACCTAATAAAATTCCCCATATGGACATTGGATAGTCCGCATCAATCCCATTGACGATCGTTAGTGGTCCAGGCAGTCCTGCATATACAAAGTAATAAGGATTAAAGAAGCTTGCTGCAATGGCGCCAATGGCACCTGAAATACAGCCAAAGATAAACGGTTTCTTAAATCTCAAAGTCACCCCGTAGATAGCTGGCTCAGTGATGCCAAATAGACCAGTTAAACCAGCTGATACACTGACTTTACGCAGTTCTTGATTTTTTGACTTTAAAATAACGCCAAGCACCGCTCCAATTTGTGCGATAACGGCGATCGTTTGATACGCTTGAAAGGAATCCCGGCCATATAAATCAAAATTGGCTAATATCATTGGGGTGATTCCCCAATGCACACCAAAAATAACAACTACTTGCCAAAATGCACCAATAATTGCTCCGGCTACAGCGGGCGCATTTTCTGCCAAGAAGTTATAACCATTTGCAATGCCATTTGCTCCCATTGTTGTAACAGGACCAATTAATAAAATCGTTAAAGGTACCATGATTACTAAACATAAAAATGGAACAAATAACGGTTTAATCACTTCATTCATCCACTTATTCAAAAATCTTTCAAGATATGACAAAATCCATACTAAAAATAGCGGCGGCAGCACCGATGAAGTATACGTCGTTTCCGATAAGGCAATGCCTAAGAACGTAATTTTTTGTCCTTCAGCTATTTTTGCAGCCATTTCCCCCCATGTCGGACTGACCAATGCAGCACAGCATGCCACTGCTATAAATGTGTTTGTTTTAAAATGCTTTGCTGCAGTAATGGCAATAAAAATCGGCAAAAAAGTAAATGGAGCCCATGATATAAAACTTAAAACTTGATAAGTCCCTGTTTCTGCAAAATTGTTGAAAAATAAATTAATTAATATTAAAGCGCCTTGCAAAATACCTGCAGCAGCCAAAATGTAAATAAATGGCGCAAAAACCGCCGACATAGTAGCGATGACACGATTTAAGACCGTTCCTTGGTTATCGATTTTTGTCTCAGATGCTTCAACATTTACCAATTTTGAAAATTCTTCGTAGACCTCTCCTACATGCTGCCCGATAACCACTTGGAATTGACCGTTGTTTTCCACTACTGTAATGACTCCTGGCATAGATGCCACTTTTGCTTTTGCATTTGGTTTTGAACGCTTAAGAACTATTCTAAGTCTTGTTGCACACCGTGAAACTCCGACAACATTCTCTTCCCCGCCTATAGCTTCTAGGATGTCTTTAGCAAGCTTAGGGTAATCTCTTACTTTTGCAGACAATGTAAATCCTCCCTCAATTTAATTTATACGCTTACATTATAATTGTATCGGTATAATTTATCAATAACCAAACAAAATAATTATTAATGAACAATATAACTAAATGAGCTTTTAATAAGTTTGTGCTATAATCCAATATTATGAAAAGCTTAATGAAAGTGGGGAATGATACGTGATATGTTAAAATATCAGCGAATTGCAATGGAAATTGAAAAATATATTGAAAATCATAATCTTCAACAAGGTGATAAACTGCCTGTATTAGAAACCTTAATGAATCAATTTAATGTAAGTAAGAGTACGATTACGAAATCTTTAGATCTGTTGGAAAAAAAAGGGGTGGTTTTTCAAGTAAGAGGCAGCGGAATTTTTGTTAGAAGGCACAAGAGAAAAGGATATATTAGTCTGCTCTCCAATCAGGGGTTTAAAAAGGATCTTGAGGAATTTCATGTAACTTCAAAAGTCATCGAGCTAGATGTAAGAAAGCCGACACAGGAAGCCGCTTATAATTTAAATATGGAACTCGATGATGATGTTTATTTTGTAAAAAGAGTTCAGTATATTAACGGACAAACGTTATGTTTAGAAGAATCTTATTATAACAAATCCATCATTACTTATTTGAATAAAGAAATTGTTTCTGGATCCATATTTCATTATATTAGAGAAGGATTAGGATTAAAGGTCGGCTTTTCAGATTTATACCTTCATGTGGACAAACTGAGTGAAGAAGAAGCGAAGTTTTTAGGTCTGCAAACCGGAGCACCTAAACTTTATATCGAAAGCATTTTTCATTTAACAAATGGCCAGCCATTTGACTTTTCAAAAATCACTTATAACTATGAACAATCACAGTTTTTTGTACAGGTAAACAATCATTTTTTCTAAAAGTTTAGTCGCTTGACAGGAACTATTACGTTTTGGATAAGGATCCTCTTCTTCAACCATGCCGGCATTTTGGCAATGAATAGAAAGTTTATTTCGCTGAGTCAAATTTCTTTTAGTGGTTAGGATTTGTTAGTAGACGCAGGGATTATTCATCAAATTTGTTTTATTTGCCCAAATACTTTTATCCAAAAAATCTAATTTTGCAAAATGCTCAATTGAGTGACATGTTCATCATCTGTTGTTTGGAGATGATTTATCTGTTTTATTTTGTGTAACTGTTCGCGTTTCATCGATATCCCCCTTTAACCAAGATATATCTCATAAAGAGCTCTATTTGACTGCTTATGGATTTTTTTTGATCATCTTTATCGGTAGAAACTCTTACTTAAACAGCACATCTCATTCGTTCAGGTGATATCTGGCGATTGGTAAATAATAGGATATGTTGATGGAGTAAAATGATTCATTTTCAAGAAAAAATTAATTTTAGCGGTCTGGTTGTATAAAGTTGATATAGAATCTGTAAATCTATAAATAATCGTG
>Ga0207866_1003358_pt1 | contig 9920 bp, 7 predicted proteins | sample HigsolmetaAR203D_FD_184835 | JGI IMG/M metagenome (GOLD analysis project Ga0207866, IMG submission 184835) | Ionic liquid and high solid enriched microbial communities from the Joint BioEnergy Institute, USA - AR20-3-D (SPAdes) (version 2) ...
AAGACTTTGAGATTCAAAGTTTTGCCTATTTTTATTTAAGTAGCCCAGTTAAAAATAAAAAGGTTGTCACAAAATACATCATGCATTTGTACAGAGGAGTAGAGGGAACGGAGCTTATATTATCTAAATTTGAAAAAAATAAATTATTTGTCGAAAAAGAAATATATTTTTCAGATATACAAGAAGAAGTTTTGTTAATCAAAGCAATTAATAAGTTGTGTATAGAATTAAACATTAATTCACGAAAAGATTTGAGTATTTTTGCAAAATCTAAAGAAAAGTTTTCGAACAACTTTAAAGGGATATTCAAATATTTCTACGAAGATAATGGAAAGTCATTCCAAATAGGCCATATGATACCGATTGAATACGGAGAAGGTTATAAATTATTAAAACATGAAATTGATTTAGAAAAGGTAATGACACAGCTCATCGAAAAATTACCTTCTCAAAGATATAAAGGAATATTTTTAAATATTTTAACTTCATTTTCATATTATTCTAAGGATGATAAACAAATTCTAATCAATCTTCTTAAGCAAATGATTATTAAAGAAGAGGTCATAAAACAACAAGAATTAGAAAAGTTAAGAGATTTGTTTCTTTTAAAGCCACTAAGAACGCAAAAAGTTGGTATAGTAAGTCCGTTCACGTATGGAAAATCTACGGTTTTAAATGGTTTATTAGGTTTACCTATATTGAAAGAAGCAATAACTGCTGAAACAGCTGTAGTTACCTATATTACATATTCACCGTACTTTTCATTATATTATGAGACGGAAAATGACATCTTTTCTAAACGTTATGATAGTTTTGAAGAATTCCGTGAAGATATTATTAAATGCTCTAGTGTAAAAGTTATATCATCTGATTTTCAAAAAATTCATATCACATTACCTTTTGCTGGTCTATACAAATCGATTGAATGGATAGATACACCAGGTTTTTTTGGTCCTCATAAACATCATGATTTAATTACAGAAAATTCGTTAAAAGAGTTTGATATAATCGTTTTTTTAATTGATCCTGAACAAGTAGGGAAAGAACAGTACATGGATAAATTAGTGAGATTTCGTAAAGAATTGGATGTTCCTTTTATATTTGCTGTTAATAAATATGATTTGCACTATCAATCCATAAATACAGTTATGGAAGAGGTAAGAAGGTTGTTTAATCCAATTTTTAAAAATTCTCCTATTGTCTATATTTCTGGCTATTGGGCAGTTAAAGTAAAAGCATATGAAAAGAAGTTAATTAGTATTGAAGAGTTAAAAAGAGACAGGGATATGTTTTTAATCGACGACGATGGTATGTATTATCCAAGTCCGCTTTTAGAAGAACATCATCTTCCCAAAATATATGAAAACAGCAATATCAAAATCTTGGAGCAACAAATAAATAAATTCGTTAGGAGATTGCTACGAAAGGAGGAGATTCATGGATGAATGTTTCTATATTTTATGACACACCTAAGTACGTAAATCAATTTCAGATGTTCATAGAGTCAAAAAAAGAGCTTTTTCACTCATTTACATATGAATATATCCCTTTAGAAAAAGAAATACCTACCAAAGATTCAATCAGTATATTTTTACTAAATTCCCAAAGAGCAAACTCAAGTCACCTGACTAATACGATACAACGACTTAAACAACTCGGTGCCCACGATAAAAGTATGATTTTTGTTATTAATGATATTGAAAAAATATCGAATGAGGAAGTCGCCATTGTTTATAAAGATTTAGAAAAAAAATTGAGTAGACTGATAGAAGACCCGAAAATACTATTTGTTTCATTAACTGGGTATGAAGTTATGCAAAGATATAAATCAGAGGGCGTAGTAAGTACTTTCTTATTCTCGAATCATAAGGATGGTGCGGTTAAAACGTTTCAACAGATTCTTCATGAACGCAATATTCAACTGCTAATAGAATATTCAGGTGTACAAAAGCTGGAAGAAGCAATAAAAAAGCTTCTTAAAAAGGAGTTTTTAGCTATAAAGAGGGATCCTTCAAAAAAATATATATTTGCATATAGACTTGATCCATTATTTCTAAGGGAACTACAGAAAGATATTAGTTTATTTATACAGGTTATCGATACGGAAGACGATTTAGAGTTTTTAAGAGAAGAAGTGGAAGCCATAGTAGTTACTTCCCGATACTTTTATGAAATTACAGAAGATAATCTTAATAGTTATCGAAACATGATTTTATTAGTCGATGGTAGCAATCAAATACAATTATTTGAAATGGAAAAAGCAATTAGGAAATGGAAACGTAAATTTCCAGATACACTATTTATACCAGTAAATAGCTATCCTTTATCTAAACTAGACAATATAGTAACTGAAGAATTAATTAAAGATAAAGATATTGTTATTGTTGATGATAATGGATTTCCTTTACCGAAAACAACAATAAAAAATTGGAAAAATGTTCTGTTTAAGAGTAGCGGCATAGACGTTGTTAAAAATGTATTACTGCAAAGACGGGAGGAAATATTCGTATGATTCAAAAATTTATTGAAAAAAGAAATCGAATAATAGAGCTTATCCAAGAAGTCAAAAATAGTAATTATTTTTATGATGAAGTAATTACTGAATCAGGTATAAATAAAAGTTTAGCAAATTTAAAGTCAGGTGCGTTTAAGGTTGCACTGATCGCTCCATTTTCTGCGGGAAAATCAACATTTATTAATGGATTGATCGGCGAAGATTTATTGTCTCGTAACATTTTAGCAGAAACAGCAACAATCACAACTTTAAAATATGGGAAAGAAAATAAAATAAAAGTTTATTATTATGACGGTACGGAAGAAGAGTACCCGGGTATAAATGATACACAAGTTACCTTTGAGGACTTAAAAAGATTTTTGAAAGAAAAAACGACGGTCACAAGAATAGAAAGCGAAAAGGAGTTTGTTGTTAGGGTTGAAGACAGTGTTCGAGCAGTCGATGTGTTTTGGGATGTTGATTTGCTAAAAGATGGGGTTGAAATTATAGATACACCAGGATTGTATTCTTCTTATAAAGAGCATAAAGATATTACTGAACGGATTTTAACAGAAGCACATGCGATCCTCTTCTTAATTTCTCCGGACAGCGTAGGGGAAGTGCATTTTACCGAATTTATTTCTAATTATGTTGAAAATGCTAAAAGAAGCAACTTAGATGCGGAAGGAAAACATATCTTTTTTGTTATTACAAAAATAGATCGCTTTAAGAAGGAAGAGATTCAACATGCTCGTGAAGAATTGCTAAAAGTGCTTCAGCCGATTTTGTCAAATCCGCAAATTCTTGAAGTTTCCTCTTATTTTGCAATGAAATCGCGCATGTATGAAAAAGGGAGATTTTCTTTGCAGGAACTTCAGTCTGATCGAGATATTTTATTTATAGACGAGGAAACAGGTTATCCAGTTGCTGGTCCGCTACTAACAGAAGATAAAGTTCCGCTTATTAAAGAAGTCAGTCAAATTGAAAAGGTTGAAAAAACGTTAGCTGATTACCTTGAGTATAAAAATAATTATTTAATTGATGAAGTGATAAGTTTGACATTGAGTATGTTTGAAAGAGAACAGGAAGAATTACAACAAAGAATACAAATGTTAGAGAATAATTTTAAAAATGAAGAGGTTAATTACCAACTGAAATTAGAAAGTTTACAAAGGGATTTTGCACGTGATGTGGAAGAATTAAAACAGAAAACAGAAAAGAGAGTAATCGAAGAATTTGAATATAATGAACGGGGACAATCGCCTATTGTAAATTTGGTAAAAGAAATTCGAAAATACGAGACTCCTATTTTAACTGAACAAGTGAAAATTCAATCAATGAAAGCGTGGCAAGCAAGAAAAAACGAGTTAAATCAATACAATGGTAAACGTATTATGCAAGAAATCATTGATATTTTAAAAATTAATATACAGACAGCAAAGAAAACCTTTATACAAAAAGTTTTCCAACAATTAGAACGAAGATATACGAAAAGTATGGAAGAATTTATTGGGGCATTTAAAGATTTCGAAAAAGAAGTGCTTGATAATTTTGTGAAAGAGCTAGATTTGCAACCAATTGAAAATCATAGTTCTTTCTTTAATAAAGAGCAAGTGTTAAACGAAGTGAGTAATGAAGTAGAGAAGTTTTACAAAGAAACGGCTCTTGAATGCTCTCCGGCTATTAATGAAAGGATTGATGATTTAATCAATGAAAATACTTCTTATAGTCGAAAACCGGGACTTTTGAATGCGATTAAATCTTTTTTTGGAAAAGCAGAAATGATTAAAGAATTTAACCAATACCGTTATCAGCAAGATTTTAGACAGTTGGTCGATGAGGTGACTGATGAAAGTTTAGAAGTTTTAAGAATGGAAGTTACTGAGATTGAGTTCTCAATTGAAGAGAAAATTCGATTAATTAATGATAAAGTTAAAAAGGGATTAAAGGAAAAAATTGATCATTTCCAAAAATGGAAAACGAGAAATATGAAACAGCTTGAGGAAGAGCTGTCAATCAAAAAAGAAGATATGGAAGAAGCTATTTCAGCTATTGAACAAAAGGTTTCAAGTCTATCTCAGAAGTATGAAGAAGTTCGTCAAAAGTATTTAGATATTTTAGTGTTGGAGGAGGGCGACATTAGTGAAGTTCAATCAGTATCTTGAAAATACAAAAAATTATTTGACTGCTTATTATCAGGATTTATTAGAGCAGTTTCAAAGTCGTTCAGTAAACTCTTACCCACAATTAATCAAATTAGAAAAAGCTGGTATTAATCGTTTTTTTCAATCTCAACTAGATACTATTCTTTTAAATATACGTGACGAGTTAAAAAATTTTTTTGAATCAGAAGAGGCGAGTCAAATTTATAATGAATTAAAAACCAAATTTTTTCACAAAGAAATTTCTGCTATGGATTATAACTTTTCTAGTGATTCGAAAAAAGAATCGCTAGTTCAAAGAGTTGTATTGCATAGTAATTCTCAAAATAGAACGTTAAAAGAGAACAGCAATCAAAACATTATGTATGCTACCGCAGGAGGGGCTGTTGCAGGGGGAGTAACAGGTCTTGCTCTTGGAACTGCAATTGGAAAACCAGCTATTCTTGCAATCACAGGTGTTATCGGCGGAGCAGTATGTGTATATTTTGTTGCATCCAGTTTTGTTAATAATTATGCGTCAGGTAAGGAGCGGACAAATATAAAATATGTAAACAAACAATCGGAAATTTCTATGACTTCGAAACAGCAAAAAGACAACACTTTGCCGATTGAAGCGGTTCTACAAAAAAGAAAGTATGAAGTAGAAGAGTATATTTACAATGTAATCACTAGTATTCAAAAAGAATATGAAGCAATACTGAAGAGAGCTAGTTAAAGGAGGAAAAAGCAATGCTGTTATTTATGGAAAATGAGATAATGCGTGATAAATATAATCAGCTCCTTCAGTTTGAGCCAACACGGCTGACAATGCCTTTTAGAAAAGGAAAGAATGGTAAAAGAATTGCTATACGCGAAATTCTTCTTTCAGAACAAAATTTAGAAAAAGTTAGTCAAGCTTTGGTTGAGTCGATAAATGAGCTAATTCTTTTTTTACAAGGGATGAATCAGCCATTCCAATTTTTTATAAATTCGGATGGACAAGGGAAGGCAACTTTGTCTTTTGCTTTCCCTTATTACAGTGAAAGGGAGTCAAGTGATATACTCCAAAGTGCATTTACAGGTGTTATTACCGAGCAACAAGAAAAGGGAGTTGATAACTATCGTTACTATGGGTATGCGTTAGGAATTCCAGCACAAATTAATGAAGATTCGAAATCATGGATTAGAGCTGTGCTACGTTCGAAGTTAGAAGAAAAGTTTGAAATCATGATTTTGTGCAAGCCATTACAGACAGCTGAGATTATTGAACTTACTGAAAATATTAGTTATGAATATAACCAATTCGCCCCATTGAGAAAAGTAACGCGTACAACTGGAGAACAAGAATCCGTGCAAATATCTGATTCGAAAAGTCATAATTCAAATAAAGGTATGGTTATCGTTTCAGAAAGCGAGAATATAAGTAGTACCACTTCTAAAGGAACATCTAATTCAAAAGATGAATCAAGCGAGTTTGAAAACAGCTACATAACTAAGTATGTTGATATCTTATCTTTTCACTTAAAACGCTTGGAGCAAGGGGCAACTAGAGGGGTGTGGCAAACTGCAATTTATATTGCTACAGATTCTAGAGAAATATTCTCTTATGTTAATGGGGCCCTTTTGACAACCATGCTACCAGAATCCTATACACCTAGTTTTAAAGTGATTGAAGATTTGACAGTTAAGGAATTTTATGATTCGGGAACTCTGCCAGACCGTGAGCGAGAGAGCAATTTATTGAATGGATTTTTCAGTAGAGCAACTACAATTTTAACTTCTGATGAACTAACTCATCTTTTGCTTCTTCCTGATGAAGAGTTCATAGGATATAGTGTTAGAAAAGTTGCAGATTTTAATGTAAATGTTGATCAAGAGAAAGGGATACATATCGGTTATTTGTATAGTCGTGAACGTAAATTACAGCAATGTTTTAAAATATCGGAAGAAGATTTAACAATGCATGGGTTAGTAACAGGAATCACTGGAAGTGGCAAAACGAACACAATATTATCATTGCTTGAAAATCTGAGTGCCCCTTTTCTTGTCATTGAACCAACTAAGCGTGAGTATCGCCACTTACTAAGTCGTAACAAAAATGTTCGTGTATATACTGTTGGAAATGAAAACATCTCTCCGATTCGCCTTAATCCATTTTATTTTCCAAAAGGTGTTTCTCTTCTGTCTCATATTGATTCTTTAAAGGCAGTGTTTATGTCAGCATTTTCGATGTATGCTTCAATGCCGAACATACTAGAACAATGTTTATATTCCATTTACAAAAAAAATGGTTGGAGTTTGCATCATTCCACGAATGTGTATGCTAGTTGTCATGAGGAAGCGACACCTTATTTTCCAACTTTACAAGATTTGTATGAAGAAATTGACGACTATGTTACTAAATCAGGATATGCAGAAGAACAAAAATCTAATATACGCGCCGCTTTACTAACTCGATTAAAAAGTTTGATGGTTGGTAGCAAAGGTTTAATGTTAAATACTAAAGAATGCCTCGATTTCGATGAATTACTTAGTTATCCTACAATTTTAGAACTTGAGGAAGTAGCGGATGATGACGATAAAGCTTTAATTATGGGGCTCTTTTTTATACGTTTGTCACAAGCATTAAAAATTAAGAATGCTGGACAGATTGATCATCCGCTGAAACATGTAACAGTTGTAGAAGAAGCTCACCGTCTATTTAGAAATGAACAAATGACAAATCAAAATCCTGAAACTGTTAATATTCGTGGAAAAGCAGTAGAACATTTTTGTAATTTATTAAGTGAAATTCGTTCCATGGGCGAAGGGATGATTATTGTAGACCAAATTCCTACTAAATTAGCGCCCGATACGATTAAGAATACAAATTTAAAGATTGTTCATCGACTCGTGTCATATGATGATATTGCAAGTATGTGTCAAGCGTTAGGTTTAGACGAAACAAAGGAAGGGTTTACTATTTCAAGATTAAAGAAAGGAGAAGCTATTATCTTTAAAGCTGGAATGGAGAGAGCTTCTCATGTTTTAATTTATCATAGTAAATCAAAGTTAACGTTTGTTTCAGATAATCAATTGGAAACAATTGTAGAAAAATTTAATCCATTTATTTATGAAAAGGAATTTATCCATCCAATTGCTGAAATTATTATGGAACAAGACAATTTTACTAAGAATAGAATTCTCGAACTTATACAAAAGCTTTATCGAAATTTAATGTTCGAAGATATTTTTAATATAAAAGAAGTGTTTAATTTAGTTGAAAAAAACATTTTACAAATTGTTTATAAAAGTGGTTATGAAATTAATAAAAATAATGAAGAGCAATTTTTAACTTCTATATTAGTTCAAGGTATAAATCAATTTTTAAATAATTATACTTACTTCTCAAAAATAAAAAAAATCTCCAATAAAATTAGAGAATATCTTCTCACAATGACTCAGTATCGTCATTATGAGTGGTCTATCAATGAGTTAAAATTAATTAACTATCGAAGAAGTACAAATCTTTATACATTACTTGCGGAAGCAAATGAACGTTTATTATCTGATGAACCGTATATGAGCTTGTTGAATGAATCAAGTGGATTGGATGGAGAAGCAATTTTATTAGCGCAAAAATTGATAGAAGATAGTATTTACAACTTAAATTTTGCAGAAAATGATAAAAAACAAAATGTATATATTTTTTATGAAGTAGTAAAAGAAAAATTAAAAAAAGAATTTCTAAAAACGTATAATTCTCCTAATTTTAAAATGTTATTAAAACGTGTTTTACTGATACTAACAGCAAAAGCAAACAAACCTCATTTGCAACAAATGTTCTCCAATTTAGTAGATAAGGGGGAATAGAAAAATGGAATTATTAACTTTAGCAGGTGCGACCTTAGAGAAAATGATAGAAACATCTTCTATTGAAGGCTTAAAGGAAGCATCTATTGAGTCTGCCTTAGAGACAATTGAAAATGCATCAGCCACGCCTGAAGCGTTAAACGCTTTTGAAAATATGGATATAGCAGTAGATGAAGGGATAAGGCAAGAAATAATTAGAATAGAAACGCTTAATGATCATTTAGAAGGTACTGTTCACCCGGAAACAGGTGTACCATTTGAAGTGAAAGTAATTGAACTACCAGATGGCACAATAATCGAAGGAGTTTTTCCTCAGTTTGACTCTGTTTTTGATGTGCAACTACCTGAAAATATGTATTTAGATACTGATTATCAGCAATTTTCCTATGCAAATGAACAACTTAAAGAAGCGATTCAACAAAACCCGGAATTAGCTAAGCAGTTTAACGATCTTCAACTTGAACAAATTAAAGCAGGGGAAACACCAGATGGATTTACGTGGCATCATAGTGAGGAAGTCGGAAAATTACAATTAGTTGATGAAAGGATTCATGCGCTAACAGGTCATACCGGGGGACGGACTATATGGGGAGGAGGTTCATTATATCGTTAATAAACACTTAGGAGGGACAATTAAGATGTTTACGCAAATTGAATGGAGATTTACTAAATCACCAATTGATAGTGAAACAATTTCTAATATTGAGAAGCATTTTGATATAGAATTTCCAGAAGAATACAAGCAAATTGTATTAAATTATAATGGTGCTAGGCCGAAACCTAATGTATACGATACTGAAAAAACGAAGGAACGTACAGTTAAATCGTTATTATCTTTAAATCAAAAAGAAGAGGGAAATATTTTCGATGTAATGAATTGGATATCAGGAAAAATACCTTCTAAATTTATCCCGTTTGCAAATGATAACAGTGGTAATTACTTATGTTTTGATTACAGTGAAAATCAAAAAAACCCGCCAATTTACCTATGGCTTCATGAAGAAAATAGGGTTGAAAAAGTAAGCGACAGTTTTGCAAGCTTTTTATCGAAGCTTTATTTACCATAACTACCCTTAGTTCCATTGATGTCAATTACCAGCAGCGGATTTGTAAGCGTCAAATAATCCACCTTTTGATGAACTGCACCCCTTAAAGTAGATGTTGAAAAATCCCTATTTGGTCAACACTTCTTTAAGAGGTGATTTTTTATGGCAAGAAAAGGACAACGTTTCCAAATTTATTCTGTAGAACTTATGCTAGAAGCAATGAAATTGAAGGAAGATGGTTATACTCATGCTCAAATAGCGTAAGCGTCAAATACTCAGCACCTTCTAGTTGTGAATGTTACATGAGATAATCTCCATAGAAAAAATGCTGGAGGTTATGCTATGAATGATGCTGACAAAAGAATAGAATGGAAATCCAGGTATGAT
>Ga0207866_1003381_pt1 | contig 9872 bp, 9 predicted proteins | sample HigsolmetaAR203D_FD_184835 | JGI IMG/M metagenome (GOLD analysis project Ga0207866, IMG submission 184835) | Ionic liquid and high solid enriched microbial communities from the Joint BioEnergy Institute, USA - AR20-3-D (SPAdes) (version 2) ...
GGATCAAACTCTCCATGAAAGAAAGAGCTGTCTCAGCTCGCATTTCGTACGTTCGCGCTTTGCTTTCGTTCCTCAAATGAAGAACGGGCAACTCAAGCTCGTTGTTCAGTTTTCAAGGAGCCATCTTGCTCGCTCGCCGCCGTCGCCATCGTCAGGCAGCGACTTTTATAATATATCACGTTCGACCTGTCCGATGCAAGTGTTTTTTCGATTGCAATCTTTCCCACCCGCATCGCCGGACGAAACGTCCGCCCGAATCGGCGCATGCCATTTCGGAGGCGAGAAATAATTTATCACAGGTCCCATGCGAACGTCAAGCCGTGTCGACCTGCGCCCGAGCCCGCTGCAGACACTAAAATGAAGGCTGTCTCCGCGCGCAGCAGGTCTGAGCGGGAGGAAGCCGGTAAATGGTCATCGTTGCGGTCTATCGTGATTTCCTGACCGTTCGCCGGCCGCTCCGGCCACCGGAGCGAGCAGGGACATGAACAGCGTGAGCGACAACAGAAGAGAGGCAAGTTTCCTGATTGCTCCCCTACTCCAGCAATTAACGCTGTTCCAAAGTCTCGGCAAGCCGCAACATTTTTTCACACACACAAAAAAACCGCCGTTCCAGGCGGTACGAAGGGATATGCGTTACTTCACGGCCGCATACTGCAGCTCCAGCGCTTCCATGTCGCCCGAGACCGGCAGCACCGCCACCTCGCGGATCAGCCCGCGGGTCACCAGCTTGCGCAGCAGCAGCGACAGGTCGAGCCGGAGCGACTTGAGTTCCGGCCGGGCCATCAGCTCGTTCACGCTCCACGGTTCCTCGCGGCTTTCGATAATGTCGAGCAGCAGGCCGCAGCACGATTTCATTTTGCTCATGACGTGGAATTCGCAGGCGAGCAGCACGAGCTGCACCCGCTTCTCGAGCGACTCCATGCTCGTCGTGAGCTCTTCATACAGCTTGTAGATGCCGGGGTTGTACCGCTTCATCTGGGCCCATACCGTCAGTTCCGGATGCACGCCGTCCTCGATCAGCGAGATGTGCGCCCAATGATGAAGCGCGGCCAGCACGTTGTTGTGGGCGTCCAGGACATTGCCGTCCTGCAGATCCTGCTTGGCGTGCAGGAACGTCCGAAGGAACGCGGAAAATTCCGCCGCCAGCTTCTGCCGGCGCAGCTCCTCCGGAAAATCAATCACCCGCTGCCTGACCCTCTCCAGATAACCATCCCGATCCATCAGGATTTCCCCCCGCACAATCCATGGAATGATGCTGCGGATCTCGACTCCGGCGATCCATTCATCCAGTACGGCGGCCGCAACCGTGCGAATCTGCGCCCGCTTGCCGTCCACGCGGATGTGCCGGACGCTCCGCACATGCTCGTCGTTCCGTTCCACGATCACAAGGAACAGCAGATCCAGACCGTCAATCAGCGGGTTGTACCGGTACGGATTGTCGATCAGCATGACGCCGATCAGGCCCGGGGTGTCCTGAATCCATTGCCGCCATCGCGCCGTCTCCATCGGTGAACCGGATCCTCCATCATTTCTGGCATGATCGCTTGACTTCGTATATAATGAAAATCTGTGATAAATGTTACATTTCGACAGACAACCGGCATTTCCTGCTGCATGGCGCAAGTTCGGGGCCGGCCGGATACGGATGGGAGCGAGTCCGATGTTCTTCAAGACCGCGAAAATCAACGAATTCCGCACCTGGGGCCTGCTGCTCACGATGATCGGCATGGGACTGATGGTCGCGGGTACGGCGGGGATCGTTTTCTGGGGCGTGCAGACGGGCAAAATCATCGCCGGCATCTTCCTCGTGCTCGGAATGATCGCGCTCATGCTCAGCATGGGCGTCTACTTCTGGGCCGGCATGCTGTCGACGAGCGCCGTCATGCTGATCTGTCCGGAATGCGGCCGCCAGACGAAAATGCTCGGCCAAACCGACCGCTGCATGTTCTGCCGCACGATTCTGACGCGGGATCCGGAGAAGGCAACCGAGTTCCCGGAAGAAGATGATGACGACGGCGAGGCTGACCCCGGGAACGGCGGAGCGCCCGCGCCATCGGCGCAATCGGCCGACACCGAGCCCGGCAGGCCATGACCCGCAACAAAGCAAACCCGCGGACGCGATGCATCGATCCATCGCACTCCGCGGGTTTTTTGGTGCGGCAGAGACTTGCCGGTCAGATCAGGGCCGGGCCTCCAACGCGTCGTGCAGCACCTGCCAGATCGCCGGCTTCTGGAAGCCGCGCTGCCAGGTGGCGACGCCGGCGAGCCCGTATTTCCGGGCCAGTTCGGCGCGCGCCCGGATCGACGTTTCGTCCTCGATCCAGATCCGGTGCCGGCCTTCCTCCGTTTCGTATTCCACGTAGTTCTGCCCGGTGCTCTCGTCGTATGCCGGCGCCAGGCCCCGGTCCCGGATCAGCTTCTCGACCGCTTCCATGCCGAGCGCCCGCGAGCTGACCTCCACCGTGCCGTCGGCCTTCTTCTTCTCCGTCCAGACGCGGGTATACAGCGGAATGCCCATCACGAGCTTCGACGGCGGCACGCCGTCCTCGTCGAGGATGCGCTTGATCGACCGTTCCACCCACGGCAGCGACGAAACCGATCCGGCGACGGGGCTGGACGCCCAGTGCTCGTCGTACGTCATGACGATCATGTAGTCGACAACTTCGCCGAGCGCCTTCCGATCCAGGAAGAGCGACCACATCTCGCTGTTCGACTTCGGCGTGACGTCGATCGAGACGACAAGCCCCTGTTCGTGCGCGAGCGGCACGAACTCGCGGACGAACTGGACGAGATTCTCCTTGTCCTTCGTATACACGTTCTCGAAGTCGATGTTGATGCCCTGCAGCTTGTACGTCTCCGCATAAACCAGCAACTGCCGGATCATCTTGAGCCTGGTCTCGTAAGCGGCCAGGGCCGTGGTCGTCCGATCCGGATCGAAGCCATTGCTCCACAGCGCCCATACCTGATAGCCGCGCTTGTGCGCCCACGCCACATAGGACGGGTCGGCCTTCGAGCGGATCGTGCCCTCGCCGTCGGTCAGTTCGAACCAGGTCGGGCTGACGACGTTGACGCCCGGCATCGGTCCGATCTTCGCCGGGTCGGCCGGCACGTTGTAGACCGCTTCCCAGGTCAGGTTGATCCTCCGGCCGTCCGCCGGCCACGGCAGGAACGGCTCTTCCCGCGCCGGTTCGGGGACGCGTTCGACATCCGCCAGCACAAAATCGGACTCGGACGCGTAGCCGACATGACCGGAAACCGTCTGCACGCGATACCAGCCGTTCTCCTCGCCCCAGACGCGCACCTCCGTGCCGGGGGCGAGCGTCTCGATGATCGGCGCCTTGATCGTCGGCTCCGTGCGGACCGCCGCGCCTTCCTCCGCCGTCGCGGCCGCCCGGAGGACGGTCTGCCCGGGACGGAGCAGCGTCACGATGCCGGTCTCCTCCGCCGTTTCGGCGACGAGCCCGTACAGCGTGTTCACCGGCGCGAGCGGCAGGTACACGGTGTCGCCTTCGGTCTCCGCGGCGACGGTCAGCGCAAGCGGCTCGCCGTTCATCTCCGCCGTCAGCGCCTCCGTCCGGAGCCGCACCACCTTGTCCGCCGTCGTCAGAATGATCGATTCGCTGTCCGGCTCATACCGGATCGGCACGTCTTCGCCCAGCACGGCCCGAATCATGTCCAACGGCAGCAGGATGTTTTCGTCCCGGACCCGCACTTCGCCCTCCAGCCGCTCTCCGCCGTAAAACACGGGATGCGCCGCGCCGTATTCGGGCACGATCATCTCCTTGTTCGGCTTCATCCGCTCCACCCACGCGAGCGCGGCGCCGGCCGCGGCCGAAAGCAGAAGAAGCATGGCGAGCAGCGACAGGATGAGCGCGGTCCGTCCGGTTCCCCTCCGGCGCGGCTCACGCATTCTGGACAGTTCCACTTCCGGCTTCCCCTCTCTCCCATTTCAGCCGCCTGAACAAAATAAAAGACGTACAGCGGGCCGAAACGCTCAGGTTCCGGTCCCTGTACGTACTTTGACGCAGACGCCCGCACCAAAGTTCAGGCAAGCGCCGACAGCATGCTGCATGATCACGATTTGCCGGCCTTGTCCGACGCCGCGCAATCCGGGCAAATGCCATAGATTTCCATGCGGTGTCCCTCGACGATGAATCCCGTCTCCTTCGCGGCGGCCCGTTCCACTTCGAGAAGCGGCGGATATTCGAAATCGGTGATCCGGCCGCAGGACTTGCAAATGCAATGGTAATGATCCGACAGGTCCGCATCGAACCGGCTGGAGTCGTCACCGTACGTCAGCTCGCGGACCAGGCCGGCTTCGACGAACAGACGAAGATTGTTGTAGATCGTCGCAACGCTCATGCTCGGAAACTCCGGCGACAACGCGCGATAGATCTCGTCAGCCGTCGGATGCGTCATCGAATTCATCAGATAGGACAAAATTGCGTGGCGCTGCGGCGTCATGCGTACTCCGGTACTTTTGAGTTGTTCCAGCGCATCGCTGACGCTCGTTGCCATTGTGGTTCACGCCTTTCACCAGTGTTGCTTTCATTGTAAGGTTTCAATTTTCAGTTTGTCAATTCCGGCGGTCCGGACAATCCTTGCCAGACGCGGCACCGCGGCTATTCCAGCGAAGCCGCGTGCACCCCTTCCAGCCCCCGGAACGCGTCGAGCAGCTCGGCCGCGTTGTTCTTTTTCAGGCGGACATGGAGATAGACGGCCACTTGATTTTCACCCAGCTCCCCGGCCTCGTCCTCCTCGTCCTCGTCCCGGAACCGCAGCCTGCGCAGTTCGCCGTCCGCGCGCTCGACCGTCTCCTTCAGCTTCTGCATGAGGCCCGGACGGTCTTCGACATGGAGCACGATGAGGCGTTCGGACTTGCGGCGGAACATTTTTTTCTCGAGCTTGTTGAGCGCCCACAGCACGAACAGCACGAGCAGCGTGGAGACCGCCGCGGCGAAATAGAAGCCTGCCCCGACGCCGAGTCCGATCGCCGCCGTCACCCAGATCGACGCGGCCGTCGTCAGCCCCGTCACGCTGCGTCCCGTGTGCAGGATCGTGCCGGCGCCGAGGAAGCCGACGCCCGTAATCACCGCCGCCGCAAGACGCGCCGGGTCGACGCGGACGTTGAGCTCATAGACGAAGCTGGCGAAGCCGTAGATGGACAGCAGCATCATCAGGCAGGATCCGAGACATACCATGATATGCGTGCGCAGTCCGGCCGCGTGCCGCGACTGTTCCCGCTCCAGCCCGACGAGACCGCCGAGTACGGCGGCCGACAGCAGGCGGATCAGAATCTGCCACTCGTCGATGTTCCACGGGTTGTGGTCGATGACGGTCGTGGTGATAACATCCATGCCCCATCCTCTCCCTCAAGCAGGCAAACCGCCCCGGTCCGCACAATTCCGCACGGAAGGGGCGGCTTGACGATTGACCGCTTATTGCGACTTCAGCGCTTCCACGAGCAACTGGTTCACCAGCGTCGGATTCGCCTTGCCCTTCGTCTCCCGCATGACCTGACCGACGAGGAAGCCGAGCGCCTTCTCCTTGCCGGCGCGGTAGTCCGCGACGGACTGCGGGTTGGCGGCGACGACCTTCGCGACGATCTCGCGGATCGCGCCTTCGTCGCTGATCTGCACGAGCCCCTGCTCCTCGACGATCTGCTGCGGCAGCTTGCCGGTCTCGAGCATCGCCTTGAACACCGTCTTGGCGATCTTGCCGCTGATCGTCCCTTTCTCGATCAGGCCGATCATCTCGCCGAGACCTTGCCCGGTCAGCTTCACGTCGTCCAGTTCCAGGTTGTTCGCGTTCAGATAGCCGAGCAGGTCGCCCATGATCCAGTTCGCGGCCGCTTTCGCGTCCTTCGTGTAGCGCAGGCTTTCCTCGAACAGGTCGGCCAGCTTCTTCGATGCGGTGATGACGCCGGCATCGTAGGACGACAGGCCGTATTCGGACATGTAGCGCGCCTTGCGGGCGTCGGGCAGCTCCGGAATCGAGGCGCGGACGCGCGCCTTCCATTCCTCGTCGATGACGATCCGGACGAGGTCCGGGTCGGGGAAGTAGCGGTAGTCATGCGCTTCTTCCTTCCCGCGCATCGACACCGTCTTGCCCGTCGCCTCGTCCCAGCGGCGCGTCTCCTGCACGACTTCGCCGCCGCTGTCGAGGATGTCGGCCTGGCGCCATTCCTCGTATTCGAGGCCGCGCTGCACGCTGCGGAACGAGTTCATGTTCTTCAGCTCGGCGCGCACGCCGAATTTCTGCTGGCCCCACGGGCGCAGCGAAATGTTCGCGTCGCAGCGGAGCGAGCCTTCCTCCATCTTCACGTCCGACACTTCGCAGTACAGCATGATCGCCCGCAGCTTCTCGAGGTAGGCGCGCGCCTCCTCGGGCGAGCGGATGTCCGGCTCGGAGACGATCTCGATGAGCGGCGTGCCGACGCGGTTCAGGTCGACGAGCGAGGCATAGCCGCCCTCGACGTGGGTCAGCTTGCCGGCATCCTCCTCGAGATGGACGCGCGTGATGCCGATCCGCTTCGTCTCGCCGTTCACCTCGATGTCGATCCAGCCGTTCCTGCCGATCGGCTGGTCATATTGCGAAATCTGGTACGCCTTCGGCAGGTCCGGATAGAAGTAGTTTTTCCGGTCGAACTTCGTCACATCCGCGATCTCGCAGTTGAGCGCCATCGCCGCCTTCATCGCGTATTCGACCGCCTGCCGGTTCACGACCGGCAGCACGCCCGGATGGCCGAGGCAGATCGGGCACGTGTGCGTATTCGGCGGAGCGCCGAAGGAGGTGGAGCAGCCGCAGAAAATTTTCGTCTTCGTATGGAGCTCCACGTGCACTTCCAGGCCGATGACCGTTTCATAGTTCTTCGTGACCGTCACGCTTTCGCACCCCCCGCCACCGTCGGACGCAGCTTGTGGTGCTCCGTCGCCTGTTCATATGCGTATGCGGCGCGCAGCACCGTCGTCTCGTCGAACGCCTTGCCGATGATCTGCAGGCCGACCGGCAGGCCGTCGGCGAGGCCGCACGGCACGCTGATCGCCGGCAGGCCGGCCAGATTGACCGGAATCGTGCAGATGTCGTTCAGATACATCGTCAGCGGATCGTCGATCTGCTCGCCGATCCTGAACGCCGTCGTCGGCGCCGTCGGGCCGATGACGATGTCGAACTTCTCGAACGCCTGGTCGAAGTCCTGCTTGATCAGCGTGCGGACCTTCTGCGCCTTCAGATAGTAGGCGTCATAGTAGCCGGAGCTGAGCGCGTACGTGCCCAGCATGATGCGGCGCTTCACTTCCGCGCCGAACCCCTGGCTGCGCGACTTCCGGTACAGGTCGATCAGGTTAGCCGGATTTTCGGCGCGCACGCCGTACCGGACGCCGTCGAAGCGCGCGAGGTTGGACGACGCCTCCGACGAGGCGAGCAGATAGTAGGCCGCCACCGCGTATTCCGTATGCGGCAGCGACACTTCCTCCCAGGTCGCGCCGAGCGATTCGAACACCTTCAGCGTCGCGAGCACCGCTTCCTTCACCTGCGGCGCGATGCCTTCGCCGAGATATTCCTTCGCCACGCCGATGCGAAGCCCCCGCACGTCGCCGGTGAGTGCCGCGGTGTAGTCCGGCACCTCGACGTCGGCCGACGTCGAGTCCATCGGGTCGTGGCCGGCAATCGCCTGCAGCACGTAGACCGCGTCCTCGACGTTCTTCGTGATCGGGCCGATTTGGTCCAGCGAAGACGCGAACGCGACCAGGCCGTAGCGCGAGACGCGCCCGTACGTCGGCTTCAGGCCGACGACGCCGCAGTAGGCTGCCGGCTGGCGGATCGAGCCGCCTGTGTCGGAGCCGAGCGCGAAATACACCTGCCGCGACGCCACGGCAGCCGCCGAGCCGCCGCTCGAGCCGCCCGGCACCCGCTCCGGATCCCACGGGTTGCGCGTTGCTTTGAACGCCGAGTTTTCATTCGAGCCGCCCATCGCGAACTCGTCCATGTTCAGCTTGCCGATCGTGACGGACTGGGCCGCGCGGAGCTTGTCCATCACGGTGGCGTTGTAGATCGGAATGTAGTTGCTCAGGAAACGGCTCGCGCACGTCGTCTTGAGGCCGTCCGTCACGATGTTGTCCTTGATGCCGGCCGGCAGGCCGAACAGCAGCCCGCGCTCGCCGCCATGCTTCAGTTGATTGTCCAGCTCGGCCGCTTGCGCCCGCGCGCCTTCCTCGTCGAGCGTGATGAACGCCTGCACGACGGGCTCGGTCTCGCGGATCCGGGCGAGCGATGCCTCGACCAGATCGGTGACCGTGAGCTCCCCGCCGGCCAGGCGGTCATGCAGTTCCCGCAATCGCAGATCCAATACGGACAACGGTCGTTCCCCCTCTTCCTATTCCAATACCGCCGGCACGCGGAATTGTCCGTCCTCTTCGTCCGGCGCGTTCAGCATCACTTTGTCGATGGGCGAAGACGGCCGCGGCTCGTCGTCCCGCATCACGTTCGCAACCGGCAGGACGTGGCTCGTCGGCGGCACGTTCTCCGTATCCAGCTCGTTCAGCTTCTGCGCGTAGTCCAGAATCGCGCCGAGCTGCTCCGCGTACTTCGCCTTCTCCTCTTCCGTCAGCTCGAGCCGCGCCAGATTCGCCACGTGCTCGACATCCCGGATCGAAATGCTCATCGCTCCTGTATGGCCTCCTTCACGTCCGATCAATTCCTTCCATTATATCGCACCGCCTGTCCGCGCTCAATTCCCGCGGCCGGCTTTCGAGCGCGGCTCCCGGCTCACGCGTGCCGCCATCGGCGGACGGCCGGCAACCGCGCGCGCCGTCTCCTCACACGCCCTTCCACTGCCCGCCGTCGACGACGATCGCCTGTCCCGTCATGTAGCTGTTCGCCGGCGAAGCGAGGAACGCCGCGTAGCGCGCGAACTCCTCCGGATCGCCCGACCGCCCGAGCGGAATTTCCGATTCCGAGCGCCGCCGCACCTCTTCTTCCGGGATTCCCTCCCGTTCGGCGGTTGCGCGGTCCAAATTGATGATGCGATCCGTCATGAAACGGCCCGGACAAAGCGTGTTGACGAGAATCCCCATCGGCGCCAGTTCGGTCGCGAGCGTCTTCACGAGACCGTGCAAGCCGGAGCGCAGCGTGTTGCTGAGCACGAGCCCCGGGATCGGCTGCTTGATCGCCACCGAGGAAATGTTGACGATCCGCCCGCCCCCGGCTCGCCGCATGTGCGGCACCGTCTCGCGGATGAGCCGGATGACGCTCATCAGATTGAGCTGAATCGCCGCTTCCCAATGCTCGTCCGTCATGTCCATGAACGATCCCGCGGGCGGTCCGCCCGCGTTGCAGATCAGCGCGTCGATCCGGCCGAACCGCTGCGCCGCGGCATCCACCAGCGCCTTGATGTCGCCGGCCTGCGACACGTCCGCCCGCATCGCGAGCGCCTCGCGCCCCGACGCCTTGCGGATCTCGTCCGCGGTCCGCATGAGCTCCGCTTCGTCGCGGGCGCAGATCGCGACATCCGCGCCTTCCAGCGCCAGCCGCATCGCGATGGCCTTGCCGAGCCCGCGGCTCGCCGCCGTCACGATCGCCGTTCTGCCCGTCCATCCCAGTTCCATGTTGATCGGCATCCCCCATCCGCTGTCGTTTGTCCTTGAAAATTATACCGTACCCGCCTCCGCGAATGAAAGCCCGGACGAGCGCCGCATGCGGGAGTGCCGCCAATTTTGTTTTCCGCGCAAAAAAAAAAAAAAAAAAAAAAAAAAAAAAATGACACCGGTGTGTGCCGGCGTCCGCTGTGTTGCTTGTCAAATCCAGGCCTTCAGGTTCACCTGACGGATGAAGTCCTCCCGGCTCTGCACTTCCTTGCCGGTGCCCTCCCGGGG
>Ga0207866_1003384_pt1 | contig 9854 bp, 10 predicted proteins | sample HigsolmetaAR203D_FD_184835 | JGI IMG/M metagenome (GOLD analysis project Ga0207866, IMG submission 184835) | Ionic liquid and high solid enriched microbial communities from the Joint BioEnergy Institute, USA - AR20-3-D (SPAdes) (version 2) ...
ACCTCGGCAAGGTCCAGAACGTGCTGCCGTCGATGGAGGCCGCCTTCGTCGACATCGGCAAGGGCCGCAACGCCGTCCTGTACGCCGGTGAGGTCAACTGGGACGTGGCCGGGCTGGTGGGGCAGCCGCGCCGCATCGAGCAGGCCCTCAAGTCCGGCCAGTCGGTGCTGGTGCAGGTCACCAAGGACCCGGTGGGGCACAAGGGCGCCCGGCTGACCAGCCAGATCTCCCTGCCCGGCCGCTATTTGGTGTACGTGCCGGACGGGTCGATGACCGGCATCAGCCGCAAGCTGCCCGACAAGGAGCGCAGCCGGCTCAAGCAGGTGCTCAAGAAGATCATGCCGGACAACGCCGGGGTGATCGTGCGCACCGCCGCCGAGGGCGCCACCGAAGAAGAGCTGGCCGGCGACATCGCGCGGCTGTCGGCCCAGTGGGAGCACATCCACAAGCAGGCCAAGACCGCCAGCGCCCCGGCGCTGCTGCACGGCGAGCCGGACCTGACCATCCGGGTCGTCCGCGACATCTTCAACGAGGACTTCAGCAAGCTGGTGGTCTCCGGCGACACCGCCTGGGACATGGTCTCCGAGTACGTCGGCTACGTCGCCCCGCACCTGGCCGAGCGGCTGGAACGCTGGGAGTCCGACCAGGACGTGCTGAGCGCCTACCGCATCGACGAGCAGATCGCCAAGGCGCTGGAGCGCAAGGTCTGGCTGCCCAGCGGCGGCTCCCTGGTCATCGACCGCACCGAGGCGATGACCGTGGTGGACGTCAACACCGGCAAGTTCACCGGCCAGGGCGGCAACCTGGAGGAGACCGTCACTCGCAACAACCTGGAGGCGGCCGAGGAGATCGTCCGCCAGCTGCGGCTGCGCGACATCGGCGGCATCATCGTCATCGACTTCATCGACATGGTGCTGGAGAGCAACCGGGAGCTGGTGCTGCGCCGGCTGCTGGAGTGCCTGTCGCGGGACCGCACCAAGCACCAGGTGGCCGAGGTGACCTCGCTGGGCCTGGTGCAGATGACCCGCAAGCGGGTCGGCCAGGGCCTGCTGGAGGCCTTCTCCGAGCCCTGCGAGTGCTGCAACGGCCGCGGCATCCACATTCAGACCACCCCGGTCGAGCACGGCTCCGACAAGTCGGGCGGCCGCCGCCGCAAGCGCAAGGGGGACGTGGAGCGGGCCGTCGAGGAGAAGCTCGCCAAGCACGAGGCCGAAAAACGCGCCGCGGCCAAGCGCGAGCAGGAGACGCAGGCCGCCTCCGCCGAGCCCGCCCAGCCGGCCGGGGAACCGGCTCAGGAACCCGCGCAGACCGTTGCGGAGGTCCCGCAGGCCGCTCCCGCCGCCGTGGAGACGGCCGAGGCGGAGACGGCCGAGCCGCCGGTCGAGGTGCCGGATGCGGCCGCCGGCAACGGACGCCGCCGGGTCCGCCGCTCCCGGGCCAAGACCAAGGACAAGGCCGAGGTCGCAGGCTCCGCAGAGAGCTGACCGCCCCCGCTCGTGCCGCCGCCCACGACCGGCGGCGGCACGAGCGGGACGCCCCCGGCACGCGCCGGGCCGAGGGCGATCGGGCCCGCGTGTGCGCGGCCGGGTCGTTCTCCATGTACCCTAGGGACGTTCCCTGGATATCTTGGGAACAGTGCCGTGTCCGACGACGCGGCCGTTGACTTGTGCACTCGGGTCTCCGTGAGGGCTGCGAACCGGATCGCGGATGCTCGGGGCGGCCCTCGCCGCAGCCGGCGAGGCGAAAGCAAAGAGCGCCGAGGGAACCCCTCCCTCGTGCGTGCCGCCTTCGGTCGCAGCCGGAGGCAGGCCCTCAACCGAGGGCTGGTGAAGACCACGTGTGGGACCGGTTGATTCCGGAAGCGCGCGAGTAACGAAGGGTTTCCGCGGTGTACGCGATTGTCCGCGCAGGCGGCAGGCAGGAGAAGGTGACCACGGGCGACGTGCTCACCGTCGACAAGCTCAAGCAGGAGGTCGGCGCCACCGTGACCTTCCCCGCCGTGCTGGTCGTCGACGGCGACAATGTCGTGACCTCCCCGGCCGAGCTGGCCAAGTACAAGGTCACCGCCGAGGTGCTCGGCGCGGTCAAGGGACCGAAGATCAACATCATGCACTACCGCAGCAAGACCGGGTACAAGCGGCGGATGGGCCACCGCCAGCCCTACACCCGGGTCAAGGTCACCGGCATCACGTCCGGCGAGTGAGAGGGAGGTCGACCGATGGCACACAAGAAGGGCGCCTCGTCCAGCCGGAACGGCCGTGACTCCAACGCCAAGCGGCTGGGGGTCAAGCGGTTCGGCGGGCAGGTGGTCAACGCCGGCGAGATCCTCGTCCGCCAGCGCGGCACCCGTTTCCACCCCGGCCGCAACGTGGGCCGCGGCGGCGACGACACGCTGTTCGCGCTGGTCGCCGGGACGGTCCAGTTCGGCCGTTACCGGGGCCGCAAGGCCGTGAGCGTCATCCCGGCGGCGGAGTAGTCCGCCTGCGGAAAGCGTTGCACAGAGGGCGGACCGGCAGGTCCGCCCTCTGCCATGTCGGCCAAAGGGCCGGCTGAGAGCAGGCGAGCGCACCGCACAGGGTCCGAGCACAGGCGACACATCACGAGGGAGACACCATGGCCGCTGGCGCGCAGTTCATTGACCGGGTGGTGCTGCACGTCGCGGCGGGCGACGGCGGGCATGGCTGCGCCTCGGTCCACCGGGAGAAGTTCAAGCCGCTGGGCGGCCCCGACGGCGGCAACGGCGGCCGCGGCGGCGATGTCATCCTGGTCGTCGACACCGGCACCGCCAGCCTGCTGGAGTACCACCGCCGCCCGCACCGCCGGGCCGGCAACGGCAAACCCGGCCAGGGCTCGCACCGCAACGGGGCCGACGGCGAGGACGTGGTGCTGCCCGTCCCCGACGGCACGGTCGTGATGACCACCGACGGCCAGGTGCTGGCCGACCTGGTGGGGGAGGGCACCCGGTTCGTCGTCGCCCGCGGCGGCCGGGGCGGGCTCGGCAACGCGGCGCTGGCCTCTCCCAAACGCAAGGCCCCCGGTTTCGCGCTGCTGGGCGAGGAGGGCGAGAAGCTCGACATCGTCCTGGAGCTCAAAAGCGTCGCCGACGTGGCGCTGGTGGGCTTCCCCAGCGCCGGCAAGTCCTCCCTGATCGCGGCGCTGTCGGCGGCCCGCCCCAAGATCGCCGACTACCCGTTCACCACGCTCACCCCCAACCTGGGGGTGGTGGAGGCCGGGGACACCACCTTCACCGTCGCCGACGTGCCCGGCCTGATCGAGGGCGCCAGCCGCGGCCGCGGGCTGGGCCTGGAGTTCCTGCGCCACATCGAGCGCTCCTCCACCATCGTGCACGTCCTGGACTGCGCCACCTTGGAGCCCGGACGCGACCCGCTCACCGACTATGAGGTCATCGAAAAGGAGCTGCAGGCCTACGACCGGGCGCTGGGCGAGCACGTGCGCCCGCTGTCGGACCGCCCCCGCCTGATCGCCCTCAACAAGATCGACGTCCCGGACGGCCGGGAGCTGGCCGAGCTGGTCCGCCCGGAGTTCGAAGAACGCGGCCTGAAGGTCTTCGAGGTCTCCGCCGCCACCCGCGAAGGGCTGCGCGAACTGTCGTTCGCCATGGCCGAGATGGTGCGCTCCTACCGGGCCAGCCTGCCGCCCCCCGAGCCGACCCGGCTGGTGATCCGCCCCGAGCCGGTCGCCGGCGCCGACTTCACCATCAAGCCGATGGGCGACAACACCTACCTGATCAGCGGCACCAAGCCGCTGCGCTGGCTGCGCCAGACCGACTTCACCAACGACGAGGCGGTCGGCTACCTGGCCGACCGGCTGGCCCGGCTGGGCGTGGAGGAGGCCCTGGCCGAGGCCGGCGCCAAACCCGGCGCCACCGTCATGATCGGCACCGAGGACGACGCGGTGGTCTTCGACTGGGAGCCGGAGATCGCCGCCGGCCAGACCCAGGCCCTCGGCCCGCGCGGCACCGACCACCGGCTGGAGGGCCGATGAACGAGCACACCGCAAAGGAGTCCGTTGCGTCCGCAAGGCTTCAGCCCGCCGAGCACCGCAAGACCGCACACGCACATGAGCCGACGAAGGGAAAAGGCGGCGTCTGAGGGCATGCCGGAGGCGAACGGGGGAAACGCATGATCATCGAAGCGGAGACGGCGACTCCCAGGATCCGTGAGGCCATCGCCTGCGCCCGGCGGGTGGTGGTCAAGGCCGGCTCGTCCTCGCTGACCACCCCGCAGGGCACCATCGACGCCGACCGCATCGACGCGCTGGTGGACGTGCTGGCGGCGGCCAAGAACGCCGGCCGGCAGATCGTGTTCGTCTCCTCCGGCGCCATCGCCGCCGGCATGGGCCCGCTCGGCCTGACCCGCCGCCCCACCGACCTGGCCACCCAGCAGGCCGCCGCCAGCGTCGGCCAGGGACTGCTGGTGGCCCGCTACACCTCCTCCTTCGCCCGCTACGGCATGCGCGTCGGGCAGGTGCTGCTGACCGCCGACGACCTGATGCGGCGCGCCCACCACCGCAACGCCCGGCGGGCCCTGGAACAACTGCTGGCGATGGGCATCGTCCCGATCGTCAACGAGAACGACACCGTCGCCACCGACGAGATCCGCTTCGGCGACAACGACCGGCTGGCGGCGCTGGTGGCGCACTTGGTCCGCGCCGACGCCCTGATCCTGCTGTCGGACGTGGACGCCCTCTACACCGGCGACCCCCGCCAGGGCGACGCCCGCCGCATCACCGACGTGTACGGCCCCGCCGACCTGGCCGGCGTCAAACTCGGCGGCTCCGGCCGAGTCGGCACCGGCGGCATGGTCACCAAGGTCGAGGCGGCCCGTATCGCCGGCGGCGCCAGCGTCCCGGTGGTGCTCACCAACGCGGCCTCCGCCGCCGCCGCGCTGGCCGGCGAACCGGTCGGCACCTACTTCCACCCCACCCGGACCCAACGCCCCTCCACCCGGCTGCTGTGGCTGGCGCACGCCACCACCGGCCAGGGCCGGCTGGTGCTGGACCCCGGCGCGGTCGATGCGGTGGTGCGGCGCCGCAAATCGCTGCTGCCGGCCGGGGTGGTCGGCGTGGAGGGCGATTTCTCCGCCGGCGACCCGGTGGACGTGGTCGATGGCGAGGGCCGCGTGGTGGCCCGCGGTCTGGTGAACTATGACGCGGGGGAGATCCCGGCCCTGATGGGCCGCTCCACCCGCTGGCTGGCCCGCGAGCTGGGCCCCGAATACCAGCGAGAGATCATCCACCGCGATGATCTGGTCATCTTGGACCGGCGAGGAGACGAAGGAGCACGGTGATGAGCGAGCGCGAAGACTTCCTGCGGGTGGCCGGTCTGGCCCGGGAGGCGTCGGCGACGCTGGCGCCGCTGCCGCGGGCCGCCAAGGACGCCGCCCTGCACGCCATCGCCGATGCCCTGCTGGCGCACGTCCCCGAGATCGTCAAGGCCAACGGGGCCGATGTCGCCGCCGCCCGCGAGAACGGCATCTCCGAGTACATGATCGACCGGCTCAGCCTGGACGAGGGCCGCATCCAGGCGATCGCCGCGGCCGTCCGCAAGGTCGCCGCGCTGCCCGACCCGGTCGGCGAGGTGGTGCGCGGCACCGTGCTGCCCAACGGCCTGGAGCTGCGGCAGATCCGGGTCCCCATGGGCGTGGTCGGCATGATCTACGAGGGCCGCCCCAACGTCACCGTGGACGCCGCCGCGCTGTGCCTCAAGAGCGGCAACGCGGTGCTGCTGCGCGGCTCGTCCTCGGCCTACAACTCCAACACCGCGCTGGTGCGCATCATGCAGGACGCCCTGGCCGGCACCCAGGTGCCCGCCGACGCCGTGCAGCTGGTGCCCGGCACCACCCGCGAGTCCGCCAAGCACCTGATGCGGGCCCGCGGCCTGGTGGACGTGCTGATCCCCCGCGGCGGCGCCTCGCTGATCAACTCGGTGGTGGAGGAGTCCACCGTGCCGGTCATCGAGACCGGCGTGGGCAACTGCGCCGTCTACGTGGACGCCGCCGCCGACCTGGACATGGCCGTCGATATCGTCATCAACGCCAAGACCCAGCGCCCGTCGGTGTGCAACGCCGCCGAGACGCTGCTGGTCCACCGCGACATCGCCGACGCCTTCCTGCCCCGGATTCTCGCCGCCTTCCAGGACAAGGGCGTCACCGTGCACGGCGATGAGCGCGTCCGCGCCTACTCCGACGCCGTGGTGCCCGCCACCGAGGACGACTGGTACGCCGAGTACCTGTCGCTGGACATCGCCGCCCGCGTGGTCGACTCCCTGGAGGAGGCCGCCGCCCACATCCGCAAGTACGGCTCCGGCCACACCGAGGCGATCGTCACCGACTCCCAGCAGGCCGCCCGCCGCTTCATCGCCACCGTCGACTCCGCCGCGATCATGGTCAACGCCTCCACCCGCTTCACCGACGGGGAGGAGTTCGGCTTCGGTGCCGAGATCGGCATCTCCACCCAGAAGCTGCACGCCCGCGGCCCCATGGGCCTGCCGGAGCTGACCTCCACCAAGTACGTCGTCACCGGCGAAGGCCAGCTGCGGGGCTGAGAAAACCCGCACCGCCGCCCGGCCGCCGCGGCGGCCGGGCGGCGCGCCCGTTCAGCCGCGGCCGCGGGTCTGGCCGGTGACCCGCGACAGCAGATCACCGGCCAGGCCCGCGGCGCCGTCGGCGATGTCGCGGAGCTTGCCGATGAACGGGTCGGCCGTCTCGTTCCAGGACTCCCGGTAGGCCTTGGCGGCGTTGCGGATCTCGTCGGTGACCTTCGCCTCCTCATCGCCGTCCCGGCGCGGATAGTCGCCCTCCAGGATCCGCCGGTACTCGGGGCCGGAGGCCCACTTGTCGATCTCGGCGAACCGCACCACCGGGTACGGGTGCGACCGCTGCAGCAGGTTGAGGAACTTCAGCAGCCCGTCGCGCACGTCCCCGGCCGCGTCGTACTCGCGGGCCTGCCGGTGGAAGGCGTCGGTGTTCATCTCCGCCAGGCGCGGCCCGCCGGCGATCTTCATCAGCGCCCGCTTGACCGCGTCCGGGTCCTGGCTGGTCAGCAGCCCGGCCCGGTCGGCCGACAGCTCCGCCTTGCGCTGCCACTCCTGCAACCCGATCACGATCGCCCCGATCGCCAGGTTGCCCAGCGGCAGCCACGCCAGCCGCGCCCCCAGCGAGGTGAGGATCAGCAGCATCGTCCGGTACACCGCGTGCCCGGACAGGATGTGCCCCACCTCGTGCCCCACCACATACCGCAGCTCCTCGTCGTCGAGCAGCTCGATCAGCCCGGTGCTGAGCACGATGAACGGCTTGCCGCTGCCGATCGTCATCGCGTTCGGCGTCGGGTCCTGCACCACGTACAGCTCGGGGACCTCGTCGAAGTCCAGGATGTAGGCCGCGTCGCGGACCATGTCGTGGATGTTGCGGAACTGGTCGTCGCCGACCCGCACGGCCCCGCCCAGGAACATCAGCCGCAGGGCGCGTTCGCTGAACATGCCGGACAGCCGGCGCAGGACGGTGTCGAACCCGGTCAGCGACCGCAACGCCACCAGGGCGGACCGGTCGGCCGGATGCTCATAGGCCCGGGAGCTGATCCCGGGGAAGCGTTTACGTGCCCGGTCCGGCGTGTTCTTCGTCATATCCGGCATGCTAAGTCCGACGAGCGGCCCCGCCCCAAGGTTCCCGAAGGCCCGTTCCGGCCACCTTCAGCGGCCCGAACGTCCGGGCCGCAACCCCGGGGCGGCCTGCGACCTGAAGATCGGCGCTCGTTATGGTCACCGATATGACCAGCAGCACTGCCGATGGTCCCAGGCGACTCGGCATCATGGGCGGCACCTTCGACCCCATCCACCACGGCCACCTGGTGGCCGCCAGCGAGGTCGCCCACCTGTTCCGGCTGGACGAGGTGGTCTTCGTCCCCACCGGCAGACCCTGGCAGAAGTCCGAACGCCAGGTGACCGCGGCCGAGGACCGCTACCTGATGACGGTGATCGCCACCGCCTCCAACCCCCGCTTCTCCGTCAGCCGCGTCGACATCGACCGGCCCGGACCCACCTACACCATCGACACGCTGCGGGAGATGCGCAAGATCTACGGCCCGCAGACCGAACTGTTCTTCATCACCGGCGCCGACGCCCTGGCCAAGATCCTGACCTGGCGCAACGCCGCCGACATGTTCAACCTCGCGCACTTCATCGGCTGCACCCGGCCCGGCCACCGCCTCGCCGACCCCGGCCTGCCCAAGGGCCGGGTCAGCCTGGTGGAAGTGCCCGCCCTGGCGATCTCCTCCACCGAGTGCCGCGACCGGGTCCGCGCCGGGGAACCGATCTGGTACCTCGTCCCCGACGGCATCGTCCAGTACATCAACAAGCGCGGCCTGTACCGCGACGCCCCCGACCGGCGCTGACCTGCGATGAAGCGACCCGCACCCGCCGGGCGCCGCCACGGCATAACCTGGAGGGAAGCGACCGCCGCCCGCTTTGCCGCGAAAGCACGGGCAGCGGCGACGGTCGTGAGAGAGTAGACCGGGAACCGTCCCCAACCGGGAGGATCACGACCGCACGTGACCGCATCCGACAGGGCCGCCGAGCTGGTCCGGATCGCCGCCGAGGCGGCGGGCGACAAGCTGGCCGACGACATCATCGCCTACGACGTGAGCGAGCAGCTGGTGATCACCGACGCCTTCCTGCTCTGCTCGGCGCCCAACGACCGTCAGGTCCGGGCCATCGTCGACGAGATCGAAAAGCGACTGCGCGAGGAGGCCGACGCCAAGCCCGTGCGTCGCGAAGGGGAACGCGAGGGCCGCTGGATCCTGCTGGACTACCTCGATGTGATCATCCACGTCCAGCACCAGGAGGAACGCGCCTTCTACGCCCTGGAACGGCTGTGGAAGGACTGCCCCGTCATCCCGCTGCCGCAGGCAGTCACCGCGCACGCCGCACAGCGTGCCTCCATGGCCGGTTCCGGAGGTCTGGGTGAGTGACGAGATGGGCACGGGCGCCCGCCGGGAGCCCGGCCGCCGCCGGCTGGTGCTGTGGCGGCACGGCCAGACCTCGTGGAACGTCGAGAACCGCTTCCAAGGCAAGACCGACATCCCGCTGAATGAGGTCGGTCGCGCCCAGGCGGCCCGCTCCGCCCGGCTGCTGGCCGGGCTGCGGCCCACCGCGATCGTCTCCTCCCCGCTGCAGCGCGCCGCCGACACCGCCGCCGCACTCGCCGAGATCACCGGTCTGACCGTCACCTACGACCGTGACCTCATCGAGCGCGACGGCGGCAAGTGGGAGGGCCTGACCGGCAAGGAGATCCGCGAACGCTGGCCGGTCGAGCACGCCCTCTGGCAGCCGCCCGGCGGCGAGACCAGCACCCAGGTCGCCAAGCGGGTCAGCGCCGCCCTGGAACGCGCCGTGGACGCGCTGCCCCCCGACGGGCTCCTGGTCGCCGCCTCCCACGGCGCCGCCCTCCGGCTGGGCATGTGCGGGCTGCTGGGCCTGCCCGAGGAGCTGTGGGAACGGCTCGGCGGCCTGTCCAACTGCTGCTGGTCGGTGCTGGAGGAGATGCGCGACGGCGGCTGGCGCCTGGTCGAGCACAACGCCGGCACCCTGCCCGAACCGGTCCTCAGCGACGACCGTCCCGGGCAGGACGACGGCAACGGCACCACCTGAACGGCAATTCGATTCGAGTCAACGGCCGGTGTCCTATACACTGGCTGCGCGCTGCGGGATGAAAGTCCACGCAGTTGCGCGGGGCTATGGCGCAGTTGGTAGCGCGCCTCCATGGCATGGAGGAGGTCTGGGGTTCGAATCCCCATAGCTCCACCTGGATCCAGGGCCGGTGAAGTCAGCGGCGCAGCAG
>Ga0207866_1003390_pt1 | contig 9840 bp, 7 predicted proteins | sample HigsolmetaAR203D_FD_184835 | JGI IMG/M metagenome (GOLD analysis project Ga0207866, IMG submission 184835) | Ionic liquid and high solid enriched microbial communities from the Joint BioEnergy Institute, USA - AR20-3-D (SPAdes) (version 2) ...
GAATGTTACAAAGAAAGGGGAAAAAGGGGAAGTGAAATGATCGCGTAACATAATGGCAAGGAAACGTAATCGGTTTTTAAAATCACAGTGCTGTTTTTCATGTTAAAATGAACCTCGTCAGTGAATAAAGGAGGTTAATTACGTGAAAAAATCTGTAATTGCTCTAGCAGCCGCAACGATGTTATCAGGTGCTTTTGTTGCCGATGCATCTGCTGCTTCGTACAAGGTGGAGCGAGGAGACACATTATGGAAGATTGCACGTGAACATCATACTACTGTAGATAAGTTAAAGGAAATGAATCACCTTTCCTCTGATTTAATCTTCCCAAATCAAGTCCTAACTACTTCGGATATACCTGAGTATTATACAGTTCAAAAAGGAGATACATTAAGCAAAATCGCCAAAGCTTACGGTATGTCTGTCCAAACTTTAAAATCAATCAATCAATTAAACTCTGATCTTATTTTCCCGGGAGATCGCATTGTACTAAACGGTTCAAAAGCAGTTCAGCAGACTGTTGAGAATAAATCGGTACAACAACCTGTTCAAAGTCAGGCTGCACAGCAACCTGTTCAAAATCAACAAGCTAATCAAACCGGTCAAACTGAAACAAAAGCGACAACAGCAGCTGTTCAACAGCAAAATACAACGGCACAACCAAGCCAGTCTGTACAGCAATCTGAACAGCCGGCACAAAATGCTCAACAACCGGTACAAAAATCTCAACAACCAGCTCAGCAAGTTCAATCTCAGCCGGCACAGCAGTCTAATACACAACCAGACAATGCTGCTCAAGGAGAAACCTTTACTATGACGGCCACAGCTTATACAGCTAATTGCGGTGGTTGCTCCGGTGTAACAGCAACGGGAATGAACTTAAAAGCCAATCCGAATGCGAAAGTCATTGCGGTTGATCCGAGCGTCATTCCATTAGGAACAAAAGTATATGTTGAAGGATATGGTGAAGCGATTGCCGGGGACACTGGTGGAAGCATTAACGGAAACAGAATCGACGTTTTCGTTCCAAATGATCAACAAGCTCGTAATTGGGGAGTTAGAACGGTAACAGTAAAAGTACTTAAATAATAAGGAACTTAAATTGGGGGGAGGAACCATGCCCTCCTTCGAAATCATTTGAGATGACACCCTTGATAGATGAATTGATTTTCCTGTTGGCACATGTGTTCTATTGTAGTAAAAGAGTAGATTTTGAAGCAGAATAAAAAAGACCAGTCACGCTGTTTGTATATGGATAAATGAATGAGAATACTCGTCCTTTTTGGATTCTCAATGGATAGCCACAAGGTTTAGGTTGGCTTACTATTGAGAGTGGCGAAAGGACGAGTTTTTTTATGGAATCCTTTTGATCGAAACAGAACCTGTAAAAGCAGCCTTTTAGATGAAAAACGAAACTTCAAATAGGCTGCTTTCAAAATTCCATTGGAAACGTAAAATCGAGCCGGGGGGCTTAATACTTTATTGATTTCACAATTAATGTTTTATTCTTTCACGGGATGCATTTCGAATTTTCGGTTCATCATCAGTGCGATAAAGAGAGAAGGTATGACCGCTGCTGCCATTCCGGCAAACGCCAACCCAGCCGACTTGGAGTAGAGATAGCTTCCCAGAAAAGTGAAGACGCTGATGCTTAGCCCCATAGCTAGAGAGGCATAGATGCCTTGAGCCGCCGGAATGAGTCGATTGTCTAATTCCTCATGAAGAAGGCGTATAAATGCGTAATGGGCAAGTGCAAATGTAAGAGAATGCAGAAACTGGGTGAAAATAAACATCCATACTGTTGGTACAAGATAGACGAGCCCCCAGCGTACGATCGAAGCCGCCGCGGAAATGGCAAACATGCGAGAAGTGGAGACTTTTTGAAAAATGCGATCCGCCGTCATAAAGAACAATGTTTCAGCAAGGACGGCCAAGTTTAAAATCATGCCGCTCCAAAAATCTCCGGCATTCAATTTTTGTAAATAAATAAATCCGTAATTATAGTAAGAGGCGTGGGCTCCTTGAATGAGGATACATACTACCATCGCCGCCATAAACCGTTTGGATTGAAACAGAGGACGATAGGAAACCGACTGTTCTTGGTGCTTGGCCATAAGCGATTTCGGCGTTTGGACATGAGCCGCAATGGTCATAAGACAACAACTGGCAAACATGGTCCAAAAAATAGAACTCTCACTGTAAAAAGACAAAATTGCTCCGACGGCTACTAGTGCTGTCGCATAGCCGATGGATCCGAAAGATCGGCTGATTCCGTATTGAATTTGATCTGTCTTCATCATGATCGATCCTAGGCTTTCGGAAACCGCCAACATCATGGGATAGATAAAACTGAATAAAATCATGGCCGCCAAAATCCATCGAAAAGAGTGGACCGGCAGAAATAATAAAAGGATTAGTACAGAAAGCAAGGAAATCATTTTCATTTCATGACCGATCGCCATTTTCTTGCTTAAAAATGGGAATACAAAAAATGTACTAAATGCGCGGATCAATAATCCGACCGCAATGATCGTACCGGCGGCTTGAATAGAAAGCCCTTTTTCATTAATCAGCCAAGTATTCCAATAAGGAATAAATACTCCCCAAGTAAAAAAGAACAAGAAAAAATTAATCGACAACCAAGTTTGTGGTTTCAAAAGAATCCAACCTTCCTAGCATACTCTGAAAAAATTATATCGAAAAAGAAAAAGACTGTCATGAAATCGAGAATGTTTCCGAATTGCAAAAAAAGACGGACAAACCGTCTTTTTTAAAGGCTCTTACTTTAAATCTTTAATCGCCTCAAAAATTCTGAAAAGTACTTTAACTTTTTTTCTGGATTCTGCCTTTGGCAAGTAAGAAAGGTTGGTAATCATTTTTTTGATCTCCGGGTATTCTTCTACCATTTTTTCTACGCGCTGAAGTTCTGCTTCTTTTAATTTTTCCCGCAAAACTTCTGGAGTAGTGGAAGAGTATAAGTCTGAGGATTCAAAAAGCATTTCTGTGAAAAGATCAGAAGGGATTTCGTATGCGGCTTTAAAATCTTTCAGCATGTCCGCGGTAATTTGAGCTCGACCATTTTCATACTTGGACAAAGCGGATTGCGAAAGCTTTAAACGAAAGGCTACTTCCTTTTGGGAAAGTTGTAAAATTTCTTCTCTATATTTCTTTAATTTTTCGTGAAAATGCATAAAGACCCACCTATGAAAGTTTTACCATGATTGATTATTAAGATAGCGATTTTTCTGTAAAAAGAACAAATAGTTTCCGAATTGAAATTATAAAATCCATTCCATTAAAGAATAACGAGCTGCTTCGACATGTTTTTCCTATATGATGGGAATAAAGGAAAATATATCTATTACAAAAGACTTATTGCTCAAATATCTTAAATGGGAGGGGGCGAGATCGAGTGGAAAAGGAGCAGTCTTTTCTTATTTTCAATGGAAAAAAGAAAGATAGGGATTGCGTTCAGTTATTGTCTATATGCGGTTTTTACGATGTCATCACCAATATTTACTCTTCTAAGAAATTTTTTTATCGAATCCGTAACACGAATTATGTTGAATTGCCTCTTCACGAAGAGTACGATTCCTTTCTGTTAACAGTGGGATGGGGATTGGATGAGTGGACATTCAAAATGGAGATTTATTTAAATAAAAGGCTTATCAAACTATCAAACTTAAATGAACAGTGGGTCCCGGAAAGAGTAGTAGAAAAGGTATTAACCAGTTTTTTGTTGAAAATTGGAGAAGTTTTCTATTTTATCGCGTATCTTCCTCACCAAAAGCATTGCCTTCAAAGAAAAACCAAATTCCAGCGCCGTACTTCTCAGAAAGAACCTCACCGTTTATCAAGTTCTATTTATTTATCTTTAAACGTGATAACCCGGAACGATGAAAAATTTAAAAAAGAAACAACAAATTTCTTCAAATGACTTTCCCATTCAGTTCGAAACACCAGCATGGATTTATTCGTCCATCCAATTCTATCATTCCTTTTGGCTGCCAAACAGACAAGACGTTTCGTATGATGTACATAATGGTCACGAAAAGGGATGATTAGTGCTTAAAGCAAAAAATCAATTATTTCTTTAGACGAAAGCAGATATTCACCCGATCATGACATTGTCTGGAACACGAATATTTAAATTTAAAGCGAGGCTGAAAGACGCCTCGCTTTTTTTCCTAGTTCCAGATTTTGATATAATGAAATGGGATGAAAGGGGGATTAAATTGAAACGCTTTCGAAATCTGGCGCCCGTTTTTTTTGTGCTGTTATTCGTTCTTTCCATGGCTGCATGCGAGAAAACACCGAGTCCGGAAGATCGGTTAGCTGATTATGTCAAGCTATGGAATGATCAGAAATTCAGCCAAATGTACCATGATTATTTAACGTCTTCCTCTCAAAAAAAATATAAAATAGTGGATTTCGCAGATCGGTATAAAACGATTTATAGGGATCTAGACGTAAAGCATTTAAAAGTGACTGTGTTATCAGCAAAAGAAAAGGATTGGAAAGATGCTGACCGGGCAGTACTGCCGATTGACGTAAAAATGGATACTGCTGCCGGTCCGATTCATTTTAAAAAGAATGTCCATTTGAAACTGGAAGAAAAAGAAGGAAAAAAGAATTGGTACGTCGATTGGAATACAACCTATATTTTCCCTGAGCTTGGAAAAGGAGACAAAGTCCGGCTTGAAACCGTGGAGGGAAAACGCGGCGAAATCTTTGACCGAAATGGCAATGCCTTAGCCATTAATTCTAAAGGTTATGAGGTAGGGATCATTCCTAAACAATTTGGTCATGATGCCGGAAAAAAAAGTCAGCTGGCTCATTTGCTTGGGGTCTCTGTTCATTACATCGATCAACAGTTAAGTCAAAGTTGGGTGAAACCCGATTATTTTGTGCCGCTGAAAGATGTTTTGTATGATGATGGAAATATCAATCAATTGTTGAGTATTCCGGGCGTGCTGGCCAACGAGAAGCTTATTCGAGAATATCCTTATCATCAAGCTTTGGCCCATTTAACCGGGTATGTTGGTACCATCACAAAGGAGGAATTAGCAAAGCAAAAGAAAAAAGGATATAAGGAAGGCGATTGGATAGGAAAGCGTGGCTTGGAGGAGCTGCTTGAAGACAAACTGCGAGCGACAAACGGCCAAAAAATAGTGATTGAAAAATCGGATGGCAATCAGGTTGTTCTCGCCGAAACGAAAGCAAAGAACGGCAAATCCGTGAAATTGACGATAGACGCCGAATTGCAAAAAATCATATACAACCAAATGAACGGACAACCGGGGACCGCTGCGGCTATTGATCCTAAAACCGGGAAGGTTCTTGCCCTTGTAAGTTCGCCGGCCTTTGATCCAAATGAATTTATTTCAGGATTGTCTGAGAGCCGTTATCAACAGATGCAAAATGATCCGGCCAAGCCTTTTTTGAATCGGTTTGCAGCTACTTATGCTCCCGGTTCCTCCATCAAGCCGATTACAGCGGCGATTGGGCTGAAAACAGGAAAGCTGGATCCGTTTAAAGCGCGCAATATTAAAGGGCTCAAATGGCAAAAAGATGCTTCATGGGGAAATTATCACGTGACTCGAGTGACAGACCCGGGGAAGCCGATAAATCTGGAAAGTGCCCTCGTTTATTCGGACAACATTTATTTCGCCCAAACGGCTTTAGAAATTGGAAAGCAAGATATGGAAAATGGGTTGAAGAATTTTGGATTTGAAACCAAGTTGCCGTTTGCTTTTCCTATCCGCTCTTCGCAGATATCGAACAGTGGCCATTTTGACAAGGAAAGGCTATTAAGCGACTCCGGATACGGCCAAGGTGAATTGTTAGTCAGCATGCTTCATTTGGCTTCCATGTACGGAGGCATTGTCAATCAAGGCACAATGATGAAGCCGATTTTGTATAGCGATGAAAAACCGCAAGTATGGAAAAAAGACTTGATCTCTCAAGAAGATGCAAAAATTCTGCAGAAGGATCTGAGGCTTATCGTAGAAAAAGGAACGGCAAAAAAAGCGAATCATCCGTCTTTAAAACTGGCAGGAAAGACCGGAACGGCTGAATTAAAATCCAATTTTGGACAATCGGGAAAAGAGAATGGTATTTTCGTTGCCTATGACCAAAACAAGCCGAATATGGTTCTCGCCATTTTAATGGAAGGAGTCAATTCCAGAGGCGGCAGCAGTTCCGTTGTTCAATTATCCAAAAATATCTTTCTTCAATGGGAGCAAATGAACCCTCTATAAAGAAAAAAAGGGGCAGTTTCAAAAGAAACCGCCTCTTTTTTAGGAATATCATTTTGCATACCATCCTTTTAAGAAGGAACAACAGTAGATATAAAGCCTTAAAAAGTGTGTTTTACTACATACTATAGACTGACAAAGAGATCCCTTTAGCGACACGAAATTAGCATTACGTGAACGCCATAAGATAACATATTCTCCAATTTATGTTGATCATACAGAAAAAAAGTAATAATAATTACCAATATTATACAAAAATATGGTCTATTTTTAGTAGATTTGGATAAATATGTCCTTTTTACCTTTTGATTTTTGTCACTCTATGATAGTATATTGCTGTGTGTTGTTAAGAATATTCGACGAAATGTATGAAATTTCCAAAAGGAAATGACGAAAACATATCGAAACAGAAGTGTAGATCATTTTATTCTACAATTTTACACAGAATTAAAAAATTTTCAACTATTAATCTGTTAATATGACACCGAAAAAACCGATATTAAACGTGAATATTCAATTAGGGAGGCCCAAAATGAGAAAAGCATTATTTACTTTGTCCACAGCTGCGATTATCTCAGCAGGATTTGCTTCAAAGAGCGAAGCAGCTATTATCAATTATCAAGTTCGATCCGGAGATACATTATACAGCATTTCAAAAAAATATAATACAACGATTGATTCTATTAAAAACTTAAACCATTTGTCTACAAATACGATTTACGTTTCTCAAGTTTTAAAAATTGATGACGGGAAGAGTTCAACGCAATCTGTCAGCACCAGCTCGTCCAGCACGTCCTCTGGCACCGCTACATACACCGTGAAATCTGGAGATACACTTTCCAAAATTGCAAGAGCTTATGGGACTACCGTCCAAAATTTGAAAAGCTGGAACGGTTTGAGTTCTGATACCATTTATCCAGGACAGGTTTTAAAAGTGAAAGTTTCTGCTGCAGCTAGTTCAAGCTCGGGAGCTCAATCTTCCGGAACAACCAACTCCAATTCCTCTTCAGGTTCTAAAACCTATACCGTTGTTAAAGGCGACACACTAACCAAAATAGCTTCTAAATATGGTACAAGCGTTTCAGCAATAAAATCAGCCAATCACCTTTCTTCTGACACCATTTACGTTGGCCAAAAACTGATCATTCCTAGCGGCGCGGCAAATAGCAGTTCCATAGAGCAAACTGGAAGCAACATCAATACCGCAGTGGTTGCGGAAGCAAAAAAATATATTGGCGTCCCGTATGTTTTCGGAGGTTCTTCTCCATCGGTAGGATTTGATTGCAGCGGGTTTGTCTACTATGTATTTAACAAAGTCGGAAAAAGCATCCCACGAACCAGTGCGGAAGGATACTACAGCCGTTCCTACTATGTCTCCAACCCACAACCTGGTGATCTTGTCTTTTTCGATAATACATACAAACAAGGCGTCTCTCATATGGGGATCTACATTGGAAACAATCAATTTATTCATGCCGGAGGAGATCAAGTTCAAATCAGCAGCTTGAGCAATTCCTATTATCAAAGCCACTTCGACAGCTTCAAGAGATTTTATTAATTAGGAATAAGCCTGACCCTTTAAAACCTTGTGTAGAAGGGAGTTCCATGAATTGGATCCTGCCCTTTAGGTGAATGGGTCAGGCTTTTTAATGAAGTCGCGATTCAGGACTATGGAAAAATGTATGGACAAAATGATCTATTAAAGAAAATGGTCCAAGTCAAGGAAGTTTTGAATCTATGATTGTGTAGAGTACGAGAGACCCCTAACAGGAAATGTTGTGCATCGGACGGATGTTTCCTGCTAGGGGTCTGAGTGGTTCTTTGATTGGAATGATGGATTTCAATTCATTAATTTAGGCTTAATTGGTCTTTAAATATTTGGGAAAGGCGCTGTTTTTCTGAATCGGAAACGATATAGTAGTATACACCGTTTATTTTGGTGCCTTCTCCTTTTATTTCGTTTTGCTGAATATGATTTCGGGCTGCTTTGTAATTTTTTTGGATTTTCATCATATCATCCATTGTTAAATTGGTTTTTACATTTTTTTGTAAAGCGTTTAAAATATCACCATATTTCCATAAGGAAGAGAAATCAATCCCTTTTGCGAGAATTCCTTCAAGGATTTGTCTTTGACGAAGCTGCCTTCCAAAGTCTCCCCGAGGATCATCATAACGCATACGAGAATATTTTAAAGCTTGTTCGCCGTTTAAATGCAATGTACCTTTCGGAAAATGTTCTCCTTCATAAGTAAAATCCAAATCGTTTTGTACCGTTACTCCGTCCACTGCATCGACAATATCTTTAAATCCTTCCATATTGACTTTAATGTAATAGTCGATCGGGATATCCAAAAATTTTTCCACTGTTGCAATCGACATCGGTACACCGCCAAAAGCATAGGCATGATTGATTTTATCTTCCGTTCCTTTTCCGACAATTTCTGTTCGCGTGTCTCGTGGAATGCTTAAAAGTTGAACAGACTGCTTTTTCGGATTGACGGCGGCTAAAATCATCGTATCGGAACGCCCTGTATCGTTTTGCCGCTCGTCTACACCTAATAACAGGACGCTAAACGGATCTTTGTTATCCAGCGACACCGGATGTGTACGTTTATTAGCTTGATCATGAGCAATCGGTGCATGCATGCTTTCTACCGCTTTGTTCACAGAATGGTAGATGGAGTACGCGTACACACCGGCACCCGCTAAAAGAATGGCTAAAACGGTAAGTAAAATTTTTAAACCGCGTCTTTTCTTTTTTTTATGTTTATGTCTATCGCTTCTCATATTCTCTTAAATCCCTTTCCTTCTAGTTTCTTCTCTATCTACAAGAATATCAAATATTACTGAAAGAACAATAGAAATGGTCATGATTTTTACTTTTTAGAGCATGGGCTGGTTCAAAAATTCAAGTGATTTTGAAGGAGCTGCGAATACTGTGAAAAGAATGTGCTATGGCGGAAAAAACAAATGAAATGTTATTATATGGAGGTAAATTGAGGCATTAGATGAAAATATTTCTTGTCAAAGTAAAAGGTTGTGGTACAATAAAAGAGTAATGTTTTCCGTTTTGTAATGTTCGAGAGAGAATGAGGCGACGGTTGGTGATGGCCGAAAAGGCACCTGCATGTATACACATGCAGGTGCCTTTTTCTTTCCCTTAAAAAAGTCTGTAATCGGATTTATCTGGATTATGGATCCATAAGGAAAATGACCGTACCCGTTGAGGTTGAATAGGATGTTTGAGAACAGAGAATAAGAGAAGGGAAACGGGGAAAGTCAATGATTCCCAAAAAGGATTTTTCGTTTTAACGAAATGAACTGGAAATGGTGATGCAGTCGGACAGATTTGTTTCCTGATAAAAAGGAAAGTCTTAGGTTCATTCAGCTATAAAAGAGGAGATAAGTCCAAATTTAAGGTTATGGTTTAAAGCTGGAGGAGGAAAGAATCCCCTCTAATGGAAGTTTCACTGTATCCCGCATTAAGGGGCAGTAAATCCCTTTCTTAGGATTGGCGGGGAAGAAGAACCCTTGGGGACTAACTGCCCCTAAAGGCCCGATTGGTTCAACTAACCATCAGAAGGG
>Ga0207866_1003394_pt1 | contig 9813 bp, 6 predicted proteins | sample HigsolmetaAR203D_FD_184835 | JGI IMG/M metagenome (GOLD analysis project Ga0207866, IMG submission 184835) | Ionic liquid and high solid enriched microbial communities from the Joint BioEnergy Institute, USA - AR20-3-D (SPAdes) (version 2) ...
TATTGCATGACAGAACATTCAAGTGAATTTTTCAACCGGTCTTGCGAGTGTGAGATCGAGAAAAATTCACAATCTCATTGAGTTTATTTATTACGAAGCCCAACGAGGAGTGCCACTAGATTCCATTAAAAACCAGTTACGAGTGGTATAAGGGTATCTTTGTTTGCTTTTTGAAAATGGTAATAAATGTAATGAAATTTACTCATCTACAGTATTTAAATAAATTCGAGAAGCCAAAGGATGTTAGACGAACAGTTGACAAATATATTTCCTTTTATAATCACAAAAGAATTCAAAAGAAATTAGGCAACCTCAGTCCAATTACGTATCGAGCAAAAATTTTCCTAAGAAATCCAGTATGATTAGATTATCTCCTTCTTCAGTTTACTAACCACCAAGTTGGTTGCATAAGGGGGGCAAGTGCCTTCCTTGACAAGTCCTATGCATACTAACTATCATTGTCAAAGATGAAGAGGATGCTTTTTTCCTACTGTCTACTTGACAGAGTTATATCTAAAGCGGTCGTGCTTAATCTATTTTTATGGTTGGAAAAGCGGATGTAGTCTCCGGAACAGCGGTGAGCCAGCAATTTTTTTGTTGAAAAATTTTTAATTCCAATTACTGGATTGTTTTGCAACAGCGTTAGGGTTAAAGGAATGCAAGATAGGTGATGAAGTTTGGTTTTTTCGCTCAGCCGACTTTCTATAAATTTATTAAATTTTTTTCACTTAACCATGAATGGACACATTGAATGAATTTTTGTGTGGCAGGAGATTTATTTGGCTTTGAAGCAATTCCTATAAGTCGGAAATAGTCTTTTTCTAGCTTTAGAATGTGAACATCGTTTGGGATCTGGTATAAAGTCATTTCAGGTCTTATGCTAATACCTAAATTATTTTGAACCATTGCAATGATTGTTTGATCGTCTGACACTTGAAATTTGATATTTGGTTTAATATGGTTTTCTCTAAAAATTTGTTCTATCTCATTATTCCAACCTTTTTTTGGCATAATCAACTGTTCTTCTTGTATTTGTTGAAAAGTAATCTTGTCTTGTGTATGAATGGGGTGCTGATTTGATACAATACAAAGCATCCTATCTTTTTTTAAAGGAAGAAACTCAAGTGATTTTGATATAGGAAAAGTAAGAAAACCGCAGTCAATTTTTCCTTCTAAAATCCACTGTTCCAATTTAGAATAGTCATTTTCAAATAATTTCACCGCAATTCCCGGATAATTTTCTTCAAATCGCTTTAAAATATGGGGCAACCATTGTGTGGCAATACTTGTAAAAGTGCCTATTCTGACTACACCGACCTCTAATCCGTTTATTGCCGCAGCCTCTTGTTTCATTTTATCATGCATGTTTAATATGGCTCGAATATATACAAGCATTCGTTCTCCGTTACTTGTAAGAGAAACGCCTGATTTCCTGCGTGTCATCAAAGCAAACCCAAACTCATTTTCAAGACTAGTAATTGCGTGGCTGACAGCGGATTGTGTTAAATTTAACATTTCTCCAGCTTTTGTTAAACTCCCGGTTTCAACTACAGCATTAAAGACTTCAAAACGGCTAATCGTCATCTCGATTCTCCTTATGCATGAATTTATTTCATATATAACATTATAAACTTTCAATTTACTAATTTTAAATATTTACGTTATATTAAATGTAAATTAATTAGACAAATTGTAAACGTTATATTTTCTGAATGATCTGACATCTAAAGAGTTTATTTAAATAAAAATATTTAACAAAACCTATGTAGGGGAGAGTTGTCAATGACTCATGAAGTGAGGTTGTCGATAAACGAAATTTTACAAAGTAAACATTTTAAACATGCAAAAGTAGTAGCGGGGAAAGATGGACTTGGACGACTTGTACAATGGGTTCATGTTCTAGAAGTTACTTCCATTGAGGATCTTTTAAATGGAAATGAACTAATTCTTTCAACAGGTATAGGGTGGAAAGATGACGTCAATGTTTTTCGTATGATGGTTCAACAGTTCATTGATTCCAATGCTTCAGGACTTTGCATTGAATTGGGAACTTATATTTCAAATATTCCAAAAGAAATTAAAGAATTAGCTGACGCTCATGATTTTCCAATCATTGTTTTTACTGAAAAAGTAAGGTTTATTGATATCACACAAGAGATTCATAGTCTCTTAATACAAAAGCATTATCTAATTCTTTCTGATCTAGAAGAATACTCAAATAGGATAAATCAATTACTTCTTTCTTCCTCAAATCCGCAACAAGAAATTTTACAATTACTGCATGAACATTTAAACATGACAGTATTTTATATTTCAAATCAAGGTCAATTTCAGGTTTTTTCCACTAGAAAAAGCATAGAGCCAAAAAAATTATTTCACCTCTTGAAAAGTAATAAGATACCGAAACATATGAATGTTGCTCATCAATCTGTATGTGCTCTAGATCAAACTTTTGCAGATCTATTTATCATCTCGGAGTCAGGGGCCATTACAGAATTTGATTCGTTAATTTTAGATCGTACCGCAATAGCGTTAGCTCAAAGTCATTTACGTGAATTATACACCGAAGAACAAAGGCAAGCTAAAGAAATGGAATGGGTTAGTAGTTGGATTGAGGGAGAGCTTAGCAATGAACAAATTCATCTATATCTTTCAGATCTTGACCCAAATCTCAAGCCGAATGGATGTACTGTGTTAATTTGCAAAGCGGATAATCTAGAGAAACTTACTTCGGAATTCACGTATTTAAAAATATATTTTCGATCTATTTTTGAGCAAAGAGGGATATACCTATTATCTTATATTCAAAAAAAACAAATCGTTTTTATCTTGCTGGACAATTGGAAAACTAATGATATAAAACGCAGGGTAAAAGAAGGAATCGACTGTTTAAAAAAGTCGGAATTTATCAAAAAAATAAAGTGTTCTAGTCTGGAATTTGGCGTTGGAAAATTTGTCCGTAATTTAAGTCATGTTAGAAACAGCTACCTTACAGCAAAAGAAACATTGAAAATTCGTGAAATGATGCCGAATGAAATTCATAGTTATTTTTATGAAGATTTATATATTTTTCGTTTAGTGTTAGCTTCCAATGAACAAGGAGTACTTCGTGAATTCATCTCTGATTATTTAGAACCTGTATTGCGATATGATCAACAGAACAATGGAGAGTTGCTCAAAACATTAAAAATATATTTGAATTGTAAAGGCGCCAAAAAAGAAGCAGCTGAACAGCTCCATATTGTTAGACAAACGCTATATCATCGTCTGGACAAATTGTATAACTTACTTGGACATGATTTCATGGAAACTTATAAACGTCAAGCCATTGAAGTGGCAATTTCTGCACATGAGTATTTCTCTGCTTTAAAATCAGATGATACTTCTATACTAAATTCTTCATAACTATGCTTAAAACCCATATTCATTTGGAATTTTTTTGACCATTAAAAGATCTTCTATATAGCGAACGCTCTACTGTAGAAAATTTGTGTGAGATATTTTACACATTGTCTAATGAGGGCGAGACGTATAACCAATATAATTAGCTCAATGGATTACATTTTCAAACAGGAGGTTCAACTATGGAAATCACACAAACGATCCAAAAACTAAAGAATTACATTGGTGGACAATGGGTAGAATCTTCAAGCAAACAAATGGAAAATGTTCTAAACCCGGCAACGGGAGAGATTTTAGCCTATGTACCGATTTCTACTAGAGAAGATTTAAATTACGCTGTTTCGGTTGCAAAAGATGCATTCAAAGAATGGAGAAAAGTAGCAGTACCAAAACGAGCTCGTATTTTATTTCGTTATCAGCAATTATTAGTTGATAACTGGGAAGAATTAGCGAAGCTTATCACCTTGGAAAATGGAAAAAGTTACAATGAGGCTTATGGGGAAGTTCAACGGGGAATTGAATGCGTCGAATTCGCCGCGGGTGTACCTACATTGATGATGGGGGAGCAACTTCCTGATATTGCCACAGGTATTGAATCGGGCATGTATCGTTATCCGATTGGAGTAGTTGGAGGAATTACGCCATTTAACTTTCCAATGATGGTTCCATGTTGGATGTTCCCGCTTGCAATTGCTTGCGGAAACACATTTGTTTTAAAACCATCTGAAAAAACGCCATTGTTGGCAAATCGTTTAGCAGAATTATTTAAAGAAGCAGGACTCCCCGATGGGGTATTAAACATTGTGCATGGTACACATGATGTGGTTAATGGAATACTAGAAAATGAAGATGTTAAGGCTATATCCTTCGTTGGTTCGCAGCCTGTTGCAGAGTATATATATAAAACGGCTGCAGCTAATGGCAAACGTGTACAAGCTTTGGCAGGGGCAAAAAATCATTCGATTGTATTAAAAGATGCGGATCTTAATTATGCAGCAAAAGAAATTGTAAATGCGGCATTTGGTTCAGCAGGTGAGCGTTGTATGGCAGCTTCTGTTGTTGTCGTAGAAGAAGATGTTGCAGATGAGCTTGTAAACAAATTGGTTCAAAAAGCCAATGAAATTACGATCGGTAATGGTCTTGATGAAGGAGTTTTCCTTGGCCCTGTTATCCGTGAAGAACATAAACAGCGTACTCTAAATTACATTAAATCCGGTATAGAGCAGGGGGCAACTCTTGTCCGTGATGGGCGTGAAGATGAAGCAGTAAAAGGACAAGGCTATTTTATTGGTCCGACGATTTTTGACAATGTCACGCAAGAAATGAAAATCTGGCAGGATGAAATTTTTGCACCGATTCTTTCTGTTGTACGTGTGAAAGATTTGACGGAAGCTATAAATGTTGCGAATGCATCACAATTTGCAAATGGTGCATGTCTGTATACAAAGAGTGCAAGTGCGGTTCGTCAATTTCGTGAAGAAATCGATGCAGGCATGCTTGGTGTTAATCTTGGGGTTCCCGCTCCTATGGCTTTTTTTCCTTTTTCGGGATATAAGAAATCCTTCTATGGTGATCTTCATGCAAATGGAAAGGATGGAATAGAATTCTATACCCGTAAAAAAATGCTGACGGCTCGATATTGAAAAAATAAGTGATAACAATTTATGAAAGAAAGGAGCTGGAGTTTATGCAAATAATTGATCAAGACCTGCAAAAAACAGATGAAAAATATCTTTGGCATGCAATGAAGGGAGCGGGTCCTAATCCCTCCAACTTAATTATCACCAAGGCAGAAGGTGCGTGGATAACGGATATCAATGGGAATCGTTATTTAGACGGAATGTCCGGACTTTGGTGCGTAAATGTGGGGTATGGCAGAAAAGAGCTTGCTAGAGCGGCTTATAAGCAACTAGAGGAAATGCCTTATTATCCATTAACGCAAAGCCATGTTCCTGCTATTAAACTTGCAAAAAAATTGAATGAATGGCTCGAGGATGATTACGTTATTTTCTTTTCGAATAGCGGATCAGAGGCCAATGAAACAGCTTTTAAAATTGTTCGTCAATATCATCGGCAAAAAGGTGAACATGAAAGATACAAGTTTATTTCACGTTATCGGGCTTACCATGGTAACTCAATGGGCGCTCTTTCTGCAACGGGGCAGGCACAACGAAAATATAAATACGAGCCATTAACACAAGGATTTTTACATGTTTCACCGCCTGATACGTATCGGAATCCAGAGGATGTTCATACACTTGCAAGTGCATATGAAATTGATCGTGTTATGACGTGGGAATTAAGCCAAACGGTTGCGGGTGTCATTATGGAACCGATTATTACTGGGGGCGGAATTTTGATGCCGCCTGATGGATATATGGCTAAAGTAAAAGAAATTTGTGAGAAGCATGGTGCATTACTGATTTGTGATGAAGTAATTTGTGGATTTGGACGCACAGGAAAACCGTTTGGTTTTATGCATTATGGCGTAAAACCGGATATCATTACAATGGCAAAAGGTATTACAAGCGGTTATTTACCTTTGTCTGCAACTGCAGTCAAAAAAGAGATTTATAAAACTTTTATTGGTGATAACGACTATGATCGATTCCGTCATGTGAATACATTTGGAGGAAATCCTGCTGCTTGTTCCTTGGCATTGAAGAATTTAGAAATAATGGAGAATGAAAATCTTGTTGAACGGTCCAAGGAATTAGGTGAACGACTTTTGAATGAACTAGGAGTTATTAAGGAGCATCCAAATGTAGGAGATGTTCGCGGCAAAGGTCTCCTTTTAGGAATTGAACTAGTAGAAGATAAGCAAACAAAGGAACCGGCCGGAATTGAAAAAATCAACAAGGTTGTCAACGCTTGCAAAGAAAGAGGTCTCATTATAGGAAAAAATAGTGATACCGTAGCTGGATATAATAATGTTTTACAACTTTCTCCCCCATTAAGCATTACAGAAGATGATTTTACTTTTATTGTTAAAACATTAAAGGAAAGCATCTATCAATTGTAGTTTGTCTTTATATAACTAAGTGCATGAGTTATTTTGTAAAAGGTAATAATCGGATTCTAACAAGTTGATCCTGTTAAAAATACAATGAAATAGTCATGAGGCTTTAGAGACAATATGTGAAAAGGGAAAATTTTAAGATATAATGATCAATAAAAGTTTTATATTGTGATTTTTACAGAAGCTGAGGGTGACACATATCCTTCCAGGTAAGGATATGGAGTCATCTTTATCATTTATAAGGACAATTCGGTAAGGGTTTTCAGAGTAATACGGCTGAACTGTACTGAATCAGGGGAGCAGGAAGGAAAATGCTGCATGACCGCTGTATTTTAGTTACAACCAGTTGAATAATTCTCATTGTCCTGTTATTAGGAGTTCTCAATAAAAAAATGATGGTAAGAGGTTTTTTATGGGGATAAATGATGCCATTGTTTACATTATGGTTGTTTTTCTCTGTTTAGGGGCTATTGATAAATGTTTAGGAAATCGGATGGGATTAGGCCAAAAATTTAGTGAAGGATTTATGACCATGGGTACTTTAACCATGTCGATGGTCGGAATCGTCTCATTGGCTCCTATACTTGCTAAATTTTTTATACCGATAATTACTCCTATCTATCGTTTAATTGGTGCAGATCCTTCATCGTTCGCTAATATGATCCTAGCATTGGATATGGGTGGGTATGCTTTGGCGAAAGAAATGGCTGCGACTCCTGAAGCAGAATTATTTTCTTGGGTATTTTTGGGAACCATGATGGGACCTACTGTTGTTTTTACCATTCCTGTTGCATTAGGGATAATAAAAAAAGAAGACCATCCATATTTTGCAAAGGGTATTCTCTTAGGAATTATAACCGTCCCCATTGGTTGTTTTGTTGGTGGGGTGGTCGCTGATATAAGTTTAAAATTAGTCATAGTGAATCTTATGCCAACTGTAATTTTTTCCATATTGATTGCCATCGGTCTGTGGAAAGCAGCTGATAAGATGTTGAAGGGATTTCAACTCTTTGCTAAATGTATAGAGATTATTGCTGTTTTTGGTCTTACAGCAGTCATTATAGAAACATTAACGGGATTTATTATTATTCCCGATATGATACCAATATTGGAAGGTATAAAAACAGTTGGCATGATTTCTATTATGCTGGCCGGAGCATTTCCGATGGTTGAGTTCATTACAAAAATATTTAAAAATCACTTAGGAACATTAGGTAATTTTCTCGGAATAAGTGATATTTCTATCGCAGGTCTTGTAGCTTCTCTTGCACATAATATTCCTATGCTAACAATGCTCAAGAATATGGATCCGAGAGGAAAAGTAATCAATGTTTCCTTTGCCGTTAGCGGTGCTTTTGTTTTTGGTAGTCATCTAGGTTTCGTTGCAGGAGTAAATAAAGAAATGTTGTTAGCGATGATCGTTGGAAAGCTGTCTGGAGGGATTGCAGCTATTATCTTAGCTGTTGTTACTACTCCAAAATCAACCTCTTAAATTTACTCTTTTACGTCATATCGTTCTTTATATTGGATAACTTTGCGAATATTCCTAACTTTTTACATCTTCTATTTAGATACTTTGGATCTAAGTCAAATTTTTGGACACAAAAAAGTTAATTTTTTAATTAAGTGCCTGCCCATATAAGTGGTAAGGCAGTGACGCTTGACAAGGAGCCTCTGCGGGCATGATTCTCCTACCAAGAAGGCAGATGTGTAAAACATCGGCATCGCCAAACAAGGCTATCATGCCCGCCACTCCATGTAAAGCGGGTGCACAATCTCAAGATAGCGATTAGGCGGTACGCCGAATGTAGTCCTCTAGCTCTTGTGGGGTTTTATAGCCAATGCTACTATGAATTCTTTTTCGATTATACCAACCTTCAATGTATTGAAATAAAGCTAATGTAGCTGACTGGTAATCCATATATTTGACGTTTTGTATTTCTTCTTTCTTCAAAATGGCATGAAAAGATTCCATGCACGCATTATCATATGGGCAACCTTTGCGGCTAAATGACTGTTTCATGCCTTTGTATTGAACATACTTAGTAAATTCTTCACTTGTATATTGAGAACCTAGGTCAGTATGAATGATAAGCCCTCTTTCCGGAGTTTGAGTGTCATACGCGTTTGCTAAAGCTTGAATCACCAGATCCGTTGTCATCGTCCGCGAAAAGGAATAACCAATAACCTTTTTAGAATGCAAATCCAGTACAGAAGCTAAATAACACCAACCGTCTTTCACTGTATGGATATAAGTAATATCTGATACCCATTTTTCATTAATGGAATTTGTCGAAAAATCCTGTTCTAATAGATTTTCTCGTTCTTTCACTCTTTGATTACTTGAATATGGACGGTATTTTTTCGAAATGATCGAACGAATTCCAGCTTTTTCATCAAACGCTGGACTCTTTTTAGGCTCACCAAATAGCCTTTTTTTGAAGAGTGATATGGATTTTTAGAGCACCATAGCGTTGTTTGCTTTCTGTATGAATTTCTATGATTTTGTTGGTTCATTCCTTGTTTTCCCGGTTACGATTCGACTTAACCTGTTGAAGCGATTGATAGTACGTACTTTTAGGTATTTCGAACACTTTGCAAAGCTTTTTAATGGAATACTGGTCTTTATGTTGATCAATCACAGAAACGAGCTCGTCTTGACTTACTTTTTCGCGAATATGGCCATAGTTTTTTTAAAATGTCATTTTCCTCCTGAAGACGATGGATTTCTTTTGGCAGCTTGACAACATCATCCGGAGTGACAGATGTTCCATCTTCCAAATCGATAGGGGAATATTGCTTAATCCATCTGTAGATTGATACATCTGATACGCTATATTAGCTGCATAAATCTTTCACAGAGCTGCCAGTGTTGTAAAGATCAACAACCATTTTTTTGAAGTCATCATTAAATTTTTTTCCACTATGGTACCCATAGGACACATCCTTTCATTTTTTATTATGGTCAGTTATATGAAAATTTAACTTAGATGTGTCCATGGAATTATACTAGCATCACTTAAAAAGATTTTATTAATCAGAAGATCTGTGTAGGATTTCTGATTTCATCGTTTGTACTCCAATTGTTTTCAACAATATGTCATTGTTTCGCAATAATTTTATATTTTCCATCCGAAACTATTCCAAAATATTTAAATTATCTAACTCAACTTTCGCAGTGAAAAATTTATGAATAATCCTTGATTTGATAGGTTTCTTTGGGTATCTCATATTCACTTGACACTGAAAAAATTCGTCTAAAAAACAAAAAGACACCTCTTTCTTTTGGTAAACTATTGGTGACCAAACCAAAAACCAAAGAAAGAAAGGTGTCACCATTATGATAACGAAAAAAGAGTATTTTGCGCAATTACCAAAAGAAATAAAAGACG
>Ga0207866_1003399_pt1 | contig 9805 bp, 8 predicted proteins | sample HigsolmetaAR203D_FD_184835 | JGI IMG/M metagenome (GOLD analysis project Ga0207866, IMG submission 184835) | Ionic liquid and high solid enriched microbial communities from the Joint BioEnergy Institute, USA - AR20-3-D (SPAdes) (version 2) ...
TGTTCGGATTGGCTTCCACCAGCTTGTCCAGCGGCACGCCGTACGTCTTCGACAGCTTCCAGAACGTGTCGCCCTCGGCCGCCGTATGGATGGTCGAGACGGTGCCGCCCGCGTCCGGAATGACCAGTTTCAGCCCCTTGTAGATGTTCAGCGGATCAATGTTCGGATTGGCCGCCATCAGCTCGTCCAGCGGCACGCCGTACGTCTTCGACAACTTCCAGAACGTGTCGCCCTCGGCCGCCGTGTGCACGGTCGCGGCAAACGCGCCCTGCGCGCCGGCAAGCAGCATGCCCGCCGCGAGCAGCGCCGCCGAACCTCGCCGGATTGCCCGGGATTTCCTGCGCATCGCAATTCCTCCTTTGATCCTGAGGTTAGCACGGCGGCAACCGGCAATTGAACAAGCAATTGTTGCCACATACCCGCAATTCCGCGCCGCGCCGCGATTATGAGAATTCGCTCATGAACCGGGAGGCTGCGGCCGGCCGGCTGTCAAAATCCGGCGTCGGCCGGGTGCGCGATTTCGCCCGGCGGGAAGACTGCGTCGCCGCGATTGCGAATCACGATCCGTCCGTCAAGCCGGGGATCTGCTGAGCCATACAGACAGCAAAAAAGCCGGGCCATGCCCGGCTATTCCCCCAGGGTCCGCTGCTATTCCAGTCCGATCCAGTCCTTGCCCGCGCGTTCCCGCCAGACGCGGCGGATCGCTTCGATCTGATCCGCGGGCAACGGCCCCGCCTCGAGCCGTTTCGCGTTCTGCGCCCACCGGTCCGGATTCGACGTGCCGACGATCGCCGTGTGTACGCCCGGCAGCGACAGCGCGAACCGGAGCGCGACGCCGACCGATTCCTCGAAATCGCCCTTCAGAAAATCATAGTCGAGCACCTGCAGCCGCTCCCAATACGGCACCGCGTACGGGTCCTCCGGCCGCCGGCCCGTCCGCCACGCGACATTCGCGACCGGCCGCTTCACGGTCACGCCCATCCCCCGCTCCATCGCTTCGGGAAGCGTCAGGTCGATCGCTTCCTGGTCCGCGATATTGATCGAAGTCATGAGCGAATCGAACACCCCGGACCGAACGGCGTACAGCGCCGCGTCGGAATCGCCGCTGTAGCCGATGTAGCGGGTCTTCCCCTTCTCCTTCGCGCGGAGCAGGACGTCGATCACGTCGCCCTTCTTCAGCACATCGAGGCTGCAACTGTGCAAATGAATCAAATCGACATAATCGGTCCTGAGCCGCTTCAGGCTCCGGTCGATGCTCGCCTCGAGCACTTCCGGCTGCCAGTTTTCGCCCGGCAGGCCGGCGGCATGGCCGCATTTCGTGAACAAATAGTAGTCGCTCCGGCGATGGGAGACGGCTTGTCCGATCAGCTCCTCGCTCGTCCGGTAGCATTCCGCCGTATCGATGACGTTCAGCCCGGCGTCCAGCGCCTTGCCGAGCAGCCGTTCGACTTCGCTCACCGAGGCGCCCCTGAATCCGATCTCCGCGCCGCCGAATCCCAGCACGCTCACCGTCATGTCGGTATTGCCGTAGCGCCGCGTCTCCATGCGCGAACCCCTCCTTGCGTCTCAAGCTTGATCCATCCCGCCCATTATACCGCAATCCGGACCGCGACATAAAGGGCGATATAGGACTTTTTCCCTGTAAAAGAAGGATTCGCCGCGACGGTGTCGAATGTTAACCACGGTCTGAGCCATTGTCGGAGGTGAACCATGAAACTGCTTCCCGGATGGATACGCAGACGGTACACGCTGCTGATCATACCCGAGCATGCCGGCGCCAGCAGCAGGGTGCGCCTGACAATCATGCCGCTCCTGCTCGCGGGCGCCGTCTTCGCCGTGCTGATCGCAATCGCCGCGATCCTGTACGCGCTGCGCTCCGCAGACGCGGTCCGCATCCAGGCGCTTCACGAGGAGCTGGCGGAGGCCGTTAGCGCGTATGAAGCGTCGCTGGCGGACCGCGAGCAGTCGATCGCCCTGCTCAAGTCCGAAGTGCTGCGGCTGACCGAAGAAGCCGGCGTGGTGAAGCTGAAGCTCGAGGAGCTCGACCGGCTGGAGGCCGAGATCGAGGCCATCGTGGAGCTTGCGTTGCCCGGCGAGTCCGGCGGCCTTGTCTCCTCTTCCGTCAAGAACTCCGGCGTGCAAATGCTTTCGTACGGCGGCATCGGGGGAGAAAATCATCCCGTGGACGAGGACAGCCGGACGGACCCCGCAGGCGCGGACGGCGCCACCCTGCTGACCTCGCTCCGATACGAAGCGGAATCGCTCCGCACCCGGCTCGCCGCGAAGAAAGAGGAAGCGACCCGCGTGCTGGAGAAGCTGAAGTTTCTGCCGATCGCGTGGCCGACGGAGTCGGTCCGCATCACCTCCGAATTCGGCCTGAGGTCGGATCCGTTCACGCGCAGGCCGGCGAAGCACAGCGGCATCGACATCGGGGGAAATTACGGCGATCCGGTCCTCGCCGCCGGCGGCGGCACCGTGATCGAATCGGCGTACAACCGATCGCGCGGCCACTATGTCATCATCGAACACGACGACGGATACAAAAGCGTATACATGCACCTGCGCAAGCGGCTGGCGAACGTCGGACAGAAGGTCGCGCAGGGCGAGCAAATCGGCCTGCTCGGCTCGTCGGGACGCAGCACCGGCCCGCACCTGCACTTCGAGATCTGGAAGCATGACCAGCCCGTCGATCCGCTGCCCTATCTTCAACTGTTCAAGGAGGAGAGTCCGTAATGTTCAAACCCGTTAAATCGAGGTCCGATTCCGCCGCGACGGACACCTACATCGGGCCGGGCAGCGCGTTCGAAGGCCGTCTCGCGTCGAACGGCAGCATCCGCATCGAAGGCCGCGTGTCCGGCAGCGTGCACAGCAAGGGTGACATCTCGATCGGCGAGAAAGGCGTCGTCGAGGCGGATCTCAAGGCGCGCAACATCGTCATCGCCGGAACCGTCACCGGCAACGTGCAGGCGACCGAGAAACTGACGATCAAGCCGCAGGGCAAACTGATCGGCGACATTCTGACCGCGCGGCTCGAGATCAACGACGGCGCCCATTACGAAGGCACCAGCCGGATGATGCCCGGTTCGGCGCAGGGGCAGGCAGGAGAGAAGAAGGCCGACCGGAAGCCGGACGGGGAGAAGGGCGAAGAGCAGTCCCGCGCTCAGGAACAGCGCCAGGACAAGAAAACCGGATGAAGCGGACGGCGTTGCCGCATTCGCCCGAAATCGCATAACACCGGCAGTTCCGGCCGATACTAGAACGAGTCTCCGCCCGCGGAGACTCGTCTGGCATTACAGGACGCAAGCCGGAGGCGATATCGGATGCGGCAATCGGAAGACAGGCGCCGGCCGGATCCGGAACAGCAACTGCTGAGCGTGTTCGGGGAAGCCGGGGTATCCGATCTGTTCGACGCGTTCGGCGATCCGGACGGCGAGTTCGCGGAAGAGCCGGGTACATCCGCATTCCCGGACGGAAACGGCGAAGATGCGCCGGCCGCCGCGAATGACGGACCGTTCCCCGACGTTCCCGACGCCGACGACGTCGCGGCCGGAAGTCCGCCCGACCCGGCCTCTCCCCCCGACGGATTCCACGGGACCGACCTGGTGAACGGCGCGGATTGATTGCAGCGGACACAACAAGACGGGACCGGCAGGCGCCCCCGGGCGCTTCCGGTCCCTTCGTCTTTCCTCACACGCTCTTCTTCGTGTAGCGGTTCGCATACGACGATGCCGCCCAGGATTCGGGCTTCACCCTCGCCGCGTAGACGCCCATCGCCTCGATGCGGTCGATCATTTCCTTCACGTAGCGCGAAGTCTTGTTGATCGTGGGATGCGTTCCCGCGTCAATGTCGATGAAGTGCTCGAGAGCGGCGCCCTTGTAAATGTAGGGCAGCACGATCTCCTCCATCCTGCGCAGCGCGTCCCCCAGAAAATAGCTGGCCACTTCCTGCGACAGCGTCGTTTCGTACGAGAGCTTCTCCTTCAGCGAACGGAGTTCGCGCGGCACGACCGTCTGGCGATAGCACGCCCACGCCCCGCGGCCGACCCGGCGTATGATGATGCCGGTCACGAATTTCGTGCATCCGCGGTGCACCTGGCTGTCCGTGCCGACGATGAAATGGTACACCGCCTTCGGATCTTTCGCCATGAAGGACAGGATGCGCGCCTGCACGTCGTCGAGGGACAATCCGCACTCGGAGACGTTCTGGAAGACAAGCTCATCTTGCAGCGGCTTGCGTTCGGCTCGTGTCATCAGACTCCCACCGCCTTGTGAGTCTCGGGAACGCTGGTGCGGAGAAGCTGCGATCGTTGACGCGACGTGGCGGGATCAGATCGTCCCGTCAGGTTTAGTATACCCTATTTTGGCGCATGCTGCCTTTCACGTTCGGTTCGGCGGCGCTTCAAGCTCAGGATCGGCCCGGCAGCCTGCGTTCGGCAAAGGCCGGACGGGGATGCCGGATCAGTCGCTTGAGGGAACGAAGCAGCCGCCGGCGTCTGCTGGAACGGGACGATGTGTACGGCCGATCCTGCGGTTTCGCGGCGAAAGTGACGTTCGCGTTCAAGCCCCTGCACCTCCTTCGATCCTTCGCTTTGTCTCCTATTATCCGTCAGATTCGCCGATGGAACAAGACCTTTCCAAATCTCTGCAACATTTCCGGCTCCTGCTCCGTCCGAATATTCAAACAAAACACTGTACAGGGGGAAAATCTCATGATCGGAAAGGAAGCGCGGAAGATGCGATCCGCAAGGAACGCCATCATTTCGATCGCGGCATCGCTTGCGCTGGTGCTGGCCATGTCGCCGCACGCGATCGGCCAATCGGCCGGCCGGACCGCAGACCGGCCCGAACCCGCGCCGCGCGTCATGGCGGACGGCATTCCGCTCCGGCTCGATCCGGCGCCGTTCTACTCGGAAGGCAACCTCATGGTGCCGGTCCGGCCGATTGCGGAGCAGCTCGGAGCGACCGTCGACGTCCGCGCGGATCTGCTCGGGAAGCGGACGATCATCCTTGTCAAGGGCGGGCGGAGGGTGGAGCTTGCAATCGGATCGAAAACGATGATCGTAAGCGGCACCGAAACGCGGCTGCCCGCGGCGCCCTTGGTGCGGAGCGGTTCCGCGATGGTGCCGCTGCGCGCCGTCGTCGAGGCGCTCGGCGAATCCGTCGCTTGGGAGCCCGCCACGCGCACCGCGCACATCGGACACGCGCCCGAGCTGCCGGTCGTCGGCACGGTGGAGAAGCTGCGCGAGTTGCTGGCGAGCGCCGCCGAGCAGAACGGACGGGTTTCGCGGGGCGCGCTGGCGATGGAAATGGCCGTGGATATGAGTGCCACGGCCGGAGCCGCCGGCTCCGCCGACACCGGAGCCAGCGGATCTTCCGGATCGGCCCAGGCGAAGTCCGCCGATTATTCGCGGACGAACGTGCAGGTCGAAGGCGTCGACGAAGCGGACTGGGCGAAGACGGACGGCCGGTTCATCTACCAGATCAGCGGCCGCCGCGTCCTGATCGCCGACGTCCGGAATCCCGACGAGCCCCGGCTGGCGGATATGCTGGAGTATGAGGGAGACGCGGTTCATTTTTACCCGAGCGAATTGTATGTGTCGGACGGCAGGCTGGTCGTCATCGGCTCGGCTTACCGGCAGACGGAGGAGCCGCAGGCCGCGGACGCCGGCGCGAAGCCGGACATTGCGCCGGGTCAGGCCCGGGAGATCAGGATCTGGCCGCCGGTCCGGGAGCAGATGTTCACCACGGCCCGGGTGTACGCCCTCGGCGAGAACGGCAAGGCCGACCTGATCCGGGAACTCGAGATCGAAGGCGGGTACGTCACATCCCGCATGATCGGCAGCGCGCTCTATCTGGTGGCGAGCAAGCATCATTACGATATCTATCCAATGCTTGAAAGCGATGATGGGACCCCGGACGCGCGGAAATTCGAACCGGCATGGCGGGACACCGCCGTCTCGGATCAGGCCGCGACGATTTCGCTTGACCGTCTCCGCTACTTCCCCGAATCGCCGGAGAACGGCACGCTGCTCATCGGCGCAGCCGATCTCGACAACGCGGAGCAGGGGATGCAGGTTTCGGCCTATCTCGGCTCCGCCGGCACGGTCTACGCATCGACGGAGAACCTGTACATCGCGGTGGGCAAATACGACTGGCCGGAAGGCTTCACGGGACGTTCGGAACGGCCGGTCTACCCGGATTTGCGGACGGACGTGTACAAATTCCGGCTGGACGGCGGATCGGTCGTCTACGCCGGCCAGGGCGGCGTGCCCGGACATGTGCTGAACCCATTCTCGATGGACGAATACGACGGCCATTTCCGGATCGCGACGACGTCGGGCCACATGTGGGCGGAAGGCGACGCGATCGCGAAGAACAATCTGTATGTGCTGGACGAGCGAATGCAGACAGTCGGCAAACTCGAGGACCTCGCGCCGGGCGAGCGCATTTATTCCGCGCGGTTCATGGGCGGCCGGGCCTACATGGTCACGTTCCGCAACGTCGATCCGCTGTTCGCGATCGATCTGTCCGATCCGGCGCGCCCGTCCGTGCTCGGCCAGCTCAAGATCCCGGGCTACAGCGACTACTTGCACCCGTATGACGAGAACCATCTGATCGGCTTCGGCAAGGAGACGGTCACGGTCGACCTGAAGGACGGCAACGGCCGCGGCGAACCGATGGCGTTCTATCTCGGCATGAAAATTTCGCTGTTCGACGTGAGCGACGTGTCGCAGCCGAAGGAGAAGTTCAAGGAAGTGATCGGCGACCGCGGCACCCATTCGGAGCTGCTGTACAACCACAAGGCGCTGCTGTTCGACCGGAGCAAAGGGCTGATGGCGTTCCCGGTGGAGCTGGCGGAGGTGAAGGACGGGAAGGTTCGGGATGAATACGGCTTGCCCGCGTACGGCGAATTCACGTGGCAAGGCGCGTATGTCTACGAGATCGATCCCGGGCGGGGATTCCGGCTCAAGGGACGGATCACGCACCTGTCCGACGAAGACCTGGGCAAAGCCGGCATGTACGGCTACGATTACACGAAGCAGGTGCGCCGGATTCTGTACGCCGGCGACACGCTGTACACGCTGTCCAACGCGATGCTGAAGGCGAACGCGCTGGACACGCTGGCCGAGCGCGGATCGCTCTGCTTCCCCGCGCAGGAAGGCTACAAGGGCGACGTTTACGGAGGCGACGCGGTCATCTTCATCCGCTGATGCCGACAACGGGAAAGGGCTGCGCATCCGGACCGCGTGCAAACGCGGCGCCGGGGACGCAGCCCTTATCGTGTCAGCTCGTGATGAGGAGCAGGATGTCGTCGAACGCGTCGCGTCCCTTGGCCGCCAGTTCGAGCAGGAAGTCGACACGGTATTCGGGAACGAACTCGTAGTTCTTCGTGTAGCATTGAACCAGCTCGATGGCCGTCTCCGGCGTGAGTCCGCCGCGGTGCGCGGCGATGCCGGTCAGATGCAGCTTGATCATCGCGTAATCGACGACGAGCATCCGGTACAGCGTGCCGACGCGCTGTCCGCTCCGGAGCCCGGGCAGAAACGTGCCGTACACCTGGTTTACCGCATAATTCTCGAAGAAATGGCCGAAGCGCCCGATGAACGGAGCCACGTGGGCGGCGAACGTCTCCTCGTAATGGCGGATCACCTGTTCCGCCTCGCGGCCCCGCTTCGCCATGCCGCTCACATAGTCGGCCATGCAACGCTGATAGCGGAGGTTCCATATCGTCCCTTCCAATTTGCGCATCAGATAGCCGTTCAACATCCGGATCTGGAACTCCGTATCGCGCGGGAAAGCGGCATAATCGCGCAGGTCCGGGTTGTCGGCGAGCCCGCCGCCCACCTTGGCCTCGAATTCGGCGAGAAACGCCGGAATCGCCGCCGTATCGCCGGCCGCCGCGATCCGGTCAAGCTCCTCGCACAGGAGTCCCAGCAGAATGAGGCGGTGGGGGAAAAGATACCGCCGCATTTGCAGCAGACGGATGATCGAACCGCGGATCGCCCTCGCGTGCGGCATGTGCCGTGCCGCGGCCGGCGGCCGGTTCACGCTCAGGTTCGGCGTCGAAATCTCGTCCACGGCGATCAGCTCGCAGGCGTCTTCCCGGAGCAGCGCGAGCCGCGCCGCCTCGGGACAGGAGAGCGCCGCCGAAATCTCGAGCGTGCCGCCCTCCTCGTTCACCTTGCGCGGATAGGTGGCGCAGGTCGCGCAGAGCATCGCTTCGCCGTGCCTCGCCTGGATCGTGCACAGGCCGTCGTCCCCGAGCATGGAGCAGTTGCCGGTCGCGGGGTTCATCTCGAACGACGCGTAATTCTGGTCGGAACCTTCGGTCTTCAGGCTGATCTTCGACAGAATACGCCGGCGCTCATGCTCATCCCCGATCGCGCGATACCGTTCATAGGCCCGCCGGTCAACGCTGATCCCCCACCAGGCGCAGCAGGTGTCTTCGCAAGCCGGGCCGATGCAGCGGAACCGCTCCATGTAGCGCGGCATCTCGTACCGGGGGGTCATGATCTCGCCTCAAGCGCAGCGAAGTAGTCTTCCAATCCGAGCGCGATCGCCCGCGCCATCGCCATCTGGTAGCTCTCCGTCCGCGCCAGCTCCTCGTCGCGCGCGTTCGTCAGGAACCCCAGCTCGAGCAGGACGGCCGGCAGGCTGTTCTCGCGCATGACGTGGAAATTGCCGAACGAGACGCCGTTGCTGGCGAGCCCCGATTCGGCTTCGGCCAGTCGGCGCTCGATCGCGGCGGCCAGCGGCCGGTCTTTCCCGCCGCTGTAATAGAACGTCAGGATGCCCGAAGCCTGGGACGCCGCCGAATTGTAATGGATGCTGACGAACGCGTCACCGCCGGACTGTTCGGCGATCGCGACCCGGTCGCGCAGGGAGGGCCGCTCGTCGTCCGTCACCCGCGTCATCACGACGATCGCGCCGCGCATCTCCAGCTCCCTTTTCAAATGGATCGCCGTGGAAAGATTGATCGTCTTCTCCCAGGTGCCGAACGTGGTGCCGATCGTGCCCGAATCGTTGCCGCCGTGGCCGGGGTCGACGACGATGATCTTCCCCCGCAGCACGTCGCCGGCCGGCTCGCCATCCGCGCGGAACCCGATGTAGGCGGCCGCAATCCACCCGGCTTGTCCGTCCTGCGTCACGACGCTGTACCATTCGCCCTCGCTTCCGGTGACCGTCACCCGGTCTCCGCGGTTCAAATGGCCTGTGATCGCATATTCGCGTCCGGGGCCCGAGCGGACGCGCACGGCGTCGCCCGTGACGTAGCCCGGGCGTTCGGCGGCGATCTCCGCCGCCTCGGCCTCGACCTCCTGCCGCTCGGGCGCGATGCGGATGCCCCGGCCGATCACCCTGGGCCGCGGCTGCTCCGCCCCCGATACACCGCCGCCATCCGGTCCGGCGGCGCCTTCAGCCGGCGGCTCGCCGGGGCCGCCTTCCGCCTCCGCCGGCGCCAAATAGTCCGAATGCGCCCATCCGACCAGCGAACCGAGCCGGATCTTGACCCATTCGCCGTTCGCCTCGAGCTTCTCCACCACCGCGCCTTGCTTGAGCTTGCCGATGATCGCGGCGGTGAGCGAAGGCTCCCCCCGCACGTTCAGAATGGTGGCCGTTACCGTGAGCCGGACGGCGTTCGCGGTCTCGCCTGCAACCGCGGACGCGCCGTCGGCCGGCTCCTGCGGACCGGCGGCCGCCGCCGCGGCTCCCGGCAGCACGAGAGCGGCCGCGAGACAGCAGGCCGCCGCGACACGACAGATCTTGATCATGGGCACCCCGCCAGAAATCGACAAAATGATAAATC
>Ga0207866_1003401_pt1 | contig 9802 bp, 9 predicted proteins | sample HigsolmetaAR203D_FD_184835 | JGI IMG/M metagenome (GOLD analysis project Ga0207866, IMG submission 184835) | Ionic liquid and high solid enriched microbial communities from the Joint BioEnergy Institute, USA - AR20-3-D (SPAdes) (version 2) ...
CGTTGACGGTGATCGTTCCGATGTAGTTTAACATTTTGGTGCCGCGGTCTTTTCTTTTTGGAAAAATAAATAATTCAGGTGTTGTATCTAAAAAAGACGTGTCGTAATTTCCCGACAGAAACTTTTCGTGTTTCATGACATTTTCCAAAAATGGAATATTTGTTTTGATTCCGCGAATTCTGAATTCTTGGAGGTTTCGAACCATTTTTGCGGCCGCTTGCTCAAACGTTAGCGCCCAAGTAGACACTTTCACTAATAGCGAGTCGTAATAAGGTGTAATGACTGCTCCTTGAAATCCATTTCCTGCATCTAATCGTACTCCAAATCCTCCGCCGGAACGATAAGCCATGATTTTTCCTGTATCCGGCATAAAATTGTTCGTTGGATCTTCTGTTGTCACACGTGATTGAATGGCATATCCGTTAAGATGAATGTTTTCTTGTTTTGGAATCCCTATTTTTTCACTATGTAACGAGTACCCTTTCGCAATCATAATTTGGGTTTGTACAATATCGATGCCAGTGATCAGTTCTGTGATGGTATGTTCTACTTGAATGCGCGGGTTTACTTCAATAAAGTAAAAATTTTCACCCGAAACTAAAAACTCGACCGTACCTGCGTTTTCGTATTGAACGTTTTTCATTAATTGAACAGCTGCTTCACAAATTTTTTCGCGAAGTTCATCCGATAAAGAAACGCAAGGAGCCACTTCGACTACTTTCTGATGCCGGCGCTGTACGGAGCAATCGCGTTCATACAGATGAATGATATTTCCTTCTTTATCTCCAAGAATTTGGACTTCGATATGTTTCGGATTTTGGACAAATTTTTCAACATAGACTTCACTGCTGCCAAATGCGGCTTTCGCTTCCGACGCAGCTCGTTCGTAAGCTTCTTTCACTTCTTCACTGCTATGAACAATTCGCATACCGCGTCCGCCACCGCCCAATGCTGCTTTAATGATGATCGGGTAACCATATTTTTCCCCAAACGCTTCAATCTCTTCATAACCGGAAACTGGGCCATCGCTTCCTGGAATAACAGGAATTCCTGCTCGCTGCGCTTGTTTTCTGGCTTTAACTTTGTCTCCAAACATATCCAAATGTTCGGTCCGCGGACCTATGAAAATAATTCCCTCTTCTTCGCATCTTCTTGCAAATTCAATATTTTCAGACAAAAAACCGTAGCCTGGATGAATGGCATCCACTTCTGCATTCTTCGCGATTTCAAGTATCCCTTCTATATCTAAATAAGCGTCTATCGGCTTTTTTCCTTCACCGACTAAATAGGCTTCATCCGCTTTATAACGATGGTAAGAACCGGAGTCTTCTTTTGAATAGATAGCCACCGTTCGAATATTTAATTCTGTGCATGCCCGAAAGACACGAATGGCAATTTCACCCCTATTGGCCACAAGCACTTTCTCGATCTTTTTCATCATTTCTCTCCCCCAATGCAATCAAAATGTTTATATATATTGGCTTAAGGAACCTGCAACAAAATGGCTGATCGGTTTTGACAAGAATCTCCATGGCCAGAACCATACAACCATTTTGCCGAATTTGGCTTATTATTGCCCTGCACTAATGAAAGGATCGATCACCCCCTATTCTTTTGTGCAGGACAACCTTTTCTATGTAACAAAAGGCGCGTGAACCGCTTTCACGCGTAATAAGCCACATTATTCTAGCCTTATTTCTTAAAGTGTTTCTCATAATAGTTAAACATGGAAATATTGACCAATATACCCATTGAGAGGGCCAGCAAAATGAGAGAGGAACCTCCATAGCTGATAAAAGGAAGGGGTACTCCAGTAATGGGAATCAATCCTAAAATACCGCCTAGATTAATAAAAGATTGAATGGCAATCATGCTGGAAATACCAACTGCCAACATGGAACCAAAAGGGTCCTGGCACTGTATGCCAGTATAAATTCCTCTCAATACCAGAAAGGCAATCCCTCCCAATACAATCACTACTCCAGCAAGCCCTAATTCTTCAGCGATAACCGCCATTATAAAATCGGTATGGGGCTCCGGCAAATAACCTAATTTTTGAACGCTTTGTCCCAAACCAAGCCCCTTAATTCCTCCCGATCCGATAGCCAAATAAGAGTTAACTAATTGGTACCCTTGGTCACTTTTCTGTTTAAACGGATCTAGAAAACCTTCCACACGCCCCATTTTTTCAGGAGTAAAAATCTTGTCTTTTTTCAACAAAACAACAGGTGATAAAAGAAGGCTAATCACCAGACCCAGAAGGATCAATTTACCGATATTCTTAAATTTCATTCCTGACGTCAAAATGACCGTTGCGCCGATCATAAAGATAATGAATGCCGTTCCAAAGTCAGGCTGTAAAGCAATCAACAAGCAAATAAAGATCAATAATATAATTGGTGGTATGACACCCTTGTCAAAAGAGTTGATGTATTTCTGCTTTTTGGCATATACAGCTGACATATAGATAATGACAGCAAGCTTGGCAAACTCAGCGGGCTGAAGGCTGTTTGACCCCACTCGAAACCAGCTTTGCGCGTTATTGGAAACATGCCCGAAAAAAAATATAAGGACAAGCCCCGCTGTAATAGTGGCAATCATAGAGAATAAAAACTTGCTATTTTTTAAGGCTTTATAAGGAAAAAAAGCCATAATAGCAAACAGCAGAAAAGCAACCATAATATGCAATTTTTGTTTGGAATAAAAGTAGTCGCTTGGAACGCCATACCGTTGGACTGCAGTGACAGAACTAGCGCTGTAAACCATCACCAATCCAAACAGGCTAAGTATGATATAAACTATTATTAAGCTGTAATCAAAAGATTTCAAGATTTTCTTAAACATACTACTCTTCCATTCTATTATGTATTGTTCACAAATTCGACATGATATTGAAATTTCCTGCTTGTATCTACAAAAAAACTCAAACAAATACACTTCGTAATGTTTGAGTTCTTACTCATGTTTATTCCTTTGAGATCGCTTCATGAATGGCAGACAGCTCTTTTTCCAAAGAATCAAGCAGCTTTTTGCCGTCTGCTTCATTCACCAATCCTAATCGAACTGCAAAATCTATTTCACGGGATAAGCCAAACATTTGAGTATCCAACACTTCCTCATAAAGAGGGCATTGGGGCATCGTTAAGTTTTCCATTTGTACTTTTATTAAACGCAAAATTTTCTCTGCGTCTGCTTTCAAAAGTGAGTAGGCCTTTTCCCGGTGATCCAAAGTCGTTTCCGACGCCATTACAATCCCCCCGTTTCCGAGCGATTCATCACTTATTATGAAATTTTATCGTTAAAATTCGTTTTTTGCAAGGGAAAGGAAGGAGGATGCTCTTTTCCGGGATGTTCAATGCTCCTATTTCTCTTTTCCCCTACTCTATAATAGGAGCTTTAAAAGAATGTGACAAGACTTCTTTGAAAGGATATACTTAAGTTGAAAAAGAAAAGGAGGAACATGGTATGAACACGATCATTCCCTTTAAAGGAAAAGTGAAATATCCGGTTACGATGGATGCCGGTGTATGGATTTTCGATGATCGACGCATTGATTTAAATACATATTTTGATCAAGAAGATCAGCAAACAGAAGAAACGGAAGAAGATTATACGAAAAAAGTGTCGAAATATTGGGAACGGGAAATTCGTGAAGGCGCCGTCTCTCCGCCTACTATTAAAACCGAAAAAAAATTTGAAAAGGAAAAATTATTAACGGGAACATTCGGTATCAAGCTGGCCCCATTTTTAAAAAATGCCGAACCAGAAAAAGATGCAACCACTTTGGTCATCGAAACAGCTGAAGGCGAAGAAGCTGTTCCATTGGAAAAAGCTTATGACTTAATCCTTTGTTTTTCCAAAAACGGCAAGCCATTACGTGAAGACGGTCCTGTGCACATCTATTTTGGAGACGGTTCCAATAAGAAAAACCCGATCAAACATGTCAGAGCACTTCGCGTAGAATAAACGGCTGTTCTTTTTCTCTAACAAACATTTTTTCAGTACAATCCGGCTGGACAGCAAAAGGGAACGATCCACGCCGATCCGTTTTGCTGTCCGTCCGCAGCGCAGTACTCCGTTGCATGCTCATACACCTTTTCAATGGTGAAATTCTTGTTTTTTTACAACAAATGAGCAGCGGCCTATGATAATCGTCCTTTTCTAACATATGCCGCTGCTAAGCTTTTTCAACCGAAAGATGTTATTTTTTTGCAAAACGTTTGGAGCTCAAAAGACAAAAGACGAAAGTCGCGGACGAAAAATGGATGGCGAACGCTTTTTATAAAATATCCGCCGCTAATTGTGCAAGGTCAGAGCGCTCTCCTTTCATTAATTTAATATGTCCAGCCACTTTTTGATCTTTAAATTTTTCAACAACATAGGTTAAACCATTGTTATATTCGTCTAAATAGGGGTGATCAATCTGGGCGGTATCCCCCATTAGAACTATTTTGCTTCGTTCTCCAACTCTCGTTAATATGGTTTTGGCTTCATGTTTGGTTAAATTTTGCGCTTCATCGATAATAATAAACTGTTCTGGAATACTTCTGCCTCTTATATACGTCAGTGCTTCTACTTCAATGGAGTTCATTCCTGCCAGAATATTGTCAATTTCCCCCGGTTTTTTGGTATTGAATAAAAATTCTAAATTATCGAATATCGACTGGGTCCAAGGTCTTAGTTTTTCCTGTTTCTCGCCCGGCAAATAGCCGATATCTTTCCCCATAGGGACAATCGGTCTTGCAACGAGCATCTTTTTATACAAATCCATATCTTCTGTCTGCAATAATCCGGCAGCCAGCGTCAGCAACGTTTTCCCTGTTCCTGCTTTTCCCACTAGCGTGACGAGTGGAATATCTTGCCTTAGCAAAAGTTCCAATCCCATTATTTGCTGTACATTTCTAGGCCGAATTCCCCAAACCGGCTCTTGATTGTATTTAAGTTTCCTTACATGTTTTCCGTCTTCAGCCACTATTCCAATAGCCGATTGGGAACTTCCTAACGCATCTTTTAAGATGAGAAATTGATGTGGATAAAATGGATGCTGGGTTAATTCTGAAAGAGAAAGTTCGCCTTTTACATAAAATTGGTTTAAAGCTTCGTTGGAGATATAACACTCTAAAAACCCCGTATAAAGATCATTGAACTCAATCACTCTGTCATTCAGAAAATCTTCTGCCTGCAACCCGATCACATCAGCTTTTACACGGACTAAAATATCTTTGCTGACTAATATAACCGGGCGCCCATTTTCTTTTGCTGCCTCTTCAAGTGATAAATTTTTGGCTACGGCCAAAATTCGATTATCATTCGTTTTTTCCACAAAGATTTCTTGAAGTTGCTGAAATGAACGATGATTTAATTCGATTCTGAGCGTTCCGCGGTTTGGAAGGCGAATTTTTTCATGGAGCTTTCCAGATTGTCGTAACCCATCAATTAATTTCGATACTTGTCTTGCATTTCTGCCAATTTCATCCATATTCCTTTTTTTCGAATCCAGTTCTTCGAGGACAACAGCCGGTATCACCACTTCATTGTCTTCAAATGAAAAAATGGCGTATGGATCTTGCAACAAGACATTGGTATCTAAAACATAAATTTTCCCCAAATCCATGCCTCCTGCTCCATTTTCTTGATACAGCTTTGATTGCCGCAAATTTCGTAACTGCAGTTTTCTGGCGGCTGCAGCTACAGAGTCGCAACATCCTCCTCTTTGACTTCAAACGACTGCAACAACGCGATTCATGAAGCTTCAACTCAAAACCAGATGTAGGCTTTAGCCGATTTTAAGATCGACATTCATATCCCTAATACGTAAAAAATTCAAGAATGTCGAGATAAAAACCCGCAAATTCAGTCGTTTTAGTTTGTTACTATTATATGAAGAAATTCTTGCTTCAGTTCAGAAAATTGGACTTCCTTTTCAAAAAATCACAGTCTTTTGAATAAAGTTGGAAGATCCCTGCAAAATAAAAACAGAACGAAAAAGATCAGAAAGATTTGAGGTGAAATCCATTGAAAACTTGGCTATTCCTTTTAGCCGTTCTATTATTGGCCTCTTGTTCCGGAAACAAAAATATAGCCGAAAACGCAAATCGTCCAAATCCAAATCAAAACGCGCCACTCACGCAAGTGAAAAACAGCAATCCACGTCCGCTGGACAGAGAAAGCGGACAAAGAAAAGCGAATCACTTAGCTAATTTAGCGGACAGCGTACCAAATGTTGAAAACGCCCGAGCGGTTGTTCTCGGCCCCTATGCTGTTGTAGGAATAGATGTCAATCCTAATATTGACAGATCACAGGTTGGTTCCATCAAATATTCGGTAGCTGAAAGTTTAAAACACGATCCATACGGATCCAGAGCGGTTGTAATAGCGGATCCCGACATGAACGCTCGTCTAAAAGAAATCCAAACGGACATTCGAAACGGTCGACCGGTTCAAGGGATTATGGAGGAATTATCCGATATTGTCGGCAGAGTCATGCCTGAAATTCCGAATCAAATTGTGGAACAAAAAAACCCCGACCGGGCAACCGAACATCCAAAAAGGAATTTACCTGATCGACAGGACCACAAGTTGGAAAAAGAACAGCAAGATCAATCGAATCAAATGAAAAACCGCTGACACAAAGGAGAATGTTTTCATCCAAACGAATTCACATGATGACAGTCCATTTTTCCAAACATAGTTTAAACAAAGTTGAAAAGGGTCTCTATTCCAAACGAACACCGACCAAAGTGTCTTACTTTCCAAAAGAGACCTTCTCATCCATAACGAATATACTTTCTTTCATCAAATGAGATCACCGCATTCAAAGATGTAGATCTTTTTTTTGACACATCATCAAACTAAATATAAACTAAAAATCGGCTCCTTCTTTTCTTCTTCCAAGGAGTTGATTTTTTTGCTGAAAAAAAACACATAAACATCGTTGAAGTGAAGTAAAGTCATACTCAAAATGGCTTTTTAATTGAATAAAACGTTCGTTGACTCTATCTATTTAATTCCCTTTTCTTTTTAAAAATCCTCTTGAAAAAATAAGATTTCATTTTGAATACCATAACCCTCACGGACTTATTGTTCCATGACGTGGGCACCATTTTTCCTCGTGATGATCATGAATTTATATTGATCATAAAGAGATGCGACTCTATTTTTATTTATATAAAACTCGCAGCCATAAAATATTTGAACACTTTTAAATAAACATTCTTGACTTCTTGATAATTAGATTTATAATCGAAACAGATTAAATGAATTTCCTCGTTAGGCGAGGCTCCTATACAAACAAAAGCCACTGCCCAGAAACATCGAAAGATGCCATTGGGTAGAACAGGTTTGGTCGGATTAAGGCTTAACCCAATGTGGCTGAGAGCATGACTCTCTACGTTGTATAGTGCTAAAGCTAAACTAGGGGGAAAAAGGTTCTTGAACGTTCCCCCCCTCATCTATTCGTGAGGGGGGTTCAATTATTTAAAAAGGAGTTGAGCTTTTATGGGTAGTCAAAATTCCAATGAACCGGACCCACCGAAAACCGAGGAAGCCATAAACCAGCCCCTCTATGTACGATTGATTACTCATAAAAGTTATCAATCCTTAAATTGGGATGGTTTCTGACTTCCTCAATCAAACTGAGGGAGGAAGAAAGCATTATGATGAATATTTATTACACAAGCGAACATGGAAACCTTATTGAAATAAACGAAATAAAAAATGGCTGTTGGATAAAATTAGTCTCTCCAACAGAGGAAGAAATTCAAAATGTCGTCCAAAGACTTGAAATTCCTTTAGATTTTATTAAGGACGCTTTGGATGAAGAAGAGAGATCCAGAATTGAAAAGCATCGCAATCAATTGCTGATGATCATTGATATTCCGCTGAAGAGTTTCAATCATTCTAAACAGAAACCTTTTTATGAAACGATTCCAATGGGAATCATCGTCACGGAAAAATGTTTTGTAACGGTTTGTTTAAAAGAAAATTCCGTTGTCGATGATTTTATTCAAAACAAAGTAAAAGAATTTTATACTTACAAAAAGACAAGATTTTGTCTCCAAATGCTATATAAAATTTCCACTTATTATTTATTGTATTTAAAACAAATTAATAAAAAAACGGATTCAGTTGAAGCCGAATTGCATCAATCGATGAAAAACAAAGAATTATATACGTTGTTGGATCTGCAAAAAAGCCTAGTCTATTTCACCACTTCGTTAAAGTCCAATAATCTGGTTATGCAAAAATTGTTGAATGGGAATTTTTTGAAAATGTATGAAGACGACCAAGAACTTCTCGAAGATGTGATCATCGAGAATAAACAAGCGATTGAAATGGCGGAAACATACACCTCTATCCTTAGTGGAATGATGGACGCTTTCGCCTCTGTCATTTCGAACAATCTCAATATTGTGATGAAGTTTTTAACCTCCATCACCATTATCTTATCGTTGCCTACAATGGTAGCCAGCTTTTTTGGTATGAACGTCTCCATACCATTCCAGCATTATCCACATGCCTTTACAATTGCCATTATGATTTCCGCTTTTCTTTCTTGCTTTACGGCGTTCATTTTTTGGAAAAAGCGATTCTTCTGAAGCAATAATAAGCAAGGATGTAAACTACTTTAGGAATTGAAAGTGATTGGCCACGACAGCCTTTTATAAAAATTTTGGTTTATTTTAAAAGATCGGTATGAACGAATATGGATTCAAAACAACGGTTTATTGATTTAAAGTGTTCGAAAAAGGGCTAAGTCTTCATTACAGCATGATCATAAGATAAATCATCAGTGACGACGTAAACATGATGAGAAAAAGTGGTCGCAGACATCCACTCTTGGCCCTTACCTTTTACTTAAAAAAAATGTATACTTAAGAACAGTTGATTTGGTAATTGAGGTGTTGAATTTGAGGGTAAAATGCATTTTATGCGACCGCGTTGACCATTTGGATGACGATTCTGTGTTAGCAAAACGGCTGAGAAACCGTCCGATCCACACCTATATGTGCCAAGAGTGTCATGATCGGATTACAGAACGAACAAAAGCCAGAATCGCCACCGGAAAATTCCGTTTATACCGATCAGGAAAAATGAGCAACCATTCATAGCCTATGGATGGTCGAGTAGGAGGAAGTGGTGAACCTCCGTCCTCTCACACCACCGTACGTACCGTTCGGTATACGGCGGTTCAATCAAATTAATGACGCTGTTCGCCATATTTACTGTACAGGCTTTTCAGCCCTTGGCTGCTCCAATAAGAGTTGCCAAGGGTTTTGTGTAATATGGGACTTTTAGAGATTCTCCAATATGATTTCCTCGAATTTCCCCATTCATATGCTTTATATGGTTGAACTCCGAGTTGTATAAGTTTCTTTATTTTCGTTTTCGGCTTCTTCCACTGTTTCCAGATCATCATTCGGAGACTTCTTCTTATCCATTTATCAAGATTCTTATTGCGGCGGAATCCAAAGCTATTCTCTGAGAATCCCGGATCAAATAGGGGTGTTAATGCTTGGTTTAAAGCCTGTTGAATGAAACGGTCTATCACAGTAGGGATACCTAGTTTCCGTTTACTGCCGTTCGGTTTCGGGATTTCGACTCGTCGGACTGGTTGCGGTTTGTAGGTTCCTCCAGTAGAGACGTGCGGATTTCATGCCATTGTTCCATCATGTATAGTTCGGATACACTCATTCCGTCCACACCATGACTTCCTTTATTTCGTTCCACTCGGTGAAGTGCCTCTAGTAAGTTTTCACGTGATAAAACCTGTTCCATTCTCATAAATAGGACTCCTTGCGTG
>Ga0207866_1003405_pt1 | contig 9796 bp, 8 predicted proteins | sample HigsolmetaAR203D_FD_184835 | JGI IMG/M metagenome (GOLD analysis project Ga0207866, IMG submission 184835) | Ionic liquid and high solid enriched microbial communities from the Joint BioEnergy Institute, USA - AR20-3-D (SPAdes) (version 2) ...
CTCGTCCAGCCGCAGGCAGATCACGTCCGGCAATGCGGACGCGACCGGATTACCGGCACCTCCTTCGAAAGAGAGGTTTGCGCAGACCATGTCCGCACCGCGCGTTGGGTCGGTGATGAATTGATGCCTGAGGGGGCGGGGAAACAGCAGCAGGCTCGGGTGATTCACATGCAGCGACTCCGAACGGTAGCGCACCTCCACCGAGCCACTCCGCACCAGGTGCAACTGTCCGCGCGCGCCATCGTCTTCCACCGTGTTGAGACCGCATAGCGCGCCGGTATTGAACACCTGCGCGCTGACGGGGAAATGCGCCATCAATGCTGCAAGCCGGTCCGCCACGCCAGTACTCCTGATCAAGTTTCCTGTACTTCATTAAACCAAAAGTCTTGGCGAGTTGCGCAAAATGCATCTCACCGGGACCGCTATCACGCAGCGCCCAATCGCAAACCCTTCTCCTCTACGTACTAGGAGCTACTGACATGAACACGACTACCCGCGCCATTGCCGCCGGCCTGCTGGCGACTTTCCTGCAAACCGGCACGCTCGCGCACGCCGCCGAGCCTGCCACCCCCGCGCAAATCGCCGCGCGCGCCACAGTTGAGGGCAATTACGTCGTCACGGCAGACGGCACGCGCCTGTACTACAAAGACTGGGGTCCGAAGAATGGCCCAGTCGTGACTTTCAGCCACGGATGGCCGCTCAGTTCGGACAGCTGGGAGTCGCAGATGATCTTCCTGGCCGACCACGGCTTTCGGGTGATCGCCCATGACCGGCGTGGCCATGGGCGCTCCAGCCAGCCTTGGAACGGCAACGACATGGACCACTACGCCGATGACCTTGCCGCCGTGATCACCGCGCTTAACCTGAAAGACGTCACCGCAGTCGGGTTTTCCACGGGCGGCGGAGAGGTGGCACGCTACATTGGCCGCCACGGCACCAGCCGGATCAAGAAAGCCGTACTGGTCAGCGCCGTACCGCCGTTGATGCTGCGCACGGCCGACAATCCGAATGGCGTGCCGCTGGAAGTTTTCGACGGCCTGCGCAAGGCCTCGCTAGAGAATCGCTCACAGCTTTACCTGGACCTCGCGTCCGGGCCGTTCTACGGCTTCAACCGGCCCGGCGCCAAGGTTTCGCAAGGCCTGGTCCAAAGCTGGTGGGCGCAAGGCATGCAGGCCGGCCACAAGAACACCTACGACTCCATCGCGGCCTTCTCCGCCACGGATTTCCGCGAAGACCTGAAGAAAATCGACGTGCCCACGTTGGTGATCCACGGCGACGACGACCAGATCGTGCCCTTCGACATATCTGGAAAAGCGTCGGCCGCGCAGATCAAAGGCGCGAAACTGATCGTCTACCCCGGCGCGCCCCACGGCCTGACAGACACCCACAAGGAGCGATTCAACCAAGACCTGCTGGATTTCCTCAGGAACTGAGCGAACGCTACGCGAGGGCGGCGGGCGACGCCCTCGCCCCGAATGATTCGGGGCGGAGGAAAAGGAGTGGGTTGAGAGTTGTGCTCAGCCCGCAGGCAGCTCAGCCCTTAATCCCCCGGACACTCCAGCTGTCCGGCACGGGGATTGGGGCCTTGCTTCCCAGGCCCGGGCCCCGAGGCGGGAAGCCCGTAGACTGCCTTGACTTCGGCGTTGTCATCGACCCTAAACCCTTCCTTGTCCAGCAACCACGCATCAAAATAGTTCTCAGGATTGAACGCCTGGGTACCATGTGCCTCCAAGAACGCAGTCAGAAGAGGCATCTCACTCGGTAAGTACGGGAAGTGCAAACCATACTCCAGATTAAAGCTTACGCTTTGCCCACCCACGACTGTTGCTCGAGTTCCCAAGTGATGTGGCTGGAAGTATTTAATGCCGAACGCAGGCATCAATACCCGAGCCTGATTGACGACACGTGACTCTGGACCGCCTTGCCACACATCGATATTACGAATACCGGCTTCATTTACCGCAACCTGGAGGTTGGTAAAAGGAGCTCCGTATACTCGTTCATTTGGCGTCCCCTTTCCTGTTACACGAGGAATGAAGAGATCAACGCCGCCGGCACCGCTATCCGTGACATACAAACTTAATGTCTTGTCCGGCGTTTTTGCGGTGATCAGAAAACCAAACGTTTCCGGCCCTGCGGTACCGTTCCCGACCTCTCCGCAGCTCAAGCTGTGCAACCAACGAACAACACGAATATCCACGAACTCATTGGGGGAGATCACCTCGCCCCCGTCTAGCGCAGTGCATTGCGATGGCGGGTTACCGTAATCGACAACCGCTTTACAGACATTGGCGGGAGCATAAACGTGCTTGCCGGTTTGCTTCGCATACTCTGGGATCTGGCGAGAATGATCGCCGTGTTCATGGCCCACCAAAATAAAATCGACGGTGCCCTTTTTCGTCAACGCACTGAGTGCTTTGGCCACTGCATCAGGATTAGGGCGGCTGCCCGAGTTCACGACTTCACCATCTAGGATGAAGCCTATGTCGCCGATCTGGTAGTGCCAGTTCGATATGCCGAACCACGTCGTTCGAATGGAAGTTGGGGCATTTGCCCCGGGATCGGGAGGCATCGTGGGAGGATCCTCCTGCACGGCGCCATCCCCTCCACATGCAGCAAGTGTGAGTACGGTCGTAGCAACACACACCGCAAGAGCAGCGTAAGCCTTGTTCATAGTTGTCTCCGACTATTATTAGCTCAGGAAGCAGAGCCTCCGAGCTCGCACCATATCGAAGACAGCCTTTCAGCCAGCTTTCAATGCAAGGCCGAATATCAGCCACTAGGGTTATTCAGCAAGTCCGCTTTTCCACCCAGTTACTACTCCTTGGCGTAGCAAGCTAGCCAGGCGCATCTTGCGGCGCCATGGGTCTTCCCATCGGAACGAATGCATCGCAATAAAAGCGATCCGAGGCCAGTCCCCGCTCGGCCACGAAGCTCTGCCGCGCCGCGCTAATCATCGCTGGCGACCCGCAGGCATAGACCTCGCAATCTGCCAGCGAAGCGAAATCGTCCAGCACCGCCTGGTGGACGAACCCCTCGCGACCTTGCCAGCCGCTGCCCTCGGGGCAGTCGGACAACACAGGAACGAAACGGAACCAGTCATGCTTGCCGGCCCACTTGCGCGGCAATTCCGCCATGTACAAGTCTTCCTCCCGGCGCGCGCCCCAGTACAGCGTCATGGGCCGCTCGAGCTTGCGCTTAATGGCATCCTCCACCATGGATTTGATGGGAGCGAAACCCGTACCGCTGGCGACCAGCACCGCCTGCTGGCTCGAGTCGCGCAGGTAAAAGTCGCCGAAAGGCAGGGATACGTCCAGGACCTGTCCGACCTGTACCGCATCCATCAGGTAGGTCGAGAACTTGCCGCCGGGCACATGGCGGATGTGCAACTCCACGCCGTCGTTATGCTGGGGTGGGTTGGCCATCGAAAAATGCCGTATCGTGCCATCTGCCATCCGTACGTGCAGGTACTGGCCCGCCTTGAAGCGCACCCGGGTGCCAGCCGGAAAGCGCAGCTGCAGCACCGTCACGTCGGGGGCGGCTCGGGTCATGCGATAGACCTTGGCCGCTACCGTCTTGCTGGCGGCCGGATCGCGGCGCTCGATGTCGCGCACGGCCACGTCCAGGTCAGAACAGGGCCGGGCCTGGCACAGCAGGACTGCGCCCTCGCGCCTCTCATCTTCACCGAGCACCCCTTCTCCCGAGCCCCCCCGGGTTTCGCCCGCCACGATCTTGCCCCGGCAGCTACCGCAAATGCCAGTACGGCAGGAATACGGGATCTCGTAGCCTGCGGCCAACGCGCCGTCCAGCACGCTCTGCCCGGCATCGCAAGTGAATTCGATGTCTCGCTGGTCGATGCGTATGGTGTATTGCATGGATTCCATCCCGGCCCTGCCGGGTCGATAGAACTAGAGGCCCGCCAGCAGGCGCACGGTGCGCAGCACGGCGGATGCGTCGGCCGTGCCCCGGCCCGCGATGTCGAAGGCGCAACCGTGCCCCACGCTGCTGAAACAGACGCCTCCGCCCACGGACAGCGCACTGGCTTGCCGCGGACTCAGCAGCTTGACCGGAATGTGGCCCTGGTCGTGGAACATGGCGAGATAGACGTCGTGGCGGCGCTGCGCCAGCATCAGGTCGGCGCCCTGCGGGCCGTCCACGTCCAGCCCCATTGCGCGCAGGCGCGCCACGGCTGGTTCGGTAATCGCCTGGTCCTCGTCGCCGAACAGGCCATTCTCGCCCGCGTGCGGATTAATGCCGAAGACGCCCAGCCGCGGCCGGTGGATGCCGATCATGCGCGCGCCCTCGATGGTGGCCAACGCCGCATCCACGACCAGTTGGGTATCCAGCCTGCCCAACGCCGTCCGCACAGATTCGTGCAAGGTCACATGGCCGATCTTCAGCTCCGGAGAGACCAGTACCAGGAAGACCCTGTCGGGCGAGGCGCCGGTCAACTGCGCGATCAGGCCCGGGTAGCCCGAGAATGGAATACCCGCCCGTGCCACGGAAGTTTCCGAATGCGGACAGCCGACCACGGCGTCGACCGCACCGGACCGCGCCAGCCGCACCGCCTCGCGCACATAGGCCACCATGGCGGCGCCCGCCGCGGCGCGTACTTCGCCCGGAACGTATTCCGATGGCGGTAATGCCGCCACGTTGGCCCACAGCAATTGATCCGGATGGCGCTGGACACCCGGCACGAACGCGGTGAGCGACATGCCGGGGGCATGGCGGACCAGCAGCTCTTGCAATACGAACCCGTCGCCCACCAGCACGCAGTCGACCGGCTCGTCCCGCAGGGCGAAAGCCGCCTTGACGGCGATCTCCGGGCCGATGCCATTGGCATCGCCCAGTGCGATCGCGATGCGCTTGCGGCCGGCCGTCATAAAGGTATCGCCAGCAGGGTATCGATGTTCTGGCTATCGCAGACCACGATGCGCTCGGCGAACTTCAACTGCCCGTCGACACCTTCCACCACGCGGTCCAAATAGCGCCCGGAAGCGAACACCTCGGTCTGGCCGTCGCGCATGATGCGCACCACCAGGAACGGAGTCTCCACCCGCGCCGCACCATCTTCGGTGCCCAGCACGCAAGGCAGACCCACGATGTGGCGGTAGCGGTGGCGTTCATAGACATTGGCCTCGCGCAGTGCCGAAACCCGGTCCTGCAGCATGGCGCGCGTGTCGGCATAAATCATGCCCGCCTGCATGCCGGCAGCGTAGTTATCCGCGGTAGTGACCACGTACAGGCAGCGCTCCTCGAAAAATGCCGGCCATGCCTCGACTTCGTCGTTGTCGATGCAGCGTACATAGGCGGCATTGAGATTGCCTAGCCGTTCTTGCGAAAACTCCGCCATGCTTCAGATCTCCATGTAGCCGCGATAGGCGTTCCAGAACCCGCGCACCGACGCTTCCGTGGTGCGATTGTCTTGCGTTTCGATGCCGTCGCCGCCCATCTCGAGCACTGCCTGCTCATGATCGGCACCCATGATGCCGCGCTGCACGAAGCCGCCCACCGCACCGTCCTCCATGGAGACGAAGCCGGCCGGACCGGTCAGGTTGGACTGCTTCAGGCGCATGCGCCGCAGCTCCGGCGTGTCGTCTGCGAATCCGAGATACGTCCAGTTCAGCACGGTCTTGTCTATGCCCGCCGGCAGGATCTGGCGAACCGCGATCGTGTTCTGGATCTGCGCCAATACAAAGCCGGGGAATACCGATAGGATCTGCAGGGTCACGCCGTCGCCGAACTCATCGCAGCCGTCCAGCATGCTCGGGTCGGCCAGCGCGTAGCCCTCCTTGTTGGAACGCAGTTTCTCCGTGCTGTACTCGGTGTTGGGCTGCGGCTGGTGCGAGAGCTTGGAATAGCTGACGTGGTGGGCACCGGTCTCGCTCACGATCACGCCGCCCTTCTGCGACAGCCGGTTGATATTGAAGGTGGTGAAGAACACGTGCAGCAAGCTGGCATGGTAGGAGTCCTTGACGTTCTCCATGTACAGCTTCCAGTTGTTCGGAATGGTCTGCTTGAAACGACCGATGATTTCCACCGGCTTGCACAGCACGCGCTCGATGCGCTCTAGGATTTCGTCGCCGAGGTACTCTTCGATGGGCGGCACGTCCTCGTCCAGGCTGCCGAACACCAAGCCGGCCACGCTGGCGGTACGCAACTTGCGCGGGTGATGCTCCTCCATCCGGAACCCCGGGGGCATGCCGCCCTTTCCGTTCACGCCCTGCTGGAACGCCACTCCCCGCAGGTTACCCTGCAGGTCGTAGCGCCACGCATGGTAGACACAGGCGAAATCACGCGTCTTGCCGCCGTCATCGATCGCGATCAAGGCACCGCGGTGGGCGCAGCGATTCTCGAAGGCCTGTAATTCGCCTTCCTCGTCCCGCGTGACGATGACCGGCATCTCGCCGACGAAGGTGGTGCGGTATGCCCCCGGTTCGGCAATCTCCGCCTCCAGGCACAAGTAGTTCCAGGTCGGTCCCTGGAACACCCGCTTTTGCTCGGCATCGTAGACATCCCGGTCGCGATAGAGCCAATAAGGCACCCGGGTCAAGCCGTCCTCCCAGGTCCGCCGGGGGTCGTGAGTCTCGCTGTGGCTCATGGACTTCCTTGTTGTTGCAAAAATCAGTTAATGGTGACCTCGGCCGTGTCGATGGCCTTCTTCCACTTGATGCGCTCGGCCTTCATGAAATCGGCCATCTGCGCTGGCGTGTCGCCACCCACCTCCGCGCCTTGCTCGATGAACTTCTGCTTGACGTCGGGCATCTGCAGGACTTGGGCAATGGAGGCATTGAGCTTGTTCACCACGTCGTCTGGCGTGCCCGCCGGCGCGACCACGCCGAACCAGGTGCTGACGTCGAAGCCGGAGAGACCGGATTCGGCCAGGGTGGGTGTCTTGGGCAAGAGCGGGCTGCGCTGCGCGCTGGTGACGGCCAGGATGCGGACCTTGCCCGCCTCGTGCTGGCGAAAGGTCGAGCTGATGTTGTCGAAGAACGCATCGACCTGGCCGCCCATCAGGTCGGCGAGCGCCGGTGCGGTTCCCCCATAGGGAACGAACACGAAGTTCAGGTTCGCCTGGGAAGCGACCAGTGCGCCCGTCAGGTGCGACGTGGTGCCGTTGCCCTGCGTGGCCACGGTCACCTGGCCATTGTTCTTGCGCGCGTAGTCGATGAACTCCTGGGCTGATTTCACGGGCAGATCGTTCTTCACCGCAAGCACGTTCGGCACGCGCGCCAGCACGGCTACGGGCGCGAAGCGCTCGGGATCGAACTGCAGGCTCTTGTACAGGTATTGATTAATGACCAGCGGCGCGGGGGGCGTCGACACCAACGTATACCCGTCCGGCGCGGCCTTGGCCACGAGGGCGGCACCGATGTTGCCGCCGGCGCCTGGCCGGTTCTCGATGATGACGGGCTGCCCCCACATCGCACTGAGCTTCTCGCCGATGATCCGGGGCAACACGTCGGCCGTGCCGCCTGCCGAGTACGGAACCACGATGCGCACGGGACGGTTCGGGAATTCACCCGATTCAGCGTGTGCCACGCCACAGAAAACCGCCCATGCCGCTAACGCGGCACAGGCCATCGATGTAATTTGTCTCATCCTTGATCCCTCCTCTATGGGAAATGCGAACGGAACGCCGTTTCTCATCCGAACATAAAGTCGCAAAGCGAAGATTAGTTCGCATATGAACACACATCAACAAAAACGGCTATAATGTTCGCAAAACGAACGCTCGCGATTTTCTTATCCCATGATCACGACCCCGCGCGATACCCGTACCAAGGAAGACAAGGAATACGTCGCCGGCCTGGAAAAAGGCCTGGCCATCATCGAGGCGTTCGGCATTCGCTCGGGCCCGCTCACGCTGAGCGAGGCCGCCGAGATCACGGGCCATCCGCGCGCCACGGCCCGCCGCTCGCTCTTGACGCTGCAACGGCTCGGCTACGTGGAAAGCGATGGCCGGAATTTCCGGTTGACGCCGCGGGCGCTCCGGCTAGGGCACGCCTATGTCACGTCCAGCCCCCTGCCCAAGCTGGCGCAGCCGGTGCTGGAGACCATCAGCGAGCGAACCAAGGAATCGAGCTCGCTGGCGGTGCTCGATGGCGGTGAAGTGGTGTTCGTCGCGCGTGCCGCCACGCGCCGCAGCCTGTCGCATGGCCTGGGCATGGGGTCTCGCCTACCCGCGCACTGCGCCGCGACGGGCCGGGTATTGATGGCGGCGCTTGGCGCGGACGACCTCAAGCAATTGCTGGGCAGGATGCCGCGCCGCGCGCTCACGCCCCGAACTCGCACCGAGATCCCGGAACTACTTGCACTACTGGATGAAGCACGGCGCCTGGGCTATGCCACCAGCGACGAGGAACTTGAAATAGGCGTACGCTCCATCGCCATCCCGGTCTACGACCAAGCGGGCCGCACCGTGGCAGCAATGAGCCTGGTGGCATCGGTCAATCGCTACACGCTGGACCAAATGGTGGAAGTCCTGCTGCCGGAATTGCTGGGCGGCCGACGCATGCTGAGCGCGATGCTTTAGATCTCGACGCACGACCGATGGCGGCGACGCACTGCACAGCCGCTTGCCAAGAGCCCGCCTGCAAGCCCCCGCGAAGAAGTTGGCGCTGGGTTTGGGAAACCAGGGGAAAAAGGAATTCGAGCCAGACGAGTCCTGCACGCCACTTTGCGCCTGCCTGGCATGCGCAGAACAGCGCCGGATCCCGCGTCGTGTGGCGGACTGCAGAAATGAAAATGCCCAGCTGCAAGAGCTGGGCATGGAATCTGGTGGCCTGGGGCGGAATCGAACCACCGACACGCGGATTTTCAATCGGGTCTTGCACGCTCTGCCATGATTTGTAATCCGATGGTTTCGGGGCGCTTACAACAAGGGAAAACCGCGACTTAATGGCTTTCAGAGGGCAGAAACGACGTGCCTGAACACAACATCTTGTGGTGAAAAACCGTGTTCGCGTCGTGGCCCCGAACCTCTGGAGCCAACACTTGAAAACCAAGATCACCCAATCGCTCGTTGAGCGCAGCCCCACGCCCGCTAAAGGTCAGTCAGCCCTGTATGCCGACACCGAAATGCGGGGTTTCTACCTCATCGTCACGCCAACGAAGCGCAGCTTCTACGTCCAGTCTCTGGTCAACGGCAAGCAGGTTCGCACGAAGCTCGGCGATCACCCTGCCCTCGACGCCAAGCAAGCCCGCGACATGGCACGCAGCGTTCTCGTCGGCATGCGAGGAGGCACCAATCCCAATGAAGAGCGCCGCAAGGCCAGGGCGCGCGGCATCACGCTGGCTCAGGCCCTGGAATTGCATCTTGCCGCACGGCCGCTCTCGCCCCGCACAGTCGAAGACTACAACTACTATTGCAAGCAGTACCTCGGGGACTGGCTGAACAAGACGCTGGACGAGCTCGGCTCGGACCGTTCTGCGGTACGTGAGCGCCACCGCCGCATCACCGAGAAGCACGGTTCGACCTGCGCGGACAGCACTTTCCGCATCTTCCGCGCTGTCTACTCGCGGGGGCTGCGCGAACATCCCGACCTCCCGCCGAATCCCTGCGCGAACGTTGACTACCACGGCCTCAAGCGGCGCAAGGTGGACGCCAGCACCGACAAGCTCAAGGCGTGGGGTAAGGCGGTGCTCAAGCTGCACCCCGTGCGGCGCGACCTGCACCTGTTCATGATGCTCACAGGGATGCGGCGCACCTCGGCCTGCGAGGCCCAGACGACCGACCTGCACCTGAGCGACAAGCGCCTGCACGTGCCCAAGCCCAAGGGAGGCGCCAGCCGCG
>Ga0207866_1003414_pt1 | contig 9776 bp, 8 predicted proteins | sample HigsolmetaAR203D_FD_184835 | JGI IMG/M metagenome (GOLD analysis project Ga0207866, IMG submission 184835) | Ionic liquid and high solid enriched microbial communities from the Joint BioEnergy Institute, USA - AR20-3-D (SPAdes) (version 2) ...
CGTTCATCTCCCGGTCCAGTCGGATCGCTTCGTCCAATTCCTCCATGTACGCCTTCGTGCTTTGGATCACTTGTTCTTTGACAAATTTCCGCTTGTTGGCGTTGGCCTTCAGATGCGTGGAATCCGTAATGAGCACCCGTCCACCCACGAGACGATGCTTGATGGCCAGCATGACCACTTCGTCAAAGAATTGGGCAGCACGAGGTCTTCGATGCAGACAAACTCATATTGATTTTGCACATTCGGATTGGAGCGAAGCATGCGACCACCGCCTATTTACAGTATAATCTTATTATACCACATTAACGCGGTGATTTGTTAAAGATTTTGGCGATAAAGAAAGCCTGTTGAGGGTTTTTCAACAGGCTGGGCCCATGCCGCAAGGCATGGGCATTTTGCTGCCGGCTATCGGGATTCGAACAGCTTGCGCAGGTTGACGTCGTAGGGCGGGCGCACGATGCCGCGCTCGGTGATGATCGCGTCGACGTATTCGGCCGGGGTCACGTCGAAGGCCGGATTGTACACCTTGACGCCGCGCGGGGCCGTCCTGCGGCCGAATCCTTCCGTGATCTCCTCGGCCGGCCGCTCTTCGATCGGGATCTCCGCGCCGGTCGGCGTATTCAGGTCGATCGTCGACATCGGGCAGGCGACGTAGAACGGGATGCCGTGCGCCTTCGCGAGCACGGCGACGCCGTAGGTGCCGATCTTGTTCGCCACGTCGCCGTTCGCCGCGACCCGGTCGGTGCCGACGATGACCGCCTGCACCCAGCCGGCGCGCATGACCGCGGCGGCCATGTTGTCGCAGATGAGCGTCACGTCGATGCCGGCCTGATGCAGTTCGAACGCCGTCAGGCGCGCGCCCTGCAGGACGGGACGCGTCTCGTCCGCGAACACCTTCAGCTTGATGCCCCGCTCGGCGGCGAGGTAGAGCGGCGCCAGCGCCGTGCCGTACTTCGCCGTCGCGAGGCCGCCGGCGTTGCAGTGGGTGAGCACGCCCATGCCGTCCTTGAGCAGCGTGAGCGCATGCTCGCCGATCAGCCGGTTCGTCTCGATGTCCTCCGCGTGGATCGCTTCGGCTTCGCGCGCCAGTGCTGCCTGACATTCCGCGGCCGACGCGCCGCTCGCCGCGAGCAGCCCGGCGCGCTTCGTCATCCGGTCGAGCGCCCAGAACAGGTTGACGGCGGTCGGCCGCGACGTCGCCAGATACCCGGCGTGGCGCTTCACGGCCTCAAGCCAAGCGTCCGTGCCCGCGTCCGCGGCCTTCGCGGCGCCGAGGACGACGCCGTAGGCGGCGGCGATGCCGATCGCCGGCGCGCCGCGCACGGCAAGGCTGCGGATCGCGTCCCACACCTCTTCCGGCGTGGTGAGGCGCAGATAGTCAATGTGCTCGGGAAGCTGCCGCTGGTCCAGCAGCTCGAGGTGCGTGCCCGCCCAGATCAGCGGCGAGAGCGGCTTGTGCGTTGTCGTCATGATGCATTATCCTTTCCGTTCGCTTGCGGCTTCGCGGGCCGTGTCGATCACGAAGTCGATGGATGCGGCCTCGCGGTTCCCCTTGATCAGCGCCTTGCCGATGCGGAGCGCGACGCGCTGGGCCTTCTCCCGGACGGCGGGGTCGGGGATGCGGTCGATGTCGGCGACGTGCGCGAGCCCCACGATCCGGCGGACCATTTTGCACCCGGCGTATCCGATCGAATCCTGCAGCAGGCGGCGCATGTAGTCGTCCTGGTAGCCGGCGGTCTCGCGGGCGACCCGGTCGACGTTCTTCGCGTTCCAGTGCGCGCGGAACTTCCGGTCGAACTGCGTCCAGATGCTCTTCACCGTCTCGAGCAGGTATTCGCGGTAGCTCGTCCGGGACGCCTCGTCGGCGCTCCAGTGGAGCTGGCCGGCGTAATTCAGCAGCAGGTTGCCGATCACCGCGCCGACGTCGAAGCCCATCGGACCGTAGTATGCGAATTCGGGGTCGATCACTTTCGTCGAATCTTCGCGGACGAAGATGCTGCCGGTGTGCAGGTCGCCATGCAGCAACGCCTGGCCCTGCGTCAGGAACTTCTCGCGCAGCAGCGCGACTTCGAAGTGCAGCTTCGCGTCGGTCCGCAGCGCCTCGGCTTCATCCTCGATCGCCGCCTCGTAGTTGTTGTTCGCCGAGACGGTGTACGGGTCGTCGAAGATGAGGTCCTCGGTGATCTTGCACAGTTCCGGATTGATGAAGCGGCCGGCCTGGATCTTCTTCTCCTGCTGGTTCATGCCGAGGTCGGACGTGAAAAACAGCGTGTTCGCGAGGAACGTCGAGATATGGTCGGCGAACAGCGGGTAGCGGCGGCACTGCATCAGTCCGGCGCGCATGATGATGTGGTCGCTCAGATCCTCCATGACGGTGAGCGCGAGATCCGGGTCGTACTTGTATACCTTCGGCACGAGGCCCGGCGCGAGGCGTCCTTCCACGATCAGCGCCTCGCTCTCGATGCGCGAGCGGTCGAGCGTGAGCGGCCAGGATTCCCCGACGACCTTCGCGTAGGGGAGCGCCTGCTTCAGGATGAGGCTGCGGCCCGAAGCCTCGTCGCGGACATGGAAGACGAGGTTCAGGTTGCCGTCGCCGATCTCGCGGCACGTCAGTTCAGCCTCCGGCGGGAAGACGCCTTCAATCCGGCGGGCGATCTCGATCGCCTCCGGTTCGGTAAGCGGATGATATTCGGCCAATATCGGCACCTCCGTGGCACAGTCATGCAGGTTGGACATTTTGGCTATTAGTATAAAATACTTTTAATCTGATTGGAATACCTTATTTTAATTGGCTGTTAATTGGCTGGGGTTGTGCGCTTCTTGCCGGACAGGCCTTACAACCTGACCGTAAACGGAGTTGACGTCGGGCCGTCGGCGGAGGAACGTTCCGCGTTGAACCGGCCGGGCGCGAGAGTCGGGCTGACGGAGATTGTCAGAATCGATCGTCCCTGCGTTCGCATCGGGTGCGGGGATCTGGTATAATGGTATCTCAGCATGAATCAGGAGGATGCCGGGCAATGTCGGAAAAGTTGACGCGGGAAGAGGCCGCGGAGCGGACTGCGGACGGCCGGCCGCCGGACGGCGCCGACGGTGTGCGGAACGGCACCGCGCTCAAGGAATGGGCGGCGGCGATCGAAGCGCTCCTCGAAGGACGCCAGTTGATGCTGATGCGCAAGGGAGGCATCGCCGAGGAGACGCGGGATTTTCAACTCGCCGCGCCGCGGTTCTGGCTGCTGCCGACCTACGAGCACCAGCGGGAGCATCTGCTGAAGGAGGCGGACCGGCCGCTGATCGCCCGCACGCTGGCCGAGCGGGAGGCGGCGGGAGGCAGGCTGCTGCTGAAAGTGTGGGCGGAGGCGGTGCGCGACATCGAGGTGACGGACGCGGAGACGCTGGCGAAGCTGGACCGTTTTCACATCTGGACGGAGACGTTCGCGGACGAGCGGCTGCACTGGAAGCGGACGAAGCCGCTGCATGTGCTCGTGCTGCGCGTCCACGCGCTGGAGGAGCCGGTCGCGATTCCGTACCGCGAATCCTACGCGGGCTGCAAATCCTGGGTGAAGCTCGAGGATTTGGCCGACGGCGCGCGGTCCCGTCCGGTGCTGCCGGATGACGAATTCCGGCGGCGGGAAGCGGAAATTTTGAACGCGTTGGGGTGAGCGGCGGTTCGGTTGCCGCCGCGAGCAGGCGCCGGTCTGTCCGGGCGGCTTGAGCAGACCCGGGCCGGCGTTTGTTGCTTTGCGCAGGGAAATATATTAGAATAATTTTAAATTACATGGCGATTATCACTGATAATCACCTTTGAAAATACAGTTCATTTAGCGGAAGGAGACACCATACATGGCGACTCGATTCACGGTAAAGGGCCTGCGGGCGTCGATTGAAGGCAAGGAGATTCTCAAGGGCATCGACCTGGACATCCGCGGCGGCGAAATTCACGCCATCATGGGTCCGAACGGGACGGGCAAGAGCACGCTCGCTTCGGCGCTCATGGGGCATCCGAAATACGAGGTGACGGAAGGCGAAGCGCTGCTCGACGGCGAGAACATCCTCGAGATGGAGGTTGACGAGCGGGCGCGCGCCGGGCTGTTCCTCGCGATGCAGTATCCGAGCGAGATCACGGGCGTGACGAACGCCGACTTCCTGCGCAGCGCGATCAACGCGCGCCGCGGCGAAGGCAACGAAATCTCGCTGATCAAGTTCATCCGCCAGCTCGAGAGCAAAATGAAGGAGCTCGAGATGGATCCGGAGCTCGCGCACCGCTACCTGAACGAAGGGTTCTCGGGCGGCGAGAAGAAGCGGAACGAAATTCTGCAGATGATGATGCTGGAACCGAAGATCGTTATCCTCGACGAGGTCGACTCGGGTCTCGACATCGACGCGCTGAAGATTGTCGCCGGCGGCGTCAACAGCATGCGCTCGGAAGACCGCGGCTTCCTCATCATCACGCACTATCAGCGGCTGCTGAACTACATCAAGCCGGACTTCGTCCACGTCATGATGCAGGGCCGCATCGTGAAGTCGGGCGGTCCGGAGCTGGCGGAGCGCCTCGAAGCCGAGGGGTACGACTGGGTCAAGGAAGAGCTGGGCATCGTCGACGAGACCGTCGGTCAAGCCTGAGCGGAGAGGGGCGTTGACACGACATGAGTACGCAATTGAATGCTCCGGTGAACCTTGAGAACATCGCAGCTTTGTCGCAGGGCAGGGGCGAGCCCGCCTGGCTGACCGACCTCCGCCGGGAGGCGGCCGAACGGGCCGGCAAGCTGGAATGGCCCCGACCCGAGAAAATGCGCATCGATCGCTGGAATCTGGCGGCGCTGGGCGAACATAGGGCGCCCGGGCTCGCGGGAGACCTCGCGCAGCTTCCGGAGGAGATCCGCGCGTCGCTGCCGCAAGACGCGGCGAACCTCGTCGTGCAGCGGAATTCCGGCGTCTGCTACCGCAACCTGGCGGACGAGTGGAAGGCGAAGGGCGTCATTTTCACCGATCTGGAGACGGCCGTCCGCGAGCACGGCGAGCTCGTGAAGAAGCATCTGTTCAGCGTCGTGAAGTCGGATGAAGACCGGCTCACCGCGCTGCACGCGGCGCTCTGGAACGGCGGCGTCTTCGTCTATGTGCCGAAGAACGTCGAAGTGGAAGTGCCGCTGCAGGCGGTGCTCTACCTGGATGACGCGGAAGCGGCGTTCGCGCCGCACATCCTGATCGTCGCCGACGCGAACAGCCGCGTGTCGTATGTCGACCGCGTGCTCGCAAGCGGCGCGGGAACGACGGCCACGGCCGTCCACCATTCGGTGGTTGAAGTCGTCGCCGGTCCGGGAGCGCTCGTGCGCTTCGCGTCGATCCACAACCTGCCGGAGAGCATCGTCGATCTGTCGATCCGCCGCGCGACGCTCGGAAACGACGCGCGGATCGAGTGGGTCATCGGCGATCTGAACAACGGCAACACGCTGTCGGTCACGAAGTCCGACCTGAAGGGCAACGGCTCGACGTCCGACTCGAAGCTGATTACGGTCGGCACCGGGTCGCAGAACATGAGCATCACGACGCACGCCGTCCATTACGGCCTCAGCTCGGAGAGCGAGATGGAGACGCGCGCCGTCATGCGCGATGCGGCGACGGCGATCATCAATGGCGTGACGAAGATCGAGAAGGGCGCGACGAAGGCGAACGGCCACCAGACGGAACGGGTGCTCATGCTGAGCCCGAAGGCGCGCGGCGACGCGAACCCGATCCTGCTCATCGACGAGGACGACGTCAAGGCGGACCACGCCGCGAGCGTCGGCCGCGTGAACGAGGAGCAGATCTACTACCTGATGTCGCGCGGCATTTAGCGTGAAGTGGCGGAACGGCTCATCATCCGCGGCTTCCTGACGCCGATCGTCTCGGAAGTGCCGATCGAGGCGGTGCGGGAAGAGCTCGAGCGGATGATCGAAGGGAAGCTGAACGCATGAATCCGCAGGATCTTCGCAAGGCATTTCCGATTCTGAACCAGCAGGTGAACGGGCATCCGCTCGTCTACCTGGACAACGCGGCGTCCTCGCAGAAGCCGCGAAGCGTCATCGACGCGATCGTGCGCTATTACGAGCATGACAACGCGAACGTCCATCGCGGCGTCCACACGCTCGCGTCCCGCGCGACCGACGCCTACGAGGGGGCCAGGGCAAAGGTCGCCCGGTTCCTGAACGCGGCGAGCGAGCGGGAGATCGTGTTCACGCGCGGCACGACGTCGGCGCTGAACATTGTTGCCCGCTCGTACGCGCGCGCCGTGCTGCGCGAGGGCGACGAGATCGTGCTGACGCCGATGGAGCACCACGCGAATCTCATTCCGTGGCAGCAGGCGGCGAAGGCGACGGGCGCGGTGCTGCGCTACATTCCGATGCAGCCGGACGGCACGATCCGGCTCGCGGACGTCGAGGCGACGCTGACCGACCGGACGAAGATCGTCTCGGTCACCCACGTCTCGAACGTGCTCGGCGTCGTCAATCCGGTGAAGGAGATCGCGGCGCTCGCGCACAAGTGCGGCGCGGTCATGGTCGTCGACGGGGCGCAGTCGGCCCCGCACATGAAGGTGGACGTGCGCGACATCGATTGCGATTTCTTCGCCTTCTCCGGGCACAAGATGTGCGGTCCGACCGGAATCGGGGCACTCTATGGAAAGCTGGAGCTCCTCGAGAAGATGGAGCCGGTCGAATACGGCGGCGAAATGATCGAGCATGTCGACTACTACGACGCGACGTGGAAGGAATCGCCCTGGCGGTTCGAAGGCGGCACGCCGATCATCGCGGGGGCGGTCGGCCTCGCGGCGGCGATCGATTTTCTGACAGACATCGGGATGGAGGCGATCGAGCGGCACAGCACCGAACTTGCCCGCTACGCCTATGACCGGCTGTCCGCGATCGAGGGCATTACGCTGTACGGCCCGCGCGAGCGCGCCGGCCTCGTGACGTTCAATCTGGAGGGCGTGCACCCGCACGACGTTGCGACGGTTCTCGACACGGAGGGCGTCGCGATCCGGGCCGGCCACCATTGCTGCCAGCCGCTCATGCGGAAGCTCGACGTGACGGCGACCGCCCGCGCCAGCTTCTACCTCTACAACACCGAGGAGGACGTGGAGCGGCTGGTTGCGGCGCTAATCAAGGCAAAGGAGTTCTTCGGTCATGCAATTGGATGAACTGTATCGCAGGGTCATCATGGATCATTACAAAAATCCCCGCAACCGCGGCACGCTGGACGAAGACTCCGTGACGGTGAATCTGAACAATCCGACTTGCGGCGACCGGATTGAGCTGCAACTGCAGGTGGAGAACGGCGTCGTCAAGCTTGCGAAATATACCGGCGAAGGCTGCTCGATCAGCATGTCCTCGGCCTCGATGATGACCGACGCGGTGCGCGGCAAGACGCTGGACGAGGCGCTCGGCCTCGCGGAGAAGTTCAGCGCGATGATGCAGGGGCAGCCCGTCGAGTTCGAGGAGTACGAGGATCTCGAGGCGCTGTCGGGCGTCAGCAAGTTCCCCGCGCGCATCAAGTGCGCGACGCTCGCCTGGAACGCCCTGCGCAAGGGCATCGAAGCCGGGCGGCAGAGCTGAAGCCGGGGATCGGAACGTTTCAAGGTTGGGTACGGCGGGTTGATTTTTTTCGACAGGGAATGAAAAAGGAGGCTGAGGGCGATGGCGAAGAAGGCGCCGGAGTTGGAAGAGTACAAATACGGCTTCCGCGACGAGCACAAGGCCGTCTTCCAGACGGGCAAAGGGCTGACGGCGGACGTCGTGCGCACGATCTCGCAGATGAAGGGCGAGCCGGAATGGATGCTCGAGTTCCGCCTGAAGGCGCTGGAGCAGTTCAACAAGATGCCGGTTCCGCGCTGGGGCGGCAATCTGGATGAGCTCGACTTCAACGATATTCAATACTATGTGAAGCCGTCCGAGAAGCAGGGCCGGACGTGGGAAGAAGTGCCGGCCGAGATCAAGGAGACGTTCGACAAGCTGGGGATCCCCGAAGCGGAGCAGAAGTTCCTCGCGGGCGTGTCGGCCCAGTACGAGTCGGAAGTCGTCTACCACAACATGCGCGAGGATCTCGCGAAGCAGGGCGTCATCTTCATGGACACGGACACCGCGCTGAAGGAGCATCCGGAGTTCTTCAAGGAATACTTCGGCTCGGTCGTGCCGCCGACGGACAACAAGTTCGCGGCGCTGAACAGCGCCGTCTGGTCCGGGGGCAGCTTCATCTACGTGCCGCCGGGCGTGAAGTGCGAGATTCCGCTGCAGGCGTATTTCCGGATCAATTCGGAGAACATGGGGCAGTTCGAACGGACGCTCATCATCGCCGACGAGGGCAGCTTCGTCCACTACGTCGAAGGCTGCACGGCGCCGATCTACAGCACGAACTCGCTGCACAGCGCGGTCGTCGAGATCATCGTGAAGAAGGACGCGCGCGTCCGCTACACGACGATCCAGAACTGGGCGCCGAACATCTACAACCTCGTCACGAAGCGGGCGGTCGCGGAAGAGAACGCGACGATGGAATGGGTCGACGGCAACATCGGCTCGAAGCTGACGATGAAGTATCCGGCCGTCATCCTGAAGGGCCGCGGCGCGAAGGGCAGCGTGCTGTCGATCGCGGTTGCCGGCAAGGGCCAGCACCAGGACGCCGGGGCGAAAATGATCCACCTCGCGCCGGACACGACGTCGACGATCATTTCGAAGTCGATCTCGAAGCATGGAGGCAAGGTGACGTACCGCGGGCTCGCGTCGTTCAGCCGCAACGCCGACGGCGCGAAGTCGAACATCAAGTGCGACACGCTCATCCTCGACAACCAGTCGACGTCGGACACGATCCCGTACAACGAGATCATGAACGACAACATCACGCTCGAGCACGAGGCGACGGTGTCGAAGGTGTCGGAGGACCAGCTCTTCTACCTGATGAGCCGCGGCCTCACCGAAGCGGAAGCGACGCAGATGATCGTCATGGGCTTCATCGAGCCGTTCACGAAGGAGCTGCCGATGGAGTATGCGGTGGAGATGAACCGGCTGATCAAGTTCGAGATGGAAGGGTCGATTGGGTAAGAATTCGTTTTTTGTGCGTGTCCGTTGCGACCTCGACATTATGGTGTGTCTTGGTTGCTCGGACACGTTTTGCATTTTGAATGTATGGTTGTATAGCGACGAATCGATATCTTGAAAAATAGAACGTATGTTCGTATAATTGAAGTCGAAAACTGTATGTCGGGTATGCGTTAGGTTTTTGAAATAGATGTATGCAGAACGCGATTTCTGTGTAATATTTTAGATAAAGGAGGTGAACGAACATGAACATTATGGATGTTGCCAAATATTTCTTGAGTAAAGTCAACGAGGAAGAAGAAGTACTTATTACACATCTGAAGCTGCAAAAACTAACCTATTATGCTCAAGCATGGTATTTGGCACTAGAGGGAAAACCTTTGTTTAAAGGGAAATTTCAGGCTTGGGCGCACGGGCCGGTAAATCCGGAGTTGTTTCAGGAGTATCGTTCATTTGGTTATCATCCGATTCCTTACCCGGAAGATTTCGATCCGGATAATTATCCAGAGGAAATCAAAGAGTTTTTGGATCAAATTTGGGAAGCCTATGGAAGATATGATGCGAAGTATCTGGAACGACTCACTCATAAAGAAAAACCATGGAAGGAAGCCCGCGGAAACATACCGGATGGAGAATACTGCACGAATATTATCAGTGAAAAGTCAATGCAGGAGTATTATCGAGGTTTAATAGAAGAAGATGACCAGGAACAAG